>Ga0272443_10003473_pt1 | contig 18530 bp, 13 predicted proteins | sample SSMAcet12_FD_193581 | JGI IMG/M metagenome (GOLD analysis project Ga0272443, IMG submission 193581) | Marine sediment archaeal communities from Little Sippewissett salt marsh, Falmouth, MA, United States - SSM-Acet-12 | ecosystem: Environmental > Aquatic > Marine > Wetlands > Sediment ... | reverse complement strand
TAAAATATGTATATAAAAAGTGTAAACCATGTGTCCGGAATAAAGTGTAAACTATGGCTCGGAAAGAACAGATTAATAACTCATTGTAATACAATAAGTTACGTCATAGGTTCGAAGTTTTTCAAACCGTTTTCTAACGAAATTCAATGCGATCGAACGAATACTTTATAGTTCCATCTAATGTCTAAAATACTCTTTAAATGGACGGGGATTCGATTCCCCCCACCTCCAATTGTTATAATCTATTACAAATCAATAGCTTACAGTGACATGCGGGCCGGATCATTTGCATATACCCCCCACCGGTCGGCTATATCGCTGAATATCATGCAATTACTTACTGCGATTTCGGGCACATTTTAGCCACATCGAAGGCTCTAGATTTGAACTGCAATACGGACGGCAACAAGGAAATACACATTTCACACCCCAGCGCACGCCGACATAGACCGTTTCAGACTCACAAAACTAATAGTCGAACCGATCGCCTGGATTCTCTGCGCATAGGACCTTAGTAGAGAACCCCCAACTTGCTACTCGGCGAGCGACATCCGGAAACAGATAATCCCGGTGGTTGTCATCAATTAACACGACTGAGCGTGTTGGGAATCTCTCGAGGAATATCTGTATATCAGGCTTTTTCTGTTCAGGTTCCGGCATGGGCAGAAAAGCTATATCAATGGTATCAGCAAATTGGCGTAGAAACCCATAACGCAGGAAAAGACTGTCGGAATTATCCGTGCCAAAAGCCTGATAGTAGATGGTCAACCCGTCGATATGACACATGTACGCGAGCATAGGCATGTAGTCTGCGATGTCGATCGTCTGTACACTTAAGCCTGCAATAGAAGTATCGGCTCTTCCTTTAAGGTAGATCGAATTTGGAGACCCGCGCCAAGCATCGTCGACAAGATGAACATATGCCAAATTGTTCAAGGAATCCGCCAGCGTATGTATGTACGCCGGTTCACCCGGCTGACCGTGATAACATGAGTAGAGGGCGATCACATTTTTACGAGCCAGTTCCCCGGCTGTTAAAAAGCCATTCTTGAGCGAGGGATTATCGGGTCGGCGAACTCCGAATTCTTCTGCGTCAAATACCAGCATATGATTCTTTGTTTCGGCCAGCCAGCCGCGATGACTCAGGTATCTGATCGCGGCGGCGCCTGTTTCTACATCATCATTTGTCCCCGTCGGCCGTCCCGTTCGCATGGCGAAATCCTGCGGTTGATCGGCATCATTCGTAATCAGGAAATCAGCTACGGCATGATTAGCGTATTTGACCGCATAGAATATAGGTGTTTTTCCCGATCTCTCTACTGCGTCAATATCGGCACCACGACTCACCAGAATCTCTACAATGTCGCGGAAGCCTTTGATTGCGGCGAGGTGAAGAAGACTTCGGTCGTAATGTGGTTCCTTAAAGTCAACGGCCGCTCCGCGGGCAAACAATGCCTCCAAAATCGAGGTTCGCCCCTGATCCACTGCATAGAAGACAGCGGGATTGCCATTCTCATCAACAATCGAGACATCGGCCCCATGCCCGAGCAACATGTTGACAATTTCGCCATTACCCTTTGATACGGCTCCGATAAGCGGTGGCCGCCCCAGTCTTTTTGAAGACAAGTTTGCGTCCGCACCGTGGTCGAGGACCAGGGCCGCCATTTTCGCATTGCCAAAGTGCACGGCCCAGTCGAGGGGTGACATGTTTAATGCGTCTACCTGGTTGGCGTCAAAAGCCAAACCATTTGCAATCAGCAGCTCAACCAATTCAGGACCTTTACTGTTTTGGCAGGTTGCTGCAAATGCCTGATTCATTATACTCCCAAACATGGGGTGAACGTCATCCGTCTTGGCACCCCTGTCAAGCAGCATTTTCACAATTTCGATGTCACCTATGTACACGGCCAGACGAAGAGGTGTCATGGCTTGTTCATTGGCAGCGTTAATCAAAGACGTGTCTGCGGTTATCAGATCTTTAGCTAGGCTAATATCACCATTTAACACCGCATCGTGAATTTCACCGCCATATGCAACACACGATAGAAATAGAGCGGTCAAAGCAACAGCACCGTATTCTTTAATCCTCTGCATCACTACTCCTCCAAAATGAACTTTGTGTTTCGAGCATCGGGTATGAGATCACGGGGAAACACTTTGAAAACCCCGGGCCCGAAAGGGGTTGTTTTGTTATCGATGTTTTCCATCCATACAAGGAAGATCGGGCCATAGGGATTGTCCGTATCCATCCGCATTAAGGCCAAGCCATCGTCGAACTTCGCAATCCTCCACACCCCATTCTCTTTTCTCAACCTAATCTGCTGCACAAGGTCCTTCACTATAAAGCAGTCAGCAACGGTAGATTCGGAATTCTGGGCCGGGGATGCCTTCCTGGTGACAGAGACTTCACCCTCGTATGTCTCAATCACGCCGTCGAACTTGTCCGCCAATACGTCCACATGCTGAGTGACAACGAGTTCATCACGATCACGACTTATAGAGATTATCCGGCAATGGACTTCCCGGGCCACACCTACTCCAGCCGTTCTTATCATATTGAGTGTGTTATCAAACGGTGGTCGCCGGACTGCCTCGTTCAGGTTTTCGAGAGTCAGGCTGGGATCATCAAAATAACCAGAAGAGAGATATCTTTCCTTTACTGCTTGATAATCAGAGCCGTTACTTAGCTCCTCATAGAAGCCCTGCAATGTTGCCGTAGCGGCCTTTCGTTCGCTTGGTGTGGCATCTCCCGGAGGCAATGGACCCGACAGGCCCGTGATACTCAAAAGGGGAACGGTTAATCCCAAGAGGAGACCGATCATGACAGTCTTCCGGATTCGGCTTATTGGTTTTCGACTGATTCTATTTGTAAGCATGTAGGTTATCCTTTTCTTGATTTCGCTTTTTCGTGAGAACAGAGAGCTTATGGGCACGACCCCGGCCGTACTCCTCAACGAGGCACACACTTCGAGCAGATGCTGCGCATAGTTGACTTCGTTGTTCCCACAGGCAACGACACAGTCATCGCAGGCCCTTTCTTTATACCGTTTCATATGAGCCAGCGCCACCCACAGTACGGGCACGAACCACAACCATGATGCCGCAAGATTGGCCAACGGCCAGGTTACGTTGTCTTTCCGTCTGACATGAGCTAATTCATGCTGAAGGACGGACATCAATCGGTCTTGCGGCCAATTAATCACGTTGGATGGCAAAACGAGAACTGGATTGACAATACCATATATATGCGGCACACTAATCACATTGCTGATCATAACATCCGGTCTCTTTAGGAGCCCGATCTTGGTTGCGGCTCTGCCGACAAGCATACGAATGTGCCTTGAATCCAGTTGCCTGGCGTTACGGCGATTCCCGGCACAAACAATCGAGCCGATGAACACACGACCAGCTGCAACTGCGGTCCCCAGCAACCAGATAAACAGGATGATGTCCCTGCGCTGGCTGGAGGCTGGTATGGTATGAGCCTCGGGTGCATGCGTGATACCGCTGATTAATTCCAATCCCGCTTCGCCGACAGGCGTCGTCGGGGGGGGCGATGATATTGTTCCCGTAGTCAGGCGAGACTGGATGACCATCGGCAAAGGCAGTTTCGTGTCAGGCACCATCATGGCTAGTATGGGTAGAACTGCTGCCAGAATAATCGTCGAATATGTCAGGAAGTACCTGGTAGCTGCAGAGGCTCGCTTCAGAACCGCTCCGATTGTGACGACTAGAGTCAGGAGAACTGCAGCCTTTCCCGACAAGACCAGCAGAGAGGCCAACTGCGGCACGTCCTCGACCAATATCCAGCTCATGTCATTTGTGCTCCTTTCGCCTTTCTTCAATCATCCGAACCAAAGACTGCCAATCATCATCAGACATGTTCGCATCAGAGATATCAAGCAAGGCTGATACAACTGACTTAGCAGAGCTGTCAAAGAGCGAATCCATTAGATGCTTAAGAGAAGATCGTCCTGCCTCCTGTCTTGATCCCGTCGGCAAATACACGTAGCGCCGATCCTGCTCAATATGTTTTACATGACCCTTGTACTCCAGAATGCTCAGTACCTTCCGAACAGTCGAGTAACTGGGGGAGTCGGGAAGCCGTTCGAGTACATCCGCCGCGCTGGCTTTCCCGAGACCGAAGACTATCTCAAGGATCTGCCGTTCTCGCTTGGCAAGGTCCTGCAAGGGTTTTTTCATTTTGCTATAACTCCGTTGTTTTTCGGCTCTTGAATGGTCTTACGTTGGGTCAGTGCTAAAAGTTTCGCATAATGCGAATCTTTTCGCACTTTTTCTCAAATCAGATGACCGCAATGTCCCAAGCAGGTAAGGCAAAAACGGTCACATTTCGGTCACAATGTGGTGTAAGTTCTTGTGCCACAACACGAGTATGGGATTCGATTCTCACCCACCTCCGTTTATATAACTCATTACAATACAATAGATTACAGTCCGGTCGGGGTATTATACCCCCCTGACGTGCCCCCCATATATCGAAAAGCTGAAACAAACCGAATAGCCTCTTCGTATTTATAGGATATTCGGAGGCGGCGAATCTTCGTGCGCATGACAGTTATTCGTATTAGTCTCTTGGGCTAAGGAGGTGATTTAGTACTTATAATGCAGATGATAATCCGATCGATTTTGCCTGCCCTTATCTTTGTTAATTGTACATTAGCTGATACTGATCCATTTACTCGAATCAATACTGAAGCTATTGTCTCCGACGGCGGCTGGTCGTTTGGAGTAAGCTGGGTTGATTATGACGGTGACACTTACCCAGACTTGTTAGTTTGTAACGAGGATTTCAGCGGATCCCCCGCTCCTAACTTCTTGTATCACAATAATGGTGATGGTACGTATACGCGCATCAGTGAAGGAGCGATTGCATCGAGTGGCGGCTGCCTTGCTTCTACTTGGGCAGATATCGATGCTGACGGCGATCTTGATTGTTATGTCGCCCGCCCCTTTCTAAACAACAACCTGCTTTTCGCGAACAATGGAGATGGCACTTTCATCAAGGATACATCCAACCTGATAACAGCCGCAAAGAAGTTCTCGATGGAGGTTGAATGGGTTGACATCGATAACGATGGCTGGCTGGACGTGTTTGTGGCAAACCACGGGAGGCCGAGTGATCCGGCACTGGCTATGATTTACCACAACGACAACGGTAGTTTCGTGCTTTTGAGTAATACTGAAGTAGGATTGATTGATGACGAGGCTAACGGAGTCACCTGGGCCGACTACGACGGAGATGGTGACCGCGATCCTTATTGGTCCCGCAACAATAAGCTGAGTGTTCTCTTCAGAAATGAAGGAAACGCATCCTTCACACACATATCTGAATGTACACTGAGCAAAGCTCCGGCCAAATACCAAGCAAACTGGGCCGATTTCGACAACGACGGCGATCTTGATATCTATACCAAGCACGGAGATCTTGGAGTCGCGGCAATTTATAAGAATATGGGAAAGGGACGGTTCGAACTGGCAGCCATTCCGGATCTGGCACAGGATACCGGAGCTTGGACGGGTGGTTATTGCGGCGATTATGATAATGACGGCTGGTTGGATTTGATAGTCCTGGGGAACGATCGGTACAAACCGCATCCGAATCGGCTGTACCATAATAACGGTGACGGTACTCTGACAAGGGTGAATTCTGATGCAATTGAATCCGAGGATGAAGCATCAGGTGCGGCGGCATGGGCAGACCATGATCGCGATAGCGATCTTGATCTATTCATAGCCAACGTCAACAGCGCCAACAACTCCCTGTTTGAGAATCAGGGAAATGACAACCACTGGCTTCAAGTTGAGCTTAAAGGGACACGCTCCAATCGTTCAGGTATCGGCTCAAAAATCAAGGTGAAGGCAGTACTGAATGGCAAACCCTTGTGGCAAATGCGTGAGATCTCCGCGAAGAACGGATTCAAATCGCAGAGTGAGTTGATCGCTCACTTTGGGCTCAGTGACGCATTGATCGTGGACTCATTGATTGTCGAATGGCCAAGTTCTAGACGTCAGGTTCTTACCGATGTGAGATCGGATCAGCTTGTAAGGATAGTTGAGCAGTGATTTTCAAAGGATATAGATATTGTGGTCGACGAGAAGACACCAACGCGCAAAATCCGTCCCGGTGGATAAGGTTGTTAGAGAGTGACAAGAAACCAACATAGATCGGAGAAAGTAGAATGCTAAACAAGGAGAAAATCACCGTTACTTTCACGGCTTGGCTAATACTGATATTACAAATCGGTTTCGTTTGGGCGGGTGAAGGAGATGTCAAAAACGCACCCTACATCGGATTAGATTTCGATCGGGTGAATACCTGTTACCAGGCCGGAAATTACTTCGAAAACGGAGGAAAATCCAGAAACAAATGCACTATAATTTATGCCTCGGATAGTACAACGGCGCTGGCCGGAAACAACGAGGACGGGAGCAACCTTTTCCCAATCATCTGGTTTCAACCGGCCGCCGACGGTAAATTTGGATATATGTGTTTCGGATTCCAGAATGGCTGGCCAATGGTAGAAGGATTACAGTGGGAAGGAGCCGTGAATGAAAAGGGATTGTTCTATGACTTCGCGACAACCGAGGAGGTGAGAGTACCGCGCGATCCTAATAAACCTGATTCTTGGGGACTTTCAGGGAAGATGATATCGGAATGCACCACCGTCGACGAAGCGATCAATTTGTTCTCGGAATACAATTTCAAAGATGGGGTATGGAAAGGTCATTATTTGATCGGAGACCGGTTTGGCAACTCGGCAATAATCGAACCCCTTACCGTCATCAGAAAGAGCGGCAAATACCAGGTCGCCACGAATTACCTTCAATCTGGAACGGATCCTGAATCCTCGACTTGTGAACGATACCGACTGGCATCGAAATTGTTTGAACAATCGGACGAGATTTCCATTGGTCTCTTTCGTCGTATTCTCGACGATACTCACGCCGAGGATTATGGCGGCTCATATAACGTCACCCTGTACTCATATATACACGACCTGACAAGCGGTGATGTGTATATCTATAACTTTCATGACTACAACAGGGTGGCAACGCTCAACATCCACGAGGAGTTGAAAAAGGGACCGCACGCATATCTGATTTCCAGTCTCTTTCCATACGAGACATATGCCGAGCAACAATACAAAGCTACACGAATAGTGATCATGTTATTGGAAAAAGCCCTCAATAACGGTGTCACTGGAGAAGAAGGAGCTATTGCTTTATACAAAGCGGTGAATTCTTCGGAAGATACCCTTGTCAATTATAAAGTTGGTGAAGACCATCTTGAGGTAGTTGGGGACGTTCTGCTGCAATACAATAAGTATGATGAGGCCATAGAGCTTTTCAGTTTTATGGTTGAAGAGTTTCCACAGTCATCAAGTGCATATGATAGCCGCGGTGAAGCCTACATGCGAGCCGGAAACAAGGAGCGTGCAATAGCGGATTACAGAAAATCACTCGCGTTGAATCCGAATAATGAAAATGCTACAAAGATGCTTGAACAAGCACAGGAGTGAGACTTTGGTCATCTTATCGGAAATGCACTGATCTTTGTTCTAGAAAACGGTCACAATTTGGTTTTCCAAAATGAGTTATTGTAATTGAATCTCGCACTCAAATGAAATCACTACTCGAATACTTCCGCAATTTATACGGAATACAAAAAGGCTAATCAACTTTCGAGGAATCGTGTGCCAGACATTAATAGTAATGGCGGATTTCAATTTTGTGATACGAAGATAAGGCTTTGCCAAAATTGTCATGGAAAAACTGTAACGATTTTGTCACGTGACGTTGTAAGTGGTTGACCTGTATCACGTTTTTGGGGATTCGATTCCCCCCACCTCCAATTTATATAATCCATTACATTACAACAAGTTAGAGGAGACAAAGAAGAGGTTATTGGTCCAATTCCCCCGTCCCTTTCAAAAATTTAGACTATAACCCTCAATAACTTAGAATAACTTAAAACCTCAGATGTCACGATTTTGTCACGGAGAATACGAGTAAAATGGTCCGATTTATGAACAGAATTATGCTTTACTTTTAATTTGATATATTGTTATATTTGTGGCATATATAACAACATTCAAGTCAGGTTGAAATGAGAAAGATATTGGACGTACAAACCAAAAATCGGATGATCCATATCCGGTTGGATGAGAAGACTCACAAACGATTAAAGATAAAGGCTGTCCAGAGTGATACAACGATCCAGAAACTGGTTGAAGATCTGATTCTGAAAAGCTTGGCGAAATCACAGGCAAAGGAACTACGGTGATGGCTGATCATGACGATGATAAGACGCAATCATTCGTTGCCCTGACATCCGGAACGTCAGTCCTACATTACAAGATTCTTGAGAAAATCGGCTCAGGTGGAATGGGTGAGGTCTACCTTGCCCTTGACACCAAGCTGAATCGAAAAGTAGCTCTCAAATTCCTTCCCCCTCACCTCTGCCAAGACGAAGATTGCCGCAAGCGGTTTACGCGCGAAGCTCAGGCAACTGCAGGCTTAGACCATCCCAACATCGCTGCCATTTACGAAGTAGGTGAGTTTCAGGATCGCCCATTCTATGCCATGCAGGTTGTCGAAGGGCAATCTCTGAAAGATGTGATATCGGAGAAGGATCTATCCGTTGAGAGAATCCTCGAGGTTGCTATTCAAGTATGTGAAGGGCTTCAGGCGGCGCACGACAAGGAAATCATACACCGCGATATCAAGCCGTCGAATATTCTACTAGATGGTTACGGCAGGGTGCGGATTGTAGACTTCGGCCTGGCTACTATTCGGGGGTCCGAACAGCTTACCAAGACTGGGTCAACGCTGGGTACTATAGGTTATATGTCACCAGAACAGGTGCAGGGAAAAGTGATTGATCAACGTAGTGACCTGTTCTCACTTGGTGTGGTTCTATACGAACTTGTTACCAAACGGAACCCATTTAAGCATGATAATGAAGCGACAACACTGAAAGCTATTGTTGATCATTCTCCGGAACCACTCGCGCGCTACAAAAGAGGTGTACCACAACAACTCGAAGCGATCTGTGTCAAATTAATGGAGAAGAACCCCGACCATCGCTACCAGTTTGCCATGGGAGCAGCAAGTGATCTGCGCAAGCTTATGGAGGTTGGATTAACTGATGTCAAGACGAAAGAAGAAAAGCCATCCATTGCGGTTCTGCCGTTTTCAAATCTAAGTGCCGACCCGGAACAGGAGTATTTCTGTGATGGAATGGCTGAGGAGATAATCAACGCGCTGACTCACATCGAAGGCCTTCGCGTGGTAGCAAGAACCTCTTGTTTCGCCTTCAAAGGCAAGCACGACGACATTAGGGAAATTGGAAGGAAACTTAATGTTGACCATGTGCTTGAGGGCAGCATCAGAAAGGCCGGTAATCGGGTTAGAATTACAGGGCAGCTAATCAAGATCTCTGATGGCTTTCACCTCTGGTCAGAGAAATTCGATCGAGATCTTGAGGATATCTTCGAGATCCAAGACGAGATTTCCCACAAAATCGCAGAGAAACTTCGTATAGAGTTACTTGAAATCAGCGGCGATCAATTAGTTAAGCGACCAACAGACAATCTTGAAGCCTATACCCTATATCTGAAAGGTCGGCACTTCTGGAGTAGGCGCATAAAATCGGATTTGCTGTTGTCGGTTGGCTTTTTTGAGCAGGCCACAGAACTCGATCCAGCTTTCGCATTGGGATTTGCGGGGCTTGCGGACGCACACATAGTCTTGGCAGATCATAACTACAGCAACCGGCATGAGCACCTTCGGCTCGCAGAAGAGGCTGCAAATAAGGCGCTTGAGCTTAATGATTCGCTAGCCGAACCTCACGCCACCCTTGCCTCAACTATATATCATCAGTGGAAGTGGACTGATGCAGAAAGGGAATTCAAGAGGGCAATTGAACTGAATCCCAACTATCCCACTGCGCATCAATGGTACGGTCTGTACTTGATATTGGTGAGACGTCTTCAAGAGGCAGGTAAACATCTTGCTATTGCAAGAGAGTTGGATCCATTATCGCCTGCCATGATCATGGCCCATAGCGCCTATTACTATACGGCACGGGAATACGACAAAGCAATTGAAACGTGTCGTGAGGGCGTTGAACTGAGTGGACATTGGGCATTTCTCATGATTACCGGATGGTCGCTTGTTGAAAAGGGGGAATATGTTGATGCAATAGAGCAATTGCAACGGGCAAGTGAACTCTTTGAAAGGCAATTGCTCAGAGAGAATCTACCTCCAGATATCCTAGTTTTTCTTGGTAGAGCCTATGTGCTGAAAGGTGAAGTTGAAAAAACACGTGGCATTCTTAACGATTGCCTTCATATTGCCGGCGATGAGGAGTTTCCGTCTACAGCTATTGCAGCTCTATACATAAGTCTTGGCGATAATGACTCGGCCCTTGAATGGCTTGAACGAGCTTCCAGAGATCTAGACGATTGGCTACCTACATTCAGCCTATCACCAATCTTTGATAGCATCAGGGATAACCCAGAGTTTGTTTCATTGTTATCTCGAGTGGGATTGAGTAACAGGCCTGAAGGAGGTTGGGGTGGGTAAGAAGGCTGACAACAATGACAAGACACAATCATTCATTGCCCTAACATCCGGAACATCAGTCTTACATTACAAAATCCTTGAGAAGATCGGCTCAGGTGGTATGGGTGAGGTTTACCTTGCTCTTGACACCAAGCTGAATCGAAAAGTCGCTCTCAAATTCCTTCCCCCTCATCTCTGCCAGGACGAAGACTGCCGGAAGCGATTCACCCGCGAAGCTCAGGCAGCCGCAGTTCTCGACCACCCTAATATCGCTGCAATTCATGAAGTAGGTGAATTCCAGGGTCGACCGTTCTACGCCATGCAAATTGTAGAGGGGCAATCTCTGAAGGATGTGATATCCGGGAAGGATCTATCCGTTGAGAAAATTCTTGAGGTGGCCATTCAGGTATGCGAGGGACTTCAAGCGGCACACGATAAAGGAATCATCCATCGAGATATCAAACCATCAAATATCTTACTCGATGGTCACGGTAGAGTACGAATCGTAGACTTCGGCCTTGCTGCTGTTAGCGGGTCCGAGCAACTCACAAAAACTGGGTCAACGATTGGTACGATAGGTTACATGTCACCTGAGCAGGTGCAGGGCAAAGAGATTGACCACCGTAGTGACCTGTTCTCATTAGGTGTGGTGCTGTATGAACTGATCACGAAACAGAATCCGTTCAAGCGAGACAGCGAAGCCGCGACTCTAAAAGCGGTAAGTGATGATCTGCCTGAACCCATGGCTCGTTTCAAATCAGGCCTCCCGGAGGGGTTAGAGGGAATCATCAAGAAGGCGCTGGAAAAAGATGCCAAGACGCGCTATCAGCATGCTGATGGCATAATGTCTGACTTGGTTCGAATCAAACGAGAGTATGAAGCGAGGGGAGCCAGCATCTCACCCGTCCGCCCGTCCCGTCGAGCTGCTTGGATTACCGTTGCCCTGCTTGCAGTAGCAGCCATTGTTATTCTCATCGTCACCAAGCCCTGGACAACAGCGCCGCTTTCCAAAGAGCCGTCGAAGGTCATGCTGGCTGTTCTTCCCTTTGAGAATCTTGGCAATGCCGAAGACGCATACTTCGCAGATGGTATGACTGAAGAAATCACCGCTCGCCTGGCACACGTTGCAGAGCTAGGCGTGATTGCCCGTACCAGCGTCAAGCAATACAAGAACACGGACAAGAGTATAGCGAAAATAGGCGAAGAACTCGGCGTCGATTACATTCTGGAAGGCACGGTTCGTTGGCAGAAAAGTACTACCGGACCGGAGCGCATTCGGGTCACCCCGCAGTTGATCAAGGTCTCCGACGCCACTCATGTGTGGGCAAACGTCTACGATGAGGTCCTGTCTGAAGTATTCGCACTGCAGTCAAACATTTCTGGACGCGTGGTGGAGGCACTTAACATTACTCTGGTGGAAACTGAGCGAGAAGCGCTTGATGCTGTACCAACAACAAACTTGGAAGCATATGACTTCTATCTGCAGGGGAAGGAGTACTTCGATCGCTATGTCAGTATGGATGATCTGGGGCTTGCTGTCCAGATGTTTGAGAAGGCCGTGGAGATTGACTCTACCTTTGCTGGGGCCCATGCCTGGTTGACCCGGCTGTATACAATGATTCCGGACTTTGCGGATCAAGCCATTGTTGACTCGTTAAAGGAAATTGCACTGGAACACGCCGCCAAGGCGGACAAGTTTTCAGGTGGCGGTGTCGAAGGGCGTCTGGCAATGGGCTGGTATCATTTCAGCAACAATGACTTTGACGAGGCCCTTAGGGAATTCGAAGCGGCCTTAGTATTGCAGCCCAACAACAGTGATGTCCTCAACGCCTCAGCCACTGTGCTGAGGCGTCAGGGCCATTGGCAGGAGGCGTTGGAGCTATACGAAAGAAACGTGCGTCTTGATCCTAGATCAGTCGGAGCGACTTGGGAACTGGCTGTAACCTACTCCATCGTAAGACGTTTTGAGGACTTCAGAAGAGTTAGTCAGCGCGGGCTGACTTTGATGCCGGACTACTGGCCTTTCAAGACTCTGACTGCGTGGGCATTGATCTCTGAATCAGGGAATTTCGATTCGGCCCTCGTTCTGATAGACAACGTCTTGTCACAGGCCGACATGGAGTTTATCAGTAGCTTCAAGATGGAGATATTCTTTCTTCAGCGCAATTTCGAAGAATGCCTCAAGGTACCAACAACGGCGGACAACGTATGGCATGGTGATAGCTCTGAATTCTATCTCATGCGCGGTCACGCCTTCGTCAAGCTTGGTCAACATCAGTCGGCGATGACTTACTATGACTCTGCACAGACCATTTTGGAGGCACGTATAGAATCAGGTACAGACTATGCTCGTAACTTCACTCGTCTCGGACAGGTTTATGCTCTACAAGGGGATACCTCCAAGGCCCTGGAGTTCGGCAGACGAGGTTATGAAATGTGTCCTATGTCAGAGGATGCATTCCAAGGCACACTTGTATACGAAGACCTCGCAAAAATCTATTCCCTGGCCGGTGAACCAGAACTGGCTATAAAAATCCTGGATAGCTTGCTGAGTATTCCATCACATCTCAACTTGATTCATGTCAAACAGCGTCCTGCGTTTGATCCCCTCCGCGACCGCCCACGCTATCAGGCTCTAATCTCCAAATATGAGAAGAAGCATGGAACCTGATGACGACAAAACTCAGACTCATATCGTGCTGACCAAGGGCGCGATGGTGTCGCACTACCGGATTGTCGAGAAGATCGGTGCCGGTGGCATGGGTGAGGTCTATCTGGCTGAGGACACCAAACTCATCCGCAAGGTCGCCCTGAAGTTTCTCCCCCACCACTTGTGCGAAGATGAGGATTGCCGTAAACGCTTCATCCGCGAGGCCCAGGCGGCAGCTAAGTTAAACCATCCGAATATCGTAACCATTCACGATGTTAGCGAATTCCAGGGCCATCCGTTCTTCGTAATGGAGTATGTAGAGGGTCAATCGCTCAAAGAACACATACAACAAGGCGATATCATAAACGAGAACATAATCGCTGGCGCCATTCAGATTTGCGATGGCCTACAAGCGGCACATTCAGCTGGTGTTATTCACCGAGACATCAAACCATCAAATATCATCCTGGATGTAAATCGAAGACCCAGGATTCTCGATTTCGGACTTGCGGCGGTATCGGGGACCGAACAGTTAACCAAGACTGGATCAACCATGGGGACCGTGGGTTACATGTCACCCGAACAGGTACAAGGCAAGGACATAGTTCATAGGTCAGATCTGTTTTCAATCGGAGTTATACTGTATGAGCTGTTCACGGGCCACCAGCCATTTCGTGGAGACTCAGAGGCAGCAATGCTTCAGGCCATATTGAATGATACCCCAGAACCACTGGCTCGCTACAATTCCAGTGTATCGGATGATCTCCAACGGATAATATCGAAGCTTCTGGAAAAGGATCCAGATCTGCGCTATCAGAGTGCTGCAGGACTCATGAGCGATCTGAAAAGGCTGAGTCAGAGCGCAAGTAGTATAAGCTCCACATCACGCATTCCTAGTAAAGATGATCAACCGTCCATTGCCGTTTTGCCCTTCGCGAACCTGAGTAATGATCCAGAGCAGGAGTATTTCTGCGACGGTATGGCCGAGGAGATTATCAACTCCCTGGCTAGAATCAAGAATCTTCGTGTCATTGCCAGAACCTCCGCCTTCTATTTCAAAGGTAAGAACGAGGATGTCCGTGAGATAGGTCGCAAACTAGACGTTAACACGCTGTTAGAGGGCAGTGTAAGAAAATTCGGTTCCCAGCTGCGCATAACAGCGCAATTGATTAGGGCTTCTGACGGCTCCCAGCTTTGGTCTGAGCGTTACGATTGTGAGATGAAAGACGTATTTGCTATTCAGGATGAAATCGCACTCTCCCTCGTAGGAAAACTGAAAGGTGAATTGACCGAAGGTGAAACAGATCTGCAGGACAGAAATTTCATAGCAGACCTTGAGGCCTACAACCTCTACCAGAAGGGTCGTTACTTTTTTGAAATGCAAACCCCTGAGGGATACCAGAAGAGTCTTCAATGTCTAAAGGAAGCGGTCGAAAAAGATAACCAGTATGCTCTAGCACACGCTTCGATTGGCAGACTCGGTTATTTGGCTAGCCTGTTTGGATCAGAACCGCCCGACAGTGTTCTCCCAATGGCAAGACAACATGTACAGAAGGCTCTAGCAATCGATCCTCAATCAGGTATAGCACATGCGGTGATGACATCACTCCATACATTCGTGGACTGGGATTGGGTACAAGCGGAACATGAAATACAACGTGCCCTGCAGTTGGATCCGAACGCGGCGGTTGTACATACTACTCATTCCAGTTTCCTGACCGTTACCGGTAGACATGACGAGGCGATAGAGGCCGCTAGACGGGGAAGGGAACTTGATCCCCTCTCGAATATGAGTAACTTCTTGGTTGGGCACTCTCTGTATTTCGGAGGGTATTACGATGAGGCGATAGACGATATCCAATACTCTCTTAGCATCAACCCATACCACTATCTACATCATTCCACGCTCGGATACGCCTACTGGATGAAGGGAATGATGACGAAAGCGCTAGATTCCTTCGAGACAGCCATGCGACTCTCAGGGGGTGTAACTTGGGAAGTGATGCTGCATGCGATTGCGCTGCATGAATCCGGCAACGAGGACAGTGCGCGCAAGTTACTGCAGGATCTTTTAGAGAAGGTAGAAACACAGTATGTGCCCCCAGTATGCTTCTATCTGGCTTACCATGCATTTGGTGAATTAGATGAGGCGGATCGTTGGCTGCGAAAGGCCTACGAACGACATGACACGTTTCTTGCCTGGTGTCGCGTATCTCCAAACAAGATTTTGAGGACACCATCATCCCAGGTGTTTGATGACATGCTGAGAGAGATGGGCTTGGAGTAGATAGCGGTTGAAGGGTATCCGGATGTTAGTGAAAAGAAAAAGTCAAAATGGAAAGGTGTGTAATATGAAGGTGAAGATAATGCAGCAGACTCTTCAAATTGCGATCATTGCTCTAGTTTTTGCGGTCCTCGTTGGTTGCGGACAGAACTCTGCTGTAAGAGATCTGGAAGAGCAAAACAAGGCTTTGATGCAGCGCATTCATGCGGAAGTGTCGAACGGCAACCTGGGGATATTCGACGAGGTACTGACTCCGGATTATGTCCGTCATTGCCAGGCCATGCCGCCCGGACTGCAGGAGATTCGTGACACAGCAGTTTTCAAGGCATTTGTGGCTGATTTCGTAAATGCAGTTTCAGACTGTAAAGATGAAATCGACTTCATCATAGCCGACAGCAACATGGTTGCCTACGTTACAACTACAACCGGAATACAGACTGGACCGATAGGGGATCTTCCGGCCAGTGGTAAGGAGTTCATGCTAAAGAACATCGTGATTCAGCGCATTGAGAATGGCAAAGTTGCTGAGACATGGATTAGCTGGGACAATGTGGCGATGCTGACACAACTTGGCTTCTTTCCACCGGCTGAATCCGAACAGCCATAGGTATAGCTGTATGAAGTATGTACGACTCTATGCGGACGACAATGGTGAGTCACATTTTGAAGATTGTGAACTTGTATTCAAGTCCGTTGATTTCGCTCCACCGGCGCCGCCATTGGATGTTTCTGTATTCGGGCAGGCGGAGCAATGTTCAATCCTTAGAGCGAAACCAGGCTGGATAGGAGATTGGCATCCGGCGCCTTTGCGGCAGCTACACTTCTACTTGTCAGGAGAAGTTGAAGCTGAAGTCTCAGATGGAGAGAAATGTCGAATACGAGCCAGAGAGTTTACTTTGGTCGAGGATACAACGGGCAAAGGTCACAGAAGCCATGTAGATGGGAACGGCGATGTAGTTATCGCCGCGGTGAAGTTATCCCGTTCAAATAAACAAGGTAATACCGGAGGTTCAAGGGCATAGAAAAAGAACGGTCACAATATGGTCACCTATGAAAAGGCCAGAGTCAAACATTTTCTTTAACTATTTTCATTCTGTTTCATTCAATCGGATTGTTCTAGTCACCTATTCGAGCTCTTCACGTAGAAGGCCCACGATACTGTTCTTAAGGGGCAATCACCCACTCACAGAAAACGGATTCTTCTCGATCCAGCCCAAATCTACGGGTTGATTGCTCATATTCAATTCCGATTAATTATCTTTATCTCAGGCGATCTCCATTCTGAATGGCTCATTACGATTTAGCATGGCATATATTATAACAGCTAATTTCCTAGCAACAGCAACCCTCGCCTTCTGAATATTACTGCGATAAAGGATACGATGATACATACGGCTCAAGTCCGGTGATTTCCTGATGACATTGATTGTTGCTTCTACCAAAGCATGACGCAGCGGTTTGGAACCATATCGGGTTATACCGCCGGTCCAGACAGAATCTCCCGATGATCTGACTGTTGGCGTTAATCCGGTATAACTGGCTAAGGCTTTGGCGCTATGAAACCGAGTAACATTGCCTACTTCGGCATAAACAACAGCCGAGCGTATCTTTCCTATTCCGGGAATAGTCTGTAGCAATTCAACGGTTGGATTATCTTTAACGGACTGCCAGATCTGTTTGCTAATTTCCTCTATTTGATCATCAAGAACAGCAATGATCTTCAAACATTGACCAACAGTCTGACGGGTGATATCAGGTAAACAAAGATTCTGGATCTCTAATCTGGCTTTAGGAGAAGCAATATTAAATACTTTCAAATCTATTCCGTGTTGAAACAGCAAATGACGAATACGGTTTTTATTCATGATATTGCTTTTAACGAGATGATATCGCTGACGTATCAATCCTCGTAATTGACGAATCTCTGCTGGTGGGACCCAGGATTCAGGTAGGAAATTGGTTCTCAATAATTCAGCTAGCATGCGGGAATCATATTTATCTGTCTTCGATTTTGATTCCGCTATCACTCGGACTTTAAAAGGTGTAGCAACATGAACCGAACCAACATACGGTTCAAACTGATCTAATAACCATAAATAATTGAGAACTGGCTCCAAGACCAAATGAATCTTGGAGTTGAGAGAGCTGGCAAAGGTTGAAACTTCCTCTAAAGTGTTGCGAAACCTGCTTTGACGCATTACCTTTCCAGTAGAATCGATCTGTGTGAAAACACACCATTTTTTATGGACATCGATTCCTAAATAATTTTGTGACATGGCCGCTCCTTTCTGGCTACGAATTGACTACAAAACAAAATAGCCAATCCGAGCGGCCTTTTCATATAATATCACAATGCGGTGTAAGTCCTCGTGCCACAACGCGAGTATGGGGTTCGATTCCCCCACCTCCATTTGTTATAATCCATTATAAGTCAATAGCTTACAGCGACAAAGGGACCGGATCATTTCCTTGAACCCCCCACCGGTCGGCTATATCGCTGAATATCATGCAATAACTTACGACAATCGTGGTCACGTTTTGGTCACAATGAAATAGTTGGCAGGTGGTTGCTTGGTACTGAGCCTTCGATCGTTGTCTATTTGCCTACTGGCGTTACCCGGTCACACTTGCTCCCCTTGAGTCACCAAGGACTCCGTAGCGTCAGTGTTCCGCCGACCGGTGGTGGCTCGACACGCCTCAGCTCGCCATCGAGAACAGCCATGAAATTCATTGAGGAGTGATCGAGGGATCGGTCGAAAGTGAGTTCGACCTTTGTTGGCCCGTGGTCACCCACTTCAAGTACCGTCACACTCAAACCGTGTAAATTGACGGTATCGCCTTTCGGAATGGGCAGGCTGGCGCTGCGAACTACTGACTCCAACCAGTGTACGTCTTCAGAACCTTTCGGACATTTTCGTTTAAAAAATAAGAGATACATTTCCTTTTCGCAAGCCATTTAAATCACTGCCGTTTCATATTTTTTTAAATTGTGATATTTCCTCAATCGCA
>Ga0272443_10003472_pt1 | contig 18532 bp, 18 predicted proteins | sample SSMAcet12_FD_193581 | JGI IMG/M metagenome (GOLD analysis project Ga0272443, IMG submission 193581) | Marine sediment archaeal communities from Little Sippewissett salt marsh, Falmouth, MA, United States - SSM-Acet-12 | ecosystem: Environmental > Aquatic > Marine > Wetlands > Sediment ... | reverse complement strand
CCGCGGTTGTGAACACTTATTGTTTTAACCCCAGCAGGGTTAAAGGAAATCTCCCCAGGCACAGCCTGGGGCAGTGAATTCACTAAATTGCAACCACGGAGTGGTTGAATAGTTAAACGATTACACTCCTAAACGCCTAAACTTCTAAACAATATTACTCTTACCCAATAAAGGCTAAAACGTTCTAATGCTCTATCGAGAAAATACTCCCTGATTAGACTTTACTTTTGCCCTATCTCATTGTATATTAGGCGGCTAAAACAAAGGAGCTGTCGTGAAAATTAGTGTAAAAGAAGTATCTTCAACAGAACGAGAAATGGAATTTACTCTTGCGTGGGAAGACATTGAAAAAGATCACGCAAAATTCGCCAAAAAATTCGCTAAAGATATTACCCTGCCGGGTTTTCGAAAAGGTATGGTCCCGATGGGCATTCTTGAAAAGAAATTCGGTCCTCAGATAGACTATGATTTTATAAATGAAAAATTCTCGGATTATTATGTGAAAGCGCTTGAGACGGAAAATTTGAATCCCGTGTCTCAACCTGAGTTACTTGATCTGGATTTCAAAAAAGGCTCCGATCTCAAGCTCAAAGTTAAATTTGAAGTAATGCCCGAATGGAATATGCCCAAATATCAGGATGGATTCAACCTGGAAAAACAAAATTATGTTATCGAAGATGAAGATGTTGCAGAATCCATTGAACGCCTGAGAACGAATGCTGCAGAAGTTAAACCTGTTGATGGCGAAGCTAAAAGCGGACATTATCTGGTGGCCAACGTTGAAGAACTCGATAAGAACGGCAATGTCATTAACGAGGCAAAAGACAGCCGCATCCAGTTAGGTAAAGCTCCCTTTGATGGGAAAACGGAAAAAGAACTGATCGGCTCTAAAGCAGGTGATGTCAAGACCATCGTCTTAAAGGCGGAAACCGAAAAAGAAGAAGATCATACCTTCAAACTGGAGATCACGGCTGTTGAAGAACATATTCTTCCCGAAGTGAACGACGAATTTGCACAAACGGTTGATCCGGATGTCGAAGATCTTGATGCCCTAAAGAAAAAAGTCAGGGAAGAGATCGAAACCTATTGGACACGCCAATCGGATTCCCGGCTTGAAGAAGAGATCGCGGATTTCTTTATTGACAAGCTGAAAGATATTTCACTACCGAAAAGTGTTGTTGAAGAACAGGCAAAGAACATCTATGAAGATATCAAAAAGCGTTATCCGTCAGACAATGAGATGGACGAGAAAGCCGTGATCGAAAACTACAGCGATACCGCTGAAAAAAGTTTAAAATGGCAGCTCGTTAAAAATAAGATCGTTAAAGATAATGACATCAAAGTTGAAGATGAAGATATCGATGCAAAGATCGAGAACATGCTGAAAGACGTCAAAGAAGAACTTCGCGACAGTTATAAGAAATACTATGAATCGCCTCAGGTGAAAAACCAGCTTCATGACGACGTGATCAACACCAAGATCCTGGATCATATCAAGTCATTTGCCAAGATCAAGACGAAAAAGATAACGCGAAAAGCAAGACTTAAAGAATTAGGTCAGTAAAAACGTAAGACGTAAGACGTAAGACGTGAAACGTCGTGAGATGTGCAGCGTAAAACGTTTGAATATAATTAAGGCTCGGAATTCCGAGCCTTTTTGTTTTATGTGTTGAAATATATTTATTCCACCTTCGGATTTTTCATAATACCGATAAAGATGATCGCATGGGTCTCGGCATCCTGAATGGCATAGATAAACGGGTGATCCAGCTTCACCTCAATGACCATAGGTTCTGCCGACTCATAATTTATAATTATCACGGTAACAGCAGCAGCTTCAGCACCGGCTTCATCAACAGATATATAGGTATCCTGTAAGACAGTACTTACAAAAAGATTATAGGATTCATCGAACATGCCGCTCAGATCGGGTGAATAATATAAATTTGTTAACCCAAGTGCTTTCAGGGGATCATCCATAACATATTGGTGTGATTCTTCGAATTTAGGCATTTCAAGAATAATATCGGCAGTGCTTGTTGAACTCATCCAGGCATTCCATTGTTCATCGTTTATTGTCAATAATAACTCATCACAGCTTTGTTGCTTCGGCATAATGCAAGTCATTTCGTAACGAGAGTTATTCTTGAATGGAATACATACAATTTGAATATCGTTATCAGAGTAATAATCCATGCTAAATGGGTCATCCTCTGTTCCGCCTCGCATCATATCGCATTCAATCGAACTGCTTCCATCTGTTTGAGTATAGAAGGTTTTTTTCTCTGTGTTTCTTTTATCAAATCCGTTTATCCATTTACCCAGAAAATATGTTGCGTTTGCAAGAACAGCTGCGGTTCCTTCCGAGAATAATGAGGGATTCACAATATTGTCTATCTTGTTGTTGGTATGATCGGCAGCCCATTGGTTGATCTCTTTTGCGGCATTGGCGCCATCGGTGAAATTCATGTCCGAGACTTCGGTATTGAAGTAATTGTCCAGAACATTCAAATAGTTACTGGTCGGGTGAAATCCCACTTTATACCAGAATGCGTGTGCAAGCGACAGATCGACACCCTCATCAAGAGTGGTCAGATAAGTTCCGAAATCTTTGTACAATTGATAAAGTTCATTACCATCAGAAAAATCGTTTAAATAGAAAACATCTCTTAAAGCCCGGGTTGTTTCCCCACCGCTTCCGGGGTACAACAAACCAAAAGCGTACATCATGCTTACCGGAGAAATAAAAATATTTCCGGTATCGGTTTTGTTTATCTCACGCATCAGGTCAAAAGAAAAATTATTGATAGACTTTCCAAAGTCATCATACTGACTGATCACATTTGCGGTTTCGGAATCATAACCGAAATTCTCGGGAGTGTCGTTTCCTGAATACGGAAGGATCTCCGGAATCATGATATTGGTTTCATCTTTTTCTATTCTGAAAATTATGGGTAGTTCTTCATTGACCTCAGTTGCCTTAACTGAACCGCTTCTGGGTGCTGCAGCAATGATTGAGTCCATATTGTCTATAACGAGAAACTGTTTTAATGTATAGTTTCCGGTATTCAAGCTGATGGTATTGGTTTTATACAACCCCTCATACCCATAGGTGAATTTCAATAGTTCAGTTTTGATTTCACCGTTACTGTTCTCATAAATTACCGAAACAGCTGTGGGCGTGTTATCATCCAGTTCTACTTCAAAATAAAGATTGCCTGTTGTTTTTTCTCCCAGAAAGGAGAATAATTGACAAGACGTTAAAACCAAAAGCGCTGCCAATAAAAGACCAATCTTTTTCATTTTAAGCTCCTTGCTAATGTATAATACTTAATATAAAAAAAACTAACAGGTCTTCAAGTGTTTTTCGGAAGAAATGTTCCGGGGTATAAACTCTACAATGATAAATTACATTAAAACCATCACACCATGGTGTGATGAAACAGCTTATACATTAAACCTGATATTTACAATATCACCGTCTTTGACGATATAGTCCTTTCCTTCCAGTCTAACGAGTCCTTTTGCTTTGGCCCCACCCATGCCGCCTTCAGCCATGAAGTCGTCGTAGGCAACGACCTCGGCCCGAATAAAACCTTTTTGAAGGTCCGAATGGATCACACCGGCAGCTTCAGGCGCTGTAGACGGAGAATGAAGATTCCAGGCACGGACCTCGTCTTCGCCAACGGTAAAGAAAGAGATCAGTCCGATCGCGGAATAGGAGGTAGCGATCACATGATTGACCGCAGGTTCCTCAATTCCCATTTCTTCCATGAACATGGCGCGCTCATCAGCATCGAGTTCCTGGATCTCCTTCTCGGCAAGTGCTGAAACGGATGTGACGGGAATATCGGAGTGTTTTTCGGAAAAAGCGGTTTCGATCTGTTTTCGGACGGCATAGTGAGATTCATCCGAATTGATCACTGCCATCAAAGGTTTTTGAGACAGCAATTGAAATCCCCTGATGATGATATCTTCATTTTCCGATATGTCGATCTTTCTGAGGGGAATATTGTCTTCAAGGGTTTTATGACATTTCTCAAGTATGTCAAGTTCGCGCTGATTGAACTGTGGGGCTGAGCGGGCTTTAAGATGATTGACTTTTTCCAGACGATTTTCTACGACCAGAAGATCTGCAAAGATAAGATCCTCCTGCAAGCGATCCAGATCGGCGACTGGATCGATCATTTTTTGCTTACCTTCGGCATCATAGCCCTCAAAAGCTTGCAGAACAGCTACCAGCGCATCCGTTTGGCGAACGGCCTCCAGGTATTTTGAGGCCTGGTCCGTTCTCATGCTTGCGGGAATGCCCATCACATCGATGCAGTCAAATTGAGCATAGGTTGTTTTTTTAGGTTGGTATATTTCGGACAAACGGTCTATGCGTTCATCCGGAAGAACAACCTGCCCCCGATGATACTCTGCCATACCCGTTTGCACAGATTCATATTTCCCATGTGTCAATAATTCAAAAAGAGTGCTTTTACCAGAGTATTTTAAACCGATGAAACCTAGTTGCATATTATCCTTTCATTATCGGAGATTATGAATTTCTAATTATAAATGAAATTTCTTTGCAATAAAGCTTCTTACCGATCTGAAGTATCGCATTAAAAGACCAATAAGGCCAAGCGGAATTAACGCCGCCATAACCAGAATAGACCATGTGGGTTCAAAGCTGCCCAGCGTAAATTTGGTAATGATCATATCAATAGCGAATGAAAGAGCGGATAAATTGATAAATATCACAGCCAGAAACTTAAAAATGTCAAAGATCATCGCTTTAATAATAAAAAATGAGACCAATGATAAGACAAGTACCGATACGTAAATAGGAAGGATCAAATGGACGATCACCTCATTATTTACCAGCATAAAAGCATATAGAGCAGTAAACAGGACACTTGCAATAATAAAATAAATAATTAAGGGCACCCATTTTTTTACACGGTCAGAGATAAATATCCCCGCCATGATCACCCATAGGAAAATAATACCCGACGATGCGTATTGAGACCACGCCACATTGCCCGATATGATCAGATTCAAGGCAAGCAAGAACATGGCCGATGCAAATGAATCATAAGTATACAAACGAAAGAACGGTTGCCCGGGACGTAATAGGGGATAACCCACAACGAACCACAGATATACCAGTGAAATGATCGGGATCATTGACCAGGAGATCTCTTTGTTGACCAGATAGTTTATCAATAAAAGCACAATGATATAGATCGTTATGGCAAAAGAAACGATCGTTCCGGCAAGCATAAGTCTCATATGTGCCGGCTCAGAGGACTTGATATGCTCTCTGTATTTTGGGAAATCACGATCCTTGGGTTTGATCTTGGCGTTCGGATTGAGTACTTTGGTGTCGCAAAGCGGACACTTCTCATGATAATCGGACAATTTAACGCCGCAATTTACGCAATAAGACATATATACCTCAATTACTTCTGATTTTTACGTGTGCTCCCATTTCAACAAGTCGGCGAAAAACATGCTCTTCGACTCTGGGATGTTTATTGATGCGTCCAAAATTGATATGAATATGATCTTTAAAGCCGACAACGCCGCAGCCGGTAAGGCAATGGTAAGTCGGACCAAGCATCACACCCATATCCTCAATATGTTCATTCAGAACATCGGGCAGGCGAATAGCTCCCAAGTTGGAAACAGCTCCTGAAAATTGCGCGTGCCCCTGAGTGTTGGACAAATACCGGATCACAAAATTCTTAATGAAAACCGGTACGTATTTAACGATGGGACTTTGTGTTATATCATAATTGTCTTTGGCCATGGTGATCAAATATTCTTTTGTAATATGCTTTTTCATATATGGCTTGAGAAAACTGATGATATCTTCAAATTTTTCAATTTTCTTCGGATCAAAACGGGGAACGACAAAAAGCGAGAAATTCCGCATGGATCTGATAGGCCAAAGCATTCTGAGGTTAACAGGTATTTCCATACCGATATTTCGGTGTTTCTTTTTATTCTTTACATCCTGATGCTGTATCAGGATAAGGGCTTCGACATATAAAGCCGCTAACAGTTCTGTGATCGTGCAGGCGTATTGTTTGGATATATTCTTTAGATCTTCCAAAGGTACGGTCCCGATAATGATCTTATATACACCTAAGGGCAACAGCGTATCCCGATGATGAAAAACACCATCCGTATTGAAGAGACTTCTTTGTCTGGGGGCATTGTCGATCAGATCTTTTTCTTTTTTTACGATCGTCTCAAAAGCGTCCCGGTATTCTTCCGGATCCGGTTCTTTATGAATATCCATAATGCCCTCGGGGACAGAATCGATCTTTCCCTTTAAGATCAGGTAATGCGTGATCAGAGTTTTAAGAAATTCCAGTGCGCCACCGCCATCGGTCAAGACATGCGAACATTCCATAGCAAGGGATTTCTGATGCACCCGGATGAGATATAAATAACCATTATTATAAATTGGATACAGTCGCTCACAGGGTTGAGGTGTTTCGGGCCAGATCTTTGTGGGATTCGTATTCTCTTCGAAATAATGCCAGAAAAAACCGGTGCGAAGGTGTACATTGAAATAAGGGAATCGGGGTTTCACAAGTTCAAGGGCTTTCCTTACCAGATCTACATCAATTTCCTCTTCCATTTTTGCCCAAATTCTAAAAATATTGGTATTCTCGGGTGATTCGATCGCAGGATAAATCTGTGCTGAAGTGTCTAGCCTGAGCCAGTATTTACTATCGTGTTTATGTTTCTTCATGTTCCCTTTTCCGGTCTCTTAAAACCTTTAATGATACGATTTATTTCGAGAAATTTGAAGTTCTTTTTTACTTAATAATATTTCTAAGGTGTCAGATATTAAGGACATATAGAAGATCTTCCGGATAGGCATCATCGCGAGATTCCGGATCGGTATCCTTTTCTATTAAGATAAAGCCCAGTCGTTTGACCAAGCGGATGGATGGAAGATTTTCAGGTGCGATCAAAGCAATAAACCGTGTTTTTCCAAAGGCGATCATCAGATGATCTATAAGAATTTTCAGTGCTTCGGTTGCATAACCGGATCCCTGATGATCCCGTGACAGAGTATAGCCGAGACGAACTTCAATATCTTTATCAGGCAAGAAATAAACCCCGATATCACCGATCAATTTCCCGCTGCTCTTTAAAATGATCCCCAGTTGTATCCATGTATCGGGGATATTGGGCTTTTCTGATATGCGGTATCGGATAAAATTTTCAGCATCCTGAAGGGTTTTGGGTATCCAGCCCTGAAATTTGTTTGCTTCGGGTTCGGAACGATATTCAAAAAAATCAGGCGCATCATCAGCATTAAGGTGTCTTAAAATCAATCGCTCTGTTTTCAGTTCGATCATCTTTTTGCCTCAGTTTATTTATTATAAGCAAAAATCATTAAATGAAAAAATAAAATATATATGCTTCGGCGAACGGGATTTCATATATTCCGGTATGGAAAACATACATTTAAGCGAAGTAACAAAACAGATAATGAAGGCAGCAGTATCTTTGCAAAAGAAGAAATACCGCAATATTGAATCCTCTATTCTTATCGAAGGTTTATTGCCATTGGAAGAGGCGGTAAAAAGTAATTACGTTGTTACGGATATCTTTTATAATCATTATTTGTTGAACAAGCCGGGAGTTGAACAGCTCTTGATCTCTCTGCAGGATAATCATCAGTCTCGATGTTTTGAGGTTTCCGGATCGGAATTGAAAATGATATCAACCGAAGTCAATCCTCAGGGTATTGTTGCCGTGGCTAAGCAAAAAGAATATGAAACAAATGAGCTCAGCGGCAATATTTTGGTGCTCGACCGTTTACAGGATCCGGGTAATGTCGGCACTCTTTTCAGAATTGCCCACTGGTTTGGCCTGGGTGGTGTTATCCTGATGAAAGGAACGGTGGATGTTCATAATCCCAAGGTCATTCGCTCAAGCATGGGCTCTCTGTTCCATGTGCCATTTATATATGCGGAAGAGCTCCCGGAATTCATGCTCAAAGACCATACGCTTCTTTTAAGCAAGGCCCATAGTGAGGAAAAAATACAGGCATTTGATCCGGAAAGTATCAGTCCTTTTCTTCTGGTGATAGGAAATGAAGCGCGTGGTATTGATGCCGCTTTTGATGTATATGAACACAGAGACCTGACCCTGCCGGCTATTGGTGGGGCCGAATCCTTGAATGCCGCTGTTGCGGCGGCTGCCATTCTCAGCAAACTTCTTTATTGAATATGAAATTTTTACAGTACATCACATTGATCGTTTTGATGAATTGCCTTTTTGCTCAGGAAAACCTCGAATTGATCAATCCCACTTATTTGGGAAATGAAAAACGAAATTATTATGGAGAAAATGCACCCGGAAAGCTAGATGTTATCTGGAAAACCTATATCGGTCAAGGGCGGACAAAAATTGGAAGCGTAGAGCGATATTGGAAAGGCAGTGGATGGACCGGACAGGTCCTGATGGCTAAAGAAAATGGAAAACCCTATCTCATTCATGGCGCACTCGATCACCATTTGCGTAAAATAGATGCCCAGACCGGAGAGATCATTTGGCAATATGAGTTCCCTGATGCCATAAAAGGGACCGGTACGCTATGGGAAGACCCGGAGGCGGGATTCGTGGTGATCCAGGGCAGCCGCAGAGGTGTTAATTACAGCACATGGTCTTCAAATCTGCATCCTTTAAGGGCCATATCATATGAAAATGGCGAAGAAATATGGCGTTATCATTTGCAGCGTGGCGCGTCATATTCGACAGATGTCGATGGAACGCCGCTGATCATCCGCGATACCGTTTATCTTGGTTTGGAGAACGGTTATTTTGTTGTGTTCAATCCCGAGCTTTCTGCAACAGAAACACACAGGGGGTTCAAACGGCCGGTCACGCTGGAAAAACATGCGCTCTATGATAGCGGTGATATGAAGACACATGGCCAAAATTTGATAACGGAATCATCACCGGCAAGGATCGGGGATCATATTTATATTGCTTCGGGATCCGGTCATGTCTATGGCTATAACCTGAAAAGCCGAAAAATTGACTGGGATTTTTTCGTAGGTGCCGATATGGATGGTTCAACAACAGTTACCTATGACAATTGTATCCTTGTAAGTATCGAGAAACAATACATTGAAGGACAGGGAGGCGTGTTTAAACTTGATCCCTCCAAACCATCTGATTCTTCATGCGTTGTGTGGTATTTCCCGACAAAGAACGATACGTCTCAACAAGCCACCTGGGAAGGTGGTGTTATTGGAACGGCTTCAGTGAATGATCTGAGCAAACCGGACGATCTTCCTTATATGGCTGCCATATCCGCCATTGACGGATATCTATATCTTGTTGAACATGATCAACTGGATACCGTAAAAGTTTGGGGACCCAATTTGCAACATGAATATCCCACACCGAAATTTATTGCGTCCCGCTGGATAGGACAGAGCATTTCAACACCTCTTTTTATCGATAGAAATATTATCGCTGCAAGTTACAGTGGCGTATCGCTGTTTAAATTCAACTCCAAAGGAAAGTTATATAAAGTCGAGCGTCGTTATATCGGCGGAGTTGAATCCACTCCCTTCGTTTACGATGGGTGCATTTATATTGGATCCAGAGACGGATTTCTCTACTGTCTGGGGGACAACACAGTGAATAATTGAAGTACTATTAGAGAGTCCTTCTTTCCACAAAGAACTAAATTTATTTGCATAATAAAAAAAGAATGGTCAACACCATTCTCTCAAATATTCATCATTGAATAGTGGATTACAACGGTTCGTCGTCCCACATATATTTAACCGGATTGATCGCTTTTCCATCTTTTTGGACCTCATAATGAAGATGCGGTCCGGTAGAACGTCCGGTGCTGCCCACAAGGCCGACAAGATCGCCGCGTTCGACAGTCTGGCCTTTTGAGACCTTTATCTTATGCATGTGGGCATATACGGAAACATATCCGTTGCCATGATCGATCTTTACGACATTACCATAACCGCCATATGAATAGGAGGCATAGATAACCTTGCCCTTGCCGGAAGCGTGAACGGGTGTACCACGGTTTGCAGCCAGATCAATACCTGAATGAAATTTCTTTTTCTGCGTGATCGGGTCGGTTCGATAACCGAATTGTGAACTCACATAATAACTTTTCGCGTCTAAAGGGGTAATAGCTGGAATATATTGAAGATTGTCTTTGTACTTCTGAATATTCGCGTAAAGATTTTTATAGTTTTCGAGCTCAACGGACACTTTCGTGCTTAGGAATTCAATATCGGAATTAAGATCGCTTATAATATTTCCGGTTTTCTCCGGATTTGCCATTTGAACCCTTCCTCCAACCCCAAGATTTTGAATACTGAGGTCATGTTCGGGCAAGTTGGCATATAGTCTTATATTATTGTTGAGTTCAACCATGGAATCGAGATAGGCTTCTGCAGTACTGAGTTCCTGTTGAAGCGTTTCAACCGTTTTAACAAGATTTTTGTTTTTGATTGTTTTTGGGGTGTGATGAGATGCAAGATAGCGATAGCCGAAATAAGTGGACCCGGCAATAATGCTAACCAGAAAAAGACCCGCCAAAATAAGTGAAAAAATAAATCCGAAACGGGAAATTGAAATCTCTTTGGAGTTATTGCCTGTCAGGTAGATCAGAATATGTTGTTTGTCCTTACCCATCCGTAAATAATAAGGCGGATTAAAAATTAATGCAAGGTATTTTGAATGAAGAGCAAAAAATTAAATATTCGGCTTAAACAGGACAAAAGATAAAAAATCCATAACCTTGCTCTTGAATTGCGCTTATTCCTTTCATTTTACCCTATATTTCAATAAAATACAAACATGATCACCGAAATTGTTTTATCATCTTTAGGTTTAGTCCTCTCGGCTTTTTTTAGCGGATCGGAGATCGCGATGATCTCAGCGCATCCTCTGCAATTGCAAAAATGGGTTTCAGAAAAGAAACCCCTGGCTGCTTCGGCAATGAAGATATATGAGGACCGCCAACATTATCTTACCATGATCCTCGTCGGAAATACATTATCAAATATTTTAACGACAATATTTGCCACGCTTTTACTGAATAATCATGCTGGATTCAATTGGTGGCAGGTTATCTTGGCTATTTCCGGCGTGATCCTTCTTTTTGGGGAAGTTCTTCCAAAATCGCTGGTTCGATCCAAACCCAATTCATATCTCCTTTTTTCGACCTTTGTCATGAAAATACTGGGAATTGTTTTACATCCCCTGGCACGCTTTTTTGAAAAATTGATAGCGGGGCTTTTAAGATTGTTCAAGAGCAATGCCGAGCCCATGAACATCATGATCCGAAGAGAAGAGATCCAGCAGAGTATTTATGATATTTATGAAGAAGGGATCCTGAACGAAGAAAAAAAGAAATATATTGATAATCTTTTTGATTTTTCTGAGACGACCGCCTCAGAGATCATTACCCCCAGAACCGATATTGTGGCTTTACCGGAAGACGCTTCTATAAAAGAACTTAAAACAGCGTTCGTTCAATCGGGTTTTTCAAAGATCATTGTATTTCGCGAAAATATCGATCACATTATCGGATATGTATCCCTTCGGGATGTCATGAACGGGGAACAGAAAACTCAGGACATTATCCGGCCCATTAAATTTTATCCGGAAAGTAAAAGCATTATCGAATTATTGAAAGAATTTCAGGATACCAAAACAAGCATTGCGGTAATTGTAGATGAATTCGGGGTATCATCGGGTTTGGTTACGATGGAAGATATCGTTGAAGAGATATTCGGAGAATTTGATGATGAATTTGATGAGAATTCTCAAGATGTCAAACGTCATCCCAACGGTGATCTGCTGATGAGCGGCAGAACCGAGATCGATCATTTGAACGATCAATTCAAACTCAACATACCGGAAGGCGAATACGAAACTATTGCCGGCTATTTACTTGATCATTTGGATCGTTTCCCCAAGAATGGTGAAGTGGTGACAATAAGAGAAATGGAATTTACGATATTGAGCTCAACCCCTAAAAGCATTGATTATCTCAAGATCCGAAATTTACCGGTGAATAAGTAATGAAACAGCTTGACCGCTACATGCTGAAGCAGTATCTGCGATCTTTCTTTTTCATCATGTTAACATTTATCTGTATTTTTTTGCTTGTGGACCTGGTGCAGAAGATAGCTCAATTCCTCGATAATAAACTGACTTTAGCAGAAGTTATTCACTATTACTGGCTGATGATCCCCTGGATGTTGCATTGGTGTTTCCCCGTTTCGGCACTGCTTTCTGTCGTTTTCTTTTTTGGTCAGACGAACAAATTCAATGAATTGACGGCATTGAAGGTGGGAGGCCTCAGTCTCTACCGCCTTGCCTTTCCTTTTTTGATCTTCGGATTATTGTTAAGCGCGTTTTCCTTTTTCTTTGAGGACCGTGTTGTTGTGCCTGCTCAGCAAGAGGTTACCGTGTTCATGCGAAACAATATGAAATTAACCAATAAAACCAACGAGCAACGTATTCACCGGCAGGTTTATTTTCAGTTGCCTGACCATCAGATATTTACAATTCAACGATATAATATTACGAATGGCAAAGGCAGAAATGCAGGGCTTCATCGGGTCATCAATGGTAAGATCACGGAAAGGATCGATGCCAAAAGCGTTATATGGATGGAAGATGAAGAGGAATGGATGCTGCTTGACGCACGACAGAGGATATTTGATGAAGACACCGAAATCTATACGGAGTATGATACCTTAACGCTAAAACTTGATGTGAATCCAAGAGAGTTAAGGCAAAAAAGCGTACGACCCGAAAACATGACCTTTCGACAGCTGATGGGCTTTATTGACAGATCCAGACAACTGGGTATGGAGACCATGCGCTGGGAAACCAACCTGTACTTCAGAACGGCAATGAATTTTGCCTGTTTCATCGTTATTCTGATCGGTATCCCCATGGTAACCTTTCAAAGACGTTCCGGAGGTTATGGAAGCGGTGTGGCGGCAAGCCTTATCCTGCTTTTTTCGTTTTATGTTATGCTGACATTTGGAAAAGTGGTCGGCATTGCCGGAGTGATGGATCCTTTCTGGGCTGTTTGGTTACCGAATTTCTTTTTTATTTTTATCGGATCTCTAATGATGATCGCCGTTAAAAAATGACCTGATTACTAATTCTATTATTAAATTTTACCTAACGGAATATTCTTGATCTTAATCTTGAATCTCGACCTTAATTAACCTATATTCCGGCTATTTTGGGAGGTGCGTATGACAGAACGGGATAAAATAAGAAGAAAGAATTTCATCGATTATCTGATGATCATGATCGGTTCGCTTATCATGGCTTCGGGACTTATGCTTTTTTTAGTTCCAAATAAAGTGACGGCCGGGGGTGTCTCGGGTATTTCGACTATTCTTTATCATGCTTTCAATTGGCCGGCCGGAGTGACAATGCTGGCCTTGAATATACCTCTGTTTATTATTGGTGTCCGGATCTTCGGACGGAAGTTCGGAATGAAGACTCTGTGGGGCATTATTTGGATATCTCTGTTCTCGGATCTGATAGATGTGATCCTTAAACTACCGCCGGTGACTCATGATCCCTTGCTTGCTACCGTTTATGGCGGTTTACTGCTGGGCGGCGGACTGGGTATTATTATGAAAGGTCGTGGAACCACGGGAGGATCGGATATTGTTGCCCGTATTTTAAACAAGTATTTTCATTTTTCATTGGGTGTGTCCTTTGTGATCGTTGACACCTTCATAATCATTTTAATGGGAATTGTTTTTAAGAATATTGATCTGATCTTATTCTGTCTGATCTCTTTGGCTATTTCATCGAAAGTTGTAGATATGATCATTGAGGGATTAACATCGGAACGCGCCATAACGATCATATCAGAGAAATGGGATATAATATCACAAAGGATCATGGAAGAGGTTAATCGGGGTGTAACGGGTTTGGATTCGGTTGGCATGTTTACTCGAAAAGAAAAGAAAACACTTTATTGCGTGGTTGCCACTCGCCAGATCGAACATATCCGCCGAATCGTGAAGCGCGAAGACCCTTTTGCCTTTGTCACGATCTCGAATGTTTCCATTATGCAAGGAGAGGGATTTAGAGAACGTACGACCTTGAATGAGGAATAAGGTCAAGATTAAGCCAATATCTTTAAAATTGTAGAGACGCAAGATATTGCGTCTCTTTTTTAAATGGTTTTTTAAAGCTAGTAGCCGGGGTAGGAAAGAAGGGAAATATCTCTTTTTCAAATGGCTTGCATGTTGTATGTTTTTAATGCGTATTCAGAGATATATCCGGAGATAGATCCATGAAAAAAGTTCTGATGTATATTTCGGTTTTATTAATTGTGCTGTCTTGTTCTCACGTTCAGGAAACAGGAAAGAACGATCTTGGTAAATATCCATACGGTAAACCCATTCCGATCATTCATGAATTCCCTCCCGCAATACAACGATATGATTCAATCAAAGCGGTTTATCACAACCAAATAAAAAAAAGAAAGGATCTCACGGGAGGTATAAGTTTTATAGAACCCGAGCTTTCCTCTGATTTTGTTGAGGAATTTGCCGCTGCATATATCAGCACTCAACTATACTATTATGATTTTCCCTATAAAGGGATATATTGGAAGTATAATTCAGTATCACATTCAATGGGCTTTAGCATGTCTGAACGATTATTCAAATTACCGAATCTCTGGAATTTTCTCATGAACAGTAAGGGTGTAGTGTTAGCTGAAGTCATTGAAAGCATGCAAACAACGACAGTCGGCTGTAAAACATGTCAACAAAATTCAATGAATAAGCCCTTGGTTATCAAAGCCAGGATACTGGATGACATATTGGATGCCTATAATTCTGATATAATTTATATCAGGCATAACAATCTGCAGATCGACACATCCGGTGCTGATCTTGGATTCAAACTATTATTCTCATTTAAAGCACGAAGCTCTGTTTCAATGGGTGATAGTGTTAAGAAGATGTTTATGATACAAAGAGATGATGGTTTTCTTTTTGTTGATAAGGATAGTATTATCCATGATCCCGGCAATGTGCTGGGAATAGAGGGCAAAAAATATATCGATTTCAGAAATGAACTTATTGATTTTGCTATAGAACACGATATCAGGAAATAAAGAAAAATCTTCTTTTGGTTCTTAAACTTTATTTTCTCACATTCTCAGTGCTCAGTGCTCAGTGCTCAGTGCTCAGTGCTCAGCGCCCATCGCCCAATTATATCTTCTTCTTACGATTCGTATCCTTATACCGCTTGACCTCTTTCACCATCTTGGCAAAAGAACGTTGCTTAGCTCGCTTTTCGTAATCGTCCATCTGGTAGTAGTCCGATTCGCGTTTCAGCCGATGATAGTTTTCCAATTTTTCACGCTGCAGTTCTCCGGCCTCACAAGCAGCCAGAACAGCACAACCCGGTTCATTCGTATGGGTACAGTCACGGAAGCGGCAATTCTCAGCGAGGATTATAATATCTGAAAACGTTTCTTCGAGTCCCGCATCTGATGCAGAAAGGCCGACTTCGCGCATGCCCGGCGTATCGATTAGATAACTTCCGTTTTTCAATTCGATCAATTCACGATATGTTGTGACATGACGTCCCTTTGCTGTAGAATCGCTGATCTGCCCTGTCATTTGACGGTCCGTGCCTGTAAGCCGATTGATAAGAGATGACTTTCCCACACCCGAAGACCCAACAAAGCAATATGTTTTTCCGGGTAAAAGATGTTCCGTGACGTATTTTAAACCTTTTTCTGTCAATGCGGATGTCCAGACCAGTTCCGCGTCGGGATGCCGGGTTTTGATCTCTTTAACAAGTCTTTCGATCTCTTCATCATTGAAAAGATCGGTCTTGTTCAAAATGATGATGGGCTTTATGTTCCCGTCATAGATGATTGTGAGATATCGTTCGAGACGATTCAAACTGAAATCTTCATCGCCGGACATAACCACAAAGGCAATATCAATATTTGCCGCAATGACCTGTTCACCAGATCTTTTACCTTTTGATCGTCTGCGAAGGATCGTCTTACGAGGAAGGATCTGATGAATAATGCCCTGCTCATCATCCATGGGAGAAAGAATAACCCAGTCTCCGACTGCAGGGAATTCATCCTTTGAATCCGAGGAAAACATGATCTTGCCGGTAACGCCGGCCTCATAAATCCCCTGTTCCGTCATGACGAAATACCGTTCACGATGTTCTTCGACAACACGACCGACTATGGCGTCATCCGCCGGCATCTCGGGAAGAGGAAAATCTTTTTCATTATAGCCTAAAAAACCGTTCATATTTGTATTCCGGAAAATAGTTTGACCAATCCATGTATCAGCGGGCCGATCAGGCGTCCAAAAACGGAAAACCCAGTCAGTCTGCCCAAAAATACGATAGCTAAGAGTATAATGCCACCATAACGTTCAAGATAATCTATGATATGAACATGTTTATCTTTCATAAATCCCCGCAGGATCTTGGAGCCATCAAGAGGGGGAATGGGAATTAGATTAAAGATACCCAGTCCGACGTTTATCAGCATAAAATAAAAAAGGTTCAATTTTAAAAAGAGCAAAAACGTTGTATCGTTGCTCATCGGGATCAACACCGGAAATAGTCTGAAAAATAAACCCGCTATAGCTGCCATGATAAAATTTGATGCAGGTCCAGCGGCCGCCGAGAGAGCAAGATCTCTCTTGGGATGCTTAAAAGAGTACATATTGATGGGGACCGGTTTTGCCCATCCCATACCGATGACAAATAACATGATCATTCCGATCGGATCGATATGAGAGATAGGGTTTAATGTTAATCTCCCCATGTTCTTAGCCGTAAGGTCTCCCAAACGATATGCAACATAACCGTGCGAATATTCATGAACGGTCAGTGCCAGTAAAATGGGGACGACCATAGCGAGATAATTTATGGCTTGAGGATTCATTTGTTGAGTTTTTCCCTGGGGTGAAATGTTTTATGGACTTCTTTCAAATAATTGCGGTCAAGATGCGTGTAGATTTGTGTGGTGGCAATATCGGAATGGCCCAGCATTTCCTGTACGGCTCTCAAATCTGCTCCGCCTTCCAGCAAATGTGTGGCAAATGAATGCCTGAACACATGAGGTGATACCGCCTTTTCAATTCCCGCGAGATGGGTATATTTCTGAATGATCTTCCAGACACCCATGCGCGACAGCGGGGCACCTCTCATATTCAGAAAAATGACATCTTCTGCTTTTATGTTCTCTGCAAGCAGGGGACGTACATTCACGATATACATTTTGAGCCATGATCGCGCTTCTTCGCCAAAAGGAACGATGCGTTCCTTAAAGCCTTTTCCGAAAACGCGAACCCACCCTTCTTCCAGCATCAGCGACGGCAACCTTAGTGAAAGGAGTTCAGAGATGCGGAGCCCGGAACCATATAATAGTTCAAGCATGGCCCGGTCCCTTATTCCCGGGTCCGTTTCGGTATCGATCTCTGCGAACAGGGCTTCGATATCGGGGATGTCAAGGATCTTGGGAAGACGTTTCGGCAATTTGGGGGAATCGATATTTTCCGTGACATCTTTAGGGCAGTACCCCTCATTGACCATAAATCTGTGAAACATCCGGATTGAAGAAAGATTTCTGGCAAGAGATGTGGGTGCCAGAGGAATGTCCGCTAATTCTTCAAGGTACGTAATAACATGATCGGTTGTGATCAACTCCTCGGTTTCAACGTGGTGTTCCTGAAGGTATTTGAGATAACGGGATATATCAGTTTTATAAGAACGTACCGTGTTGGGTGACAATTGGCGTTCACCCTGCAGATGATAGATGAAATCTTTAAAGGTTCTTTGCATAAGATCTTATTTTAAGAAAGCAAGTTCGATCTCTTCACAAAGCTGATGGCCTGCAATAATGTGCATTTCTTGTATGCGTTGCGTGTTGTTTGACGGAATGATCAGTTCGATATCCGGAAGGCCTTTTAGTTTGCCGCCGTCATTACCGGTCAATACTATAACGGATAACCCCATGCTTTTTGCCGTGATGACAGCTTCAAGGATATTTTCAGAATTACCGCTGGTCGAGATAGCAATTAAAGTATCTCCATTTTTTCCGAGAGATTCTATTTGCCGGGCAAAAAGGTCACGGCCATGACCGTTGTCGTTGATCCAGGCCGTCAGAAAAGATGTATCGGTCGTTAAAGATACGGAAGCTAATGCCGGCCTTACATGGTTCAATTTGGCAACCAATTCGGCGGAAAGGTGTTGGCAGTCGGCAGCCGACCCACCATTACCGCACCAGAGTATCTTATTTCCGTTTTTTAATGTATCGATCATTAATGCCGCGCATTGATTGATCGTCTGTTGAAAAATTGGGTCCTCTTCAAGCATCGTGATGAGTTTGCGTGATTCGGCGAAAGCATTTTTCATATCGTTCCCTTTTGCTTGATATTATGTAAACAACAGGGAAATTAATATAAATGCTATGATTAGCAAAGAAAAT
>Ga0272443_10003471_pt1 | contig 18535 bp, 14 predicted proteins | sample SSMAcet12_FD_193581 | JGI IMG/M metagenome (GOLD analysis project Ga0272443, IMG submission 193581) | Marine sediment archaeal communities from Little Sippewissett salt marsh, Falmouth, MA, United States - SSM-Acet-12 | ecosystem: Environmental > Aquatic > Marine > Wetlands > Sediment ... | reverse complement strand
AGTAAAGTGGAACAATGTAACGCTGGCAACGTCGATGTCGATGGATCGTGATGCTGAATTTCCTGAAGGTGTTTCAATAAACTATATGGAAGATTTTACCTATCACCCTGATGGAAACATGATTAAGAAAGAAAAACTTGAATCGTTTACCGAGCATAGTGCCTTCACTAAGAATTTGATTTGGGATATGCTTGCCATCGAAAGTTTTGCCTGGGCAAATTGGAATGAGCTCAAATTAAATGAACCATACTCAAATCCTGAAATGAATGGTAAAGTTGATTTAGCCGGGCAAGGTTATTTTGAAAATAAAGACATTCAACTTACTTATACCGGAATATCATTACGAAACGGTGAAAGGTGTGCAACTATTGAGTATCGCACCATGAATAATCCGCTGGAAGTGAACTATGAAGGTATGGATATGAAAGGGCGCAGCCATTACTGGGGAACTATTTGGGTTTCTTTAGAAGACAAACAAATAGAACATGCAGTTTTATTTGAAGATGTAATATTGGAAATGGTTCTTCCGGGGCAAACGCAAAAAACAATCATGAATGCCACAAGAGAAATATCTTTTGTAAAAGTGATTTAAGGTTTTAAACTAAGAGTTGGCAGTTTACAGGTAGTTTAATTAACTTGTAATCTGTTAGCCTTAAAACCATTAGTTTTAAAAGAATTGCTACAATCAACCAGTAGATTTTAATAATAATAAATGCTTCGAAAAAATATAATATGGCACATCCCACAGATAATAAAACATTAAAACAAAAAATCTTTTGGCATTTACAGGTTGTTGCCGGAGCTGTTTTTATTACATTGGTTTTTAGTCTGATACTTCAAAAAAAAATCGTCCATGATTCTTTTATTGAGATGTTGATCTTAAGTTTTATCCAACTCGAAATATTTGTTTGGTTAGGGACTTTGTTTTTTCAATCCATTAAAATCGAGGAGCCAAAATATGTTCGGCGAATGGTTAGTCGCCTATTGGTTTTTTATTTGTCAGTTTTGGCTATAGCCTTCTTTTTGTTTCTGGCAATTTTTCTATTTCATTTTATAAAAAATGACACGGATTTCTCATTATTCTTTGAAAGCATTTCAGGACTTGAACTAAAAGGCTTTTTTAATGCGTCTTTAATTGGGTTTGCTTTAGGAGCAATTTTCTTTTTTTACACACAATGGAACGATTCCTTAAAACAGATGCAAAAGTTAAAAGAGGAAAAGCTGATATTTCAGTATGAAACATTGAAGAATCAGGTAAATCCACACTTTCTCTTTAATAGTTTAAATACATTATCTTCGCTGGTAAATCAGGACGTTGAATCGTCAGAGAAGTTCATACAAAAACTGTCTTCAGTCTATCGTTATATCCTTGAAAATAAGGATAAGGAATTGGTTTCGGTATCAACAGAACTGGAGTTTGTAAAAGATTATTTTTACCTGCAAAAGATACGCGATCAGGAAAAGATTGAGCTAAAAATTGAAGTTAGTAATGGGAATTCTGAAATGATTTTACCGGTTTCATTACAAATGCTGGTAGAAAATGCCATTAAACACAATGTGGCAACCCGCAATGATCCACTTGAAATAATCATTCATTATGAAGGTTTGGATAAGCTGGTAGTAAGAAACAGGTTAAAAGAAAAATTACAATTAAATAATTCATCAAAAATTGGGTTAAAAAATCTGAATGAAAGGTGTCGCTTAATTTTAGACCGGGAGATTGAAATTCAGGAAACCAGTGATGAGTTTGTAGTGAAAGTACCCATAAGATTGAATTAGTTAAAAAGGATTACAGAATTCCGAAGGGGAAAACTTCCGCCTTTGGTCTTCGGTCTTCCGACATTTGAATATGAAAGTAGTAATTATAGAAGACGAATATTTAGCTGCTGAAAAACTTGTTCAGTTATTGCGACACACAGAACAGCAAATTGAGGTTTTAACACTTTTAGAATCAGTCGAAGATTCTGTGAATTGGTTTGTTGCTAATCCATCTCCCGACCTTGTTTTTATGGATATTCAGTTGGATGACGGCATTTCATTTGAGATATTTGATGCTGTAAAAATAGATGCTCCTGTAATTTTTACTACTGCCTACGATGAATATGCCATTCGTGCATTTAAGGTAAACAGCGTCGACTACTTATTAAAACCAATTGAAGAAACCGCGCTAAAATCTGCCATTAAGAAATTTAAAAAAATATATTCTGAGCAAAAAAGTTTTGAAGAGCGCGTATCAAGGGTTATGGAACAGATTTCAAACAAATATAAAACCCGTTTTTTCATAAAAATAGGCAATCGTTTTCAATCCATTAAAATAAATGATATTTGTTGTTTTTTTGTTGAAGAACGAAACACTTTCCTTAAATCTGTAAAAGGCAAAATTTTTGATCTGGATTATTCTCTGGATCAACTTCACAAGATGGTGGATCCCGCCCAGTTTTTTCGTGTTAACAGAAATTTTCTGGTAAATATCAATTGTATAGCTGAGATAATCAGTTACTCTACAAACCGTTTGAAGTTAAAAATGGAAGACAACAAGGTTGAAGGAGTAATTGTAAGCCGCGATAAAGTTTCAGATTTTAAACGCTGGATGGATCGTTGATTTTTGATATTTATGAGTCAGGGAAACGATACTTTTGTAAAAAAAACAAGTTTTTATAACATTAGCCAATGTACACTTTACTTAAAATTCCTGGCAGTTGCTGAGTTTCTCCTTTTAAATAATTGGCTTCACCAGCGCTTAATGTTTATGCCATTTCTGTAATAACAAATTATTAACAAAATTATTTAAACCATTTAAAGAGTAATTAGTCTTTAATTGTAGTGTTTTATGATTTTTATTCACTTTAAACAAGAACAAAGGATTCAGGTATTTATAATTTACAGAAAGAGTGATAAGTAATTTGCTGGATAAACTTTCGCAAATAATACTTGTTAAGAAACATAAAAAACTTAATCAGAATTGAAAACAGAAAAATTGAAAAATGGTACGCCATATATTTTATATACTAACTTTAGTTGTTTTTACAGTTGTATGGAATGTAAATTCGCATGCAGCGGATGATGATTCGGATGATAAGAGCGGAAAAATAACTGGCATTATTCTGGATAAATCAACTCAACAACCTATGGTTTTTGCAAACGTAGCTGTTTACTCCGTTGCTGATTCGTCTTTGGTAACAGGAGGAATTACCGATGATAACGGCAAATTTGAAATAGCGAATCTGGGATTTGGTGATTTTTACCTTGAAGCACAGTTTATTGGATTTCGAAAAACCAGAGTGCCAAACATAACAGTTAACCAGGAAAACTCAACTGTGAATATTGGAAATATTATTTTGAATTCTTCCACCGTTGCGATAGGAGAGGTAAATGTGGTTGCTGATAAAGCTGCAGTAGAATACAAACTGGATAAAAAAGTTGTAAATGTAAGTCAGGTAATTAGTGCAACCGGTGGTAATGCCGTTGATGTTCTCGAAAATACTCCATCCATTCAGGTTGATATTGAAGGCAATGTATCTCTGCGGGGTTCTTCGAATTTTACCGTACTTATTGATGGGCGACCTAGTGTGCTTGGTGGAAGCGATGCACTACGACAGATTCCGGCCTCTGCTCTTGAGAATATAGAAGTTATTACAAATCCTTCTGCAAAATATGAACCAGATGGAACAGCGGGTATTATTAATCTGGTAATGAAGAAAAACGCCATGAATGGTTTAAATGGAATTGTAAATGCATCGGTAGGAACAGGTGATAAATACCGTGGAGATTTTACGTTGAATTACCGTACTGAAAAAGTGAATTTTTTTGTAGGGGCTGACTGGCGTGATGAGACAGGTTACGGAAGAATGATCTCAGATCGTGAAACGTATCTTACTGATACCATTCGATATCTAAGCATGGATGGTTCACGTGATTATGTTAGATCCGGTAATAATTTTAAGGCTGGTACAGATATTTATTTTTCCCAGAACACCACCATGACCCTGGCCGGTGAATTTGGAAAATCAAAAAGTGAACGAGGTGGAGAGGGCAATACCAAAAATTATACAGTTCCGGGTTTGGAGGAAATTTACTCCGTTAGTGAAGAGATTTCCAACCGTGAAAATGATTTTTATAGTTTAAACTTTGATTTTCAACATAAATTTAATGATGAAGGGCATCGTTTGGAGGCCTCGGCTTTTTATTCCAATGAAAAAGGTGATGATACTGAAATGGAAGATGAGATTTTAAGTGATGAAGATTTTAACAAAACCGATGAATATCTGTCGCGGGTATGGTCACTGGAAACAGAAGATGAAAATGAATTTCGTTTTAAACTTGATTATACCAATCCGTTTAGTGAAAATGGCAGAGTTGAAGCTGGCTTACAAAGTCGTTTAGAAGGTGAAATCGAAAGTCTTGAATTTCGGGAATTCGATCCCGAGACGGGCGAATGGATAGACAATGAACTCTATTCAAGTACTACAGATTTTAGAAGAGATATTCATGCTATTTATTCAACCTTCGGTAATAAGCTTGGTGATCTGGAATATATGGCAGGTTTGCGTGGTGAACTTACTCTGCGAGAGATTAAAAATACCAATGCACAAGAAGCCTCTTCGTTAAATCGTTTTGATTTATTCCCAACCATACATATGTCATATCCGGTAGCAAAAAGAACGGAATTAATGGCAAGTTATAGTCGACGAATTAATCGTCCCAGCGGGCGGGATCTTGATCCTACACCAAACTATTATAATCGTTATACCATTCGTTTTGGAAATCCGGATTTAAAGCCTGAGTATACCAATTCTTATGATTTGGGAGCCATGCAACGATTCGGCGACAGTGGTTCTTTTCTTTCTCTGGATGTTTTTCACCGGGTAACTAACAATAAAATCGACCGGACACAAATACTGGGAGATGATGGTATAATTTACCTCTATACTGAAAATTTTGATAAAGATTATGCCACAGGGTTAGAGATTACCGGTAATTTAGCTTATAAAAAATGGTTGATCGTAAATGCAAGTGTATCGATGTATCATTATCGCATAACGGGTATTTTAAATGATCAGCCGTTTGAACGTGAAAGCAATAACTGGAATGGCAGAATCAATACTACGTTAAAATTTGCAGAAAATTCACGCATGCAAGTTACCGGGTATTTTCGTGGCCCATCCGTATCTGCACAGGGAGAAACCAAAGGAATGTTTTATTCTGATCTCTCTTACCGCCATGAGTTTTTCAATAAAAAACTTTCGGCAACGCTTAGTTTACGTGATCCTTTTGGCACCGCAAAATATGAACGTGAATCCATTAGTGATAACTTTAAAAATAGTTTCACATGGGAACGCGAACCACGTGTTTTAATGCTAACCCTTAGTTATAAGATTAATAATTTTAAAGATGAACCACAGGGTAATCGTGGTGGTGGAGGCATGAATATGGGTGGTGATTATTAACTGATTAAGAACTCTGATGTCAGGCATTTGAATATATCACTCAAAAAAAGTAGGACATCCTTCCGAATAAATCAGAAGAATGCCATATGCTGTGATAATCTTTTGAATGCACTATCGACTTTAGTAAGTGGATATCACTCCTCAAATCATTTTATTTTAATCTTTACTAATAATAGCTACCCAACCACCGCCAGGAGCCATATCAACTTTTATTTTTGATGATGAGGTTACGGATGATTCTTCCCTGGCAAAATCAGCAGCATGTTTATCTGCGTTAATTCCGTCTTTCCATACCCTCATTTTATAATTTTCATCTCCCAAAAAGTCAAGATTAATTTCCAGTGTCCTTGCATCCCAGTCAGTCATCGCTCCGACAAACCAGGTGTCACCTGAACGACGGGCTATTGCAACATAGTCTCCTGCTTTTCCGGCAAGTGCTTTGGTGTCATCCCAAACCGAAGGAACTGCCTCAAGAAATTCCATACATTCCGGTTCGCGATAATAATTTGACGGATTGTCGGACAGCATTTGTAACGGGCTTTCAAAAATAACATACATGCCCAACTGGTGGCATCGGGTTCCAGGACTCATTGGCTCGGTAAATACAATCCTGAAATTCTCTTTATTGGCATTCAGCATAGCTCCGGGAGTAAAATCCATTGTCCCGGCGACCATTCTGATATATGGTAAAGTTACATTGTGTTCCGGATCGGGCAGTTTGGACCATTTTGCATTTTCCAGGCCTTTTACACCTTCATAGGAAATAACATTCGGATATGCACGATCCAATCCAGATGGTTTATAAGCACCGTGAAAGTCAACCAACATTTTACGTTTGGCACATTCTGCAGCTATTTTTTCATAAAAATTTACCATCCACTGATCATCACGTTGCATAAAGTCAATTTTAATTCCTTTAACACCCCACTCTTTAAATTTGTCTAAGGCTTCAATCAGTTTTTCATCGAGAGTTTTCCATACAACCCAAAGTATAACTCCAACATTTTTTTCTTTACCATAATCAACTAATTCTTTCACATCAATCTCATCAACCACGTCCAGAATATCATCCAGATGATACCAGCCTTCGTCAAGAATGATGTATTCCAATCCATATCTTGAAGCAAAATCTATGTAATATTTGTAGGTGTCATTGTTTACTCCCGACTCAAAATCAACACCGTAAACATTACATGCATTCCACCAATCCCATGCGACTTTCCCAGGTTTGATCCAATCTGTATCTGAAATTTTTTGTTCCGGTCCAAGTTTATAAACCAGTTCTGACTGAAGCAGATCAGTATCATCTTCAGATATTATCATCAACCGCCAGGGGAAGTTTCGGGGACCTTCACATTCAGCAATATAGTCAGCATGTTTCGTTGGTTTAACGTCGCGGTCAGTGAGTCGTTTTTCCTCTAAAACAACGCCGGGAAATTTACCCATCAGGGCGGTAGGATTTTCTGAGCAGCCTTGCAGAAACATTCCGGCATAGTCCATCAGGTCAGATTCTGAGATGTATGTTTTTACGCCATTAGCACAATCCACTAACATGCCGGTTGAGCCAAAACGATCGGCAGTAATATCCGACAAACTTTCATATAAATAGGATCTTTCCTGATGGGAAAACATACTTTCTTCTTCCGGAAACCAGATTTTATGATCAGCCGGGAACGCAAACATTGCTTGTTCACTAACAACTTTGTAAGCATCCTTTTTCTCTGATAACCAACGATAAGCCGCTCCCTCATCATAAGCTCTAAACTGAAGTGAATATCCTTTAAAAGAAAGCGTTAACTGGTTGTATTCATTTTTAATTTTGGCATACTTACGCTGTACAACCGGAGTAATTTCCTCAGAAACTGATATGGTTTTTGCTTTTCTTACTTTAGCTTCATTCCCCCAGGTTGATCCATCATCAATTTTCATTGAGATAACTGAAGGAGAAATAATTTCAGTGCCGTTTAAAAATACTGAATATTTTATGGTTTCATCAATCTGAATTTTAACTGCTATCTTCCCGGAAGGAGATTCAACTGTATATTCCTTTGCAGAGATGGCGAGTGAGAGAGAAATTATTAACATAATGGTAGTTAGCTTCTTCATTTCAATTCATTTTAAGTTATGGTGAAAGTTCAATTTTAGATTTATAGTATTTATTTTAATACTACTTACCGTAATACAACAATTTATCATCCTAATTAAAGACTGGTAAAAACCAAAATGTACCTAATTTCAAGGATTAATTCTGTGTTTTAATTCAGGGTTAAAAGGGTATTTTTAAACGATTGACTTTAATGAAACTGAAGGATTTGATTTAATTGCATATGCAAGACATGCAAACGAATAAATGTTCAAAATGATTCAGCTATTCTTTACTTTTTAAGTTTAAATTTTATTTTGAGCGTGGACTGTGATCAAAATTTATTTCTTCCATTTAAAAGCAAAATACTCACATTGTCCTTCTCCCACATTTCTGATACCGTGCGGGACATCATCCATGAGTAAAATTAATGAACCCGGGCCAAGTCTGTGAGGTGTTCCGTTAATAGACTCTTCAACTTGTCCTTTAATAACCAGGATAATTTCTTCGGCTTCGTGCATATGTTCACCATGACTCATTATTTCCGGATTAAGGGTAGTGACATGCATTTCCAACTCTTCGAGCAAGGCGGTCGGACGTTGCATAAATTGACGTTTCCCCCCTTTTTTTGTGGTCGTAAATTCAATCTCGTTCCAATCATAAAACTTCGAGCCACCACTTTGCTTGGCCTCAGTCATGTTTGGTTTGTCGTCGGTTCTCCATCGGATAATATAGTATGATGCTTCTGTTTCGCCGGCATTCCGGATTCCATGATCATCGCCGGGCAAAGCAAGAATTACACTTCCGGGCCCCAGTTTCTTTTTCTGTCCGTTTATGGTTTGTTCAATTAATCCTTCTTTTATGATAATTAATTCTTCCATATCAGAATGAACGTGACTGCCATGTGGTGCTTTCCCAGGATTAAGGGTCGTAACATGGACTTCAAAATAAGAAAGTTCGTTGGTACGGCCTTCGAAAATTTGTCGTCTTTCACCCGATTTGGTTTTTTGCACTTCGAGTTTATTCCAGTCGTAGGCAAATGTGTTTAACTTTTTTAAGTCTTGAGAGAAAGATGTTGCACCCAACAAAGTAATAACAAAAAGAAGAATTAACTTTTTCATGTGATGTTTTTAAGACGGAAACAAAAATATTGCCTATTGGTTTATTCTGTTAAGAAAGAAAAGCGATGGTTTTCTCATCGCTTTTCAATTATAATTGCTTTTATTATACGTTTTCAGGAACAACATAAGGTGCACGATACCTTCTGGTAAGATACATATCTGCTTCTTTGTGATCTATAAATTTTTCGTATTCGCCATTAAAACGCAAGGTTTCTCCAACCCGATATGCAACATTGGCGATAAGTGGCAATGTAGATGACATATGTCCTTCTGCAATGTCACAATTCAGGTCGTAATGATTACCTGACCGGATAGCTGCTATAAAATTGGCAAAATGTCCTGCACTGTCAGGAGCTTTTAAGAAAGTCTGATCTCCTCCGACTGCGGCACCCTCTGCTTCCATTCCTGAGCCGGCAAATGGTTCTTTTTCACGACCTTTATAGGCTTTCCAGTTGCTACCGTTTAATTCCAGCCATCCTTCTGTACCAAAGAAAAGATTTCCAATTTTAACCTTAACATTTGACTCAGCATTGGTATACCTCCCGCGGGTTTCAAATTCCAGCATTTTTCCATCTTCATATTCAAATACCGACATTTGTGTATTTGGAGTATTTTGTGAACACTCTTCTGGTGATATGCCAAAAATACCACCCATCGACTGCACTTTCAGCGGATGAACTTTTTTGTTCAATCCCCAGCGTGCGATGTCAAACTGATGAGGTCCCTGATTTCCGGTATCACCATTTCCGGTATCCCAGTGCCAATGCCAGTTGTAATGTCCTTTTTTCTCGTTGTATGGTCGCATCGCTGCCGGTCCTAACCACAAATCATAGTTCAGAGTTGAAGGTGGCATACTATCCGGTGCAATTCCAAATGAATCACGTGGTTTGAAACAAAGGCCACGGGCCAGATATACATCTCCAATACCTCCGGAGTGTAAAAATGCCATAGCCTGCATTACGTTGCTCATCGATCTGTTTTGGAATCCAACCTGCACGATTCGGTTATATTTTCGTGCTGCTTCAATCATTTTACGGCCTTCCCAAACGTTATGCGAGCTTGGCTTTTCAACATAAACATGTTTTCCCGCCTGACAGGCCCAAATGGTAGCCAAAGCGTGCCAGTGGTTTGGTGTAGCTATCCCTACACCATCAATGTCCTGATCTTCATAAAGTTTGCGCAGATCGCCTTCTGTACCTGGTTTTTTACCCTGTGCATCAGCAATTTGTTTTACACTGGCATCAAAAAACTGGGTGTCAACATCACATACCGTTTTTACTTCAACACCGTCTTTGTGCATTCCTGCAAATTCGCTCATGAGACTTTTTCCCCGTCCTCTTAAGCCAATAATTCCCATAATAATACGGTCATTTGCCCCGATTATACGCCCATAAGATTTAGTTGAAAATCCTGTGGCTCCAATTGTAATTCCGGTTGCTCCAATAGCCGTTTTTTTAATAAAATCTCTTCGATTATCCATGATAAAAAGGTTAAATTGATTTATGCTAAACTATATTTTTCAAAAATATTGGATTGAAGTTATCAATTATTCATAAAAATTTGAAAGATGTGATAGAAATTTGAGTGATGTGTGTTTCGATTAATTAATTTTGAAGAACTAATCAATCAATCCGGGTAAAATGAAAAAGTCAATATTTCTTGCAATAATTCTTGTTCTGACAGCAATTGGAATACATGCCAAAGATTTTGAAAAAGATGTGTTTAAAACATCAAAAGGTGATTTGACAATAACTTTTATAGGCCATGGAACTTTAATGATGGAGTTTGATGGAAAAGTAATCCATGTGGATCCGGTTTCATATTTTGCCGATTATAAAACCTTACCGAAAGCTGATCTGGTTCTGGTAACACATGCTCATGGTGATCATTTGGATGCCAAAACCATTGATTTATTAAAAAAAGAATCAACGGAAATTGTCATGGCCAAAGTTTGTACTGATAAATACGAAGGAACAGCAGTTATGGAGAATGGTGATACAGGAACCTATTCAGGTCTTAAGGTTGAAGCCGTTCCTGCATACAATATTAAGCACATGCGAAGTGGTGGAAATCCGTATCATCCAAAAGGAGAAGGAAATGGTTATATCATTTATTTTGGAGATAAGAAAGTATATGTGGCCGGAGATACTGAAAATATTCCGGAAATGTCAGACTTTAATGACATTGATATTGCGTTCCTACCAATGAATTTGCCCTATACAATGACTCCCGAAATGGTAGCTGATGCGGCCAAATTGTTAAAACCAAAAGTTTTATATCCATATCATTTTGGTGAAACAGATACCGGTAAATTGGTAGAATTGATGAAAAATCAAAAGGATACTGAAGTTCGGATTCGGAAATTAAATTAACCCAGATCACGATTTTAATATCTTTTCCTTCGGTCCCGATTAGCCCGTCATTTTTGAAATCTTTCAGCACACGTACGACGCTTTCTGTTGACATACCGGTAAGCTCAGCTAAATAAGATCGTGTTAAAGAAAGGTTAAATTCATATTCTCTAAAAATAGGCTGCGAAAGACATAGTAAAATATCAGCCAAACGTCCGTGCATTTGTTTGTTTGTAGGGCAAAAAACCGATCTAAGTTTGCAGGTATTTATCGTCATATTATTCATTTCTTCTGAATAATGCGGATTAAGTCGAATAATTAGCTAAAAACATTGTTTGAATCAAAAGGAGTTTAATCCGATAAAACAATTCTTGCTTACTGCGAGACCTGTGTACGGGCAGGAATTGTATTTCTGGCACTAAAAGAATTAGGTTATTCAAACGTAAAGGTCTACGATAGCGTTTATACTGAATGGCAAGCAGATGCAGGTAATGCAGTAAAATAACCACTTAATAGATAATTTAATTTCAGAAAGGATTTTAGTTAAAAAGCTAAAGTCTTTTTTTGGTTATTATACAATACGATTTATAATTTTGCTTTTCTTTAAACACCAAATGTTTTAACAATGAAACAATCCATATTTATTCTACTGGCCTGCTGCATTTTTTCATTCACAACAGCAAGTCAAAATAGCGCGGATAAAAAGATTTATGCCAGCTATAAAGAAATGGTTACAGCAGCAAAAAAAGAAGTTCAATTAATCACAATTGATGAATTTCATACACTTTATACTAAAGCTTTGGGTGTAGGAGGGGAAGATTTTACTTTAATCGATATTCGTACCGAAGGTGAATTTGTTCAAGGATTTATTCCGGGAGCATTTTTGGTGCAGCGAGGTACTTTGGAATCGCGTTTGGAGAAAGATGAAGTTTGGGAAGTTTATAATCATAAAAAACCTCAAAAAACAGATCATATCATTTTGTATTGCAGAAGTGGAAGTCGTTCTGCCCTGGCCGCAAAAACCCTGCAGTTACTGGGCTACACTAATGTGAAATCGTTGGAAGGTGGTTGGCGGGATTGGAGTGAAAAATTTCCAAATCTGAAAAAAACAAATTGATTAGGGCAATAATCTGATTAATTTTAGAAAATAAAAAGCCGTTGTTAATGGCTTTGCAATGTTTCAGCCCAAAGTTTTTTTACATATTTTCTTTTTTACATCCACGAAATACGCAAATGCTGGTTGCGGAAATTCCTAAAGCTGCAAATATTATCAGTGATATATAAAATACGTTTTGCGGTAAATTTGCACAACATGTTAAAAAGCCAAAAATCAAAGTTGCAAAAAAACCTAATAATCCCCACAAACCTAAATGATAACAGACCAAAGCAAATACCTTTTTCATGACAAAGATTTTATATTGATATACGCAAAACAGATGAACTTTGATTCAGTATCTTCATAAAAATATACCAATTGTACTTTAAAATGCAGCACAGCTTTTTTCAAGGTTTATCACGATGTTCGGTATGCTTTAGATAAATTCCTGTTAAATAAATTCTCTAAAAAGCCGGTTATTCTTTGCAAAAAGAAAAATGGCCACCTGATTTTTCAGGTGGCCATTCTTGATTTTCAGTTGGTTCTACTTTACTGTATCAGAAAAATTTAAATCTTTTATGGTATTCAATTTAAGTTGTGGCGAATTAAGAATAGAATTGAAGTCACTCAAATCATTCGATTTATTTGCTGCAAAATCTGCAGGTAATACTGCAATCCGAAAAATCTGGTTATCCGTTTCGGCAGGTAACCAATCTTCAGGAGGAATTGTTCCTTCCATAAAAACCTGAACATCAAGAACTGTATAGTCGAAGTTATATTGTATTATACCTTCAGGTAATGCAACAGTTTGAGGGAGCAATCTCCAAACATCGGTTTCACCTGCTACTTCCCAAAGAATATAAACCAACACAACATCGGTATCGTAAATTTCAAAATCGTTGGGAAAATCGAAAATCAGGCGATAATCATTTCCAGCCGTAAAATCTCCCTGAATTTCAAAAACAGATCCGAGCATTATTCCACCATCTTCTCCATCAATTCCCGGAGGGCCCACTGGTCCTTCACAGGATGAAATAATCATAGCGGAAATTATAAATATGATACCTAGTAGTTTTTTCATGACTTAAAGATTTTAGAGTTAATAATTCATTTTGATATTGGGTTAAACAAGTATAGTGCCAAAAGTGTTTTTCATGTTTACGTATTATATATTCTATCTGAATAAATTCATGAAGAAATATGTTAAATAAAAGCATACTAATTTGATTGCCAACACGTTTATGTAGGTGTGAATTTTACCAATAAAACCTATGCTTAGTGCAACGCACTGCGCTCTGCGAGGATTAAAAATTTTATCATAAACTCATTGTTAAAAAATTTAGCGACGGCGCAAGTAACGAAAATAACTTGTGTCAAACTATCATTAAATAATTTAAAATCCAAAACAATGAAAATTGCGGAAGAGGTTAATATAAGTGATAATGGATTTGTTTTTAACTCAAAAACAGGAGATTCATTTAATCTTAATCCGATTGGTTTCGAGATGATTAAAATGATTGAAGCGAATAAGGATTTTGATGACATCAAAAAAAAATTCCTGGAAAAATATGAAATTGATGATCTGACATTTGAGAAGGACTTTTATGAATTTTGTGCCTTACTTAAACATCATCAGATAACAATTCAGGATAATCCTTTGGATTTCGTTTAATCTTTATGCTATGTCAAATCGAAAAATAACATTAGCAGTAACTGGTCTGAATAATACAGATAATCCCGGACCAGGTGTTCCTGTTATCAGGGGTGTAAAAGAGTCTGTAGAATTCGACGTACGTGTCATTGGTCTGGTTTATGAAAACTTAGAGCCTGGAATCTATATGGAAGGTTTATGTGATCGTGTTTACCAGATTCCTTATCCTTCAACCGGCTCTGAAGAACTGATTAAACGAATAGAATATGTTCATCAGCAAGAGCAGATTGATGTATTAATTCCAAATTTTGATGCCGAACTTTTTTCGTTCATGAAAAATGAAAGACGTTTGGCAGAACAGGGAATTCATACTTTTTTACCAACATTGGAACAGTATGCCGAGCGAGAAAAAAACAGATTACCTGATTATGGGAAAAAATATAACATTAAAGTTCCTGATAGTATTAATTTGGGGAGTCTAAGTCAGGTAGAGCAGATAGAAGACCATTTTGATTATCCGGTGATGGTTAAAGGCCAGTTCTATGATGCTTTTAAAGCACATAATGAGGAGCAGGTTAATGATGCATTTCATAAAATATCCTCTAAATGGGGTTTACCTGTAATTATTCAGGAATTTATAGGTGGCACTGAGGTAAACGTTGTAGCTCTGGGTGATGGCACAGGTAATACCATTGCTGCGGTTCCCATGCGGAAACAATACATAACCGATAAGGGTAAAGCATGGGGAGGTATTACGCTTGCCGACGAGAGAATGATGGAACTTACACGTACCATTATTCAGAAGACAAAATGGAAAGGCGGGATGGAACTGGAGTTAATAAAAACTAACAATAGTGATTATTACCTGGTTGAAATTAATCCGCGAATTCCGGCCTGGGTGTATCTCGCAGTGGGTGCCGGACAGAATATTCCTGAGGCACTTATAAAACTGGCACTTGGAATGGAGGTAGAACCAATGAATGATTATAAGGTGGGAAAAATGTTTGTTCGCTATTCCTATGATATGATAGTAGATTTAGAAAAATTTGCAGCAATTTCAATGAATAAAGAAATTTAGAAACGATGACAAAATTAAAGTACGAAAAACCAATAATAAGTAAGATCACTGCAGGTGTCCCTAATAAGTTTGGATTACCTACGCGTCAAAAAATAATTTCAGAAATTGATGGAATTCCGGTCTCTGAGCTGATGGATGAGTTCGGTTCGCCGGTATTTGTGTTTTCCGAGAAAACAGTGAGGGAAACTTATGCTGAAGCTAAAAGGGCATTTGAAACCCGATATCCAAAAGTTCAGTTTGCATGGTCGTATAAAACCAACTATCTAGATGCAATTTGCAATATCTTTCATGATGAAGGTTCTTGGGCTGAAGTAGTCTCAGGTTATGAATTTAATAAAGCTCTTTCGCTGGGTGTGAAGGGTTCCAACATTCTTTTTAATGGTCCTGAAAAATCAGAGGAAGATCTGACCTTAGCGATCAATCACAATGCCTGCATTCATATCGATCATTTTGACGAGTTATATCAGTTAATGGAAATTACCCGGAAACTGGATAAAAAGGCGCGTGTTGCTATCCGGATCAATATGGATGCCGGAATTTATCCCATGTGGGATCGTTTTGGATTTAACTATGAAAATGGGGAGGCATGGAATGCAATTAACCGGATCATGCTTGCCGAAAATTTAGAGCTAATAGGACTACATACTCACCTTGGAACCTATATTATGACAACCTCTGCATACAAAGTGGCTGCTCAAAAAATGTCAAATTTAATGGTGGCAACTCATCGTAAGTTTGATCATTGGATCAAGTATCTGGATCTGGGTGGTGGTTTTGCTTCAAAGAACACTTTAAAAGGAGCTTATATGCCGGGTTCAGAAACCTGTCCTTCGTTTGACGAATATGCCGAGGCCATTTCAAATGCAATCATATCTTCTGAAATTCCACACGAGAATTTGCCCGTGTTGTTCCTGGAAACGGGACGTGCTTTAATTGACGATGCAGGTTTTTTGCTAACAACCGTATTGGCCAACAAAAGATCTAGTACCGGCAGAAGAACAATGGTGATCGATGCAGGAATAAACATTCTTTTTACAACTTTTTGGTATAACCTGAATATATATCCTGCAAAAGAGACATCTGATTTTGTAGAGGAAACGACCATTTACGGGCCGCTTTGTATGAACATTGATGTGATTCGCGATGCCATTAATTTTCCTCAGGTTCATACCGGCGACCAGTTGGTAATTGAAAGAGTGGGAGCATACAATGTTACACAGTGGATGCAGTTTATAACCTACAGACCCAATGTAGTTTTGATAGATATGGAGGGTAAACCACACATAATCAGGAAAAAAGAAAATTTGGAAACATTAAAAGCTAACGAACAGAATCCGAAAATATAAAAACAGGTAAATGGCAAAAAATTCTCTGTCAGGGAGTGAAATATTAAATTCAGTTTTAAGAAGCTATTCTCAGGTATTTTTTTCAAAATCAAAAGTACTTGCCGGCTTTTTATTAATCATTAGTTTTTTTGATTATGGTGCTGGTCTCGGAGGTCTGATAGCTGTGCTTATTTCCAATATGCTGGCCTATGGATTAGGTTTTAATTCCTATTATCTGAAATCAGGATTATATGGTTTTAATGCACTTTTGGTTGGACTAGGAATAGGATTATTTTATCAACCATCTCTTGAATTGTATTTACTGGTTGCTATTTCCGCGGTTACCTGTTTTTTCCTTACCATTGTATTTCAGGGTGTTCTGGGGAAGTATGGACTGCCTTTTTTAAGTGTTCCTTTTTTGATTTCAATATGGATTATTGCACTATCGGGGAGCAGTTTAACTGCCCTGAATATTAGCGAAAGAGGAATTTATGTTTACAATGAATTGTACTCGCTGGGAGGTCAGGCATTTGTAGATTTTTACGATTTTCTTGAATCTTCAATTAATTCATCATTTGTAAAAATCTATTTTCGTTCATTGGGAGCCATCTTTTTTCAGTCACACTTATTGGCCGGGATAATAATAGCTATTGGTTTAATAATCTATTCAAGAATAACCTTTATACTTTCGGTTTTGGGGTATTCAGTAGCATTTCTATTTTATTTAATTGCCGGAATTGAGTTTAATTCACTCAGCTATACCTTTATTGGATTCAATTATATTCTGACTGCCATTGCTCTGGGAGGTTATTATCTTGTGCCAAACCGGGTAAGTTTCGGATGGATAGTATTGTTACTTCCGGCTGTTGTTTTAATCACGATCAGTAGTCAACAGATATTCTTTCTGTTTAAAATCTCGCCTTATTCATTACCATTTAACATGGCTGTTTTGATGTTTTTATATGCATTAAAGCTCCGTGAAAAAAGATCGAGATATTTAATTGAAACTCCGGTTCAGCTTGGTAAGCCCGAGAAGAATCTTTATTTGTATTCAGGAAATACAAAACGTTTCCCGGCAGCTTATCCGGTTTCTGCGTCAATGCCATTTTATGGTGAATGGAAAGTTAGTCAGGGACATAACGGAGAGCATACACACAAAGGAGAATGGGGAAACGCCTGGGATTTTAATATTACCGATATTACCGGTGTGCAATACAAAGGGAGTGGAGAATTTGCGGAAGATTATTATTGTTTTGGAAAAGCAGTGCTTTCTCCTTTTGAAGGTACTGTTGTTGAAGTTGTAAATAATATTCCTGATAATACTATTGGTGATGTAAATACAAAAAACAATTGGGGTAATACGGTGGTCATTAAACAAAATGATTATTTGTATGCTAAGCTTAGTCACTTAAAATATCATTCGGTTGAAGTTGATGTGGGAGACCAGGTAAAACAAGGTCAGAAATTAGGATTATGCGGTAATTCAGGAAGGTCGCCTTACCCTCATCTTCATTTCCAGTTTCAGGATACTCCTTATATTGGATCTGTAACAATAGATTATCCGTTTGGAAATTACCTGTTAAAGGAATCGGGAAAATATTCATTAAAAACCTTTGAGAATCCGAAAAAAGATGAAGTCGTTGCAAATCCTGTTAAGAATGAGGTGCTTCAAACCGCTTTACATTTTATTCCTGGCCAGCGAATAAATGTTAAGGTTACAGCAGATTCTAAAAAATTAAAATGGAAAAAGCAGGAAGGTGAATATTTCTGGGTGGTGGAGACGGATGTTTATAACAACACCTATATAAAATGTGAAAAAGAACATTGCAAAGCATATGTATATAACAATGATGATCTTCACTATTTCACCAACTATACAGGTGCAAAGAACACTGCATTGTATTGGTTTTTTATGACCTTATTTAAAGTTCCGATCGGATTTCTTCCGAACAGTAAGAGCACTGATTCAATTCCTTTAAACATGATGTTTAGCGGTATATTGAAGTTTCTGCAGGACTTTATATCACCCGTTTTTCTTTTTTTGAAAGTTGATTATGATTTATCCATAAAAGAGGCTGGTGATATTTTATCTTCGGGAGATGTAAAAATGAAAGCTCTGATCTCCAAACGAATTATGGGTCGCACAATAGAAGACTTTAAATGTAAATTAAAAGTTGGAAAGGAAGGTTCCTTTATTATTTCAGTTGAATCAAATGACGCAAAGCTTAAAATAGAATGTCAAAACGAATTGGTATACTAATATTATGTTTTTTGATTTTGGGTAATGTCGTGGCCCAAAAGAAGCTAAATTATATTGAAGTTGATAAAATGTCGTACCAACTTTTCTTGGAAAAAAAGTGGACAGAATTAATTGACTATTCGA
>Ga0272443_10003470_pt1 | contig 18538 bp, 12 predicted proteins | sample SSMAcet12_FD_193581 | JGI IMG/M metagenome (GOLD analysis project Ga0272443, IMG submission 193581) | Marine sediment archaeal communities from Little Sippewissett salt marsh, Falmouth, MA, United States - SSM-Acet-12 | ecosystem: Environmental > Aquatic > Marine > Wetlands > Sediment ... | reverse complement strand
TCCTGACCGTAATATTCCTCGAACGACAATCCCGCCGGGTTGATAAGAATCCCCGGCGATCCGTAATCCGTTACCCGGGCATAGATATCGAAATTCCCCGATCTTTCGTCTGTCCACGTGTAATAGATACTGATTCCGTCCATCGTGATATGCGAGGCGGACTGACGGTATGTACCGTCATCAGAATTGACTTTGTAGTTCTCTCCGGTTTCCACACCGTTCTGATTGTAATACTGGGCATAGATGTCGGAATCACCGTTTCTGTCATCGGTCCAGGTAATCACGGAATTCCCGAAGAAATCCATAGCTACCGCCGGTTCGATCTGCGAAGCCTCGTCCGTGTCATCGTTGACTTTGAAATTGTCGCCGTCTTTGGTGCCATCCGCGAGAAACCGCTGACCATAAATATCGGGGTCGTCTGGATAGACACCGTTACGGTAATCTGTCCAGGCGACCACAAAATTGCCATAGGCATCGCATGAGACATCCGGGTAGACCTGACGGGCACTCGACACTTCATTCACCATTTGATCGGAATCCCTGGGATTGCCATCCGCATCGTAGAGTTTCATATAAATATTGTAATCGTTGCTTCTTTTATCATACCAGACTATAACGAAATCACCATCGGCATCGACCGCCACTCTCGGGTTATGATGCGGATTCGAGCAGCAATCGTCGTTTACAAGAAAACTCGCCCCCAGAGCATGCCCGAGATGATCGTACCGTCTGCAATAAATGTTGTATGAAAGGTCCCGATAGTCCGAGAATACGACGACATAGTTGCCGTAATCATCGCAGTCTATATCCTCAGCACGCTGAGTCACGAAAGCGCCGTCATCATTGATGAGGAAATTGCCTCCATCCGCAGTCCCCTCATCATTGTACCGTTGACCATAGATATCGGGATTCGTCGGATAACCGGAATCCCTGTAATCCTGCCAGACCACGACGAACTTGCCCATCCCATCCATGCAGACACGCGGGTAGTACTGATCGTGGCCGGTTCCATCATCATTGATCTTGAAATTATTCCCCAATCGGTCACCGAGATAATCGAACCTCTGCGCAAAGACATCGTAATTACCATACCGATTGTCATACCAGGTAACGATGAAATTACCGTCCGCATCGGATGTGATATTGGAATAGACCTGATTTCCCGTTCCCGAATCGAGGTTGACCTTGAAATCAATCACCTCACCGTGAGCTACGGAATCGATTCCGATCCATTTGAAGATCGCCTCTCCCGTCGGAATAATAACGAGAATCAGTGCAAGAGCGGCGAGCACGATAAATGTTTTAGCTTTCATTACTTCCTCCACTTGTTTGCCTGAATAAGCTTATATCAAACCGTGTGCCGCGACTGTTGCAGAGTGGAACAATTCCGTATACCGTTGGAACACAACCTATTGTGTGATTGTTGTAGAGATACGGGAGTGGTATTATCGCCTATAATGGCAGAAATTCATTCCGCAGGAAGGCAGAAATTTCCGGTCCCGAATCACATAAATCTGACAATTAAGGAGGTTTAGCTTGAAGGTTAAGGACATTCTCTCACAGAAAGGAAGCAGGATGGTTTCCGTCCGTCCGGAATCCACACTCCTGGAGACAATTAAGGTAATGACCTCCAGTTATGTCGGTTCTGTGCTTGTAATCGAAATGGATGGCACTCTGGTGGGAATTCTCACCGAGAGGGATGTACTGAGATTCTGCTCTGAGAATACGATCACGCTCGATAAGGCACAGGTAAAGAGCATTATGACAACCGACCTGATTGTTGCAATTCCGGAGGATGAGGTCGATGTCATGATAAACACAATGGTTGAGAACCATTTCCGTCACCTGCCCGTATTCGATAAGGGGCGGCTGATTGGAATAGTGTCAATGGGTGACCTTGTGAAATCACAGCTTCATAATGTCAGAGTGGAGAACCGGCACCTCAAGAAATATATCGCAGGTGATTATCCGGCATAGAGCATAAAAAAAGCCGCCGGAAACCGGCGGCTCAAATCATTTAGAACAAGGCAGAGTCTACTTGTTCTTCTTTTTGTGACGATCGCGTTTTCTTCTTTTTTTCCGCTTGTGCGTCTTTATTTTCAGTCTTTTACGCTTCTTGCCCGACGGCATTTATCCTCCTGAGGCAACCACTGTTATTATTCTCACTTCGTAAGCCACAGAATTACAAAACTATACAATCGCGCATGAAAACGCAAGCAAATTCTTATTCAAGACCATCAAGCGGCAGCTTCGTAATCATGTTCTTGAATTCATTCGACGGTTTGAATACAGGAACCTTGCGATCAGGAACCGGTACTACCTCACCGGTGCGCGGATTTCTTGCCTTACGTGCCTTGCGAAGCTTAATCTTGAAAGTACCGAATCCCCGGATCTCGATATTGTGCCCCTCCTCCATAGTGCGCTTTATAGTATCGAGAAACGAGTCGACTACCACCGCAACATCCGTGCGTGTGAGCCCGGTCTTTTCAGCTACCTGTTCGACCAGATCAGCTTTGGTCATCTCCCTCCTCCTTGGTTGAGCCGGTGTATCTATTCCTTTTTCTTATTTACAATTTTTGCAACTGCTTTTTGTGCAGCCAGTGCAGTCCGATCCCGGCGCGGATGATCTGAATTTCCCTTCACATGAACACCCGAATGACGAAAGTTTGCGGGCACAGTCACTGCTGCCGCATTCCGGACAAACTGCGCTTGAAAAGCCCATTGATACGAGAAGATCAAACTCGTTCGAACAGTTGTTACATACAAATTCGTATATAGGCATAATTCTACCTGTAAAGATATTTCAGTTCCGGTCCCATATTCAACCGATCCGGCGCTATGACATCACTCACCGCACCGCTGAGAAGGTCAAATATGGTAAGACCGGTTTTAGGTTTTTCCACTATCGTATGCGGCTCTCCCTCAAGACCCGCAAGCTCGGCTGTAATTCTTATCGCCTCCTCAAAACTTCCCATTTGATCGACAAGCCCGAGATCGAGTCCCTGGCGGCCTGTAAAAATCGACCCGTCCGCAATCTTAAGAACCTCCTCGCGGGTCAAATTCCGCCCTTCGATTACAACCTCCACAAACTGGCCATACGTGTCGTCAATAGCATGTTTCAACATCTCCCGATCCTCATCGGTAGGCTGCCTGTATGGGGAGCCGGTATCTTTTAAATCCCCGGTCTTTATCGTCTCATGCCCCACGCCAATCTTGTCCATCAATCCCTCGAAAATCGGGTACTGGATTATCACACCGATCGATCCGATGAGTGTACCGGGATTGGCAATGATACGATCAGTTGCACAGGAGAGATAATAACCTCCGGATGCCGCCATTGATGAAAACGAAGCAATTACCGGCTTCTCTTCCTCCATGCGTACCCTCAGTATCTCGTCATATATTTCCTGTGTGGGAGCGACAGCTCCTCCCGGTGAATTTACGTGCAGCAGAATGGCTGCAACGGAACCGTCATCGCCGTATTTCTTTATCTGTCGAACCACATTCTCGGAATCATAGATCGGTCCGAATATCTCAACTATAGCGATTCTATCACCGAAAGCGAACGCTCCGCCTCCATCGAAGTAGGTACCCACTACAACGATCAGCATCATCCCCGCGAAAACGACAAAGCAGATTCCAATTATGACCGCTATTACTATGTCTCTTGTCCGTGCCACAAATATCTCCCGCAAGCGCCCTACTGCGCGCTTACACGAAGCTTATCACCAATTGCCAGTCGATTCGGGTTTGCGATGTTATTCCATGCCATCAGGCTGCGCATGCTGACACCAAAACTGCGTGCGATGGATGACAACGTATCTCCCCTTCTCACAACGTAATAATCCGCTACGGCTTTCCCGGACGGAATCGTGAGTTTCTGACCGATAGCAAGTTTTGATCGGGATGACAGATTATTCGCACGCCGGATTGCGTTTACAGTGGTTCCGTGTTTCTGAGCCAGATCCCAGAGTGTGTCACCACGACGAACAGTATGTACTGTGGTTCCGCCGCTTGTTGTTTTCGATGATGAACTCGATGCCGAACCCGGAATCCGAATTGTCTGACCAACCCTGAGATCCGCATAGCGTGAAAGGTTATTTATCTGTCGCAGCGTGCTGACAGATGTACCATTCTTTATCGCAAGATCCCACAGTGTGTCACCGCGCCGCACCTTGTACTTGAAGGTTTTACCGGAATAATTACCACTGGACGCAGTAGTTGTAGAAGCCGCGCCGGGGATTTTTAGTTTTTGTCCGACATATATTTTGCTGTTTCGACCGAGTTTGTTGACATCGCGAAGCGCCCGTGTACTCGTCTTGAAAGCCCGAGCGAGATCCCAGAGAGTATCCCCGCGCCTTACAACATATGCCCCATTCTTTATCTTATAGGAATCGTAGGTCTTAACACTGCTTGCTCTTGCCTTGGCTTCACCAATCGGTACCGGAACGACAAGTGTCTGATTGATATTGATGCGGTATGGTCTTCTCAGATTATTGGCATCGATTATCGCATACTGCGAGACACCATATCGACGCGCTATCCCTGATACTGTCTCACCCCGTCTGACTTTATGCCTTACCCAGCTTGTCTCCTTGGGAGACTCCATGTTCGGGTATTCCGCCCAGAATGCAGCCGTCTTGCTACGCGGTAAACGCAGCTTGAATTTCTTAATGTCCGGAGGTGTGTACTTCCGCAACAGGGATGGATTCAGGTCACGAATTTCTCTCTCAGTAGATCCACATGCTCTCGCAATGTCAGCTATCGTCAGGCAACGCTCAACCGTAACGACATCAAACTGGATCGGATCGTCATACTCTATATCGAATCCATACTTCTCCGGTTGTTTGGCAATGATTGTTGCCGCAAGATAGAGAGGCACATAATTTCTCATCTGCGAATTGCGAATCCGCATCTTGAAATAGTCACGTGTGCCATTGCGACGGATAAGCTTGTTGACATTACCGATACCTGCATTGTAACCGAGAAGCGCAAGATACCAGTCACCGGTTTGCTCATAGAGATCCTTAAGATGCCGTGCGGCGGCGCGAGTGGACTCCTCAAAATCGCGGCGCTCATCATACCACCAGCTTCGAGTCAGCCCGTAAATTCGACCCGTACTCGCAATGAACTGCCACGGCCCAACCGCGTGCGCCCATGAGTATGCCCGGGGATTATATCCGCTCTCTATCAATGGCAGATAGACAAGATCATGCGGTACCCCCTCTTCCTCCAGTATCTTCTCCATCAGCGGTATATACCGTCCGGATCTTTCGAGTGATGCCTCGAACGGTTTACGGCCGATAGTCTGGAAATAAGTGATACACTTCTCAACTTTCTCGTTCCATACTATTGGAATGTCAAACACCACCGTATCCGGTTTTGGTTCGGGATGTCCCTCGATCAGCACATCGCTCTGAGTCATCTGATCGAGTTCTTCATACCGGGCGATAACGGCCGATGGCGATGCTTCCGAGGGAAGGGTTGCGATATATAACAACGCAATCTTGTAATCCGAAATGATTTCATTTGTCAGGCGGGTATATATCTCGGCGCTGAGTGTCGGAGCTTCGGGATCAATATCAAGTCCGGCAAGAATTTCGAGCGCCGACTCAAAATAAAACTGTGCCTCGAGCCAGTTCGAGTCAACTGTCGCCCTGTATCCCATCATATAATATTCTTCTGAAAGATCGAGCTGCTCCTGAACATCATCATCAATATACTGATACTCATCCAGAGCTGAGTCAATCGCAACCTCTACAGAATCAACACCCTCCGGATATTCAGCGAGTGTTGTATCCGCTGGTACGACTACATTAGTCACTTCGCTTTCAGCACTGAAACGCTTTGTGCTTGAACCGCACGAAAGAAGTACTGCTATTCCGAGTAGAATAAACGCTGCAATAATCTGATTACATTTCATTTACAGACCTGTTGGAATAATTCTATTTCACCCTCCAGCCGAATCGGAATTCAATTCCGTCGACCACGACACACAACTCCTTGCCAATCAACACAATAATACCTTTTAGGATTTCGGCTTGTCAAGAAAAACTTTGAGTCCGATTCCCTATTAATTATTATCGCTTAAAGAGTTGCTCGAATTTAGTTCAATTTGAACCAGCAAACCAGTATTTATTCAGTAAATGCTCCGATAATTGTCTCGGATGCCAGCACATTCGATGCATCCACTTCCATCGCATCAGTGTTATTGCGGAACCATGTTAACTGGCGTTTGGCATAGTTTCTGGTAGCCTGCTGGAACTTGTCTATCATTTCCTCCTTGTTAAATTCACCATCGAGATATCTGTATACCTCATTGTAACCAACGATCTTATATGCCATATCGTCCGATAGAATTTTACCGGACCTGAGATTTTCCGCCTCCTCAATAAGACCATCCTCGATCATCTGCTCGCATCGCGTGTCTATACGGGCATAAAGTGAATCCCTGTCGAATGTTAGTTCATACATCCTGAACTCATACTGGAGCGGCGGAAGCTGATTGCGATCCATCAACTCCTTCTTTGTCAATCCCGTTAAATGATACAACTCTAACGCGCGTACTGTTCTAACTATATCCCGCTTACCGATGTCAGCCGCCGCGATCGGATCGACCTTGTTAAGGCGGTCCCACAGATGCTCTGCTCCCTCTCTGTCTGCGAGAGTTTTCATTTCATCCCTGAATTCATCATCCGCAGGTGGCGCTTCAAAGATACCATCTGTCATAGCCTTAAGATACAGACCGGTCCCGACTGTCAGAATGGGCGTCTTACCCCTCTTCAGAACATCCGCTATAGCATCATCCGCAAGCTCTCTAAACTCATGGGCGTTCATGAACCTGGTCGGTTCGAGGAAGTCGATAAGGTGGAATACCGCTCTATCCCTCTCCTCCGCAGTCGGTTTGGCTGTACCGATATCAAGATGCTTGAATACCTGCCGAGAGTCGCATGATACTATCTCCCCGCCGCTTGACTCGGCTATCTCAATGGCAATCCTCGTCTTCCCTATAGCAGTAGAACCGAGAATAGTGAGGACTGCTGGCTTTGTCCTATCTCCCAAAGCGCTTCTCCAGTTCGCTTTTGCTCATTTTGATGAGTGTCGGTCGTCCATGAGGACATACATACGGATTTCGACACCGGAAAAGATCGACCACCAAAGCTTCCATCTCCTCAGATGATATTCTATCACCCGCCTTTATAGCGGCTCTGCACGCGAACACCTGAGCCATCTTCTTGTGTATCTTCTCACTCTGCAGATCAATCCCCTCAAGATCATCCAGGATATTGCGGAATATTCTCTCAGGATTCGATCCCCTGATGACCGACGGAGCAGCGTATATTGCTATACTCTTCGCCCCAAATGGTTCTGTCTCAAAACCGAGAGATCGAAGTTCATCGGACATGCTCGATGCAACCGCAAACAGCGATGGATCGAGTTCTACATTGTGAGGGAACAGAAGCTTCTGAGAGACAATGCTCTCGCGCTCGAAAGAATCCATTGCCTTTTCGTACAGTATCCGCTCATGCGCCGCATGCTGGTCAATGATGTAGAGTGCATCCTTCGAGAATGCAACGAGATAGAGATCGGCAAACCCTACGATATGATAGGGTTGGACCGGATTTGTTGTATCACGGCTCGGATGCTGACTCGGACGCGGAAACTCAGCTCGTTCAGTACCAATCGGTTGCGGTCTGCCCTGGGATGGCTCCCGATCTGCGTTAGTCTCTCTGTCCGGATTCTCCACACTGGGTCGTGTATCGAGCGAAAATCCACGTTGTGAGTCATCTTGAATACTCTCGCGATGAGACCTCACAAAATCCGCTACCGCTCCGCGAGTTCTCTCTACATACCTCGATGAATCCGCATCATCAGAAGCAACCTCCTCCGGAATTATATCGGGGCTGGATAGCGCCTCCGAAATTGCATGGTAGAGCACATGATACACACTCCGCTCTTCCTTGAAACGAACCTCGCTCTTTGTCGGAGAAACATTTACATCCACGAGATCGGGATTGATGTCAATGAATACCGCCCCAAGTGGATAATTGCCCTTCGGCAGAAGTTCACCATAACCCGACATGACAGCGGCATGAACCACGCGCGATGATACAGCCCTGCGGTTCACAAAAAACCTCATCTCCATGCGATGACGCTTCGCATCCGAAGGCGCGGTTATAAAACCCGCCACGCGGATCGGTCCGGCATCCTGTTCGAATGATATCATTCTCTCAAACAGATTCGCCCCATAAACATCCCTCACCCGTTCAGCGATGCTGTTCACTTGGACAAAATCAAACACCGTGCGCTCATCATCCATCAACTTGAACCCGGTCTTCGGGTTAGCGAGCGCAATAGCGGTGGTTGTCTGTATGATCTGGCGCAATTCGGTCGTTACAGTCTTTAGAAACTTCTTTCGCGCCGGAAGATTGAAAAATATCTCTCTGACCTCAATCGAGCTCCCCTCGGGTGCACCATACGGTGCGCAGGATTTTATCTCTCCCCCCTCGAGCGCGATTCGCGTTCCGCTCGAATCCCCCCGACTGCGTGTGGTAAGCGTGAACATCGAGACGGAGGCAATCGAGGGAAGCGCCTCTCCCCTGAATCCCATCGTGGAGATAGCAAAGAGGTCCTCTACGCTGGACAGCTTGCTGGTAGCGTGCCGTTTAAGAGCAAGCTCCGCCTCCTCCGACGTCATCCCGATACCGTCATCCGTGATCTTGATACGTTTCATGCCGCCGCTCGATATCTCGATAACCACGTTGCGGGCTTCAGCATCAATGCTGTTTTCGAGCAGCTCCTTCACTACGGAAGCGGGTCGCTCCACGACCTCTCCGGCCGCGATTTTGTTGATAAGGGTATCCGGAAGGACTCGTATTTTACTCATTGTCAGCCAGCTTTTTCAATTCGGCGAGGAAATTTAACGCCTGTAGAGGCGTCATGCCGTTCGGTTCGGTCTTCTGTATCCTGTTAAAGATGCTATCACGCGTCCTGTTCGAATTGCCATACTTGTGATCGAAAAGACTCGTTTCATCCACCTTTTTTCTGTTACCGTTGGCACTTATGAACTTGCCCGATTCGAGAAGTCCGAGTATCGATTTCGCCCTGTCGGTAACCTCCCGCGGCAACCCCGCCAGCCTTGCGACCTCAATGCCATAGGAATCATCACACCCACCCGGCACAATCTTTCGGATGAAAATAATCTCATCCTGCCATTCCCTCACGGCAACCTGGAAATTCTTGACGCGCTTGAATCTCTTCGCGAGACTCGTCAGCTCATGGTAGTGTGTAGCGAACAGAGTTCTTGCCTGACGATCCTCGGTTTCGTGAAGATACTCAGCGACCGACCATGCAATCGAAAGACCATCGTAGGTGGATGTCCCCCGTCCGACTTCATCGAGCAGAATAAGACTCCGTGCTGATGTATTATTGAGGATGTTTGCGGTTTCATTCATCTCGACAAGAAATGTCGACTGCCCCCGTGTCAACTTATCCGTCGCTCCGACACGGGTGAATATCCGGTCTACCAGCCCAATAGAGACTGCATCGGCCGGTACGAATGATCCCACCTGCGCCATAAGCACAATCAGTCCAACCTGACGGAGATATGTCGATTTTCCCGCCATGTTCGGACCGGTTATGATGTGTATCTGTGATTTTTCGGCATCGACGAGTGTATCGTTCGGCACGAAACTCCCCGGTGGCAGAAGCTCCTCCAGTACCGGATGACGACCGGCTTCGATCTCGAGGACCGTCGAGTCGTTTACCTCCGGTCTTACCCAGCGGTTTTTTTCCGCGAGACTTGCGAAGGATGTTATGACATCCACAACCGAAACGAACAGTGCAGCATACTGTATCAACGGTATCTCGTCCGACAACCTCTCTCTGAGTTCCTCGAAGAGTCTCAGTTCGAGGCTGTTGATCTTCTCTTCCGCACGGAGGACAAGGTCCTCCTTCTCCTTCAGATCGGGAGTAATAAACCTCTCCGCGGAAACGAGTGTCTGCTTGCGGACATAATCATCCGGGATTTTGGAAAGGTGCGGTTTTGTAACCTCTATGTAATAGCCGAATACCCGATTGTATCCCACCTTCAGAACCGGTATACCGGTTCGCTCCCGCTCACGGTTCTGCAGGGATGCTATCCAGTCTTTTGACGACCGGATCGCCTCTTTCATTTCATCGAGTTCGGTTGAGTACCCCTCACGAATCAATCCACCCTCGCTGATTGACACAGGTGGCAAATCTACGATAGCTTTTTCAATTAGATCAGATATGCCTTTCAGCGAATCGGGATTAATATCGAACGAGCGCAGTAATGATGATTCGAGTTTGTCTATTTCTGCTTTCAACTCATCACAGGCATCAAGTGATGTCTTGAGGTTTACCAGATCACGCGGGGATGCGCGCAGTGCGCCGAGTCGCCCGGCAATCCGTTCAAGATCGGCAATCCTGCTTAAAATCTCTGATATGTTCTTGCGCTCGGTTCGTTTCCCGACAAGCTCCGAGACAGCATCGAGGCGGTCTTTGATTCTCTGTTCGCTCCTCAACGGATTAACCAGCCATCTTCGAACAAGCCGCGCACCCATAGCGGTTCGGGTCATGTTCATGTGATGATAGAGCGAGTTAACACCATCCGATGCGGAGACGATCTCCAGATTGGTCAGTGTGGCATTATCGAGGAACATGAAATCACCTTCATCCGCCCTCGATATCTTCCGTATGTGTTTCAAAGCCCCCATCTTGGTCTCTGCGAGATAGGCAACAATCACTCCCGCAGGAACCAGAGCGGCTCTCATATCCTCAACACCGAAACCATCGAGGGAAGCAACCTTGAAATGCTCCAAAAGCCTCTCTACGGCAAGCTGACGGTCAAACTTCCAACCCTCGATATAACTGACCGCTGCATTGATATTCAACTCGTTTACCAACCGCTGCAGCGTCTCATTATCTTCGGGCAGCAGTATCTCAGCCGGCTGTATGTTCAGGAGACTGTCTCCGAGTTCGGAGATACGAAGGTCCTGCACATGAAACTCGCCGGTCGAAAGGTCCGCGTATCCCATACCGGCAGTGTCATCTTCAATCCAGACCGAAGCGAGGTAGTTGTTCGAGTCATTCTTCAGTGCAATATCGAGTGCAACCGTACCGGGCGTTATTATCTCGACAACCTCTCGCTTAACCAGACCCCTAGCAAGTTTCGGATCCTCGGTCTGCTCGCATACCACAACTTTCTGCCCGGCTTCTATGAGTTTGGCAAGATATTTCTCGGCGGCATGGTATGGCACACCCGCAAGCGGGACATTCTCTCCCCCCTTGCCGTGAGCACGCGATGTCAGAGCTATACCGAGGATCGGAGCCGCCTTCCTGGCATCCTCTCCGAACATCTCATAAAAATCGCCCATACGGAAAAAGAGTATCTTATCCGGATACTCTTTTTTAATCCGATAGTATTGCTCCATCAGAGGTGTCTGTTTTTCGCCCATCTATCTCACCACTACCCTGTATGATCCCGGAAACAACTGCTCAAGTTTTTCACGGCTTTCCTGAGCGGATTGCTGCGACCTGAATATTCCGACTCTGACAACCCAATACTTGCGATCCCCGACAATTCTACTCGAAAGGAACGGAGTCCATTGATTTGCTTTGAGTCTCGCAACAAGCTCGTTTGCCTCATCGCGGTCACCGAAAATACCCATCTCAACAGTGTATGTAAGATCCACCGCCTGTTCGGCACTCGTACCCGCCCCGGTGCTTAGTATTGCATCCGCAAGCTCTGTTGCACCTATAAACTCATCGTATTTCTCGTCGAGGATATTGTACCCCAGAAGTGCGGATTCGCGTCGCCCTCTCTCCGCCTCGAAAAACGCGCGGTTGTATATCGCAAGCGCACCGAGCGCACCGCCCGATGATATGAGTGGTTTCAGAATATCGCGTGCATCATCTATATCTTTCCTGCTGGCCTTGGCCGAAGCCTTCCCAAGACGGCACCATTCCGCGAGCAGGGGATCATCGAAACGCTTACGGATATCATCAAAGACATCCTCCGCCTTCGAGTATTCCCCAACCTTGAGGTATGCCATTCCGGTCAGCCAATACAGCTTGACATTATCATGGGTAAAATCGATATCCTTGCGATACTCCTTATACAGCTCGATAACATCATAATAACGACCGGACGCCCAGTAGGCATCGGCAAGCTCAGCGGGATTTCGCCCGCAGAGATCATCGCAGAGGAGGAGGCTTTTCTGAAGATACTCTATTGCAAGCTCCCCCTTCGGTTCAAGCTTTGCATAGTAATAGAGCGCATCAAGATCGAGATAGTCGTCCTCAAGTATCTCTTCGAGTTCGGTGAATGCCGAATCGAGTGAGCCTCTATCCAAAAATTCCTCTACTGAATCATAACGCCCGGCTGCAGCATTCTGTGATACCAATAATAATGCCGCAACGAGCAGCATTGCGACTGCTGATGCTCTAATAGAACAAGACATGACAATACCGTTTAGTTTTCAGGAGCGGAGAGAGTCTCGACTGTCCTGTTAATAACCTGGGCAGCCTCACTGAATTTCTGCTGCTCGCGATAGAGCTTGAGTAATCCTATCAGTGCAGGACGATAGTGCGAGTCCAGATCGAGAATCTGCTGATATATCTCTTCAGCCTGCTGACGGTCCCCCTTCTTTTCGGCAAGATTAGCAAGACCGGCAAGCGCGCTTAGATTGTTCCTGTCTCTTTCGAGTATTCTATTGTAAAGTTCTTCGATTTCACCGAACTGCCCAAGCTCAAAGAGTACTCTCTGAAGGCGGTCAAACACTAGATAAGCTTTTCGGGCGTTAACATCTATAATCATTCTCCATGATTTTGCGGCATCCTCGAGACGCCCTTCTTTCTCATAGGCATCTCCGAGTTTGACAACCGCATCTGCACATGTCTGCTCGAGCTTGAGCGCTTCCTTGAACTCAATACGGGCTTTGTGATACTCCCCCTCACTCATGAGCCTGTCACCCATCCTCAGTTTGAATCTGGCGAGAGGTGACCTGTCCTTTATCTTCGACATGCTGTAATAGTCTTCACCGGCTCGGAAAGCCTCCTCCCAGCGTCCCATCTTTTCGAATAGATCCATTAGCCTCCTGGTAGCGGTGGCTTTCTGGCTGCTCATTCCAGCTATTTGCTTGAGTATTTTTTCGGCAGCTTCAAACTTTTCAAGTCCCTCATAGTCCTGTGCGAGATTATAGAGAATCCGAACTCTCTCTGATTCGCTCACACTCTCTCTGAGATAGAGATCGTTGGATAACTGGAGAGCTTTCTGGTTCATACCCCGCTGTCTGAGAAGTGCCGCCAGCCTGAGATACGCGTCTATATTCGATGAGTCGTGAGTAACCGTCTCCTTGAGCTTGAGAAACGCCAGCGTCTGGTTTCCGTCAAGCAACGCCCTGAGTGCCTCGATATAGCTCTCATCCGGAGATACCCGCTCCCTGCGTCCTCCCCGAAAATAGTAATAGTAAACCCCGCCGGCCAGGGCAGCCGCAACGGCAATAATAATTATCCACAGATAGCTGCTCATTCGTCCGCCGCCTCACTTTCCTCAACGAGTTCCACATCCTCAAGCGAACGGTTTCGAAGAGCGGCAAGTTCCATCTCAAGCTGCTGAACCTGTTTCTTGCCCGCTCTCACCTCTCCCGACATCTTGATCGACTGAGCTATGGTCAGAATGAATGACACAATTATACCAACCACGAAGGCAGCCAGGATCACAACCATCAGAGGCACATCAAAAAACTGCTTCCCGGGGAAATATATATCCACTCTCTGTGCCGAGTTATAGATGGCAAAACCGAGAATGAGTACTATGAATACAAGTAACAGGAAATACCTGATTGCCCACATGTTTCCTCCTTATTGACCGCCCGTGTCAAACTACCCTGACACCCTCTGTGTGTCAATCAAAAAAGCGGACACCAACGGAACATCAGCCTTCTTCTTTCTCATTGTTCCCCTTGTCCTTAGGCTCCTCGCCCTTTGACTCGTCATCCGGGAACGTCAATGAATCGAGGATATAATCAAAATCACCCTCAACATTATCTTCCGTTTCTCGCTCTGATACACACTCAATTAGAATCACCGCGTCATCAGTTTCAAGGATGGATATATGACCTGTGATGAAATCGCTCAACGTCTTACCACCCTCGAAGGCATAGAAATATTGCTTCTTGCCGTTTATCTGCGCTCCACGCTCACCACCGAGGAAGATCGATCTCGTGCGCCGTGGCTGGAAAATGTACTCGCTATCCATCCTCAGAAGGATGAAATCACCGTATGCTTTCTTCTTAAGGTCATCTTTACCGTCTTCCGACATCAGAAACTCGGCGTATGTCTTGGGACGCATCTCCTTGCTGTAGTCTATATCATCCTTTTTTACCGCCATTACCGTGACCTGTGGTTGTGTAAAAAATGATTCAAGCTCTCCATCGAACCTTGCCGGAACTACGGGGCTTTTCTGGAGTAATACGAGTCTCTTGATATCATCGTCCTCGTAAACCGTCTGGAATTTCCACCCAACCGGGATCTGGAGACTGAATCCGAAAGTATTGTCGATATAAATGGAATCTCCCACGACCTCACCGGCATCATCCGCAAGACCGGGTAGTGCCGCAAAAAGCAACAAAATAGCTGTGAAGAATGAAAGCTGTAGCAATTTCATAATAATCCCTCCTCTTCCTTATATAAAAACGTACCAAAACAGTCGATTAGTGTCAAGGCTGAACTTTGAAAGACCGAAAGTCATGCACTCCGGTAACTTGATACGAGACAAGAGGGAAAGAGTTCCTGTAGTCTTTGAGGATTACTTAAGATAAACCATTTTTCGAACGGCTGACCTGTCACCAACCTTCAGCCTGTAGAGATAGACTCCGCTCGCAACTCTCTCTCCGTTTGAATTCGTACCATCCCAATGAACAACGTATGACCCGGTGGAGATAAGCCCTTCGTGAATCGTCGTAACAACCTGTCCGATAGTATTTATCACTTCGATAACAACAGGTTTTGTTTCACCCGTTTTACCCTCAACCGAGAATTCGATTTTGGTGCGGTTGTTGAATGGATTTGGATAGTTCTGACCAAGGCTGAAACTGGACGGGATTATTGGATTACCCTCAGCCCTGTCAAAGAGGAAATCTATTACAGATACGGAATAACGATCAGCTACAGCTATCCTGTCTTCCCGTACCTCCAACTGATCCGCATATCCCGGAGTCTCTATCCGCGCTAGCAAAACCGGCTCAGTCAAATCTGCAATATCAACAACTCCCACACCATCCTCTCCAAGAGTGGCAAATACAAGCTCCCTATCATAATCGCACACAAAATCAGTTACAATAAAGCCTTCGAAAGCAGAGCTTATGGTCTCGCCCGGCAGGGGACCGTTCATATTCCTTATTGAAAGCCCCGCCCCACCTCCGATGAAACAGAGCGTGTCGATAATCTCAATTGCATACACACTGCCATCCGCGCTAAATACGCCAACCTCCTCCAGCATTTCGTAGTTATTCTGGAAATTTGCATTATAAACCGTTCCTCTCCCCTTCTGAACATACGTGTACAAATAACCGTTTGCTATATCGAGAGCGGTTTGAGAGATATTCAATTCAAGATATGTAACTGCTCGAGCAACGTAGTATGTTATGTCCGGTTCAACAATCAGTTCGAGTTTAAGCAGAGTGGCACCACCCATACCGTAAGTTGCAAAGTCAACCAAGCCACTGTCAGATATATCGTACTGCATACCCTCCACATGCGGGAAAGCGAGATGTCGGCTGCTTACCTGAAGACTGCAGCATTCAGGAAGAATATTCAGGAACCTCATCCAGCTATTATCCGGCAGAGTGTTTTCTGTAACTATCAGTGCATTCTCGAATGGCATGACTTCGGAGTGTCTTATTGTTGCTGAAACACTACCCGCCATTTCCGCCTGATTCTCCTCATTTATACGCCAGAGAGTCAGGTCTTTGTATCCTCCTGCAACAGCAATCGCGCTGTCCACAAATGCCACACTTCTTATCAGTTCAGAACCGGGATGATCCCAAACCATAATAGGTTCAGAATCATCGGAGAGAGATACAATAATCAGATCGCCGTCTTCATTTGGCAGCATCAAATGTGCTCTTCCATTTATTAGTTCCAGATCGAGATGCCCGCCAATATTGGGAATATGTGTTGTATAGATTTTCTCCGCATCTTTGGTATCGAACACATGAACATTACTCTGCTGATCCACTGCGGCGACATAACCGGAAGTCGCCGCAACTTCCATCACGTGATTAGCGAGCAGACAGGTATCCACAATTGCAGGGTATAAGGGATCTGTCAGATCCATAACAAGGACGCCTGCATTACCATAAGCGACATATAGTGTATCCTCATTCGGTGAGAGGGCAAGGTCCCGTCCCGGCTCAGAGAGGTATTCAATACGAACATAGTCCGGAGCAAATCGATCTGTAATATCATAGATTAGAATGCCGTTATAATCATCTGCGACATAGAGGACATCACCCCTCTGTACAACAGCAGCCGTATGAATGGCATCATCGATATTTTTCACAAATTCAGGCTCTTGCGGATCTGAGATATCAATAATATTGAGGCCATAGAATCCATGACAGGTATACATCAGAGAGTCGGAGATGAAAATACCAGGGACAGCATTTTCGAATTTAATCGTACCGCTGATCTCCGGTGTATATGGTGATGAAACATCCAACAACAGGATATCATTCTGCGATCCTATGAGGGCAATAACGGAATCGTCTACTACAATATCTGTATATTGATTTTCCAGCGATAGTCTTGAAGTAAGCACGGGATCACGAAGATCCACACCACTCTCATATATTTCCAGACCATTCTTTTTCAACACAAATAAACGATCATCGTCGAATTTAACATCCTTTACAAATCTCCAGAGAAAATCCATATAGTCGTTAACGGTGAACTCACTCGAATAGCTGTGGATTTCCGCAGAGAAAAGACTCGCAGCAGAAAACGCTATAGTAAACAAAGCTATTACGGATGTTTTTATCACGGATGTTGCCATATACACAAAACCTATTTGAGCTTTACCATCTTGCGTGTCTCCACAACAGTACCCGACTCCAGCCTGTACAGATAGAGACCGGAAGCCACATCCTCACCACTGTCGTCCGTACCATCCCATGTAATAGTATGTTCTCCGATTTCAACAACACCATCCTGAAGAGTCCGGACCTTCCTTCCAAGTATGTTGAAAATCTCGATTCTGATCGGACCCGTGCGCGGGACTGTGAAATCAATCCTCGTTGAAGGATTAAATGGATTTGGATAATTCTGCGATAGTTGAAATTCTGTCGGAAGAATATCACTATCTTCCGGGCTGTCAGCCGCGGTCGAATAACCTCTGCCGGGAAGTATTCCCGAATGACGGGAATCGTGCATAAACTGCGGCCATGGAACGGCATCCTCATCGTACGGGACCTCAAGTTTCCATGCGTAAACCTGCCGATCATCGGAAGTCATTACGATATCAAGCATTCCATCACTATCGAGATCTACAAGCGCAGGAATGTGTGAATTGTGGAATACTCCATTTGGATTTGCAAAAGTATAGATCGGCCACCCGTCAATTGGCAATCCCTCAGTATCGAATGCAAGAATCCTTTCCCGAGCCATTCCCGGTAAAACGGATCCCGCCCTGACGACAATATCGACTCGGCCATCTCCCGAGACATCACCGATTACAGGAGCACCAAGGGAACCGTTCACGGTGACAAGCCAGCTTCCATCGCCTGAAAGTATCGGGCGAAAAGGTTCAGCGTTATATTTCAGCACACAAATCTCACCCTTGTTGAAAAGGGAGGATATCGTGAAGATCAACTCAGGGAATCCGTCGTCATCAAGATCTGCGGCAGCCGGTGCGCTTACGAGTACATTCCATTTTTCAGGGAATAATCTGGGCCAGCCTTCGAGGTAGTTACCGTGATGATCCATAATTGCTGCATAAACCGTATCGTTTTCGGTTCTTCCGACAGCAGCAATATCATAGATCCCATCAGCATCGAAATCCGCAATACATACACCACGAAGTTTTCCAAGTGAAGCTATCTGGGCAGACGAATAGCCTGACAGCGCTTCTCCATTTGATGTTTTCCACGCATAAATAGCTCCACTATGGTAGTATGATGAATAACCGGCTACGACTTCCATACTACCATCTCCCTCGAAATCCAGACACGACAGGAAAGGTGAATCATACGAACCGTAGTAATATCCAGCCTCAGTCATCGCAAACAAGCCGTTCCTACTCGCGAAGTACGATCTCCCATTCAGGCGATATGCATATACATTACCATCCTCAGCAATCCAGGTTGCCTCCTTTATACTGTCACCGTCAAAATCAGCGAGAAGTGGTGTCGGATATGAACTCGAGAGGAGTCCCGTTGTATGATACTTCGGGAAGCTGTCAATCTTCGCACCATAAGCATCGAACAAATGCAATCCCTTTTCACTTATGACCGCA
>Ga0272443_10003467_pt1 | contig 18548 bp, 16 predicted proteins | sample SSMAcet12_FD_193581 | JGI IMG/M metagenome (GOLD analysis project Ga0272443, IMG submission 193581) | Marine sediment archaeal communities from Little Sippewissett salt marsh, Falmouth, MA, United States - SSM-Acet-12 | ecosystem: Environmental > Aquatic > Marine > Wetlands > Sediment ... | reverse complement strand
CGGGATCAATTGCTACCAACCTTCCTGGTAGAGCGCGGTTAATCGTAGGTATATTCAATGTTGTGTTTCTTTTCCTTTTCATAGGTATCATTTCTTACTTGGTCAAATAGGTCAAAGAACAGAATTTCGACAGGGCACTTAATGGCGGCCGAGAGCCGTAGCGCATTGATCAAGCTAGGTAGCTTTCGACCTTTCTCCCAATGCGATAAGTGGGCTGCACTAGACTGTCCAATCAGCATAGACACGTCCCGAAGCCGGAGACCGCGTTTATTACGGTAGCTCCGGATCTGGTTAGCGTTATTTGGTTTGCTAAGTCGGGACATATTGGTTTGTTTTTATTTCGGATCATTTTAGATCGTGTGGCTTACGTGGCAATTGCCGCAAAGAGCAATTTTGAGGTTTACTCAGCGTGGTTTTTCATGAGTAAAACGATAAAGCTTAGCATACCTGCAAAATCTGTCAAGGGGCCAGCGAGCCGCTGAGGTTGACAGTTCTGCTCTATCTGTGCTATTCTATAAGTACTTATTCACATGATTCATATATGAAGAACGAAAACGGCCAGTTTATTGGCTTTTCCAGCCCAAGATATACACAGGTACCAGATGAGCTTTTTGATGAGCTCCTTGCAGAACTGTCAGGATCTGAGGTAAAAGTCCTTCTTTATGTAGTAAGGCGTACTTTTGGATTCAAGCGTGATTCTGATCACATAAGTCTGTCTCAAATGACAACCGGAATTCAGCGAAAAGATGGTAGCATTCTCGACAAAGGGACCGGATTGGACAAGAAGACTGTCATCAGAGCAGTCAAACAGCTCGTTTCAAAGGGCATTTTGGTTCACACGAAGAAATCCTCTCCGGAAAAGGGAAATGAATCATCAGAATATGCGCTAAACATAGTAAATACACCCTGGTGGAATAATGCTACAAGCCCCCTCGTTGAAAAAAGGCCACAAGCCCCTGTAGAAAAAGTCCACACACAACATACAGGTGTACAAAATACATCTATAACGTTTAGTAATTCTTTTAAGAAGCCTATAGCAAGACCATCTATGGATAGGTCTACCCGCATGAAACGAGCATACCTCGCTCACCGAATCTTGGAGACTTGCAGAGATAATCAATCCATAGCCTTCTATCGAAAGGTTGTGAGGCTTCTGCCGGAAAAAGCCATTCACGAAGCCCTGAGTCAAGTAAAGGAAGCAGAACGACTCGGGAGGATTAGGGAACGGCCTGGGGCGATGTTTACAGATCTAATCAAGCGAAAAGCAAAAGAACTTGGTATTGAGTTTAATCAAGAAAGGCGAGAAGAGGGGGAATTTAAGAAGGAACCTGTCACCGAAGGTTCGTCCCTTGAGCACTCCGCAGAACTGTCTCACACAGCTGTTGGAATGAGAAGATAGCCAGATCGCGCCTGTTTGATCAGGTTGCTGGTTGATCATAGGTCAAACCAAAGATTGTATCGGATAGCCACTTCTTAAAACTGGGATTGTCGCTAAATTGTTTGAAGAGTTCCGTGTGATCAGAGAGTAACTCAATCACGACTTTTTGCAGAGCGCGATCATGCTCGAGCCTCGCAGCCGCCTTGTCAGAATTCCTAATGGCATTCTGGTATGCCTTGTCGGCTGCAACCTTTCCTGGAATTTCTGTAGTTATGACCTCTCTAATTCTATCAGCATCTTTCCAGTCAACGTTACCGAATAGATCATTAAACGCTTTCACAATATTACTGAGGAGATCAAGTTCAGGTTCTGCTTTTCTACCGCCGCCACTTGTGGGAACCGGACCCACTTCAGCATCCTTATCAGGCAGAGCAATCTTGAGAGCTTCCTTAACTTCAACCCTATAGCTGTCCATGTCAATTGCTTCCAGAATACCCCTTGATAAGTCGTCTTCCTTAGGAGCCGGTAGTTTCGGAATCAGGAAATTCAAGAACGTAGCAAGCAGTTCCCATTCTGCGTTTGTATATGGCAGTATTGATGCCAAGAATTGGTACGTTCTAGCGAACGCCTTTGCTTTTCCTTTGAAGTCAACCTGTCCGTCTTCGTCAAGATCAGTGTTGTATACTGCAACACAAGCATCAAGAATAGGATCTAGCTTCTCCCTGTCGGCTCCGTCCAAATACAACTTCACTAAGGCTTCTACTTGATCCCAAGCATATACCTGATATCCATCAAGGGTGCCCTTCAGGTCGTGCAGCTTGTTTGGATCTGTTTCCTCGCTTAGCATCGTCGTACGATAGTAATCTGAGAACGCTGCGGTAATCGTATCCACGTCATTCTGAAAATCTAAAACAAAAGTGTCATGCTTTTGCGGCCGGGCGCGGTTGAGACGAGATAGAGTCTGAACAGCCTTAATGCCGGAAAGTTGTTTATCCACGTACATCGTATGAAGAAGGGGTTCGTCATACCCAGTCTGGAATTTATCAGCTACTATTAACAGCCGATAGGGATCCTGCTGAAACTTCTTTTCAATCTGACTGCTCGGGAAGTTATTCATAGAGGCTTCGGTCAGTTTCTGCCCTCCAAGTTCATGCTCTCCCGAGAAAGCAACAATCGCTTTCACATTACTCTTAGTCTCACGAAGATAATCTGACACCGCATTGTAGTATTGTACTGCTCTTTTTATCCCACTTGTAACGAGCATTGCTCTGGCTTTGCCGCCGATCTTTCGTTTACTCACAACCTGTTGCATGAGGTGATCTACAATGATCTCGGTTTTCTGTCTTATTGCGTGCTCGTGTGATTCCACATATAGCCGAAGCCTCTTCTTTGCCTTTTTGGTATCATACTTCGGATCATCCTCAACGGTCTTCAAGAGCCGATAATAACTATCAACCGGCGTGTAGCTTCGGAGCACATCCAGAATGAAGCCCTCCTGAATGGCTTGCTTCATCGTATAGCTGTGATATGGCAGGTGCTTCACCTTACCTTCATCTGGATGGGGCAAACCGAATATTTCTAAGGTTTTTCCTTTAGGGGTCGCCGTAAATGCAAAATAGCTAGCATTTGACAGCATCTTACGTGCTTCCATGATACGGTTTATTCTATCTTCGAAGGTCTCGTCTTCTTCGTCAGCCCCTTGCTCAGACAGCGCGATATTCATCTTTGCAGAGGTACGCCCGCCCTGGCTGGAGTGCGCCTCGTCTATGATAATAGCAAACTTGCGACCTCTGTGCTCGTCGCCGATTTCATCAAGGATAAATGGAAACTTTTGAACAGTAGAGACTATTATCTTCTTCCCGTCTTTTAGAAACCGCTTCAGATCGCCCGCTCGCTCAGCATGACCAACCGTGGCTGCAACCTGGGCAAACTGCTTTATCGTGTCACGAATTTGCTTATCTAGAACGCGTCTATCGGTAACAATAATCACCGAATCCAGTAAGGATGACTCGTTCTTCTCAATTCCAATAAGTTGATGGGCCAGCCACGCTATCGAGTTACTCTTACCACTTCCTGCAGAATGTTGAATGAGGTATTTGTTACCAGCCCCATCCTCTTCAACTTGGCTCAGTAACTTCCTGACTACATCAAGCTGGTGGTATCGAGGGAATATCTGCTTCCGTTTCTTGCGACCCTTCTCGTCTGGCTCTTCAACAATCTGGGCATAGTTTTCTATGATGTCAGTAAGACGTGGTTTTGATAGTATCTCTCTCCAAAGATAGTCTGTTTTGATACCGTCCGGATTTGGTGGATTGCCCGCCCCATCGTTATACCCTTTGTTAAAGGGCAAAAACCACGACTCATTCCCGCGTAAATGGGTACACATTTTCACTTCCTGGTCGTCTACGGCGAAGTGAACCATGCACCGTCCAAATTGAAATAGCAGCTCTCTGGGATCTCTGTCCCGTCGATACTGCTGAACAGCATCATCTACTGTTTGCTTTGTGAGCCTGTTCTTCAGTTCAAAGGTGATAATAGGAAGGCCATTTATGAAGACACACAGATCGAGAGAAAGCTGGGTTTCGTCTTTACTATAATGCAATTGACGTGTAACACTGAAGATATTCGCTTCATGTAGTTCTTTGGCTCTGTTGTTCCCAGGCGTTGGAGTGCCGTAGAATAACTCAAGGCTTACCGGACCGTGCTTAACACCATTCCTCAAAACATCGATAATGCCGCGTTTCGCGATCTCGCCCTGTAGTCGATGGAGAAACTGAGTTCGCTTAGGGCTGTCTTGCTCAAGGTCAAGAGCTGTTACAGCGCTCTTCTGCGTCGCTCTTATAAATCCAATCAGCCTGGGCGCATCGATTGCATGTTCACGGTCATAATCTTCATTCGTGCCCTGCTGATATTGCGATTCCTTAACTAGTGAATCAACAATCAGAGACTCAAGACCTTTTTCGCTTGTATCAGTTACCATCTATTGAATTCCCCTCACCGTTCGCCATTGGGGCAGTACTTTCAATGAAGTTGATCGTATTCAGAAGTTTAGAGGCTATCTCCGGCACGATAGGGCCAAGATTACGGAATTTGCTTTTTATCCTGTCGATCTCTTCTGACCGGTCGCTCCAGTTACGAGTCCAGTTGACACAACGGGGATGCCAAGGCATGGCAGACTTGTTAGGAGGGGTATATTGCACCCAGTTTGCTCCACCATGTGTACCATCGAACACAAACTCAGCAGAAGGTGTCAGGTGTACACCGATCCAGTCTGCGTACTCATGCCATGCAGCTGCTTCATCCACGGCCTTACCTATAAAGATATTGTCCTGTATCGCAAAGCCACCAAAGGCTATTGCGCCCCGAACCGGAATTTCAGCTTCAATTGATTTCCGAATCGTCCATGCTGCAAGCTCACCGTGGATATCAATCGCCTTGGTCGCCTCTTTAAGATCACAGTGTGTGAAAATGGCAATCGTATCCGAAATACTCTTCATGATGACATCGCCTTGCACTTTGCCACGTTGCTTTTCGCCCTGCTTTCTGAGGCCGTCCACTAGGACACTCAGCTGCACTGTAGCATTAGGATTACGGTCGTAAACACCTCGCCAGCCGAGCACGTCAAGGAATGTGACAACGCCATCTGACATCGCAGGGGCTATATAGGCTGCACTCTGCATCAATACCCCTCCCAGACGCTTCCACGTGGTGCGCTCTCTGTTGTCGCCTTTACCCAGTTAGCCAACTCCACAAGAGCTGACTGCACTGCGTCGTGTGAAAGTCCTTGGTCAGAAGCACGATCCCATAGCCATTCGAGATGTCCTTCTAGCCCTGCCGGATATTCGACCATGTCATTGTTGAAATTCGAATACAGGAATGGCCGACCACCTTTGTCACATGGTCCACTGTGGGTGAACTTGACGTCCCAACCCATGTCCGTGCGGGCCAAGGTATAAGTGTCATCATGGCCCCAACGCCGAGAGAAGACAGTGAAGGTAAACTCATGGCCTACTGTTTGGTCGACCGGATCATCATTGGCATGAGGGTCATCAATAAAGGCTAACAAGTCCTCGACCGGGTGAACGTGCATGTAGAATTCTTCATGATCCGGCTCGAGCTCCCGGTTTTTGATCATATAGGCGTGGTGTTTTGGATCGATTCCCCGATTTTTCAGGGACATATGCAGTTCATGAGCCCGTTCACCCATTTCCTGAGTGAGCCTTCCGATGTCCACCTTCTCTGGGACCACTCCGGCATAGGACGCTTTAATCTGATCTAGTCTCTTCCCAATCTCACTCAGAAGCTCTTGTTCTTTTTCAAGTAACTCTATGCTCATATAGTGTTCTCCAAATCACCACACTCTAGCAGCGATGTTCTCGCTTTCGCTCATTCGTTGATCTTGGCCGAGAATCGGACTCCTATCTTCTTAGCGAACTCGAACTCCGGGATCCAAGGGATTTTGTAGGCTATGCAGACATCTGGTATTTTGATCTTCTTGGATGCCGGCATTTCAGTCGTTACGACTATCGCTTTATCCGCCATCGCATGGGCGATAACCCAGGGATCAGCCAGTGAACGTCCCTTCTTGTCGTCCACAAGCTCAGGGTGCGAAGCCATTATCTTCTTCATATTCGCATTAACATCGTCTGTTACTTCTCGAAAGAGGTGAGGCTTTTCCTTTGCCCAGGCGTACAGTCCATCATCTTCTTTTTCGAGTTCACGTCTTACTTCAAAAGTGCAGAAAACCACACCCTTCTTGGCTAAATCGTCCAGTATTTCCCAGTATTCCGGGCAGAGCTCAGGCGAGTAGTGCTTGTTCCATGGTTCGATCAGCACACCGGTGTCTAAACAATACAAATTCATGGCGATACCTCGCCTCTGTGAACACCGGCGAATATTGCAGCTTCCGCAGCGAGCTTCGGCAGATTGTTTAGCTTCACATTGAGAAGGCTGCTGGTCTCTCTGCCCGACACTGCGCCGCTGTAGTATGCACTCAGAATCGTTCGTGAATATGCCTTGCCATTTTTGTTCAGTAGAATCCGATAGTAGGAAGGACCTCCTTCGGACTTGCGTTGCTTTTCTTTCTCCTTTTCCCTATATGCCAGCCACTCCTCTCGGTACTGATCCCGCAAGGACAGGTACTTTTTCTGTGACATCACTCCATTGTCCAAGAGTCTTCTAGCTACAGCTTCCCGGCTTACTCTGAAGTAGGAGGCGATGTTCTCAATGGTCTCATCGATACCCTTTCTCTTGTCTCGAGATTTCCATTGCCGTTCAAAGGCAGAAGGTTCAAGCATCACAAACCCGGATACCCGGTTACAAAAAGTCTCAATTGCCGCAGTAGATTCATCTACAACCGCGCCTCTGGCTTCGAGATTGGACACCCCCGGCTCATTGATCCAGAGGTGAACCAGTTCATGTACCAAGGTGAATATCTGGGCGACTTTTGCGTCACCTGAATTCAAGTAAACAAATGGGGCGTACTCATCAGACACAACGAATCCCCGTGCCTCGATACTCGCCACCGAGCTATCACGAAATACGAAAACACCAATCTGTTCGGCTTTATAGATCCATAGGTTAAGTGCTTCATCACGATTTTGGCAGCTTCTTAATTCTTCAATAGTCACGCCAAGTGTTTGTCTTATTGAATCCGCGAGTTGCTCCGGGTCAGAACCCGGGGAGGCCGAACCGACAAATGGAAGTGGTTCTTGTCCGTCTTCGATCAAGAATTCCCGCATCCATTCCTGCCGGGCAACTGTTTCCCGGATCATAAATGTAAGCTCTGGAGAATACTCTCGTGGTTCATCGACTGGTAGCGTGCGAAAATCCCTCAAAACCTGCCATCCCTTCGGTGGCTCAGGAAGATAGAAAACGGCTAACGGTCGCTTGTATATTTGGGCTGCCTTACGAGCTTGGGGCATACTAGGTTGTAATGAACCGTCTTCCCAAGCCTCTATGTCGGACACTGGTCTGCCGATTTTCTTGGCGGCTTCTTCAAGAGACATTTTGGCTGTCTCTCGAGCCCAGCCGATCACCGATGGGGTAATTGGGGCTTTAATGGCCATTACCACCTCTATCAATAACTATGTTACCCTCATTGTTCTCCGGAGAAAAACCAATATCCAGGCAATTCACTACATTGCCATCCGTGCCAATGTTGTTCAATAAGAAGGATCTAGTGTCAACTTTTCCCATTACCGCATCGGTAATGATCTTGGTACGGTAATCGAGAATATTCTTCATTTCGCGTAGAGTTAAGATGGTGGCTTCATTAATATATCTTAATGATCTGTCAAGGAATTCTGCAATTGAAGCCTGATCTTCTTCCGGAGGGAACGGAACAAATATCTGTTTGAGTCTAGATGAAGAGATATGGACTATTATATCGCCCCGGCCCATAGAGCTCTTCTGATTAATTCCCACGTCACTGTTGAGAACATAACTTAAGTAAAGGCTGTTACCGTGAGTTGGTCGCAATATTATTATGTCGCCGCCGGCGTATCCCGGAACATCTCCGGAGTAGAGAGTTGTTTTGCCAATATCCTCAAGTGTCTCGCCGGAGGCAGTGAATAGAAGATCTCCCGATAGAATTTCTTGGGCATTACGCGTGACCGATGCAGAAGTAAATTTCCTTAGTGAATTAACCTCTATACCATATGTGGTGTAAATATCCCCATAGGTTATAGCGGGAACACCTGATTCTGTGATATCTACTCTTGATATTCCATATCCTTTTGTGAAGGAACCGAGATTGCCAAGTTTCCTTACTTCCCAAGAAGCAGGAATATTACCAATCCAGTTGACACCTGAAGGTTTTAGAGGAACGTCGGACGTCAAACCTCGAGTTACAGCGTGGAAAATCGTAGCTCGCTTCTGCTCCTCTAGCAGCCTAATCAGCTTTTTCTTTACATCAATATACCTGGCGATCTTGAGGTCGATATGTTTAAGAAACCTCACTATTGCCTTACGTTCTTCCTCAGGAGGTAGAGCGGAGTAGATCATCTTGAAATGCTCAGGCCGCAGACTCCATTGGTCAGATGTAATGCCGTATGACCATCTCTCGGCCTCTTTCGCAAAGGCTGGTGTTCTGAACAAATAGTGGAAGTACTCTGGATGACGACTGTCCCTAGGCTTTATTACGATGTATGCGGGGCTGACGATACCTTGATATCGGGATAGACCAATAGCTCCCTGCCAGCAACGCATTTTGTTGTATGCGAAATCACCTGGTCGGACCAGCTTGTATTTGGACTTATCAAGATTAGAGGAGTCCTTTTTGGAGGAATTCTCGAGCAGGTCAGACTGACGGATAATTCCCTTGGATATCGTGACAGACAGAAGGGGCTCATCAATGTGCCCCTGGTCTTTGATTTCCTCAAAGATTGCCCTATGAGGCAAACAATCCCAATGCGAGGGAATCTTTCCAAGCCATGGTGTACCGGAATCCTTGTAAGATGGATATGGTTTTAACTTATCAATCAATCTTGCTCTCCATTGCCAATTTGACGTTCGAGAGATTGTCGAATAAGTCCCATCACGTATGGCAACTGTTCAATCGATGCGAGCCCAACTTCTACATCTCCATTTCCCCAGCGCCCTACACCTGACACATCTTTGCATATTCCTTTTGGATCATCTATATCTGAAAATCGCATATTTAGGGACAATCGAAGCCGTTTTGCCTGAGGTACAACATCTACAAAATTAGTCTCTGCTTTGTAAGCCACATATAGTTTGAGAAATTCCTCAGTTACACAGGGATCTAATGCCAGTACCTGCTTGCGAAATACTTCAAACAGTTCCCGCAAAAATCCTCCCGCAAGATTGGGATGATCATCTAGACTATAACCGGTAAGTTCAGCAGTTGGCTTATAAGCCTCAAGTACCTCTGAATCAACCTTCGGGATAGACCACACTGTTAATGCCCGATTCGCCAGATCATCGGCTCTACTGATAATAGTATCTTCTGTCCAGTGTTCAACCGTTCCTAGACCCTTATTTAATCGCAATGGACTCTCAGCGAATCCACCTTTCATATCTCTTTTTTCGCGAAATGGCCTATCACTATATTCCGAGTTATAACCGGTTAGTGTAAGATTTCCGAGTGTATGTAAATAAGTCTTTTGAATCCTCTCCCATTCTTCTCCGAGCTCGGTCCTCCATTCCATCGACAACTCTTCATTTTGAGGCAAAATATGTTCTGTCGTGTACTCATCGACCGGCACTCGCTCTTTGCGACCATGGTTTTCCAATCGCCTAAGCCAATAACTACGACTTCGGAAATTATAGAGATCTTTTGTTTTTAAATCTTTCTTAAATTCATCATCATTTGGAAAGCGTCTATATGACGGTAGTAATAGGAAATGAGCTTTGATACTTTCCAGGTATCGGTCTTTCTTGAGGGATCGGCCAAATGTCGCAAAAGTCTTATTCAATGAGTTCGTTGGGATGCCACAGACTGCTCGCCTGAATACGTAACTTTCAATCAGCCTCGCGGCCTCAAGAAATTCCTCCTTAGTTAAGATGTTACCTTTGTAGTCATGATACAGTTCTAATAGGAAAGGATATGAGACATCAACCCTCAATTCTTTTATGTCGCGAAATGCATTCTTAAGCTCAAGATCCTTCTCCGCTCCAAGAGCTAAGGAACAGAAGTGATTTGCATAGGTCTTTATGTCAGACACAAGACTTTCAACTCCCTGAATTTTTGATGAACCTGCATATTTTTTAAATGCCTCGTATACTTGGCGAACATTGGGGATTTCTCCTGTTTTGACTATAAGGTAATGTCTCATAAAAGCATCAAAATATGTATTATAGGCGTCCTGACCAAAATCAATTTCCATCGGCCGCCAATACTGCTGATATAACTTGGTTTGCTCCTGCGGTTCTAGACCCATGAGAATAAAGTTCCGAATCAGATCTGCCTGGCTGAGTTCACGACCTGTTGAATTCAAACTTTCAAAGATCAGCTGAGGATTGTCTTGATCACGGCTGAGCGAAATATCAACTATTACAAGCTTGGCTAAACCATTACATATTATTTTCATTTGATTTTTATATTCGGATACTAATTTACTGAAGTACTTAAAATTAGAGTCAATCCTTATAGAATAACCTTTGGGTACTTCACATTGTTCGACAAGGGACTTCAAAGAATCTCGATCAGTTTGAGATAACAAAAGCTTAAACCTACGATCTCCATCTTCTAAAGGATTAAGAAGGTAATAATTTCGAATCTTCTTTGCTGAAAATCCTTCTATAGGTTCACTATCTCCTAATTCGCGGGAAACCGCTTCAAGTAGAAGGGACACCGTTGTTAATCGCTGTTGACCATCAATAACCAGTAGGGGTGATTGGCTCGAGACAGAGTAAAGACCTTTTTCAACATATACAATAGAGCCAACAAAATGTGCAGGTATATCGTCATTTCTGCCGGTTCTAATTATATCATCCCATAATTGAGCACACTCTTTTTCGCCCCAGCTATAAGTCCTCTGATAAATGGGAATAACGAACTGTGGAGATTTACGAAGAAATTCAAGCAGTCTCGCTTCAGTTGCCTTCATACCTGTTCACCTCCACCTACAATTTCTTCCAATAACCCCTCAGTATCTTTTTCTAATTTGAGAATATCGGCACGAATTTCTTTTAGGCTTCTCAATGGCTGCGGTTTGTAAAAATATCTGGTGAAGCTAATCTCATAACCGACCTTAATACTCGATTCGTTAATCCAGGCATCAGGATTGTAAGGCAGGACTTCTCGCTTGATGAACTCCTCGATACCACCATCTTCCAATAGTGGTACTTGCTCGGAATCACGCAAGTCCGTATCAGGCTCGTACTCGACAACTGCCTTTTTACCTTCAACAGTGAGCTCATAGTGGCCGCGAAGCGGATCCGGCTCAACCTTGCCGGGCTTGTGAATCTTCTTGATCACTGGCGGTGCTTCATCTGCACGCCAGCTTATGGCTCTGATGATGACCTTCTTTTCTGTTCCGCTCAGTTTTACCTTGAGCTTGGTTAAGTGCTCGTCGAACAACTTCAGAAATTCATTATGGTCTTCAAACAGCTGCTCGCCCATCGATGCAGCCAATTTGCGAGCAATCTCCAGTAACCGGTGATCCCTCTTCCACGTAGCGCTATCCAAGAGTTTCTTTCTTCGTTTTTCGGGAATAGCTGGGCGCTTCTCTTCATCACTGTCGTCGGAGTCCTCGGATTGATCTCCTGAGCCCTTAAGGAATTCCTCGATCTCAGATTTCACTGATGAGAACTTGTCATAGATGACCTGGCCATGCTTGGCAAATAACTCTCGCCGTATAGGCTCATCGCCACTAGCGTACCTGAGAGTTTCAATCGCCTTGCGGGTGAATTGACTGTGTAAGCGTAGAGGCCGCTCGACAGTAACCTTCCAATAGCCAAAGGCTTCATTGTCGAACAACTTTGAATGTTCAGTCTCTTTGAATTCGAGAAAGAGACGGCAGATATTCTCGATGTCGGAAGTTGATAACTCGCAGTTCTTCTTCCCAAGATTTTTCCGGAGCGGCTGGAAGAAACTGGTAGCATCGATGAGCTGGACCTTGCCTTTGCGAGAATTTGGCTTGCGGTTGCTCAACACCCATATGTAAGTAGCTATACCAGTGTTATAGAACATGTTCAGGGGCAGGGCAATAATAGCCTCAAGCCAATCGTTCTCAATGATCCATCGCCTGATGTTTGACTCACCCTGACCAGCATCTCCGGTAAACAAGGAAGAGCCGTTGTGAACTTCAGCTATCCGACTGCCCAGTTCGGTCTTGTGGTTCATTTTGGACAGCATGCTCACCAGAAACATCAATTGACCGTCACTCGAGCGAGTAACAAGGGAATATTCCGGATCACCGCCATGATCTATGATGAATCGATGGTCTGTGAGATCCTTCTTGCCGCCCATTCTTTCGAGGTCGGTCTTCCAACTCTTCCCGTAGGGCGGATTAGAGAGCATGAAATCAAACTCATGAGACGGGAAGAAGTCGTTTGAGAGTGTGGAGCCGAACTTCATGTTTTCTGCGGATTTGCCTTCGCCTTTTAGAAGCAGATCGGCTGTCGTAATTGCGTAGGTTTCCGGGTTGATTTCTTGCCCAAAAAGATGAATTGATACGTCTTTGCGCTGCTCTTTCGATAGCTCCAGCAGAGTCTCCTCTGCCACTGTCAGCATGCCTCCGGTTCCGCAGGCACCATCGTAAACACGGTAGGTAGCAGATTTGATCTCACCCGCAATTGGCAAGAAAATTAACTTCGCCATCAGCTTCACTACATCCCGAGGAGTGAAGTGCTCACCGGCCTCTTCGTTGTTCTCTTCGTTGAAACGGCGAATGAGTTCTTCGAAGATCGTTCCCATCGCGTGGTTATCTAAGCCCGGGAGGCGAACATTTCCGTCTGTGTCGAGCACAGGACTAGGACTGAGGTTTATTGTCGAATCAAGAAACTTCTCAAGAAGACTTCCTAATATGTCGGCTTCCACAAGGGTTGGAATCTGGTTGCGAAACTTAAACTTCTCAAGGATTTCTTGAACGTTAGGAGAGAAGCCATCCAAATACGCTTCGAAGTCGGCCTTCAATTGCTGTTGGCGAGCTCGGGCTTTCAAGTCACGGAGGGTAAAAGGAGAAGTGTTGTAAAAAGCTTGGCCGGCCGCTTCGCATAAGGCTCCATGTTTATTGACGATACCCGCCATGTCCAGCTGCTCGTTCAACTTCAGAACTTCTGATTTCTTCGGTTCGAGGACAGCGTCCAGTCTGCGAATGACAATCATCGGCAAGATTACGTCGCGGTATTTGCCCCGGACGTAGACATCCCTCAGGACATCATCTGCAATACCCCAAATAAAACCAGCGATCCAATTCAGTTGTCCATTGTCCATTATTCCCCCCGATGTCCTCGGCGTTCTTTATCTTGCCCCAACCACCGGTCTATGTTGTCCTTGTGGAATCGCCAATGCCTACCGACTTTTTGGCTAGGAATTCTACCCTCTCGAACCAGCTTATACAGCGTTGACTTTGAGACCCGGAGGTACTTAGAGAGCTCTTCAATGGTCAAAATGTCCGCTTCAGGTTTGGCCATACTTCAGGCTCCTTATTTGGAGATTCGGCTTATCCAATAATAGTCTTTAAATTGCAGTTATTATTGGTTATTGTCAAGTAGTTAGTGGATCCAAATGTAGCTAATTTAAAATAAAATGAGGACTTAAGACAAAATCTCAAGCCCTCTTGGGGGGTGTTTCTCATTCAACTCGTCGCATTTGATGGACAGTTGATAGAGGAACGGGGGTAAAGTACAAATCTCTCTCAATCGGTAAGTTGAGTGGGCCGCGGACCTCCTGAAGCTCGGAAAGTCGGAAATAGCCCAGTTCGATTTCTAAACCGATTACGAGGCCAAAGAACAGGTCGTCGCCGTCAAATTCGATGGCGTACCATGTCCAGTTCGCGTCCGGGGTGAAGAATTTCACCCGAAGAAGCGGATTGGTCTCGCTCTCGGTTGAGTAGAGTGGAGGTAACGAATTACGGATTTCATCAGTCATCAGTTCCATGTCATCCCCTCCATCGTCGGCATGGTTCAGCGAATTCACAGTTGCCACATTGCCATCCATAATTTGGATGAAAGCAACCCCTGCTGATCGACTTGCATACCGATTTGGCAAGATGAAAGAATCTGACCATGTCTGATCTGTCACGCGCGACCTCAACTGACTGCATTCGCGGTGTTTTGGTCTTGGTGACAACATCCAGACGGAGATTCGCATCACGGTCATAGAGCATTCGAAAAGCATACCCGTAGGCCGTCAATTGAAGATGGTTGAGAATCGTCAACTTGTCATAGGCACGCGCTGCTGTTTTGGTTTCAACAACGGTGTCATCTGACTCAAGCAGATCGAAGTAACCATCAAACGGAATGCCGAGATCTTCACCTGTTTCCAGGTCAACGAGCGGTACTCGAAACGGAACTTCCGTATCTTGCACCGGTTTGCCTCGGTAGCCTTTGACATAGGCAGAAACAAGCTTGCTGCCTAAGCCGATGGCATCATCAAGCGACCCTCCACTCTTGCATCGAAGTTTCTCTTCGGCTTGCGCACGCAAGTCAGCGGACAAGATGCGCGATACGTCATCAGCATCGGGTGAGGATCCGTTCTTCCTGTGTTTGTGCCACCATTCGATCGCGGCATGAAATGCTGTTCCAAGTGCCAGTTCAATAGGTTTGAACGGTCTCTGCAGCCTGTCTACATACGCGAAGCGGTACTTGAGCGGACACATCAAGTAGATGTTGATCTGCGATACTGAGACATGATCTGTTGGATGGTTGTTCCTATTGGCGTTCAAAATGGTATCTCCTCGGCCGGCTTGGCCGCGTTGACCATTTCGTCAATCAAAATACTCGCTTTTGACTTAGTAATCTGATCGAGTGATTCAACCTGAGCCTTGTTCAGCAGGTATTGCTGGACTTCATCACCTTCGATCTTCCGTTCAGCGAGTAAGCGGAAAAGATATCTCCGTTGAGCGACCGTCATTGTAGCGTCAGTATCTGATGCAGGGTTTGAATCAGCTTTTGGACTTGACCGACTCCTCATTCCAGGGATTTTGTGACTTCCCGGAATAGATTGGGGATTGCCGTCGTTTCCATTGCCCGAATGGCCATTTCCCTCCAAGGCAAGCTCCTCAATCGACACAACGCCGATATTGACGGCATCACGCAGCGCCCTCGCTTTCGCGCGAGTCTCTGCCATCCGGATGATGTGAGGAATAATCCTCGACGCGACATTATCCGGGCTGGCATCGCCGTGACCCTTGTAAGTACCACTCTCGGTTTCCACAATGGCCAGAAACACGGCTGTGTGGCCGTTTGCCTCCTCGGGAAGCTGCACTAGCGCAGTTTCCATTTTCTTTAGCCCTTTATCGTGGGCTAAGCTCAGTAAACCGGCGTAAGTGACTACGTCTTCGGTCGCGATGATACGGCCCTGACGATCCTTGATTTCAATCGTCTTCACTAGACTACCGTTTCCAGACATGACTACCTCCTAGTTTTTGGGTGATTGTAAAAGAACTGTTCTGTGTGATCAGTCCGGAGTGTAGCAGGTCTGTGAAAACACTCAATTGCCTAAATTGGCAACACGATGGGTATCGACGCTTTGCTAGACTTCTGATAAAGTGGCGCGATATGGAAAATGATAGGATTACAATATTAGGTGAAACGAACTACCGCAATCAAAGACAACGCTTCGGCATCAAAGACTATGATCGACAACGCCACGTCTACGTTGTGGGTCAAACCGGCATGGGAAAGTCGACCCTGCTACTGAACATGCTGGTTCAAGATATTCAACGAGGCAAGGGTGTGGCCCTAATCGATCCTCACGGTGATCTGGCAGAACAGCTATTGGACTATGTCCCGCAACGACGAATGACCGATGTCATTTACATCAACCCTGCTGACACTGAACATCCAGTAGGAATCAATCTGCTTGATAGCAATGAGACGGCTGGCCGGCATCTAATAACCTCGCACCTAATTGATATTTTCAAGAAGATTTGGGCTGATTCATGGGGACCTCGGCTGGAGTATATACTGAGGAATACGATTCTCGCCTTACTGGAATGCGATGGACATACACTTCTCAGTATTCCGCGACTACTCATTGACCCGGAATTTAGATCAATGGTGCTCAGTAAAGTACAGGACCCTGTTGTTCGCACCTTTTGGCATGTGGAATATGAGCTGTACCCCAAGGTCTTCCGAACTGAAACTATTTCTCCTATTCAGAACAAAGTAGGGCAATTTCTATCGGTTCCGGTAATGCGAAACATCCTGGGGCAGGTAAATAACAGAGTAGACTTCCGGTCTGCGATGGACTCAGGTCGCATCCTCATTGTCAATCTGTCCAAAGGACGGCTTGGTGAAGATAACACTGGCCTGCTTGGATCACTGATAGTATCGAAGCTGTTTCTAACTGCGATATCGAGATCAGATACACATGTCGAAGACCGCAGGGCATTTACAGTATATATCGACGAATTTCAGAGCTTTGCATCCGAGAATTTCGCTCACACTCTCTCTGAAATGCGCAAATTTGGGCTACATTTGGTCTTGGCTCACCAATACCTGGCTCAACTGCCGTTACAACTTAGATCAGCGGTTTTTGGTAATATCGGGACAGCATTGGCATTTCGGATAGGTGCAGAGGACGGCGAGTATCTCGAGCGCGAATATTGGCCAACTTTCAGAGCGTCGGATCTGCAATCGCTCTCCGCATACGATATCTACGTCAAGCTCTCAATCGACGGGAAGACGACCGACGCCTTCAGTGCATGGACATTGCCGGAACCGGTAGTCGAGCGAAGTCACCGTGATGCAATCATTCAGCTATCTCGTATGCGGTACGCTTCTGAAAAAGTGACCGTGGAGAGTCATATTGATGCTTGGATAAGTGATCCTATTGGTACTCAGTTTGGTCGGCAGGAATAGATATTAAGTCGGGGTCAACGAAACCGACTGTGTTTGAACTCTTAATGAATCATATTTCCCCTGAGATTAGCACCAAATCCGGATTATGCTCCCAAAGATACATAGCTTGCTAAGTAGCTTTATCAAAGAGGCTATGAGAAGAGCTACCCTAAACGCCATTCAGAAGGATGAACATGACAAAATGGAGTGAAAAACTAATCCAAGAAACCAAGACTCTCTTTAGGGATGAATATGGAACAGAGTTGTCTACAGAGGATGCAATTGAGTGTTTAGAGAACATGACACGTTTAGCGGAGATTCTTGTAGAGAGTTACAGGGAACAGAAAACCGGGGGGATTGACATTCTTGCCGATTCAGATTAGAACGGTAGTTTATTAACTGCTGCTTTGTGTATTTCTGGAGACAAGTGGGCATACATCATTGTGGTTGAAATGTTGGAGTGCCCCAAAAGCTCCTTGATGACAGGAATCGGGACGCCTTCCATAGCAAGATGAGAAGCGAAAGTATGCCGGAGATCGTGAAGAGTCCCTTTCATTCCAAGCTCTTTGAGTAACTCGGCGAACCGCTTGTAAAGGCGGTTCTGACAAACAAAGGGCCGAAATACATGATCATCTGCCTTTCTGCCTTTGAGCAACCTGGTGAATACCTTCTTCAGTTCAGCAGTCATCGGAATTGTACGCGGGCGCTTTCCCTTGGGTGAATACTCGCCGTATGGCCACACTCGGACACTGTCACTCTTAAGATCGACATCTCGACAGCGCAGATGAAAGAGCTCTCCTCTCCGCATACCAGTTGAAACGAGAATCTGAATGCCCGTCTGTACTTCGGGATCAGCAATATGTAGGAGCTTGGCAATATCGTCTTTGCTAAAGAAGTTAAACGTTTTGACAATCTTGGGAACCGACATGTTGGCAATAGGATTTTTGTCAATCAGATCCCACTCTACTGCCTTGTTCATGGCCGTTTTGAGAAACGAAATGTAGTTCTTGATCGTTTTAGGCTTTCGACCCTCCAACTCCTCAGCTCGGAATGTATCCACCAGATTAGGGGTGATACTGGCAAGGTGGCGAATTCCATTCTTCACGAAGAAATTGTGCCAGGCCTGTAGACGGGAAATATCGGGGTGGCGGTCGACGGTACTGCCATTACGGAAATAGGCTTCGTACCTCTGGAAGAACTCCGTTACTGACGATTTGCGGCCAGTGAGCTTCTTTGCGCCAATCTCGCCCTTAAAGAGTTTGACCTTCAAATCCTCCAGTTTGACCAGGGCGTGCTGCTTATTTGATGTACCGGTCGATATCCGGAATCGCTTGCTGTTGATCCGATAGTCAATCCAGTAAATTCCGTGTCTTTGAAACAAGCTAGCCATGGACACAATATAGAAACTCGAGATCATTTTGGCAATACCATTGTGACCATATTGTGACCACAATTGTTGTAAGTTATTGGTAGTTATGCGGTGTTATTCGCAGGGGAGAGGAAGCTAAAGTGCCTGTATTTCAGGCACTTATCGTTGATTTGCAATGACTTAAGGAAAAACAAATTTGGTGGAGGTGGTCCTCAGCGAACCATAACTGACAATTCAGAAATCATTGAAATTGAATTGATTAGGCCTCTCTATGTCAAAAAGCGTGGAGTGGCTTGAATTATCGTTACCCTATTGAAGATTGCTTCA
>Ga0272443_10003466_pt1 | contig 18551 bp, 13 predicted proteins | sample SSMAcet12_FD_193581 | JGI IMG/M metagenome (GOLD analysis project Ga0272443, IMG submission 193581) | Marine sediment archaeal communities from Little Sippewissett salt marsh, Falmouth, MA, United States - SSM-Acet-12 | ecosystem: Environmental > Aquatic > Marine > Wetlands > Sediment ... | reverse complement strand
CCCGACACGGTATAGCCAACGCTGCGCGTTGGTTATACATAGGTGTCGGGGACGGGCTTTGATGTAGCAGCAATTACTGGCTGAATACTTGATCACATGACGCAATTGTGCACACTTGGAAGGTCACCGTGAAGTAGGCATACTGACCTTCCAAGACCGAGGTTCAAAGCCCAAGGTACATACCCGACACGGTATAGCCAACGCTGCGCGTTGGTTATACATAGGTGTCGGGGACGGGCTTTGAACCCGCGACCTCCGGATTTCTCCGGATCCTGGGAGCAAAGAATCTTTGCCACAAGGGCCCCTATGAGTCCGGCGCTCCACCAGGCTGAGCCACCCCGACTTGGCTGTGGGTAGAGGTGGGCAAAGTCCTGTTTTTACTTAAAGGTTTTTTAAAGGGTGCCCCCCTTTGATATGCCAAAATATTAATCCCACTCAAACCCCCTCGGGGATTCGTGAAGACAGCATATATCCCGCTTATCATGGTAACCCTGTCCATGCTCCTTATGGGGTGCCTGGAGAACATAGATGAGGTGATGGACCCGGACCTCTCCATCAGAGTTGAGAGGACCTGGAACGAAGAGAAGAACGACGAGGGGCAGGAACCCCTAACAGATAGCACCTGGACATATATGACCGTAAACATAACATCCCACAACGAGGACCACTCCCATCCGATGGACATCTACCAGTTCTACTCCAGGGACACAACCGGACAATGGCACTGGTGCAGAGGGCCGGAGGATAGGCGAGAGATCTCAATAGGACCCCGTGATTCAATCTCACTTGATATCTATTTCGAGGTCCCCAAGGGAAGAACGCTGGAGAGACTGGAATACCGCAGGACGGCCACTGACCCGATCTCATGCCCTGTGCCAGGATTCATCAGCGTCTGATGCGGGGTGGTCCTCTTTCAGCCCTCCCCGATCCTTCCCTCGGAGGTGCCCTTCTTACATCCTGCCGGCTACCTGAACCACTCGGTGCCCTTCTTACTGCTCTCTCATGACTCTCCCGTGGTGGGGCCCTCCTAATATTTTCTCTTCCGCCTGCATCCCTCGAAGGGGCCCTTATCCTCCTTTCGTAAGGACGGGGGCCTCCTCTTGGCGGAGGCATCCTCCTCTCCCCCTGAGGCCCCCTGGATCCCTCACTCCCGGGGAGCCCTCTGCTTGAATGATAGCGTCTTGCCCCGCCTATCTCCATCAGGGATTCATCCTCAGAGGACCTCTCAGAGGACCTGTACCTGGAAAAGACGAATACGAGTATTACGGCCGCAAGGACCAGGACAACGAATATGAATATCATTACAACCGGGTCGTCTTTCTCCTCACCCTCCCTGTAACTCACGTTTCCCACAACGACGCGGTAGAATTCGCGGCTGTCCTTTATAAGGACCACCTCCACATCTCCCCCCTCTCCCTTTGATATTCCGAACGGAACCTTAATATCCTCCTGCTCCGACAGGGTATGCTCACTGTTGTAGACCAGATTTCCACCCAGATAGAGTTCCATGGTAACCCCGTCTATCGCACCCGGACCGGTGAAGTTCAGATGCAGGGTGAAAAGGTTCTTATCGTTCGGGTCGGGTAAATAGAAGGGATCGATATTTTTCTCGATCTCGTTCACGGTCACGGAGAAGAAAGCCTGGGCTATGATGAAACCTTTGTGTGAGGCGTTCAGGGAGATCAACTCCGAACCGACCGGGGCGGACCTTGAAACCGTAACATATAGATTGCCACCGGTACCCGGTACGATCGGACTGTCGCACGAAACGGATATTCCCGGATGATCATCGCTCACCTCCATATCTACGTAGTCCAACCCTTCGGCCCCCTCGATATCCACTGTCGTCCTGATGAGCAAGTTCAATCCGCTGTAGGCATTTCCCGACGCCCTTCCCAGAACGATTCCCGCGGTAACGGAGGTCGGACGTATGAGTATATCGAATTCCCCTGTGGTTGTGAAATCCCCTATAGTGGCATGTACAACAGCGGTCCTTCTGACATCGGATGACGCCTTTCCTGTCGGATCGATCGTCACTGTCACCTCGAGGGGTTCATGATCTGTCATCACCAGGTCATCGGGGACGGTGAAATCTACCTCCTCCAGATCATCGAATTCCAATAGAACATCGCCCCTGAGAAGACCCTTCGGGACTATCGTAAGCTCGACCTCATCAGGTTGACTACCCTCTATGAGAACGTCTTCCTCCGGCACAATCAAATCGAGGCCATCGTATTCATAGGAGAGCATCTGGACCCAACCCCCGAGGGATGCAACAACCGCCTCATCTCCCGGGTGCTCCTCTATTATATCGCCTATCTGGACCCCCGATATCTCAAGCCTGATATCCTCCATGGAGGTCATCCAGGCAAGGTCGGATTCCACCCCTGAGCCTACATCGACTATCTGCCTCACCTTGTTGTAGTAACCGCTGACTATCGCCTCCTCACCGTCGTTGAGAGGATTCACATCCCCGACCGCCATCCCCTCGAGGGCGCTTGGCTGGTCGCCCGTCTGGGTCATCGCCCTGTATATCTCCTTGTGCATGAAGGTGTCGTTCTCCTGCCAGTGTATGCGGGCCCAGCCAGATAGGCTCACGGTAACGATCTCCGAACCCGAGTGGTTGCTGGCAATATCACCAACCTTCACGTTCGCCATGAGGTTATCCTCCTCCACGAAGATCACCTCGGTCGTCCAGTTCCCACCTGACAGGTGGGCCTGTACGAGCTCGGAATGGGTGCCCCCGGTCTCCCTGTTTGTCCTTCTCGTCGTTGCGTAGACCTCCACCCCTGGCAGGTCCTCATCCGCATCCCCCACTTCGAGAGCCTTCACCGTATCGGGCACCTGTATCACCTCGGTGTTCCACCCCGTACCGTCGTACTCCGTGTACCTTATGGTATTGTCCACTACCCACTCGCCCGACACCTCCTTCTCCCACAGTGAGCCGAAGAGGACCTCCATCTCCCCGTCCATGTCGATGTCACCAGACGCCATCGTCACTATCCTGTAGGGGCTGTTGTAGACCACCTGTGAGCTCCACTCCCCCCCATCGTGATATATCATCGTGACGTTCTTGGAGAAACCACCCACGAATATCTCCGGCCCTTCTATGCCGGGAACCAGGTCGGCTATCACCACATCGTAGAGGTCCTTCTCCGCCCCCGGATCCCCCGGTTCCCTCCAGATCGGTAATGTATCAAAGGAACCGCCGTCGGACCTCTCCAGCAGGATCAGGTTCCCCTGGAAATCGCATACGGCAACCTCGTTCTGGCCGTCCGAATCCACATCTCCTATCGCCATTCCGCCTGTAAGCACCCTTGAAGTGGATTCGTAGATCCTCTCGGAGGTGAAGTATCCGGTGGTCTCCCCCCTCGTATCCGCTACCAGAGTTTCCGCACCTGTGAATATCATTGAGGACAGAAGCGGCACAACCAGCAATAACGATATGATGAGGTTGAGGATCCCTTTATCGAACATGTCGAGTCATTGAACGATACATCATAATAATATTTTGGGTACGGCCTGGTGGGCCTGTTATAAGTACTTTGACCCCGGAGGAGGGGATCGTTCTGGGGATCCTGATAATTCAACTCATCCTGTACCGAAAACCTTTAATCGGGCCCTTCATAATGAAAACACGGAATGACAAAGGTAACTACCGGCGAAAAGGTTGGCGTGGCCATACCGATCCTTCTAATAACCTCGGGTCTTGTGGTGTTCATCGTCGGCTGCTCTGTCGGAATATACCGGGACCAGCGGAACCAGGATGAAACCGACCTTGAGCACTCCTCGATCGAGGTAGTAAAACCCCTAATATCATTCCTTTCCGGTAAGGACGGTGTCATCGATCTGCCGCGGTTCATATCCCGTCCGGATATCCCAGAAGACCTTCCCGGCAGGGATGGAAGGGATATGCTCCTTCGATTGACAACAGGCAATGAGGACCCTTTCGAGCTGCTATACGGTTCCAGGGACGGCAGGACCGTAACACAGAAAGGGGTAGTGCTTGTGAGGCTTTCCGATGGGACGATCACTTCCGGCACCCTGGAGGTGACACTCTATGGATGAGCAGAGGAGCCATCTTGACCTTCGCGAGGGAGAAGAGGGGGCCAGGACCTACACCCTATCCCTCAAAGCCTCTATAGCGGCTGCCTTGGCCCTTTCCCTGCTTGGGATTGCCGCCGCTTGGGTGTTACCCTCGCTTTCGGAAGAGGAGGTCGACAGGGTAACCACCGACTGGGATGAGAGACTGCAGCTTCTATCCGGGGTCACGGTGAAGTACCTGAACGTGACCAACGCATCCTACGAGGACATACCGCTCGACCAGGCCTGTTTCATCGCCTTTCACTACGGTGATGCGCTGGCCATTTCCTCGGTCAAGGAGACCATAGAGAGCAACCTCCCTGTCCTATTGGAGGGGGCCTCTGGCGGCAGGATAACGATCGTGCCCGGCTGGTCCGAAAACGATCGGATAATTGCAGAGACCGGGGACAGTAGCGGGGAACCGACATATTTCGAGAGGACGGCAGAGATGAAGCGCCCCGACGGGGAGACGGACTCGATCGATATAAGACTCGAGATCTGGGAGGTCTGAAATGAGGAAGATCGATATCACAAAATGGACGCTCACGGGCCTGGTGGTCCTTGTGGTCATCATGGGTTCCATCACTGTTATCACGATGGAGAACAGGAATACATTGGATATGAGACCTCCCACTGTCATCGAACTCGAGAACGAGGTCAAAGAGAACATATACAGACTGGCCTACGAGAAGGGGGAGATGGAGGAGGACGACCTCTCGAAGCTAATTGAGGATGAGATACCCGCTATCATTTCCTCCTACAGCCTGCAAAAAGTTGCGGATATCAGGGCCACCCAGGTTGAGGTAGGGATCGAAAGGACCTCCCTCCTTGTGGATCTGCCAGATGCCCCTCCCGTTGTCGAGGACCCCTACGGGCAGCAGATGGTTAACCACCTTCTGACAGGGACCAGCGGATACGGACTGGTCCGTCCGGGGCTCCTGATCGGGGTGGATATGACGCTCGAGATCGAGGATGGAGAGACCGACACTTACCGAAGTTCGTTCGAGATGGAGGTCGTGGACCGTGCACTGCTGCTCGATTCGATAATGAGCATGATCGGGGACGATATGGAGGGATGGGGGTCCGGACTTGCCAGGGACCTGGAGTATATGCTGAACACCCTGACAAGGTCGAGGATCCTCTCCGGTGTCGGTCAGGGCAACAGGGACACACCAAGGCAAATTCTGAACGAGGGAGACGTGGAGCTCGCGCTCAATATCGCACTGGCCATAAGGATCGCCAGATACACCGGTCAGATGCCCGATAACCTGGTATCCAACATAGATAATTTTTTCTCCGATCAGACGGTCAAAACCACCATGAACCCTACCGGTTTCAGGATCTGGGGTGAGACAGAGAGGTCGAACTTCATAGATTTCACGGAAAGAAAAGGCCATTCCAACGAGAGGTCCATGGACAGGCTCATGAGGTCCATTTTAGATAGCGGATCGTGCGATCCTGCAGATCTCCTATCATCCTATCTCTATGCCGACAGGATGTTCCCGGGGGGGAAATTCCTCTTCGATCCCACCGACGGAAGGTCTCCGCTTGAGTCGATGAACCTCATAAACCCCCGGCAGTCACAGGACAGGACAGATGCCTTCTCGCTGCGGACCAACATCAACTTCCCCGAAGGAGAGGGCATCGGTGTGAAAAGTTACCTGGACCTGGATGAGGGGGCGACGGAAAATAAGGTTGAACTTGACATAGACCTGGAGGGTGGGTATCTTGTTTCCGGAAAAGAGTACACGATCGACGGCATATACGAACACTCTGCCTGGATGACCAATGTGGACCTGACAAAGACCATCGAGGACCTCACATCCAAGGTCGTGGGAAACAACACCAGGGGCGGGTCCCCTGAGACAAGGTGCGGAATAATACTCCCCCCCTCCCGGCCCGATGACCACGACCACAGGATATCCTGGGACCTGTACATCAACGGGTCCCTCTCGCTGCACGGATCCTGCAGCGGGTGGGGCGGCAATTCGATCTCGGTTGAAGAGATCTCCAGAAAGATCGATATGAGCATCCCGGTCAGGGTTTTTTCCTGGTTCGATGAGGTACCCGTAAACCTGGACGCCTTCGACTTCGTGAACCTGAACAGATACGGCCAGACAGGTGCCACCTCCGGGACCTCATCCGTCATACTGATCTCCGCCGAGTCCAATGCGACAGAGTTTTTCGAGAGCAAGGCCTACCAGCCCCTGAGGGGTGCATTTTCAATTTTGACATCACTGAACCGGGGCTTATCGAATCTGGAGAGTGGTTCTCAGGATGAGGTGTCGTTCAGGAGAAACGCTATTGTCATGTCACAGACTGCGAAGAACAGGTTGTCCGCCTGGACCGAACTTCCGGGAAGGACCATAGGATTGAAGGAGATGATGGAGAAATACGTCGAGGGAAAGATACTACTTTCCGACCTTGGGAATATCAGGAGTGACGGTCTGGAATATGAGCTGTCATATATGTATTCGAGCGACAGGATGGTGATAACGGGACACCTGCCCGAAGGGGAAACGAGGCTGATCATCACGGGAGTGACGGCTCCCCCCTCGACATTCGACGCGGTGGTAAAAACGGGAGGGGGAACAACGGTCACAATGGATCCGGAGGGCAACAGGTTCCTGTTGAGCGGAAACACCGGATCGGGACCTTTCAACGATGGGTCCGGTGTCCTCGGGGAACCCCGCTCGGAGGTGATCGATCTCGTTCTGGGCACCTCATGGGTGATCAACGGGCCCACGGTGTCCGCGGAGGGATTCGAGGTACCCCGACCCTTCGGGCTCGGAGCGGAAAAGGAGGATGGCCTCCTTATAGCACTCCAGCTCACAGGTGATTCGAGCACGGATGACGGGGAGCTTTTGGAAGCCATTACCAGTTCAGACGACCGAAGTGGAGACCTGTTAAGCCAGGCGGGGATAGCCTCAGGTGCCGTCGATGGAAGAGATGATGCAATATGGATGGGGTTCAACATTCGTTACAGGGGAGAACCCGAACTTGCCTCACTTTCCAGATCGGTATTTTTCAGATCGGAGGACGGTTACGGAGCCACCTTGGAGGGTTATTTTTTACGCGATCTGATCACGACCTCACTTCTGCCGGGTGTTCCCGGCTTCAACGATGTCGGGGGTTTCTCGGATGTTGTCATCATAGAGAGGACATCCTTCTCCTCTCTTCCACTCGACGGCGGAACGCCGTCATCGGATTGTTACCTTGTCACCCATATAAACCGGGACAATGGGAGGCAAACCGTAAGGAATCACGCATTTTTCGAGGAAGGTTCCGGCTCCGACCCCTATTCATTCGATCTCGAAGACTGGAGCAGAACCAGGGCTACCGCCCCTTCACCCCTCTGGTAATGACCTCACTGCCACCACCATTTCCCCTTATAGTCGGTATGGTCCGATGTAAATAAATCCACTTAAGGGAAATCGATCATTATCACGACCCACCAATGATGTGGCGGTGGCTCTCCAGTATCCTGTCCACCCTCTCCCGGGAGATCCCCACATAATTGGATGGGTCGAGGGAGGCCCTGAGCTCCCTTTCGTTCAACAGGGAATCAACCTCCGGCATCGAAATCAGGGCATCGTAGTATCCAGTGCCCTTATACGCCAGCATCGCGGCTTTTCTGGTGACCTCGTGCGCCTCCTGGCGCCCCATGCCCTTGGCGACAAGTGCCATCATGACCGACTCGGCCATAACAAGACCACCCGCCCTCCCGAGGTTCTCGCCGATGCGATCTCGATCCACCACCATCCCTGAAAGAACCCAGTTCAGCTTAGATAGGCACTCGTCTAAGAGCATGAACATATGTGGAATTATGAACCTCTCGGATGAGGAGTTGGACAGGTCCCTCTCGTTCCACTGGACCCCGTTCTGCATCGCCGGTAGTAGAAATCCCCTTGTCGTTCGCGCAAGGCCCGTGATGTTCTCGCATAGAATCGGATTCCTCTTGTGGGACATCGTGGAGGAACCAACCTGTTTCCCCTCGTCGAACGGCTCGGAAAGTTCCCCTATCTCGGGTCTCTGAAGGGTCCTTATCTCGGTTGCTATCTTCTCGACGGTTATCGTTATATTGGCAATATGGCAGAACATCTCGAACATCCTGTCCCTCTGCACGATCTGCGTTGGCCCCTCCTCCCTGCCCAGGCCCAGGTCATCCATGACAAGGCCCTCTATCTCGAAAGCCAGGGGCCCCAGAGCCGCTCCCGAACCCACGGCTCCGGACATCTTCCCTACCTCAACACGTGACCTGCACCCCCTGATCCTCTCGAGATGCCTTCCGAACTCGGCAATGTAAACGGCCAGCTTCAGACCCAGTGTTATGGGAACTGCGAACTGTCCGTGGGTCCTTCCGACCATTATCAGGTCACGGTTCTCGAGAGCCCTCCTGGCAAGTGTCCTCATTATCGAGATGATGTCCTCCTCCACTATGTCCAGGGCGCCCCTGAACTGCAAGGCAAGGGCCGTGTCCACTATGTCATAGGAGGTTGCCCCTAGGTGAACGTATTTTCCAGCGTCCCCCGAACACCTTTCGGTAAGTGCGTTGACGATGGACATCAGGTCATGCCTTGTGCTCTTTTCAATCTCCTCAACCCTTTCGATCGAAACCTCGTCAAGGTTGGCCCTTCTGGAGATCTCATCTGCTGCCTCTTTTGGGATGTTCCCCACCCTGGCGTGGGCTCGTGCCAGTGCGGCCTCGACCTCAAGACACCTTGCGACCCTCGCCCGGTAGCTGAGGACCTCTCTCATCCGTTCTCTTCCGTACCGATAATCAAGGGGGCATACGGGTTCCATCCAAAGGACCTCCTACAACCCGTAGTTAATACTGACCAATATACATTACTTCCGATGAAAAACTACGATCTACTCATCATCTGTTATGGTCTTACCGGATATCAGACCGGAACTCTCCGATTCGAGCTCCAGTGAAACGTCGCTATCCATCTTGGTGGGATTCCTGCTGTCGAACCTGGCCCTTAGATACTGGGATACAGGCATACCCCTTCTCCTTGCCTCCTCGATCAGCTTGATATATTCCTTTCTCATGGAATTCCTCTGAGTGTGTTAAAATTTCTATACTATACGTCCTTAATAAACCTTGTTGAGAATCGAGGTACAGGTGGAATAGGGTGGCCGAAAGTACTATCGGATCACCTATCAACCATTCCCAGAAGGAAACCGAGTGCCCTGTTTTCCACCTCCTCCTTGAAACCTTTTCTGTCAACCCCTTCCAGGTGGAAACCCTCAACGATCTCCTTTCCATCCCGTGTAGATAGTGATATGAAAACCGTACCTACGGGTTTATCCGGTGTTCCGCCTTCGGGTCCTGCGATCCCGGTTACCCCCAATGAGATGTCCGCTCCCGTCTCCCTGAGGCATCCCCGGACCATCTCGAGGGCGCATTCACTGCTCACCGCACCGAACTTTTCCAGGGTTTCCTCCTTGACCCCGAGGCATCTGATCTTCATCTCATTGGAATAGGTTACAAAACCCCCCGCGAAACACCCCGAGGAACCTGGCACATCCGTGATCCTTGACATGAGAAGGCCACCTGTGCACGATTCGGCCATCGAAATGCGTATCCCCTTGCGAGTACAAATCTCCACCAGGTCCTTCCATGTACTGCCCTTCAGAGATGATCACCGTCCGCCAAAGAACACAATCTCTCCGGTCCACCGATCCTTTTGATGTATGCCGCCACAACCTCGGGGACCCTGTCCTCCCACGTTTTACCACCTATGATAGCATCCCTTATCATGTGGCCGCTCAACTTGGACCTGTCAACGAAGGGTGTGGCCTCTACACGATATCCGGCCTCTCCGAACAGGATCCTTGTCAGCGGATTGTTCGAGAAGACGACCTCGAATTCTGGACACAGGGAGGCGACATGAACGGCCCAGACGGAATAGCGGTTGATATCCCTTACCGGAATGACCACTATCCTTTCCCTGAATCCCATCTCCTCTGCCGCAAGAAGGACCATCTCCATCCTCTCCCCGGCAGTGAAAGGGTCCCTGAGCGTATGGGAAAGCTCGGCCGATCCTATCCCAATTATCAGCTCATCCACCTGGTCCAGGGAGGATCGGATTATCGACAGGTGCCCGAGATGGAAAGGTTGGAACCTGCCTATGAAAAGGCCTCTCATGTGTTAGATTATGAGAACCCCCGTATTTCATCTTTGCTTTCGATTCCACCTTATTTTTTCATTCCACCAGAATATCGATTTTATAAATAATTAATAGGGTATAATTAAATAAAATAATCTCGATGGCTCTTCGTTAGGGGTTTAAATTATAATGGGGGTTCTTCCAGTGGAAGGGAAAAGGAAAGATGTGAGGTCTGTCGAAGACTGGAATGGTCATGATACGGAAGATGTCATGGTAAATGAGGAGCCCGAGGATGTTTGGGAACATGAAGGGGAAGATGGACAGGAGGATGAAGATGAGGACATGAAAAAAGAAAAGCTCGAGGATGATCGGGAACACGAAGGGGAAAATGGACAGGAGGATGAAGATGAGGACATGGAAGATGTAAAAAACGGCCAGAAGAGGATATCCGGGGGGGGCTTCGCAGGCCGAGGAAAACTGGTGGTGATCGCTGTTGTTGTGATCCTGATCATGGCATCTTTCGGAGCGGTCCTCTATTTCTCTCTCGGAGGTGATGAGGACGATGAAAAACAGTCAGTGGATGCCATCGACCCGTACGATGGTCTCGGCAGTGACACACCATCCTCCAACAACCTGAATGCGGTGATCTCAGAGGTGAACCCGTCCGAGGAATGGTTCGAGGTCTACATCGATGCAGGAAGCGGATCAGATGATGCTGCCCCATGGTATTTCACCACGTTCGACGAGAGACTCATACTGATGCCCACGGTGACCGGACTTGATGGTACCGTTCATGTAACGATATATACCGGTAACGGGACAGATGATCTGGACGGATCGGACGGTTTTGCAGAGGTTTACCTCCTACTGGGCGGTGATGTCCTTGAGGACGCAGGAGATGAGATAGGACTGTTCGATGTAAACGAGGATATAATCGATTTCGTGGGTTGGGGAACCGGCAACGGAGATACCCCCAGGGAAGATTGGAACATTACAGCTTACCCCTCTCCTCCCGGGGAAGGATCGTCGATATCCCTCATCGGTGAAGACAATGGAGTGAATTCGGAATGGATGGCCACCATCCCCTCAAAAGGTGATTTCCCCCTCATCGAGATTGACCTGTCCGAGGACGGTTTCAACGAGTCCATACAGGTCAGGTCCGGAAGGACCAGAGACCAGGCGGTAAACACCAATGGGACCTGGAACAGACAGTTCGTGATCAAGGCACGTGGGGTGATAAAAAGAGGGGGTCCGCTTAAGAAGAAGGACCTCGATGACACGCTGGAGTATGCATCTCACACATACAGGACCCTCAGAAAGATGGGTTACGATGTGCCAGCCGTCACAGGACACAAGGAGGACGGAAAACCCTTCGTAAGGATAGTGGTGACCAAGAACGGAGATTACGAGGGTTATTATGATGCGGACAACAGGACCGTCCACGTTGACCTCGGTGACAACAAATATGCATCCAAACAGACCGTGGAGCACGAGATATTCCACGCTTTCCAGTTCAAACAGAGAGATGACGGCTCCAGGGCGATGAACCCCAACAGGGAACAGGGTTTCGATGAGGGGATGGCGGAGTTCATCGGGAGGTATTCGACCATAACCAATTTCAAGGACCTCACATGGCTTGAATTGGAAGAGGAACTCAAGAAAGCGGGTTCCATGAACATATTCGATATTACCACCGACCTGGAGAAGGATGTATTCGGTGATTGGCCCGGTTCGGGGGACCTGTCGGACCATTACGAGGTCAACTATCTATTCATCAAGTTCCTCATGGACAAGTACGGAATAGATATCATCAAGAAGATATTCGATTCAACCAAGAACTACGGTAACCAGGCAAAGGAGGAGGGGGATGTCACGGGGACTGATGCGATCGCTGCCGCAACCGGAAAAAAGTTCGCCGACCTGCTGCTGGAATTCACTGTCTGGAGGGTGGATAAGACAAAATTCAGCCAGTACAAGGAGAGCGAGGAATGGCCCGGATACGATGTAAACAGCAAGGAGAAGTTCACCGGAAAGACACTTGAGTACGAGGAGTCAATTGACGACCTTGTTACAAGGGTAAACGAGTTCATCATGGACGGAAGGGACGGCCTCATAACGGTCAAACCCGATAAGAACATTACCCTTGGTATCACCATAATAAAGGAGAAAGCCGACGGTAAGAAGGAATACACTCAGATGAAATTGGGTCCGGGCAATCCAGGCGGCGTCTACATACCGCAGGGATACAAGAAGGTCACTGTACTCAAGACAAGTCTGGCGAAAACCGAACTGGGAGGAAGTTTCAAGATAAAGGTGCAGCCCGGACCGGTGATCACACCGATGGGGCCTCCTGACAACGATCATATAATGTGGGATCCACCATACGGAATGCCCGAGATACCGATCACATGGGAGGGCGAGAACCTCACGGACAATACGACGGTTCGGATAGAGCTAGACAATACATCCACCTTCTCGGATCCATATCTCGAAGAGATAATGTGGGATCCCTTCGAACCCTTTTTGATCCCAAGAGACATTCAAAACGGGACCTGGTGGTGGAGGATCAGATGGCACGAGGATCTGGTGAACCATTCCGGGCCCTGGTCCGCTCCCTGGAACTTCACGGTGTGGAAGGGTTACTCAAGGCCTGAGATAATCTGGGATCCCATCCCTGTTAGATACGAGAACCTCACAGGTAGCTTGGGTCTTTTGATACCGGAGACCAGGGTCAGGGTCATACCTACATCTGCCCCTCCCGGGATGGACTTAGAGGACGGGGTTCCCCAGGTCAGATTGAGCGGACAGGTAGGATCCACGGTTCTGGAACCTGGCCCCGATGATTGGATAGAGATCGGTGAGAACATGGAGGAGGGTTACGACACGATCGAATGGAGGGTTGGTTTCCCTTCTTTTTCGGATGTCCCATGGTTCAGGGATGACATCATGTGGGACCCTGAACCACCCGAGCTGATACCCTTCCCACCGCTTCTGGAACCCAGACAGAGGGAGAACAGGACGGTCCATATCGGTGTTAACGACACATTCCCGGTAGAATCTTTCTTCGATGTCTTCTACGGACTGGACCTTCCCGGGAGTGAAAAGAAACAGTACACCGAAGCTCCCGTGAAGAACGGGACCGAGGATGGACTCATCATATACGACCTTCTACTCAACTTCTCACAGCTCGATGAAGGGGCATGGACCTTCAATATAACGGTGAGAGATGAGCTTGGAAGGTCATCCGAGCCTCTCCTTCTTGACTTCGAGGTGGACAGAACAGCCCCTGGATTCGTCATAGAGACCGATCCCGCTGGAACACCGCCCTATCTCAACGGCCCCTTCGATATCAACATATGGTCGGAAGATGAGACCGCACGGTCCGTAATGGTGATGATCGATGACATCGATGGAGGGCACACTCCCGTTGACGTCGTGGAGCCACCAGAACCCTGGACACATGCCCGGGAATGGGTGGCGACACACGACCTGATAGGTAACCCGATACCGGAAGGTCCGATCACTATCCGGGTGACACTATGGGATGATCTCGGTAATGAGGTGACAGACAGTCTTGATGCATGGATAGATACTTTACCTCCCGAGGTCCTGATGATATACCCCGATAACCCATCTTGGGAGGTGGGTTCCGACAATCCGGTCCGTGTGGACGTATTGGAGGACCAGACCGACATGACAACCATAACCCAGGTTAGGGCGGTATTGCGGTGTATGGAAAACCTCACGGAAGCGGTTAATATCACCCTTTCCTGGGACGAGCTATCACTTTTCGCCGGGATAATGACGGTGCCCATATGGGCAAGCGTCTCAGTTCCATGGATGGTCGAGGTATACGCATGGGACATGGCAGGAAATGTGGGAAGCACGAACAAAATGATGGAACTGTACTCAACCTGATCAGAACATATCAAGGAACATTCCGTGAAAGCGTACATCACCGGTCAATTCCGGGTGGAAACTTGCAGCAAGTAGATTGTCCTGCCTGGCAAGAACGATCCTGTCCTCGACGGAGGCTAGAGGTCTGCACCCTCCCCATGTGTTGACTATAAGGGGTGCCCTGATGAAGACACCCGGATAGGAACCTACACCAGGAATTTCGACACTCATCTCGAAGGACTCCCGCTGTGGTCCGAACGCGTTCCTGTTCACGGCCATCTCCATCAGTCCGAGAAGCCGGGTTTTTGTCTTTTCCACCAGTTCATCGCCCTGTGAGGCAAGAAGTACGCAACCTGCACATGTCCCCAGAATCGGTGCACCCTCCCCTGCCATTTCGATGACACGATCCCTCAGGTCGAACTTTACAAGCAGCTTGGAAATGGTCGTGGACTCCCCTCCGGGGAGAACGAGACCGTCCACCCCCTCCATATCGATCGGCCTGCGGACCCATTTGGTTTCCCCCGCAATACCAAGTGTTGAAAAGGCGGAAACCAGGGAGGATATGTGCTCCTCCACGTCCCCCTGAAGACCGATGACCCCTATCCGCAACGTATCCATGGCGATGGTGAAAGGCTGTCCTTTTATAAACCAATTGATTTCGGGGAAACCGATCGTTTTATCCGGTCAAGTTCAAGGTCCCGATGAAGCCCCGCCACTGACAGGTATCCTCTCCACCTCCAGTCCGTCCCATGTGGGATAGACCTCCGATATGTAGCATACCTCATCGAGCTGTCTTCCGATCTCCTGGAGCACCCATGGTGCCGTGAACAGCTTACCCTCCCCTGGCTCGAAAAGATCACCTGGCACATTGAAATGATCCATGAGTTCCTCTAAGAGCACCTCAGGGTTTCCGGTTTCCACCACGCCCCTCAACAGCGTTCCATCATCGGTGACCACCTCGTACTCCTTGCAGAGGTTCCTTGCCATTCTGAGCAATCTGTGCCTGAGCTGTATGGAGTCCTTGTAAACGGATGTGCAAAGATGCAGAGAGGTCCTGCTGTCCCGGCGGGCCCTTCCCACCCGGTCCATCACCGACAGGGCCAGTTCCCTTGAGCCCTTCACGGCCATGGAATCGGGGACCAGTTGGTAGCCTCTCAGTTTGAAAGCTTCAATATTGGTATGGGAGGCCTCCAGCTCGTTGATATTCACGAATCTGAGTCCCTCATCAACTGCGAACCCCACCAGATCCGTTAGACCCCTGGAATATACGGAACCTTCCCCTCTTGGGTCCACCACGGCAGGTACCTCCAGACCGGTGGTCAATCCCACCCTCTTTGCCTCCATGATGAGCCCAAGGTATGCTGCCGCAGCACTACCCTCTTTGCGATCACCCACAAAAGACCAAACGTCAATAGGAGGATGGAACCTGATCTCATCAAGGCCTGCATCCCTGACCTCCCTCAGATGGGATGGATCGAAGGGGCCTGTGGTATACAGGTGGATGTGGTGTCTTTTTCCGAACTCACCCTTCAGTCTCCGGATGGCATCCGATGTCCTCTCAGGGACCACCATGGGGTCCCCACCGGTTATTCCGGTCCCGAGGGCTCTCATCCTCGAGGCCTCATCCACCACCTGGTCCAGCCAATCATCACCCGAGACCTCCCTCTCATTGGCAAAGATAACATCCTTTCCCTTCTTTTTCTCTGACAGGGGGCAGTAGAAACAGTCCTGCCTGCATATGCCGGTGATGTAAAGCACCATCTTGGCACCCCTGTCGCAGTATCTGCAACCGAGAGGAGGTGTGCCTTTGGAGGATGAGAGAAGCTCCTCGGTGAACCTTACGGGCATGGGGGCCAATATACGTGATCGTTATTATAGGGAACGGGACCGTTGGTATTCTGCTCATGCCATTACAACCTTTATTAAGTGGTAATATCAATACTGGTTGTTAGATCCCGGAGGATACGGAAGATGAGGTCCAAGGGTGTCAGGTTGACCGTGGGTGAGAAGATCATGCTTCTCCTGCTCCATTATACGAGGTACAGGGGTGAGTTTCAGGCCCCCATGGACATCACCCAGGATGGTATCGCAAAAAAATTGGGGATAATAAGGTCCGCGGTCCCAAGAGCGGTAGGGTCCCTGATAGACAAGGGTCTCCTTGAGGAACACCTGGCCCATATAGAGGGGCTTACAAGGAGGAGAAAGGTATATACACTGACGGACGGGGGGATCATAGAAGCGAAAACGCTCGTCAACCAGCTGGAGTCATACAAGATAGAGGTGATCGACGAGAGGGGGAGCAGGGAGGATAGTCTGGGTTCACTTTTGAACAAAAACGAGATGGACCTGAGCGTCATATCCGATGTCCTGAACAGAAGGGTGTGGAACAGGATCAGGGATGCATTGAAAACAGAAAAAGAGGAGAGGACCAGCTACATCCATTCACTGACACCTCCCAAGATGTTCATAGGAAGGGAGATGGAGATAGCGACTCTCAAGGATGCGATAGCATCCCAGAAGAGAAAGATAACCGTCGTCTACGGTATAGCGGGAGTTGGAAAGACGACCCTCTCCTGGAAGATAACTGAGATCCTCGGGAACGAAATGAACATTTTCTACCTGGACCTCAAGGAATGGACCACCCTTTCCTATCTTATGAAAGAGCTGTCCATCTTCCTTTCCAAGTCGGGATGGGATGGGCTAAGGTCATATTACGAATCCACATCTGAAATCGATGTGGAGGCGGTGTGCGATCTCCTGAAGACTATGCCCCCGGAGATACCTGTCCTGGTTATAATAGATGACCTTCACAGGGCGCCTGCAGACATCGTTATCTTCCTCTCCTCCCTAAAAGAGAGGATGCCCTTCATCAAGGGTATGGAGCTGATAGTCCTCTCCAGGACCAGGATCAACTTCTACGATATCAGGGATGTTAGGATAACGGGTCTCGTGGGTGAGGAGGAGCTTTTGGGTTTCGACAGGGAGACATCCAGGAAGTTCCTGATAGAGAGGGGCTTCCCGAAGCAGGATGTTGATGAGATAATCCAGAGAACGGGGGGACATCCCCTTGCCCTCGTGCTCGTTGAGAAGGAGGGGTTCGGAATAGAGACCTCGGACTTCGACGAGTTTTTGACCGTCGAGATATTTTCAAAGTTATCCAAGAAGGAGTGCTACCTGTTGGGGCTCCTGTCCCTGTGCAGGCTCCAGCTTAGGTCGGATGACCTGCTCGGTATGGATGATGCGGACCAGCACGTGATCAAGAACCTGACCGATCACCACCTGATCTTCGACACCCCGGGAGGTTTCGTCATACACGACCTGATCAAGGACCAGGCAATAGAACATCTTACATCGACAGACAGGGAAAAAGCGCATTCCGAACTGGCTGAGGTATTCTCAGACAGGTTGACCTCATCCGGGTTCTATCAGGATATCCTGGACGATGTTACCCCTACCCCATTCGCTATGGAGGATGAGGGCGGCCTTGGCCCCATAGAACTATGGGTGTCCGAATGCATCCACCACCTGTTGGGATCGAAGAAACCCGTTGAAGCCATTGAAACCCTCTTGAGGGCACAACTGCAGATCCCGTCAAAGGACCTCTATACCGAACATGCCACTCTGATAGCCAATAAGCTTCCCGGGAACCTGGAACGGGACCCGTCGATTATGAAGGAGGTCATGCTGGGTGGTCTCCATGAGATCAGGGATGAGAGCGAGCAGGCACTTGAGAGGTACAGGGCCGTATCGGCTTACAAGGATGGAGAGGACCTTGCAGGATCCCTTATCAGGGCCTGCAGATTGTGGGTCCCGCATATGGAGGAGAAGGTGGAGGGGCCGAAAAAAGCCCTGGAAACGCTTAAGAACATAGATGAGGAGATCATTCCCAGGCAGCTCAAGTATTACTTCATGATCAACAAGGCATCACTATACTACAAATCAGGGGACCATAAAGGCGCTTACAAGATCTACAACAGGTTCCTATCCGACCTGACCGGGAACGAGGAACTGCCGCTCCATCTGAGAAACTCCATCGAGGAGGCGGTCAAGGAAGCGAAGAAAGGAAGCATTCAGGGGGCCATGGACAGATTCCAGAAGATGATGGAGCTGATCCAGGCCAACCGCACCACGCTCAAGGAGAGCATGCCCTATGTGGATGTTGACCATCATCTCCTCAATGCCATTTATGTTGCCTACTACGGCAATCAATAGAAGATGAACTGCCGCCAAATGTGATAATCATAAACAACCTGACCCTGCCGGAATGGACATGTTCAACCCCCATGGGTTGAACGCGGACCTTTACAAGGCCCGAATAACACTGATGCGGATAATGGCAAGGTTTATAGACCTTATATCACTCCCCATATAAATCGTACAATTACAGCGGGCCCGTAGGGTAGGGACCTTTTTTCAAAAAGGTCCATTAAAAAAATACAGTGTTGTACTCTAAGA
>Ga0272443_10003465_pt1 | contig 18555 bp, 16 predicted proteins | sample SSMAcet12_FD_193581 | JGI IMG/M metagenome (GOLD analysis project Ga0272443, IMG submission 193581) | Marine sediment archaeal communities from Little Sippewissett salt marsh, Falmouth, MA, United States - SSM-Acet-12 | ecosystem: Environmental > Aquatic > Marine > Wetlands > Sediment ... | reverse complement strand
CTGATCGCGCTCGTGAGGTTGAGCACGTTGCCGATGAGCGACAGCAGGATCGCGCCGACGACGGTCCCCCAGACGTGGCCCGAGCCGCCCTTGAGGGCGGTGCCGCCGATGATGACGGCGGCGATCGCCTCGAGCTCCCACAGGATGCCGGTCGACGCGGAGGCGGAGCCGAGCCGTGGCACGTAGAGCACCACGGCGATCGCCACGCACAGCCCCTGGATGACGTAGGTGAGGGTGCGGACGCGGGCGACGCGGATGGCGGCGTAGCGGGCGACCTCCTGGTTGGAGCCGATCGCGCGCACGTAGCGGCCGAAGCGCGTGCGGTGCAGCAGGATGGCGCCCAGCACGGCGACGGCGGCGAAGGCCCACACGGGGATGGGGATCCCCAGGAAGTAGCCGTAGAAGACCGGCCGGTAGACCCCCCGCAGCGCGAAGTCGAGCGAGATCGTGCCGCCGTCGGCCAGGTAGGTCACCAGCGAACGGAAGATGCCGAGCGTGCCGAGCGTGACGATGAACGGCTCGATGCGGCCGCGGGTGATCGCCAGGCCGTTGGCGGCGCCGGCCAGCAGGCCCGAGCCGAGCACCAGGCCGACGCCGACGAGCACCACGCCGACGGGCGAGACGGCGCCGTCGTTGAGGGCGTTCATCAGCAGGATCATGGCGCCCGACAGGAACGCCGCCATGGAGCCGACCGACAGGTCGATCCCGCCGCCGATGATGACGAAGGTGCCGCCGACGGCGATGATGCCGATGAAGGCCGAGCGCGTGAGCACGTTGAACAGGTTGGTGGTCGTCAGGAACGCGGGGTGCATGAGGGAGCCGACGACGACCAGCAGCAGCAGGCCGGCGAGCGGCGTGAGTTGCTGCCACGGCACCCGCCGCAGGCGGGTCCGCCAGGTGGGGGCGACGGCGACGTCAGGCGTGGACACGGGGGCTCTCCGGGGTCGTGGGGGGCGGGTCGTGCCGCAGCCCGGTCGCGTACGCCATGACGGTCTCCTCGTCGAGGCCGGCGCCGTCGAGGGTGCCGGTGATGGCGCCGTCGTGCATGACGACGACGCGGTGGGCGAGGCCGAGGATCTCCGGCAGCTCGCTCGAGATCAGCACCACGGCGACGCCCTTGGCCAACAGCTCGCCGACGTAGAAGTAGATCTGCCGCTTGGTGCCGACGTCGATGCCGCGCGTCGGCTCGTCGAGGATGACGACGTCGGGCGCGGTGAGCATGAGCTTGGCCAGCACGATCTTCTGCTGGTTGCCGCCCGACAAGGCGGCCGCCTCCACGTCGAGCCGCGCGACCCGCACGTCGAACTCCTGAACCGACGACTCCAGGGCCTGCTGCTCGGCGCGGTGGTCGACGAACGGCCGGGCGAAGCGTTCCAGCGACTGCAGCGTGACGTTCTCGCGCAGGCTCTTGTGCAGCAGCAGGCCCTTCGCCTTGCGGTCCTCGGTCAGGTAGGCGACGCGGTCGTGCTTGGCGTCCTCGGGGTGGCGCCAGTGCACCGGCCGGCCGTCCTTGCGCACGCTGCCCTGGGCCGGCCGCAGCCCGAGGACGCCCTCGAACAACTCCGTCCGCCCGGCGCCGACGAGGCCCGCGACGCCGAGCACCTCGCCGCGGCGCACCCGCAGGCTCGCGCCGCGGACGAAGCCGGGGACGTCGAACCCGTCGATCTCGAGCGCCACCGGCGCGTCGTCCGGCACCACCGGCTTCGGCGGGTACATGTCTGCGAGCTCGCGGCCCACCATGCGCCGGGCCATCTCGGCCGGCGTGAGCTCGGCGACGTCGAAGGTGCCGATCTTGTGCCCGTCGCGCAGGATCGTGACGCGGTCGGCGATGGCCATGACCTCGTCGAGCTTGTGGGACACGTAGAGGATGGCGACGCCGTCCGCGGTGAGGCGCCGCACGAGCTCGAAGAGCACCTCGGTCTCGCGGCCGGTGAGCACGTCGGTCGGTTCGTCCATGCACAGCACCCGCACCTCGCGCGAGACGGCCTTGGCGATCTCGATCATCTGCGCCTGCGACACCGACAGCTCACGCACGCGGCGGGTGACGGGAACGTCGGTGTGGAGCGTGGCGAGGAGGTCGGCGGTGGCCCTTCGCGCGGCCGCGCGGTCGACGAGGCCGAGGCGGTGCGGCTCGCGGCCGAGGAAGACGTTCTCCTCGACCGTGAGGTCGGGGACCAGGTTGAGCTCCTGGTGGATGAGGACGATCCCCGCCGCCTCGGCGGCGTTGGAGTCCGCGAACCGCACCGGGTGACCGTCGAGCACCACCTCGCCCGCGCTCGCCGGGTGGTAGCCGGAGAGCAGCTTCATGAGCGTCGACTTGCCGGCGCCGTTCTCGCCCACCAGCGCGTGGACCTCGCCGGGGCGCACGTCGACGTCGACGGCGTGGAGGACCTCGATGGGTCCGAAGGACTTGCTGAGGCCGACGCCGCTGAGGATCGGTTCGTGCGCCATCGCGGGCCCCCCTTCGGGCTCCAGACGCTTGCCGGTCGAGCTTCGCGGGCCATGCGGCGGTCCTCGCGGCGCCCGCCCAGCGAATTCGAACGAGTGTCTAATTAAGTGGTAGAGTAGCAGCATGCCCGAAGCGAGTCAAGGTGACCGCGGTCCCTTGTCGGCCACCCAGGATCCGCTGCAGCGCCCCCGTCCGCGGCTCAACCCGGCGCTCGTGCGACGCCTCAACGTCGCCCGCGTGTTCCACGCGCTGCGCCTCGCCGGCGAGTCCAGCCAGACCGAGCTGGTGGAGGCGACCGGGCTCGACCCGGCGACGGTGTCCGCCGTGGTGCGGCAGCTGCGCCACGACGGCTGGCTGCAGGCGTCGCGGGTGCCGAGGGCCGGACGCAGCGGTCGGCCGCCGACGCGCCTGACGATCGATCGCGATGCGGGCCTGCTCGTCGGTGCCCGGCTCGAACCGGACGCGGTCCAGCTGCTCGCGACGTCGCTGGCTGGGGACCCGGTCGGGCACTGGCAGGGCCCCGTCGAGGCGGGCCCCGACGCCGCGATCGCCTCGCTGCGTGACGGCGTGGAGGAGCTCCTGCGCGCCGTCGGTGTCGGCTGGGACGGGGTGCGGGCGATCGGTGTCGGGGTGCCCGCCCTCATGGCCCACGACGGTCGGCTGGCCTTCGGGCCCAACCTCGGTTGGCGCGACGTGCCGCTGCGCGCGAGGCTCGCCGAGCACTGGAGCGTGCCGGTGGCCGTCGACAACGACACCAAGGCGGCGGCGCTGGCGGAGAAGCTCTTCGGCGCGGCCCGCGACGCCCACGACTTCGTCGTCATCGCCGGGCACTCGGGGGTGGGGGGCGCGCTCTACCTCGGCGGCCGGCTGCAGCGCGGCGCCGGCGGCTACGCCGGCGAGATCGGACACGTGACCGTGGTCCCCGGCGGACGCGCGTGCGGCTGCGGCGACCGCGGCTGCCTGGAGGCGTACCTCTCGGAGAAGGCGCTCGTCGCCCAGCTGCGCGACCGGGGGCTGCCCGTCCGCGGCTACGCCGGGGTGGCGGCGGCGGCGGCGGCCGGCGAGCCGCGCGCGCTCGCGCTGCTCGACGAGGTGGGGGCGCTGCTGGCCGGGGTCGTGGCCGACGTCGTCGACCTCCTAGACCCCGAGCTCCTGGTGCTGGCGGGTTCGATGACGCACGTGGTGCCCTACCTCCTGCCGGCGATCGGGCGCGCGCTGAGCGCGCCCGCGCTGGCCCGCGTCCGCGGCGCCTGCGAGGTGGTGACCTCGCGCTTCGGCCCGGAGGCGGTGACGATGGGCGGCGTGGCCCTGGCGATGGAGGCCGTGCTCGGCCTGCCGGCCTGGTGGGCGGACGAGGGGGGCGGGCGGCCGGCGTGGGGCGGCGTCGGGAACGGGTGGTAGGCTCCCGCCCATGACGGCGATGGACGCGTGGCTGGCGCGTTTCCTGGCCGGCGACACGCGAGCGTTGGCGCGGGGGCTGTCGTGGCTCGAGGCGGCCGACCCGCGGGGCGCCGCGCTCTTGGCCGGCGCCCGCGCCGCCCACGCGGCCGGCGGGCCCGCCGCGCGCCTGATCGGCCTCACCGGCGCGCCCGGCGTCGGCAAGAGCACCCTGGCGGACCGCCTCATCGAGGCCTGGCGCGGGCGCGGCGCGCGGGTGGCGGTGCTCGCGGTCGACCCGTCCAGTCCCTTCAGCGGCGGTGCCCTGCTCGGCGACCGCGTGCGCATGACGCGCTGGGCCGGCGACGACGGCGTCTTCGTGCGCTCGATGGCCAGCCGCGGGCGCACGGGCGGCCTCGCGCCGGCGACCCTCGACGCGTTGGCGCTGCTCGACGTGTTCGGCTTCGACGTCGTGCTGCTCGAGACCGTCGGCGTCGGCCAGGCGGAGGTCGACGTCGTGGCGGTCGCCGACACGACCGTGGTGGCGCTCGCGCCCGGCCAGGGCGACGACGTGCAGGCCGCCAAGGCCGGCCTCATGGAGATCGCCGACGTCTTCGCGCTCACCCAGGCCGACCGGCCCGGGGCCGAACGCCTGGCACGAGACCTGCGCGACACGATCGGGCTGCGCGACGCGGTGGGGGCGCCGGCCGAGGCGTGGCGGCCCCCGCTGGTCCTGCTGGCCGCCGGTGCCGCCGCCGCCGACCGCCCGCCGACCGTCGCCGCCGACGGCGGCGTCGCCGAGCTGCTGGGCGCCATCGAGGCGCACGGCGAGCACCTGCGGCGCGCCGGCGGCGACCGCGCGCGGCGGGCCGCGCGCGCCCGGCTGGCGGTCGCCCTGCGGGGACAGGCGGCGGTCCAGGCCGCGCTCGACGCGCTCCCCGCGGAGCGTTGGGAGGCCGTCGCGGACGGGCGGGCGGACGTCGACGCGCTGGCGGCCGAGGCCCTCGAGGCCGCGCTGCGTGGGCTGCGGGGCGCCGAAGGGCGGTCGAACGGCGCGCCGCCCCCCGCCGACGACCCCGCCGGGGCCTGCTAGGCTCGCGGCATGATCCGTGCCGTCTACCCCGGCAGCTTCGATCCCCTGCACAACGGGCACCTCGACGTCATCAAGCGCTCCGCCCGCATCTTCGACCACCTGACCGTGGCCGTGCTGCACAACCCGCTGAAGCCGACCACGCTGTTCGGCATCGAGGAGCGGCTGGCGATCGTGCGCGAGGCGATCGACGGCCTGCCGAACGTCGAGGCCGCCATGTTCGAGGGCCTGCTGGTCGACTTCTGTCGGCAGTCGGGCGCGCGGGTGATCGTCCGCGGCCTGCGCGCGATCTCGGACTACGAGGCGGAGCTGCAGGTGGCCCACCTCAACCGGCAGATGAACCCGGCGGTCGAGACCCTCTTCGTCATGACCGCGACGCGCTGGTCGTTCGTGTCGAGCACCCGCATCAAGGAGATCGCCCAGCTCGGCGCGAGCGTCGACAAGCTGGTGCCCAAGGCGTCGTTGGATCGCCTGGAGGCACGCTTCGGCTCGCCGCGGGTGTAGACTCTCGCGTTTGGCTCCGGGCCCGCGGGACGCTTCCCGCGGCGCGCCCGGGCAGTGAGAGGATCCACCATGGCGCATCTGCTGCGTGGCGTGGCCGCGGGGGGCACCCTGCGCGTCATCGCCGCCGATACCACCGACCTCGTGGCCGAGGCGCTCGCCCGCCACGACGCGGCCATGACCGCGGGCGCGGCCCTCGGCCGGACCCTGACGGCGTCCCTGTTGCTCTCCCACGTGCTGCTCAAGGACCACCGCGACCGCGTGACCGTCAAGCTCGACGGCGGCGGCCCGCTCGGCGGCGTGATCGCCGATGCCGGCCTCGACGGGACGGTGCGCGGCTACGCCAGGATGCCCCGGGTCGAGTTGCCGCCCCGGGCCGACGGCAAGCTCGACGTGGGTGGCGCCGTCGGCCGCGACGGCCACATCGAGGTCATCCGCTCGCACGCGCCCTACGGCGACCCCTACGCCTCGAGCGTCGAGCTGGTGTCGGGCGAGATCGCCGAGGACGTCGCGACCTTCCTGGCGCGCTCCGAGCAGATCGCCTCGGCGGTCCTGCTGGGGGTGAGCTACGACGACGCGAGCGGTGGCGGGCGCGCCGGCGGCGCCGCGGCGTCGGCGCGCGTCCGCCGCGCGGGCGGCGTCATCCTGCAGGCGCTCCCGGGCGCCGAGGAGGCGGCGCTGACGCTGCTCGAGGCCAACGTGCGCGCGTTCGGGCAGCTGACCGACGCCCTCGCGCGCCAGGACCTGCTGCAGGTGATGGAGGAGCTCACCTGGGGGCTCGGCTTCGAGCTGCTGACCCAACAGGCGCTCCCGCTCGCCTTCCGCTGCCGCTGCAGCGACGAGAAGGCGCTGGCCGCCGTCGCCTACCTCACGCCGGGCGAGCGCGCCGAGATGGTCGCCGAGCAGGGTGGGGCCGAGGTCGTCTGCCACTGGTGCGGCCAGGCACGCTTCGTCGATGGCGAGGCGATGGCCACGCTGAGCGGTCACGAGGTCCGCTGCCCCGACTGCGGCGCCCTGTGGTACCGCGAGGGCGTGACCACCATGGTCCGCGACGAGGAGCGCTGTGCCTGCGGGCGGAAGGTGGCGCTGACCGCCTGACGGCGGCGGCGACGGCCGTGCGCTTCCGGGCCGGGACGCTCGTCGCGCTGGCGCTGCTGGTGGTCTTCTGGGCCTCGGCGTTCCCCGCGATCAAGCTCGGGCTCGAGGGCCTGGGCCCGGCCCACCTGACGCTGGCGCGCTTCCTGGTGGCGTCGGCGACGTTCGTGCCGTTCCTGCTCGCGTTCCGGGCGCGCAAGTGGCCCGCCTGGCGCGACGCCCCCGCGTTCCTCGGGCTCGGCGTGGTCGGCATCGCCACCTACCACCTGGCGCTCAACTTCGGCGAGGTGCACGTCTCGGCCGGTGCGAGCAGCCTGATCATCGCGACCGCGCCGGCCCTGACGGCGCTGATCGCCTGGCGACTGACCGGCGACCGACTGCCGGCGCTCGGCTGGTGGGGGACGGCGATCGCCTTCGCGGGGGTGGCGCTGATCGTCCTCGGCGACGGCGCCGTCGGCATCATCCACCCTGCCGCCGGCCTGATCCTCGTCTCCGCCACGGCGACGGCGTTCTTCGCGGTGCTCCAGCGACCCTTCCTCGCGCGCTACCGGCCGCTCGAGGTGACGGCCTACGTCACGTGGGGCGGCACGCTCCCGCTGCTGGTGTTCCTCCCCGGCTTGCCGCAGGCGCTCGCGGACGCGGGGAGCGGCCCGCTCCTGGCGACGCTGCACCTCGGGGTCGTCCCCTCGGCGATCGCCTACACGCTGTTCGCGGTCGCGCTGCAACGCGCGCCGGCGCCGATCGTCACGTCGTTCCTCTACCTGATCCCGGTGGTCGCGCTGCTGCTGTCGTGGTGGTGGCTGGGCGAGGTGCCGAGCCTCCTCACGCTGATCGGCGGCGCCGTGGCCGTGGCCGGGCTGGTGCTGGTCCAGCGCTCGCGGCAGGCCGCCCGCGGCCGCGCCGCGGAGGGCCGGGCGTGAGCCGACGGCACGCCTCGCTCCCCCGCTGCGCCGGCGACGTCAATCGGGTCGCGGCCGCCCGAGCCGCCGCTCCGTGCCGGCGGCCAGGCGCGCGAGGTTGTCGCGGTGGCGCCACACGGAGAGCAGCGCCACCGCGAAGGCGAGCAGCGTCTTCGACGGGCTGGTGTCACCGAGGATGACGAGCATGATGGGGGCGCTGCAGATGGCGACCAGGGACGCCAGCGACACCATGCGCCCGAACGCCAGCACCAGCACGAAGATCAACAGGCCGGTCAGCGTGATCCACGGGTCGATGACGACGAACACCCCGAGGGTGGTGGCGACGCCCTTGCCGCCGCGGAAGCGCAGGAAGACGTTGAAGCCGTTGCCCAGCACGGCCGCCAGGGCGGAGGCGACCACCCACCAGGGATCGAGACCGAGGAGCGTGGGCACCGTCACGGCCGCGATGCCCTTCAACGGATCGATCAGCATCACGGCCAGCGCGGACCACGGACCCACCGACCGCAGCACGTTGGTGGCGCCGATGTTGCCGGAGCCCGCCGCCTGGATGTCGACGCCGCGCAGGCGCGCCACGATCAGGCCGGTGGGGATGGCGCCCATGAAGTACGCGAGCAGGACGACGGACAGGCCGAGCAGGACGTCGATCATCGGGGTTCCCGTGCGGTTCGGGCCCGGTCCGAGGCGGGTCGCATGGCCTCATCGTAACGGCCCGAGGAGCCCCTTGGCGGTAGGCTCGCGGGGATGACCCAGGACGTCCTCTTGCTCCTCGCCCTCGCGCTCGTGGGCGCCGCCGCCGTCGGCTGGACACGCCGGCTCGCGCCGTTGGCCTCCGAGCTCCCACTCAAGACCCTGGTGGCGGCCGCGGGCGCCGGCGCGGTGGTGGCGGCCACCCTCGCCGGCGTCCCGGTGCCGCCGATCCTTCGCTGGCTCGCGCTCGCCGCCGGCATTGCCTGGGTGGCCGGTCCGTTGTCGCTGCCGACCCTCGCGCGGGCCGGCCTGTGGCGGGCCGCGGACGCCCTCCTGGCGGCGCTCTACTGGACGCCCGCCGGCCGCGACGGCGCCCGCCGCCTGCTCGTCCAGGTCGCGCTGCAACGCGGCGAGGGCGAGGCCGCGCTGACCCGCCTGCCGGCGACCGAGGCCGCGGCCATGGCCGCCCAGGCGCACGCCCTGCGGGAGGACTGGGACGCCGTGTTGGCGACCGAACTGCCGCCCGGACGCGCCGGCGTCGCCGGCCAGGTCGCCCGGGTGGAGGCGCTGTTGGCGACGGGGCGCCTGCAGGAGGCCGCGGCGACGGCCGCGCACCTGCGGCGCGAGGTCGAGTCCGGCCCACCCGACCCCGTCGCCTACCGCGCGATGGTCGTGGCCGAGGTGATGGTCGACGCCGAGCTCGGCAACCTGCGGCGGGTGCAGGAGGCCCTGCGCACGCCGCCGGCGGGGGTACCGCCCGAGGTGTGGTACGGGCTCATCGCCCGCGCGGCGGAGTCCGCCGGCGAGGCCGAGGCCGCCCTCAAGCTGCACGGCGAGGCCTACCGGGTCGCGGCGCCCGCGCGCCGCGCGCGTCACGCGCGCGCCCTCGAGGCGGCCGGGCGCCCGCTTCCCACGCCGCTGCGCGCGGCGGGTCGCAGCTGGGCCACCACCGCGTTGGCGGCCGTCATCGGCCTGGCGTACCTGGGGCAGGTGCTGCTCGACCGCCTCGCCGGGAGCTTCCCGCTCGCCGGCTTCTCGGTCGATGCGAGCTCGATCGCGGCCGCCTTCGTCCTCGGCGTCCCCGACTTCCCCGCGGCCGACGCCGCCTGGCGCTTCCTGGCCTACGCCTTCGTCCACGGCAACCTGGTGCACGTCGGCTTCAACCTGTGGGTGCTGTTCGACCTGGGGCGCATGGTCGAGGCCCGCCGCGGCCCCGGGTACCTGGTGGCGGCCTTCGCCCTCGGCACCGCCATGGGCGCCTACTTGACGAGCATCGCGCAGGCAGGCGCGACGGTCCTCCTGGTCGGCGCCTCGGGGGGTGTGCTCGGCGTCGCCGGCGCCCTGCTCGCCGACGTCAGCCGCCGACGCGACCAGGGCGACCGGCGACTGCTCGGCAGCCTGCTCCAGTGGATGCTGCTCATCGGCTTCATCTCGCTGGCGATCCCCAACGTCTCGCTGTGGGGGCACGTCGGCGGCGTGGTCGGCGGCCTCCTGTGGGGCTTCGCCCGGCAGGGGCTGCCGGCCGACCGACGCATCGACGTCGTCGCCGGCGCCGCCGCCGCATTGGCGCTGGCCTGGGCCCTCGGTCAGGCGCTGCGGGTCGCGTCGCTGCTGCTGTAGCTGGGCCCCGCGGCCGCGCTCAGGGGACCACGGGCACGCCACAGACGCTGGTGGCGGAGAGCAGGGCGTCGAGGCAGAGGACGCCGGCGCCGTAGCGGTCGGGATCGTAGCCGAGCGGACGGAGCTCCGCTGCGGCATCGCGCAGGCGCGCCTCGACGCCATCCGGGTCGCCCCGCAGGTCGGGTTCGAGCCCCAACAGCAGCCCGGTGGCAGCCGCCACGTAGGGCGTGGCCATCGACGTGCCGGCCTTGCAGGTCCAGGTGTCGGTGGCCGTGCCGGCGAAGTAGTCGATGCCCGTGCTCGTGATCGCCGGGCAGCTCGACCCCGGCGGCGCCGCGCCGCCCGGCGCCATCACGGTCAGGCCAGCGCCGTAGTTGCTGAAGCCGCTCCGCAGGTAGTCGTGGTCGACCGAGCCGACGGCGATCGCGCCGGAGCCGGCGGGCTGGTCGAGCGCGGCCGCTCCGGCGTTGCCGGCGGCGGCGACGACCACGACGCCGAGCGCCTCCAGCTCGTCGATCACGGGCGCGAACGCCGTGGAGGTGCCTCCGCTGGAGGTTCCCAGGCTCATGTTGATGACCTGGGCCGGGTTCGGGTTGGCGGGCAGGCCGGCCACGCTCAGCCCGCCGGCCCAGCGCATGGCCCGGGTGACCGCGTCGAGGGTCGTCGTGGCGGTCGCGTCCGCCGTGTTGGGCCAGGCCTTCACGGGCAGGACGCGGATCCACGGCGCCGATGCCGCGCCCGCCACCCCGACCGCGTCGCCGCGGATGGCGGCCACGATGCCGGCGACGTGGGTCCCGTGGTCGGTGCAGTTGCGCACGTCCGTGTCGCCGTCGAAGACGTCCCAGCCGGGCAGCACGGCGGCCGCGAGGTCGGGGTGGTCGACCGCGACCCCGTCGTCGATGACGGCGACGACCACGGCGTCCGGCGACGGCGCGGCGTCGACGATCGCCCAGGCAGGTTCGGCGCCGAAGGCGCTCAGGTTCCACTGCCGATCGTAGAGCGGGTCGTTCGGCGCCGCCGCGCGCGAGATGGCCGCGTTGGGGACCGCGTAGGCGACCTCGGGACGGCGCCGCAGCGCGTCGAGCAGCGCGTCGCGGCCGCCCGGCGGTGCCCGCACGAGGTCGTGCTCGCTGCCGAGCCCGCGGCGGACGACCGTGCCGCCCACCGCCCTGACGAGCGCGGCCGCGGCGTCGCTCGCCGAGGCGCGCGCGAGGCCGCCGCCGTCGGCGCGGTAGCCGACGAGGACCTCGTCGGCGGCGCGGGCCGTCGCGGCGAACGCCAGTTCCGGCTCGCAGGCGATGCCCATGAAGGTCACCACGACGACCGGGACGGTCGTGTCGCCGGCAATGAACTCGGCGGCGTACGTCCCGACGGGTGGGTTGGCCGGGAGGCTGACGACGATGCCCTGGGCGGCGCCGCCCGCGAGTGTCCCGGACGCCGGGAGCGCCGTCAGATCCGGCGACGTGAAGGTCCACTCGAGGCGCGTTCTCGAGGGACCGTCGTTGCGCAGCGTGAACGCCGCGCTGCGCGGGCCGGCGCTGAGGTCGACGTAGGCGGTCGTCGGCGTCACCGTCAGGCGCGCGGGCCGGAAGAGGTCGCAGCCGGTCACGATCAACGCGCCGAGCGACGCGAGGAGCAGGGCGCGCCGAAGCCGCGCGTGGCGTGGTTCCATGCGTCACTCTAGCCGACGGTTCGCGCGGCGCCTGCCGCCTACGTCGCACGTGAGGGTCGTGTGCATAGACTCGGCGCATGGACGACGTCACCCCCCTCGCGCGCCGCAAGCTCCATCATCTGCAGGCCTGCCTCGAGGGCCCCGTCGAGTACACGACGCGCGCGCCCGGCTTCGAGCGCATCGACCTGCCCTACCGCGCGCTGCCGGAGCTCGACCTCGACGAGATCGACACCTCCGTGGTCTTCCTCGGCCGGCGCCTGCGCGCGCCCCTGCTCATCGGCGCGATGACCGGCGGGGCCGAGCGGGCGCGGTCGATCAACCGTCACCTGGCGGTGGCGGCGCAGCGGCTCGGCGTGGGCCTCATGCTCGGTTCGCAGCGGGTGATGCTCGAGGAGCCGGCGGCCGCAAGCAGCTTCCAGGTGCGCGACGTGGCGCCCGACGTGCTGCTCGTCGGCAACCTGGGGGCCGCGCAGCTGCTGCGCGGCTATGGCGTCGCGGAGGCCAGGCGCGCGGTCGAGGAGGTGGGGGCGGACGCCCTGGCGTTCCACGTCAACCCCCTGCAGGAGGCGCTGCAGCCCGGCGGCGACGTGCGCTGGCGGGGGGTGACGGCGCGGCTCGCGGAGGTGGTGCCGGAGGTGGGCGCGCCGGTGCTGCTCAAGGAGGTCGGCCACGGCATCGGCGGCGCGGTCGCCCGCTCGGTGGCGCACGTGGGCTTCGCCGCGGTCGACGTCGCGGGTGCCGGCGGCACCTCGTGGGCGCGGGTGGAGGCGCTGCTGCGCGACGGCGAGGTGCGCCGGCCCAACCTGGCCGAGTGGGGCCTCCCCACCGTGGACGCCCTGCTCGAGGTCCGCGAGGCGCTCCCCGGCATGCCGCTGGTGGCGTCGGGTGGCGTGCGCAGCGGCCTCGACGTCGCCAAGTCACTGGCGCTGGGGGCGCGGGTCGCCGCCATCGCGCGCCCGCTGCTGGCGCCGGCGCTGGACTCGGCGGACGCGGTGGCGGCGGCGCTGGCGCGGGTCATCGAGGAGCTTCGCCTGGTGATGCAACTCGTCGGCGCGCGCGACGTCGCCGCGCTCGCCACCGTGCCGTGGCGCGCTCGTGTAGGCTGACGGCCATGGACCTCCAGATCGCTGGCAAGACCGCGCTCGTCACGGGCGCCTCGAAGGGCATCGGCTTCGCCGTGGCGTCCGCCTTGGCGGCCGAGGGCGTCCGCCTGGTCGTCAACGCGCGCGACGCGGGATCGCTCGGCGAGGCCGCCGAGCGCCTGCGGGCGCTGGGTGCCGAGGTGCACCCGGTGGCGGGCGACGTCTCGGAGCTCAAGCACGTCAAGTCGCTCCTCGCCGCCACGAGGGAGGCCGTGGGCGACCCGGCGATCCTGGTGGCGAACGCCGGCGGCCCGCCGACGGGCCCGGCGGAGACGCTCGACGACGCCGCCTGGGCGCGTGGCTTCGAGCTGACGCTGATGTCGGCCGTGCGGCTGGCGCGCGGCGTGGTGCCGGCGATGAAGGCTGCCGGATGGGGTCGCGTCGTGTTCGTCACCAGCCTGTCGGTCAAGGAGCCGATCGCCAACCTGACGCTGTCGAACGCCTTCCGCTCGGGCGTGACGGCGTTCGCCCGCACGCTCGCGAACGAGGTGGCCGAGCACGGCGTGACGGTGAACTCCGTCGCGCCGGGCTACACGTTGACCGAGCGCCTCGACGAGCTCTTCGCCGACGACTACGCGCGTGCCCGTCTCGTCTCGACGATCCCCGCGCGGCGCTTCGCGGCGCCTGAGGAGATCGCCTCGGCGGCGGCGTACCTCTGTTCGGTCCCGGCCGCGTACGTCACGGGGCAGACGCTGCTGGTCGACGGGGGCATGGTGGGGACGACCTACTGACGACGGCGCCGCGGTCGCCGCGTCCGATCGGTGCCGGCGAACGGGCGGAGGACGCGAGGTCGTCCACGCGACTTCCCAAGAAGTACCCCATGGGGGTATACTGCCCGCCATGGACCGGTTCATCGACGACAACCTGCGCGCGCAGTTGACCGAAGCCTTCCAGCCCATCGAACGCGACGTCGAGATGCTCGTGTACACCTCGAGCCGCGTCGTGGTGCCCGGCCAGGAGCCCGCCGGCGAGGAGCAGGCGACCCTGCAGCTGGTGCGCGAGGTGGCCGACACCTCCGAGCGGCTATCGGTCGTCGAGCGCTCGCTCGGCGCCGACGAGGGCGCCCGCGCCCGCGGCATCACGCGCGCGCCGACGATCGTGCTGCGCGAGAAGGGCAGCGAGCGCGACAACGTGCGCTTCATCGGCCTGCCGGCCGGCTACGAGTTCCAGACGCTGGTCGAGGCGCTGCGCATGATCGGCAGCGGCGACACCGGGCTCGGCGAGGAGAGCGCCGCGCAGATCGCGGCCGTTACGGAGCCGGTGCACCTGCAGGCGTTCGTCACGCCGACCTGCCCCTACTGCCCGCGGGCGGTGCTGTCGGCGTACCGGCTGGCGCTGGCGAACCCGAACGTCCTGGCGGAGGGTGTCGAGGCCAGCGAGTTCCCCGCCCTGGCGCAGCGCTACCGCATCTCGGGCGTGCCCGACACGATCATCGACGGCCCCGGCGGCCAGGAGCGCGTGCTCGGCGGCCAACCCGACCGCGTGTTCGTCGACGCCGTCCTCAAGGTCGCTCGCAACGGCGTGCCGGCCTGAGCGAGCGGGTCGACCCCTAGCTTGGTGTTGGGCCCGAGCCGCCAGGCGGCTCCGGCCTCGTTCGTTCGTCGTCGCGCCGGGCGTCGGCTCAGGCCCGCGCGGAGGCCAGCCCCACGGCGCGCACGTACACCGCCCCCTGAGCGATGACGGCGTAGGGCCCGGTCCAGATGAGGGCGACGCCGAGCGTCAGGCCCGAGAGCGCCAGCAGCGCGGCCAGCAGCAGCTGCAGCACCAGCAGACTCGCCCAGCGGTGCCGCACCAGCAGGGCGGAGACGACGATCGCCCGCCCGCCGCCGAGGCCGCGGTCGGCGACCAGGTACAGCGCCAGCGACGTGAACAGCCCGTACGCGATCGTCACCGGCCACGACGCGATCGGACCCAGGAGGGCCTCGCTCCCGACGACGACGAGCAGGTTGGCCAGCATGACGATCGCCGCGTGGGCGGTGACCCCCCGGTAGGCCCACAGGTCGGCCGGCGTGACGGCGTGCCCCGCGGCGCGGCGGGCACCGACCATCACCAGCCCCACCGTCAGCGGGGCGGTCGCCAGGACGCCCAACGCGCCGCTCGGCGCGCTGCCCAGGCCCAGGGCCAGCGTGATCCAGCCGACCACCAGGCTGATGGCCAGCCACGCCAGCCCGCCGCCGACGATGACCCGCTTGCTGCCCTTGAGGTGGCGTGCCGCGTCGGCCAGGACCTCGCGGAGGTCGAGCGTGTAGCCCTCGGCGATGGCGCGATCGAGCGCAGTGGGTGACATCGTCGGCATGCTACCCGGCGGGAACGTGTGCCCGCGTGCCTTGACGGCGGCCCACCCGTGCGTATGCTCCGACATGCCCATCGCCCTGCACGCCGTCGGCACCGCCCTGCCGCCCAACCGCTACCCGCAGCCCTACGTGCGGGAGGTCATGGGGCGCTGGATCGGCGGCCAGCGGCGCACCGACAAGCTCCTCGACCGCGTCTACGCGGCCAGCGCGATCGACGCCCGCCACAGCGTCCTCGACGACTTCCTGCCCGAGCGCGGCGCGCCCGAGCGCGGCGCGCCCGAGCGCGGCGCGCATGCGCCCGCCGGGTCTGAGCCGGCCGCGGGTGTCGCGCCGACGCGCGCGACACCGTCGCTGTTCCTCGACGCCGACGGCGGCTTCCGCTCACCGTCCACCGGCGAGCGCAACGCGCTCTACGCGCAGCACGCCCCCGGCATCGCGGAGGCCGCCGCCCGCGACGCCCTCGCGGCCAGCGGCGAGCTGACCGCGGCCGACGTCACCCACCTCATCACCGTCTCCTGCACCGGCTTCTACACCCCCGGCGTCGATCTCCACCTGCAACGCAGCCTCGGGCTCGACGCCGCCGTCGAGCGCTACCACCTCGGCTTCATGGGCTGCTTCGCCGCCTTCCCGGCCCTGCGCATGGCGCAGGCCTTCTGCGCCGCCGATCCGCGGGCCGTGGTGCTCATCGTCACCGTCGAGTTGTGCACCCTCCACCTGCAGCCGGGCGGCGACGTGGACGGGGTGCTCGCGGCCTCGGTGTTCGCGGACGGGGCGGCGGCGGCGATCGTCAGCGCGCGGGCGCCGAGCGGCCCGCAGCGCGCGCTGGCGCTGGAACGGCACGCCACCGCGGTCACCCGCGACGGCGCCGACGACATGGCGTGGACGATCGGCGACACCGGCTTCGACATGACGCTGACGGCCTACGTGCCCCGCGTCGTGGAGGCCGAGGCGGCCGATGCCCTGGCGCCGCTGTTCGCGTCCGGCGGGGTGGCCGCGGACGAGGTGCGCTGGTGGGCCGTGCACCCGGGGGGTCGGGCGATCGTCGACAAGGTGGTGGCCGCGATGTCCCTGCCGGAGGCGGCGGTCGCCGCCTCGCGCTCGGTGCTGCGGCGAGCCGGCAACATGAGCAGTGCGACGGTGCTGTTCGTGCTCCAGGAGCTGATGGATCGCGCGAGGCCGGGACCCGAGCCCGGCGAACCGCTGGTGGCGCTCGCCTTCGGTCCCGGCCTCACGGTGGACTCGGCGCTGCTGCGCGCCCTCTGACGCCCGTGGAACGCGACGCGGACGTCGTGGTCGTCGGCGCCGGGCCCGTCGGTACGGCCCTGGCCCTGGACCTCGCGCGGAGGGGTCGCAGCGTCCGGCTGCTGGAGGCCCGTCCCACCCGGCCGCCGGGGACCCGGGCGATCGGCGTGCACCCCGCGGGCCTGGCGGTGCTCGAGGCCCTGGGCGTGGCCGGCGACCTGCTCGCGGCCGGGCGACGGGTGCGGCGGGGGCGCGCCTGGGGTGCCTCGGGCCCCATCGGGGAGCTCGACCTCGGCGCGCTGCCGCCGCCCCACCGCTTCGTCCTCACCGTCCCGCAGCCCGTCACCGAGAGCGTGTTGCGCGAGGCGTTGGCGGGCAGCGCCCCGGAGGCGCTGGACGTGGGCGTGCGGGTCGAGGGCCTGGCGCAGGACCCGGACGGCGTGACGGTCGTCGGCCGCGGAGCCGACGGCGCCGAGCGGCGTTGGCGCGCGGCCGTGGTGGTCGGCTGCGATGGTCGTGACGGTGCCGTGCGCGGCGCGCTCCGGGTGGGCCGTCGCGGCGGTCCCTACCCCGACCGCTTCGCGATGGCCGACCTGCCCGAGGGCCCGGAACTGGGTGAGGACGAGGCGCTGATCGCCCTGGCCCGCGCGGGCGTCGTCGAGGGTTTCCCGTTGCCGGCGGGCGTGCGGCGCTGGGTCGTGCGGGTCGACCCCGACGACGCGCCGCCGGCAGGCGGCTCCGCGCTGGCCGCGTGGGTGGCGGAGCGGGTGGCGCGGCGCACCGGGCTGCGCCCGAGGCCCGAGCTGGCGGGCGGCGCGTCGGCCTTCGGCGTGGAGCGCTGGCTGGCGGACCGCTTCGCCGTCGGCCGGGTGGCGTTGGCCGGCGACGCCGCGCACGTGCTGAGCCCCATCGGCGGGCAGGGGATGAACCTCGGTTGGCTCGACGCCGCGGCGCTCGCGGCGGCCATCGCGGCCCTCTGGGACGGGTCGGAGCCGACGGGGCCGCGGATCGCCGCCACGCTGGACGCCGTCGGCCGCCACCGCCGCCGCGCCGCCCGGCGCGCCATCGCCCGCGCGGCCGGCAACACCGCGCTCGGCCGACCCCTCGGTCCGGCGGCCGCGGCCATCCGCGACGCGCTCCTCGCCCGCTACCTGCGGCGGCCGTGGGCAGGCGTGGCGCTGGCCCGCTTCACGATGGGCGGGCTCGCGTGATCGCCCGCGCGTGGCGCCACCCCTGGGTGCGCCACCTGCGCCTCCCGTTCAACCTGCTGCTCTCGCCGATCTTCCTCTGGGGCGTGTGGCTCGGGGGCGGCGTCGACGATCCGCTGCGGGTCGTGGTCGCCTACCTGTCGCTGCACCTGTTCCTCTACGGGGGCACGAACGCGCTGAACTCGTACTACGACCGCGACGAGGGGCCGATCGGGGGCATGCTGCGGCCGCCGCCCGTCGACCGCGGCCTGCTGGCGTGGGCCTGGGGGGTACAGCTGGCGGGGCTGCCGCTGGCGGCCTGGGTCGGCGGACCCTTCCTCGCCGTGTGGCTCGCGTTGCTCGCCGTCGCCACCGCGTACTCGCACCCGCGCTGGCGCTGGAAGGCGCACCCGGTCGCCGCGGTCGCGGCGGTCGGCCTCGGGCAGGGGGGGCTCGGGGCGCTGGCGGGCGCCTGGGCCGTCGCCGATCCGCTCCGTGGGTGGGGCGTGGTCGCCGACCTCCTGCAGCCGGGGATGGCGCTCGGCCTGCTGGCCGCCGCGACGCTCGTCCCGGGGCTCTACGTCGTCAGCCAGATCTACCAGACCCGCGAGGATCGAGCGCGCGGCGATCGGACCTGGCCGGTCCTGCTCGGTCCCGTCGCGGCGCTGCGTTGGGCGACGCTGGTCAGCGGCGTCGGGGGCACGCTGCTGCTCGTGGCGCTCGCCCGCGGCAGCGAGGCCGCGCCCGGGATCGGCTGGGCGGCATCGCTCCCGTTGGGCGCCTTCCTGTTCGTCGTGGCCGCCGCCCAGTGGCGTTGGGCGGCGCGTTTCGACGAGGGCGACGTCGAGGGCAACTTCCGGCGAGCGATGGCCCTCCTCGGCGCGGGCGGCGCCGGCCTGACGCTCTACCTGCTGGTCGTCGCGCTGCGCTGACGGTGGCGGCGGCGCGGGCCATGGCGCGGGGCCGCGACCGCATCGGCTGCGGCCGAGACCGGCGCGCCGCCGGCGCGCCCGTCGTCCACGATGGGGCAACCCCGCCCACGTACCGTAAACAATGAGGTATGCTCGGGCGCGGAGCCCCCGGCGCGGCCGGGCCGGCACGGAGGTGGACATGAGCATCGACGGTGAACGCGAGCGCGCGCTCAAGAGCGCGTTGCTGCAGATCGAGAAGCAGTTTGGTCGTGGGGCGATCATGCGGTTGGGGGATGATCCGGGGGGGTTGTCGCATGGGGTGATCAGTACGGGGTCGTTGAGTGTGGATGTGGCGTTGGGGGTGGGGG
>Ga0272443_10003464_pt1 | contig 18557 bp, 21 predicted proteins | sample SSMAcet12_FD_193581 | JGI IMG/M metagenome (GOLD analysis project Ga0272443, IMG submission 193581) | Marine sediment archaeal communities from Little Sippewissett salt marsh, Falmouth, MA, United States - SSM-Acet-12 | ecosystem: Environmental > Aquatic > Marine > Wetlands > Sediment ... | reverse complement strand
GAGGGTACAAGTTTGCCGCCCCGTGGCGAGATTTGACAGGTGGTGCTGATGATTTGGTGGCTAGATTAGAGCAAAGTTATGAAGGTGTGACTGGTTTTGAAAAAGATCCTAACATAACAAAAAATATGCGCGGCTATTATGCCTTTTCCTGGTGGCGCTATGAGCATAGTCTTCACCCAATGACTACAGCAGTAATTGCCGAAACCGGCTTTTTGACCAATTATTACGACAGGCTCGTTATTGCTCAACAGCCAGAGATTCCAGCACGAGCCATCGCAGAGGGTATTTTAAGTTACTTAAAAGATCGAAGTTTATTATAAGAATCGGGTTTATATAATGTATTTTGATTCCAAAAGGCTCTTGATTGTTGCCCACCATTTTTCTTGTCGGTAAAGGCTTCTTCCATCTTTGCAATATTCGCCGAAAAATTTTTTAGTGTTGACAATCCGAACTCTACTTATTTCTTTGTTTGAAAATTCTAGATCGATCTCACTTAAGCTTATTTCATATGCATAAATTGGTTGGGCAACTAAAGGCTTTCCAATTGGAGAATTTGCAGAGATTAATTTAAGTCTACTTTGATCTATTTGAATACCTACTTCTTCTAAAGCTTCGCGAGCAGCCGTATCTTGCGGATTTTGGTCAAGCTCATCATCAACCTTACCTGCTGGAATAGCCCAAGGTCTGCCTGGTTGGTCATTTTGTTGTACTAGGACCATGTATCGCATGTCTTTTGAGTGTATAAATATCCCAACAGAAGTTACATCGTAAATATTCTCATAGCCAATATCAATTCCTCTAGGAAGCCCGATTGTTCTCTCAGCAGATTTCATTGGTTGGAGTATAACATTTGTGTTAAAATTGAGGTCAGCAAGTTAGGTATTGCCCGGTAGTCTAATGGTAGTGACGCCGCGCTCTGAACGCGGAGATCGGGGTTCGAGTCCCTGCCGGGCAGCACAATATGAACATTCTTAAAACTAAAACAGGAAAAATTGTAATCGCACAAAAGCCGAACTGGCCACTATATTCAGCATTTGCCCTTTATCTTTTTCGATTTATAGATCCGCAGATGATGCAGTTTAGTCGTGTAAGTGTTGGCTCTATTATGGTTTATTGGTCAGCCTTGGAAATATTTCAAGGGGTAAACATGTTCAGAAGAGTTTTGGGATTAGGGGTTGGAATTTATTTTTTAACTAATTTACTTTTTCTTCTTCAGTAATTTCTACACTCAAAACAATAACTGGATTTGTTGGCTTGGATTTTTCTCCGGAAGGAGACATCTGCGTTTCTGCTGTAGCAATTTTGTCGATTACCTCTATACCCTCTGTAACTTTTCCAAAAATGACATAATTGGGAGGTAGAGGATAGTCTTCGTGCATAATAAAAAATTGGGAACCATTGGTATTGGGGCCGGAGTTAGCCATTGCTACCGTTCCGCGAGCATATTCTCCTTCAAAGGGTTCGTCGTCAAATTTATAGCCTGGGCCGCCGGTTCCATCACCGTTTGGGTCTCCGCCTTGAATCATAAACCCTTCAATCACACGATGAAAAATAGTATTGTCGTAAAAATTTTGTTGAGATAAGGATACAAAATTATTTGCTGTAATTGGAGTTTTTTCTTCATAAAGATCAATCACAATTTCACCCGCAGAGGTTGTGAGCTTGGCTTTGTAATCTGTATTTGGTTTTAAAACTTTTTCTGGTGATTTGTTTTCATTCATCTTTTTTTGTGTACTTGCCTCAAGTACCCCTGGAGTTTCTAGATTCTCTTCAACTTGTATATTAGCAGTCTGTTGCATATTTTTGTAGGCCAGGAAACCAAAAATTATTATTAAAGCCCCGATGCTTGTAAAAATTGCAATCAGCGTTTTGTTCATCGCAGAAAATATCTTAGCACATATTCAGAAAGGGTAAAGCTCTCTTTTTAATTATTAAAATTTTTGCAGGAGTGTTTTGCAATATTCGTAATCTTCGAAACTGCCTTCTTGTTGAGAAATTAAGTTTTGGCAGCGATCTTTTTCTTCGATTAGGATTTTGTGTTCATTTATGTACTGATTTGCAGTTTGAATTCGATTCCAAAAATACCAACCTGCAAGAGCCATAGTGATAATTATTAAAAGTTCAAACAGAATAATACGTGTTTTAAATCCTAGCCTGCGTTTGTTGTTGGTTTCTTCAATTTTTTCCTCTGACATAGTGCAATTATATCAAAATAGACCGATTTGTTGTTGAGAAGTCTCCTCGTTGGAATACGAGAAGTCAACTTCAAACTCTCGCAGTGTGTTCCATTTATCTTTATATTTTAAAATTTTATTATACAAAGCATGGTCGTATAAATCACGGGTGATTGCCACATCCTGTTCACAGTAAGATTGTAGTTTGGCAAGGCTTTCACTGTCTCCCGATTTCCAATATTTGACGGCATTAGTTCCAATATCTGATTTTTGATTTCCCAAAGTTTGGCTAACTAAAGCATCAAGGCTGAGTCTGTGTCCAAGTATTGCTTTGACTTCAGACAAAATATCAAAATGTTTTAATTTGTTTAAAGGAATCTGGGTGTAGGGTTGAAGTACGGGAATATCAAAGCCGATGGAATTAAATCCAATAATTCTGTCCGCCTCCTGAAAATAAGGCCAGAGCTTGGATACATCTTTTTCCCAGAAGCTTATCATTCGACCCTCTTTCTCTTTGAAATTGTTGTCAAGTTCTCGAATATAAGCAGAAACGATAGAAAGACCCAACTTTCCTGGGTCAAAGTCTTCAATTTCTTCAAATAGCTTTTGAGTTTCAACGTCAAAAATTACTTCTTTCATGGCACTAATTATACTAGCAAATCTCTACTATACTGTTAATAGTAAGATGGTTTGGTTTTTAATACTCGTATTTGAATTGATATTAATTTTTTATAGTGGCAGACAGTTGCAACAAAAAGTTTTTACACGTTTTGGTATTTGGGTTTTTGCGTTTTTGTATATGCCCGCAACGTATATTCACGAAATGAGCCATTTTTTAGTTGCACAACTTCTTGGTGTGCCCTCAGAGCTTGGAAGTTTTATACCAAAAAGAAATGGGGAGCAAATTATTCTGGGTAGTGTTACTTTGGGCAAAACAAGTTATATAAAACGTTTTATTGTTGGTATTGCGCCTTTTGTAGTTGGGGCATTTTTATCGCTTCTCTTAGTTTATGCATACCAAAAAAATTATTTTTTGGATTGGTATGTTTTACTGTTTGTGGCACTGCTGTTTCAAACAGTTAATAGCATGTATTTAAGTCATCAAGATTTAAAGAACATAAAATGGTTGGTATATTATTCTCTGCTTCTTGTAATTATTATTTTATATTTAGCACAGACTAATTATGTGGCGATTAGCTATTTTCAGACAGCGAGTAAGTTTTTAGCGTTGCCAATTATTTTTAACACTCTACTGACTGTAATAATTGGCAAAAGATAACTGTTGTTGGAAAAAATAAATATGTTATACTCTTCATATGGCAGCTACAAAAACGACAAAAGAAACAAAAACTAAATCTCAAACTGTCTTGAAATCAAAAAAGAGGAATATGAAAAATATTTATAAAAATAAATATATTTTAGCGGGGGTTGCTGTCTTATTTTTGGGTGGAGCTGCCTATTTTGGTCGTAGTTTGTTTATCGCAGCAATGGTCAACGGCACTCCAATTTCAAGGCTAAAAGTTATTTCCGAGCTTGAAAGTCAGGCTGGGGCGCAAACATTAGACCAGTTAGTAACAGAAGTTCTAATCAGCCAAGAGGCTAAAAAACGTGGTGTTTCGGTTTCAGACGAGGAAGTTCAAACAGAAATAAACAATCTTCGCTCTGAGCTTGAAGGACAAGGTCAAAACCTAGATGATCTTTTGGCTTTGCAAGGAATCTCAGAAGATGTTTTGAAGCAGCAGTTTTATCTTCAATTATCGGTAGAAAAAATGTTTGCTGACGGTGTTAACGTAACAGACGAGCAAGTTAACGACTATGTTGAAAGTTTAGGTGATAGTGCTCCAGATCTTTCAGAAGAAGAGTTGCTTTCGCAAGCTCGAGTTCAACTTGAGCAACAAGAAATGGTTACTAATTTTCAAAATTGGTTGCAAGAAGCAAAAGCTGATTCTGAAATTAATTACTTTGTGAATTATTAACCTTCTTTAAAGAATGGCTGGTTCCCCTTTTATTTTTTGAATATTTTTGACTAACTCATAATAAGGCTTTTTATTTCCAGCCGTGTCTATCCATGAAAACTTCTGAAATGGTGTTTGCGTGTAATTTAATAAAAATGGAGTAACGGCGACAAGACGTTTATCTGTCCAGATATTTTCAAAAGCATATTTATAAAATTCTGAAATTTGCGTTCCTGCTATATTACATCCCCACCCCGTTTCAGTAATAAAAATTTGAGTTTTAGATTGAAGATAATACCTTTCTAAATAAGAAGTCTCCCATTCAAAAGATCTGATGCTGTTTCTTCCGGAATCAGTGGGGTTTCCGCAAAAACCGGGATTGGGATAGGAATGGCTATTATATCCGTCAAAAATTGTAAAAATAAGATTGTCGCTGACGTACATCTCTTGCCAAAAATCAACAGCATCTTTAGTTTGTGGGCTGTTTTTGGCAGCAGTGTCTAAAGCCGCAGGTAATATAAAAAAATCAACAGAGGCTCGTTTAAATTTTTCCCAGAAACGCCGTGCAACCTTGGCGTAATTATCAGGGTTTATTTGCCCACCCCATTCCTTGGCATGATTAGGTTCGTTAAACAAAACAACGTAACGGTTTTGGGTGGGCCAAGGAAGTTTATTTAAAAAATTTGCCCATTCTTGAGCGTCATTGATATCAGGCTTTAACCAGATTCCATTTTTGCTTTTTGTGGCGATTCTAACAATTGGAATAAGTTTTTGTTGTTTCAATTTTTCAAAAACTAAACTCCATCGACCAATATCTCGCTCATCTTCCCGGATTACAAATGTCACGTACCCCCACTGCCCCCCACTTCCGTTAACCATTTCGGCTGCAGCATCAATGTCATGCTCGTTTATTATGTGAATACCAAAGTAATTATTGGGTCTGCTAAGAGGGTTATCGGTTGCGAGTATAGTATTGGGTTTAGTTAAAGCTACTAAAATACATCCTAAAAATAAGAGCCGTTTCATATAGCTATTATAGCTTAGAAGTAAAGCAGCACTTGACAATATATTAGTAAATGCTAATATTTGATCTATGAATAAAATATCTGCTTTGACAAACCCAACGCGGATTAAAATTCTAAGCTGCCTGGGGAAGTCTCCTAAAAGTGTGTCTGAATTGATTTCAGTTTGTGAACTTTCCCAGTCTGCAGTTTCGCAACATCTTTCAATTTTAAAAGAAACAGGTTTTGTGAAAACGAATAAGCAAGGCAGGCTCGTTGTTTATAGTTTGTCTGATGGTCAAATAGCTAAAATAAGCAATTTGCTTGTTAAATATATTTAAATTATGAATTTAGTTTATAAGAGAAAATCCGACAAGAGGGCTTCTGAGATTTTAAAAGCATTGAAAGATTATGCTTTGAAATCAGATTGGCAGGTTTTGGGAAGTCTTAAATCAGACGAGTTTACTTACATTTCTTTTTGCAGTAAACACGTTTTGGAATTTGTGAAACACAATCCTCAAGCTACCGCTTTTTTGCCTTGCCAGATTGTTATTAAGGATGAGAGTGATGGTTGTAGTCTGGCAATTGCAGATCCCCACCTTTTGGTTTCGGGTATGCAGAATCAAATTCTGCATCACAAAGTACATGAGCTTGAGGTTGAGTTAAAACAGATTTTGACAAATGCGGCAGATTTAAAAGATTTGGAAATTGATAAGATAATATTGTATTCAACTGAAAGCTGCCCATATTGTAAGATGGAAGCTCAGTGGTTTTCAGATAACAATATAGATTATGAACTTATTTATGTTGATAAAGATCGTGCGGCAGCAGAGCGTATGGTTAAGTTAACAGGGCAAATGGGCGTACCTGTAACAGAAATTGTTTACAAGGATTCCGATCCTGAATTTGTAATTGGTTTTGACAAAGAAAAACTCTCCAATATTTTATTGAGTTAAACTTATTGCAGCAACTCAAGCTATAATAGATGTAATGTTTTTGCTTGTTGATAAACCAAAGGGCATGACCAGTCATGATGTTGTAGATGCGGTGCGTAAAAAAACAGGGCAGCGCCGTGTTGGCCACGGAGGAACACTTGACCCTAACGCCACAGGCCTTTTAATTGTGGGGGTTGGCCGTGAGCAAACTAAGCAACTATCGCAATTTAATACTCAAAAAAATAAAGTCTATGAAGCTGAGATTGTGTTGGGGCAGCAAAGGGATACTGATGATATTGAAGGTAAAATTATGAAAAAAAACAACACAAAACCATCTTTAGATCAGATCAAATTTGTATTAGAAAAATTTCAAGGCGAAATTGAACAAACACCTCCTGCTCATTCGGCAATAAAAATTAAAGGTAAAAAAGCCTATGAATTGGCTCGTGCTGGAAAGAATGTAAAACTTAAACCACGTAAAGTGCTTATTAAAAACATTAAAATTATGAGTTATACTTATCCCCACCTACAGATAGAGTTTGAGGTTGGAAGCGGCACTTACATCCGTGCTCTGGCACGAGATATTGGTCGGGAATTAGGAACGTATGCTTACTTGGCGAATTTAAGACGAACTCAAGTAGGAGATTTTAAAGTCGAAGACGCAAAAAAAATAGAAGAAATATAATGAATATTTTTCAAGCTAGCCTATTAGGATTAGTCCAGGGGCTGACAGAATTTCTGCCGGTAAGCTCTAGTGGCCATCTAGTTATCGTTCAAAAATTATTACCTGGTTTTACTCAACCTGGAGTTTTGTTTGATGTTTTGCTACATTTGGCAACCGCTTTAGCAATTTTAGTTTACTTTAGGGAGAAGATTATGGAGACGGACAGAAAATTTTTAGCCTTAATTGTAATAGGATCAGCTCCTGCATTTTTAGTAGGCTTTCTTTTCGGAGATCTTGTTGAATCACTTTTTAAAAGCACTTTAGTAGTATCAATCGGACTGTTCATAACTGCGGCCATGAATTGGACAACAGATAAAACTTGGGCGCGCAGACCTGTAATAGGTCGAATTGACGCTTTTTTTATAGGAATAGCGCAAGCCTTGGCTATTGTTCCAGGAATTAGTCGCTCTGGTTCAACTATCTTTGCCGCTACCTCCCTTGGAGTTGATCGAAGCGAGGCCGCCACATTTTCTTTTATTTTATCTATTCCCGCGATTTTAGGGGCTAATTTGTATCAGCTTGTGAGGTATGGTTTTGATGGCGGAGTTGATTATGGAGCTTATTTTGTCGGATTTTTAGTAGCTGCTTTATTTGGCTATCTGGCCATTTCGTTGGTTATTCGATTTTTGGGAGAGAAGAAATTTAAATATTTTGCTGCTTACTGTTTTGTTGCTGGAGTGGTTTCCTTTTTAATTTAAATAACTATAATTTTTGGTAAAAACAAACAAAAAGCTGTCAAAACTGATATGAAAGCAGCAATAAGAACGGCAGCTGCAGAAACGTCTTTAGCTATTTTCGCCTGAGGTTTAATTTCGGGACTAACTAAATTTACAATCGCCTCTAGTGTTGTATTAAAAAGCTCAAGAATTAAAACAAAGGAGATTGCATAAACTAAAAGTAACCATTCGTAGACATTGAAATTCAAAAAAGCAGCAAAAACGGCGGCAGTTGTGCCAGCTATTACATGAATGCGGAAGTTTGGTTCTCTTCTCAGAGCGGTAAACACTCCCTGCCATGCGTATTTAAAACTGTTAGGTAGCGATCGAAACTTGCTCATAATTTAAGTATAGCGCATAATGAAATATGAAACTAAAAGTTTCGCGTTTTTTTCTTTTAATCCCTGTTGTTATTTTATTTGGCGCTGGAGTTTTTGTTCGCTCTCTTCGCCAAACTTCTCCGGCCTCTGCGTGTATTACCATGAATTATTCAGGAACTCTTCAACCATCCGCACAGATGGCATTTTGGCATGGCCAACAAGTAGCAATTCCAACAAATCTTTTGGCTGTAGAGGATTTAGGTACTTCTCAAGTTCTAGGTGTAGCAGATCCCAGCTCTCGCTACATCGAAGTTGATTTGTCGGAACAAAAATTACGTGCTTGGGACGGTTCAGATCTTTTTATGGAAACTTTAGTATCCACAGGTCTTGCCTGGTGGCCAACACCAACTGGTGAATTTCGTATTTGGGTAAAACTTAGAGCAACTCGAATGGAGGGTGGAGAAGGGCGTTACTATTATAATCTTCCTAATGTTCCTTATGTTATGTATTTTGAAAACGAGGATATTCCTGGCTGGCTTGGTTATGGGATTCATGGGGCTTATTGGCATAATGATTTCGGAACTCCTCATAGTCATGGTTGTGTTAATCTTCCAACAGATTCAGCTCAAAAACTATATTATTGGGTTACGCCAAATTTACCTGAGGGCAGCTCTTCTGTTTTTTCATCTCCACACAATACGGGAACACGGATTATAATTCATGAATAATATCTGGTATTTTACTAATACATATCTTGTTTTTGTAGTTTGGTTATTTGTCTTGTTTTATTTCATATATATACAAAAATATAAGCAGGCAACTAAATTAACTGTAAGCTCAGTGTTGATTCTGGTAATAATTTTTTTTATCAAAGAGTTTTACCTTATCCCGAGACCGTTTAGATTAAGCGGATTCAGTCCAAACTCTGGGCTTAATATGTTTTCAAGTTTTCCCTCCCTTCATGCTGCTTGGGCATTTATGTTAGCTACAACAGCTGTCGTAGTTTTCAAAAAAGTAAGCTTTGAAGCTTTAGCAATTTTGGCTGCAACTTTCTTTTCTGTGTTTAGGGTATTGGCAAATTCTCATAGCCTTTTGGATATTGGGTTCGGAGCCTTGATTGGTGTTTTGATTACTGCCTATATCTTTGAAGCTTTAGATTTGTAAGACAAGCCTATCTTGACAGATAGCAGTATATTTATTAGACTGCTAAATTATGAGAACACTACCGGTTGTAGCCATGCGCGGATCAGTCGTTTTTCCGCATACAGACTCTTTTTTAAGCTTCGGCAGAAACAAATCTGTTTTAGCTGTTAATTCAGCCTTCTCAGATGATCGTGTTGTTGCGATTTTTAATCAAAAAGATCCGGAAGTAACAGACCCCAAAATTAAAGATCTTTACAAAGTTGGAACTGTTGCAACAATCACTCAACTGATGACTAACGAAGATGATGTTCATGCTCTTATTCGTGGTACAAGTAGGGTTAAGCTTGAGGAGATTGTCTCAGAAGATCCTTATTTGGTAGCACGCGTCAGTCAAATAGCAGAGGAAGAGGTTGAGGGGCCAGAGGTGATAGCTTTAGCTGGTGAGGCTGCTGAAATGTTTAGAAGAGCCATTAATTTGGGTAAAGGGGTTGATGTTCCAACAATTATGCGTATCCTTTCTCGTCAAGCTGATCCGATTGAAATCGTTGATTCTATCGCCAGTTTTTTAGATTTAAGACCTGCCGAAAAACAAAAGCTTCTTGAGACTCTTTCAGTGCGAAGACGTTTAGAAAAAGTAGTTGAATACCTCAGTCACGAAGTAAATGTTTTGGACTTAGAAAGAATAATCTCTTTAAAAACACAAAAGAGATTTGAAGATCAGATGAAAAAGGCAATGCTTCGAGAAAAAAAGCGTACCATTGAAAAAGAACTCGGAGAAGGGGGAAAAGACGAAGAGGACAGTGAGATTGCTGAGTTAAAGAAAAAAATTGTTGAAGCGAAGATGCCGAAAGACGTTGAAAAAAAGGCAAAAAAGGAACTCAAACGCCTAAGAAAGCTTCCTCCGTATAGTCCTGAGACTGGTTACCTGCGTAATTATTTGGAATGGTTGGTTGAAATGCCTTGGAATAAATACAGCAGAACTAATGTTTCTGTTAAGAAAGCAGGTAAAACTCTAGATATTGATCATTATGGACTAAACAAAGCTAAAGAACGAATTTTAGAGTATCTCGCCGTAATGAAGCTTAAAAATAGCAAAAAGAAAAAAAATGAAGATCAACCGCATCCGACCATCCTTTGTTTTGTTGGACCTCCGGGTGTTGGGAAAACTTCGATTGGAAAATCAATCGCGAAGGCTTTGGGTCGGGAGTTTGTTCGTATTTCTCTTGGCGGTGTTCGTGATGAGGCCGAAATTCGTGGGCACAGGAGAACTTATGTTGGAGCGATGCCTGGCAGGATCATTCAGTCTATTAAAAATGCAGAAACAAAAAATCCAGTCTTTATGTTGGACGAAGTGGATAAAATTGGGTCTGATTATCGGGGCGATCCATCAAGTGCGCTTTTGGAAATACTAGATCCAGAGCAAAATAAAGAATTCTCCGATCATTATCTAGAAGTACCATTTGACCTTAGTAGTGTCATGTTTATCTGCACAGCGAACGTCTTGGATACAATTCCAGCACCGCTCAGAGACAGAATGGAGATCATTCGTTTTGCTGGATATATTGAAGAGGAAAAATTCAATATTGCCAAAAAATATCTTTGGCCAAAACAAACAAGCGTAAACGGGATTGAAAACAAAAAAATTAAAATTACTGATAAGGCCATTCGTGAAGTGATTAAATTTTACACGCGTGAGGCGGGGGTGCGGAACTTGGAAAGAACTTTAGCAACAGTAGCCCGAAAAATTGCCCGTGAGATTACCGAAGGTAAAAAGTACCCCAAACTTATAAAAGCTAATCATATACAAAAATATTTGGGTCCAAAAAAATTCCGCTCACAAATTAAAGGCGAAGAGGATGAAGTGGGGATGTCTACAGGCCTGGCAGTTACAAGTACAGGAGGAGAAATTTTATTTGTTGAAGTTTCACTTATGCCGGGCAAGGGAAAGTTGACTTTAACCGGGCAGCTGGGTGATGTTATGAAAGAATCAGCTAAAGCTGCTTTCACTTGGACCAAATCAAATTGGCACCAACTTGGTTTGCGGGAGGATTTTGGTAATAGTATTGATGTTCATATACATGTTCCCGAAGGTGCAACCCCCAAAGATGGACCTTCGGCTGGAATTGCAATGGCGACTGCTCTTGTTTCGGCTCTGACCCGTATTCCGGTTAAGCGTGATGTGGGTATGACAGGGGAGATTACTCTTCGCGGAAGAGCTTTGGAAATAGGTGGTGTTAAGGAAAAAGTAATTGCGGGGCATCGAGCTGGATTGAAAACAATTATTTTACCTGAGGATAATAAAAAAGATATGGAAGATGTTCCCAATAACGTCAAAAAAGATATTAAGTTTGTATTTGTGGATAGGCTTGAGAATGCTCTGGCAGTTTCGCTTACTAGTCTACCTCAACACAAAAATAAAAACGGAGAAAAGGCAACGCATCCTCCATCCTTCATTGCTTCAATGTAGTTAGTAAGTTAAAATAACTTAGATTTTTGAGATTGGCAAAGGCCCCATCGTCTACAGTGCGAGCGCAAGCAAGCAATGCTATACGAAATGGGTCAATAATTTGATATAGACGGCCCCATCGTCTAGTGGCTTAGGACGCTAGGTTCTCATCCTAGTAACCCGGGTTCAAATCCCGGTGGGGTCACACTCGTACTTGAACTCTTTTTCTTCTTGACTTTTGTTTTTAAAAAGCACATAAATTAATTACAGAAAATATTTGTGAGCAAGTACGTCTTTCTCACTACTTTCAGTTTGAAAAGACCCTGGGACAACCCGTTGAAGGGTCTTTTTTAGTGGAAAAGGGGGTGGTAATAAATGGCAACAAAAAAGAAGGCTAAGAAGGGTAAGAAGTAATTTTATTGCCTGGTAATCCCATGCGCTTGGTCAAATTCCAGGGGTATGGGATGAACCCAGGCGGGATCTATGTTCGGCTGCGGATTAAGCCGATGCCGCAAAAAGAAATACTCCGTTCTTGGTAGATAATCTGTTAGGGGTTGTGCTCCATCTACAAAGCGGTCGATAGTGTTTTCATCTCCGACAAACAATTCCATTAATTGTTCTAATTGATACGGATTTGAGTTCCACTCATTTAAATCTTCATAAACCTCTCCTTGATATCGGGCAGCGACTTGTTGTTTATCTAGATTAATTGGGTTTTCAGAGCCAAGCAGAAACACCCCTCTGCCATCGGGGCTAACAGCGATCAAAATTTCAGAAAACACCTCCTTCATGGCGGAAAAAAGCATTTGAAAATCGTCTGTTGGTGCTCCGTACCAAAACCAGGCAACTAGAATACCATTAGGATTTAAGATTTCTTTGGCGTCTTTATAAAACTCTTTGCTGTAAAGCACTGTTGTTCCGGCGGCGTTTATAGGGGGTGGTGGGTCAATAACAATTGTATCGTATTTTTTATTGGTCATGCGAATATAGTTTCGTCCGTCGTTGATAATAATATTTCCCTTTGGGTTGGCCAGTACGGCTTCGCCATCGTTATAAAACATGGTAAAGGTTTTAGGTACGGACGGCACAAGCTCAACGGCATCAACAGTAATATTGTGCGTTAAGGCAGAACGATATGTGGTACCCATACCAAAAGCAACAATAAGCATGTTATCCGGGTTTGGGTGAACCAAAAGCGGTAGGTGTGCGAGGAGTTTTGTTTGAATTGTTAGGGTTGTGGTTTGAATGCCGTCTATAATAAGGCCTTTATTGTTAGGATCTGAGCCTGGTCCGGCAAAAGCCAGAACAGACGCAGACTCATCTTCCAAGTATTGCCAATCCCAACCCTGCGACTGGTAATATAGAATTTTCTTTTTGATACTGTTTTCAATTAGTGTGTTTGGAAAATATTTTGGAGCAGCTAGTGTTACTAGAATAGCTGTGGCGAAAACAGTGGGGAAAATTGTTATCCTCTTGGACGCTTGTAGGTAAATAAAAATAGCAACCAAAAAATTCAAAATAGCTAAGAACATCAAGGTTGAACTTGTACCTATTAATCCGATAAGGACAAATCCGCTAACAAGTGGTCCAACTATTGATCCGGCAGTGTTAACTCCGTAAGACAAGCCTACGCTGAAGCCTGTATTTTCCTGCTCTTCAAAAAGACTGGTTACAATAGGAAAAGTAGTTCCCATCAAAATTGCAGTGGGAGTCAAAACGATAATCAATCTGTAAATATTAGAAAGGTTTGAATCGAAGCTTAAAATTAGCAAAGAACTTAGTGCTCCAATTCCAATCAAGCCTTGAATAAAGGCAAATAAAATTGCTCGATTTTTACTTGCACTTATAAGCTTGGGAGCGATAATTGACCCTAAAGCAATCCCCGCTAAGATTATGCCTAAGATTAAAGCAAAGGCGTAGATGTAAGTACCCATGGAGGCCACCAGCATGCGTGTCCAGATTATTTCATAAGAAAAGCTGATTGCTCCAGACAAAAAAAAGCCGAAGAGAACAAAGATTAAAGTTTGGCGACTAACATGTATTTTTTTTGTATCTTTTTTTGCTTGTAAATGGGATTTATCTGTCAGATCAAAATTAATACTTAAACCTAAAAGCCCCAAAATAATGTTAGCCCCTCCAGCAATAATTACAGTTACAAAGATTCCAAAAAGTTCTATAAGAAAATAGGCTGATATCAAAGCTCCTAAAAATGCTCCCAGTGTATTAAGAAAGTATAAAAGCGAAGTTTGTTTTGCCAAATTTTGTTTTTTGGAAAAAGTCTTAATGAGAAAAGGCATGGTTGTACCCATAAAGAAAGTTGAAGGAAAAACAAGAACTGCTGTTGTAAAAAGCTTGGTGACAATGTTGCCGCTGTATATTTGTGTAACTTGGGAGAAAGAAACTAAAGAAATTATTGAGAAAAAACCAATCAAGATTTCAGCAACAGCCCAATAACGAAGGTTTGTTTGAGGTTTATTTTTGTCGGATATTTTTCCTGATACTACGGAACCAATTGCCAGTCCTGCCATAAATATGGAGATAATGGCTGTTGTTGAATGAGTTGTGTTTCCGAAAACAAGAACAAAAAGGCGTGCCCAGAGAACTTGATAGATAAGACCTAAAGCACCTGAGACAGTAAACAAAATAAATATTATTTTTTTCATAGATTTTTAGACTTTCTAAAGATAGCATTTTTAAATTGAATTGCAATAATCTTGCTCGCTTGACAGAAGTATGAATAAAAAGTAAAATACTTCATGTTGAACTCAAATATGAGACAAAACGCTTACAGCTTCTTACTTATAAGCTCTTCGTACAAGAAGATTCATTAATAAAGAGAGCCCGTTCTCTCTTTGAAATATGCATAAGTAAGGTTTTTTTGAGTCAAAAAGGTTTAAAAAATGAAAAACGATAAACAAATACAAGTAACAGACAAAGGTTTAAAAGCTCTTCAAGAGGAGCTTAGTATTCTGGTGGATAAAAAACGTCCGAAAGTTGTTGCTCGACTTGAAAGAGCCCGTAATGAAGGCGATTTAAGTGAAAACAGCGACTATATTGCTGCCAAAGAAGAACTTGAATTTTTGGATGGACGTATTGATGAGCTAAAATATGTGGTTGATCATGCTGAAACCGTGGACACTTCAAATATTCCTGACGACCAAGTGGCTTTAGGAACGATTGTTACATTGCAGGTAAATGGCGATACTCATGAATACGAAATTGTTGGTGAATGGGAAGCTGATCCGATGAAAAAGAAAATTTCACCTAAATCTCCCCTGGGAAGTCAGCTTGTTGGAAAACAGATTGGACAGAGTGTTGTTGTCGAAGCTCCAGCAGGAAATATTGCTTATGAAATTAAGGAGGTTAAATCAGCCGTATAAATTTGGGGTTTTTAAGTGACGTGATTTAGGCCCCAAAAGACGGGGCCTTTTTTAGTACTCAAAACTTCGCTATACTATACCTAGTTAAAAAATGGCAAACACAAGACTTGAAGAGATTCGTAAAATTCGACTAGAAAAAACGCAAAAACTGCGCGAGCTTGGTATTGACCCCTACCCAGCAAAGGCACAAAAAAGCACAAATGCCTCAGAGATTTTAGGGAATTTTGAAAAATTTGAGGGCAAAAGCGTGCACATTGCCGGACGGATTATGAGTTGGCGCGAACACGGCGCTTTGGTGTTTGCCCACCTCCAAGATGATTCCGGACAAATTCAACTTTTTATTCAACAAGACAAGCTTGCCATAACCTCAAAAGAAAAACAAAATTTGGGTTTTTCAGATCTTAATTTACTAGATATCGGTGATTTTATCGAAGTTTCTGGTGAAGTTACAAAAACAGTCAGAGGTGAAATTTCTGTTGTTCCTAAAACTATCAAAATCCTAACCAAGTCTATAAGGCCTCTGCCATCTGAATGGCATGGGTTGAAGGATGAAGAGGCTCGCTACAGACAGCGATATGTTGATTTGATTCTTAACAAAGAGATCAAAGACTTACTTAAGAAAAAAACAATATTTTGGAATTCAATGCGCGATTTTTTGGAAAACGAAGGTTTTCTTGAAGTTGAAACACCGGTTCTGGAAAATACAGCCGGCGGAGCGGATGCTAGCCCCTTTGTTACTCATCATGAAGCTTTGGATATAGATTTATATTTGCGCATTTCTATGGGTGAGCTGTGGCAAAAGAGACTCATGGTTGCCGGATTTGAAAAAACCTTCGAGATTGGCAGGCAATTCAGAAATGAAGGTATTAGCCGAGAGCATCTGCAAGATTATACCCAGATGGAGTTTTACTGGGCTTATGCCAACTACGAAGATTCGATGAAGTTAGTCGAGTCTATGTATAAACACGTAGCTAAAACTACTTTTGGTAAAACTAAGTTTAAAATCGGCAAGTTTGAAGTGGATTTGGATAAGGACTGGGAACGAATCGATTATCAAAAAATAGTTTTAGAAAAAACTGGTCTTGATATTCTCAAAGTAGAAGACGACGAAATTAAAGTAAAATTAAGTGAAAAGAAAATAAGGTTTGAGAAATCCGATCAGCGGGCAAGGCTTGTCGATTTACTTTGGAAAGACATTCGAAAAAGTATTGCTGGCCCGGCATTTTTGACTGGACACCCTGTTGAAGTTTCACCGCTTGCCAAGCGCGATCCAAGAAGGTTAGAGCTGACAGAGCGTTATCAAATAATTTTAGCGGGGTCTGAGATGGGCAATGGATATTCCGAGCTTAACGACCCGGTAGATCAGGCAAAGCGTTTTGAAGCTCAGCAAATGATGCGCGATGCGGGCGATGCAGAAGCACAAATGCACGACTCCGATTTTGTCCGTGCTTTGGAATACGGCATGCCACCTGTGACCGGGTTTGGAGTATCGGAGAGGCTTTTTAGTTTTCTGGCAGACAAACCTATTCGTGAAACCGTCTTTTTCCCATTACTGCGTCCGGAGGAGGGAAGTAAAAAAAATGAATAGAAAACAAGCACTAGATCTAGCTCGAGCTCACACTAAAAACGAAAATCTGCTGCGGCATATGCTGGCTGTGGAAGCCGCCATGCGCGCTTTGGCTGACAGGTTAGACGGCGATCCAGAAGCTTGGGGTTTGGCCGGGTTACTTCATGACGCCGATTATGAAGAGGTCAAAGAAACTGCCAAAAAAGATCATACCAAGGTTCTTCTTAACTGGCTTGAGGATTATGATGTTACGCCGGAAGTCAGATCCGCCATTGCGGCGCATGCCTGGCAGTATGTAGAAGGCGCACCAGAGCCGCAAACACCAATGGAGTGGGCGCTTTATACGTGTGATGAGCTGACTGGCCTTATTGTGGCTGTGGCTTTGGTTAAGGGCGGAAATTTATCAGACGTTACAGTGGAATCTGTCATGAAAAAATGGAATCAAAAGAGCTTCGCGGCTGGCGCTAATCGCGATCAAATTGTCCTTTGTGAAGAAAAGCTTGATATTAAACTAGAAGATTTTGTTGAAATTGTTTTGCAAGCAATGCAAAATATTAAGAACGATTTAGGATTAAAATAAAGCAATGATAGATATTAATTTAATTAGAGAAAAGCCGGATGAAGTTAAACATGGAGTTTCTCGAAAAGGGTATGATATTTCAATTGTAGCTCGGGCGGAGGTTTTAGACACAAACAGAAGAGAATTGATCGAGGAGGTTGAGGGCCTAAGAGCGAAGAGAAATGAATATGCAAGAGAGCAGAACCGTGAAGGTGGAAAGAATGTTAAAAAGAAACTTAAGTTGTTGGAGCCAGACTTGGTGCGGGTAGAGAAGGATTTAGAAGAGGTAATGAATGCAATTCCAAATCTACCTATAGATAGCGTCCCTGATGGTAAAGGAGAAGATCAAAACAAGACTCTACATGAATACGGCAAAAAGCGCGAATTTAATTTCAATCCGAAAGATCATTTAGAAATTGGTCAAGATTTAGATCTTTTTGATTTTGAAGCCGGAGCCAAAGTGGCTGGAAGTCAGTTTTATTATTTAAAAAACGATGCTGTACTTTTGGAGTTTGCTCTTTTGCAATTTGGAATGCAGCTTCTAGCGGAAAAAGGATTTAAACTAATAGCCACGCCGGATTTGGCAAAAAGCCGTTATTATTTGGGCACAGGCTATCAGCCTAAAGGAGATGAGGCGCAGACATATGAGATACAAGAGCAGGATTTAGGGTTAATTGCTACGGCAGAGGTGACGATGGCTGGGTATCATGCTGATGAAGTGTTAAACAAAAAAGATTTGCCCCTAAAATATGCCGCTGTCAGCCACTGCTTTCGGCAAGAGGCCGGAGCCTACGGCAAGTACAGCAAAGGGCTTTACCGGGTGCATCAATTTACAAAATTAGAAATGTTTGCCTACACCACTCCCGAGGCCTCAGATGAAATGCATCAGGAGATCTTAAAAATCGAAGAGGAGATAATGCAAGCTTTAAACATTCCTTATCGCGTCGTAGAAATGTGTACGGGGGATTTGGGAGCAATTGCTGCTAAAAAATATGATCTGGATGCCTGGATGCCGGGCCGCGGTGACTGGGGCGAGGTGACTTCTACAAGCAACACCACCGATTATCAAGCCAGAAATTTAAATATCAAATACCGGGAAGGCGATCATAATGAATACGTACATATGTTAAACGGTACCGCAATCGCTACTTCCAGGATGATTATCGCGATTTTAGAAAACTATCAAAACGAAGACGGCAGTGTGGATATTCTCGAACCTCTGCAAAAGTGGATGTGGAAGGACAAAATTACGCCGGAAAAATAACCCTTCTTTCCTGCGCTATCCAAGCAGATCAAGAAGGGTTGAGTAAGGCTAAGCTTCCCCGGTAACGATTGTTATTTCAAACGTTCGTCCCTCTACGGTTTTTTTCCCCAGAGTATTGTGTAGAAAGTCTACGCAACCTTTTTTGAGAGCCTCAGGATTCCTAGCTGTCTGGAAGCTCTGAGGTTTTCCTTCTGGCCATTCGCATTTCTGGCGATTAACTCTGACCAGAAATATCGGCTCGCCTTTTGCGTTGTGAAACTTTGTATAGGCACTTAGAAACGTGCCATTTCCGTAGGCAAATTCGCCGATGACAACTATGTTGACATTCATCGCTTTTTCCTCTCAAAGTGCAAAGTATGTCATGCGATCGATA
>Ga0272443_10003463_pt1 | contig 18567 bp, 22 predicted proteins | sample SSMAcet12_FD_193581 | JGI IMG/M metagenome (GOLD analysis project Ga0272443, IMG submission 193581) | Marine sediment archaeal communities from Little Sippewissett salt marsh, Falmouth, MA, United States - SSM-Acet-12 | ecosystem: Environmental > Aquatic > Marine > Wetlands > Sediment ... | reverse complement strand
AAAGTCTTGACATATTATTGAATCCTCTTGGCGTTCCAAGTCGAATGAATGTTGGACAGATTCTTGAAACACATCTTGGCTGGGTGGCAAAAGTGTTAGGTTTCAATGCGGTAACTCCTGTTTTCGATGGTGCTGCTGAAGGCGACATCCAGAGATTAACAGATGAATCTAACGAACTTATGAAGAAACGGAAAGCTGAACTCCAGGAGCAAAGGCAAGTGCCTCCTGTAGATGAGTTTTTCGTTAATATCCCAGATACTTTAAAGACGCAGTTATATGACGGCAGAACTGGTGAGCCGTTCGATCAACGTGCAACGATTGGATATATCTATATGATGAAACTGCATCACCTTGTTGATGACAAAATTCACGCCAGAGCAACCGGGCCATATAGTCTGATTACACAGCAGCCTTTGGGTGGTAAAGCCAGAACCGGTGGGCAAAGATTCGGAGAGATGGAAGTCTGGGCGCTTGAAGGTTATGGAGCTGCTTATACGCTTCAGGAAATGTTAACTGTAAAGAGTGATGATGTCGAGGGACGTACGAAGATTTATGAATCAATGGTCAAGGGACAAAACTCACTTGAAGCCGGCACACCTTTATCATTCGATGTACTTTGCAACGAGATAAGAGGTTTGGGGCTTAATATACAACTCGAAAAGAAACGTCTTGGTAGTACAAGTTTTTAAGAATAAATAATGAGTAATTACCAACTATCATTTTTCAATACTAAGGGGCATTAAATGTTAGGGAGTATTTACGACCGCATAAATGACTACGGTTCAGTTAAAATATCATTGGCAAGTCCGAATGATATACGCAGTTGGTCTTTTGGTGAAGTAAGAAAGCCTGAGACAATCAATTACCGTACATATAGACCTGAAAAAGATGGTTTATTCTGTGAAAGAATTTTTGGGCCTGAACGCGACTGGGAATGTGCATGCGGAAAGTATAAAGGTACGAAATTCAAGGGTATTATCTGCGATAGATGCGGAGTAAAAGTGACTCATAGCCGTGTTCGACGAAAACGAATGGGGCACATCAACCTTGCTGCGCCTGTTGTACATATATGGTTTTTCAAGGCTATCCCTAATAGGCTGGGAAATCTTCTGGCTATGAAAAGCGCAGATCTGGAGAAAATTATATATTTCCAGGAATATGTTGTTACTGATCCAGGTCAGAGTCCTTTAAAAGCCGGGCAGCTTCTTAGTGAGGAAGAATGCAGAGACGCGACAGAGAAGTATGGGAAGTCATTTAAAGCGGCTATGGGAGCCGAGGCTATTAAGTACTTGTTGGAAAATCTGGACCTTGAAAAAATAGCAGGTCAGCTCAAACAGGCAATTATAAAAACCAACAGTAAACAAAAAATCAAAGATCTTACAAAACGGCTTAAAATAATCAATCAGGTCAGAAACAGTAATAACAAAGCCGAGTGGATGGTGCTTGACGTTATTCCTGTTATTCCACCTGATTTAAGACCACTCGTTCTTCTTGAGAGGGACAATTTTGCCACAAGTGACTTAAATGATTTATACAGACGTATAATTAATCGTAACAATCGTTTGAAAAAGTTAATGGATTTAAATGCTCCCGAAGTAATTATTCGTAATGAAAAAAGAATGCTTCAACAGGCCGTGGATTCATTGCTGGATAATGGACGTTGCAGACGTTCTGTTTTAGGCAGTAATAATCGTCCTTTAAAGTCCCTGACTGATATGATCAAAGGCAAGCAGGGTAGATTCCGTGAGAACCTGCTGGGAAAACGTGTTGATTATTCGGCAAGGTCAGTGATTGTAGTGGGGCCGGAATTAAAATTATATCAATGCGGATTACCAAAGAAAATCGCTCTTGAGTTATATCAGCCTTTTATAATTCGCAAACTGAAACAGCATGGACTGGCCGATACGATAAAAAGCGCCAAAAGAATGATTGAAAGGCGGGATGAACAGGTTTGGGATATACTTGAGGAAGTTATTCATCAACATCCTGTTTTACTTAACCGAGCACCGACGCTTCATCGTATGGGCATTCAGGCCTTCGAACCTAAATTGGTTGAAGGTAATGCCATCATGCTTCATCCGTTGGCCTGCAAGGGTTTCAACGCCGACTTCGATGGTGACCAGATGGCAGTTCATTTGCCATTGAGTGTCGAAGCCCAGGCTGAAACACATATATTAATGATGACTACATCCAACATTTTCTCTCCGGCAAATGGTTCGCCGATGGTTGGGCCGTCTCAGGATATGGTCATGGGTAATTATTATCTGACTTATCTGGAAACTCGTGGAGTAATTGATCGCGATAAACTTAAATTGTTTAAAGATACTTTCGAAGCAATAATGGCTTATGAAATGGGTAAGATAGATATACATACGAGAATAAAGGTCAGGATTGATAATGATATAAAAGTAGTAACTGATTCCGGAGTTGAAGATTTAAATATTATTGAAACAACCGCAGGCAGATGTATATTCAATGATATTCTCCCGAAAGGAATGCCCTTTTACAATGTAACAATGTCTCAAAGAAGACTGGGCAGAGTGATTCATGACTGTTATGAATTCGCGGGTTCTTCCGAAACAGTGGTGTTATTGGATGAAATAAAAAATACCGGTTTCAAACATGCAACTCTTGCCGGGTTAAGTTTTGGGATTACGGATCTAAGAATTCCAAAGAGAAAACAGGAAATTATTGATGAAACTGAAAAAAGAGTAAACAAAATACACAAGAATTACAATGATGGTGTTTTAACCGAAGGTGAAAGATATAATCAGGTAGTTGATGCATGGACAAACGCCCGTGTGGCGGTGACCAACGAAATGATGCGGGGTCTTAAGGAAGATACCAAAGATGATGGTACACCTTATTTGAATACGATATATCTAATGAGTGATTCCGGTGCAAGGGGAAGTGTCGACCAGATTCAGCAGCTTGCAGGAATGAGAGCCTTAATGGCAAAACCAAGTGGCGAAATTATTGAGACACCTATTAAATCGAACTTCCGGGAAGGTTTAACTGTTCTTGAATACTTTAGTTCTACTCATGGTGCGCGTAAAGGACTGGCGGATACTGCGTTAAAGACAGCTAACTCTGGTTATCTTACACGTAAATTGATTGATGTCGCACAAAATGTGATTGTAATCGAACGTGATTGCCAAACTCTGCAGAGAATTACAAAAAGTGCAGTAAGCCCGCCAAGAGCTGAAGCGGTTGATGTTCCGCTTTCTCAGCTAATTATCGGAAGGACAGCCAGAGACAATATCCGCAATCCGATTACAGATGAGATGATTGCCAGGGAGAATGAAGTTATTACACCTGAAGCGGCGGGGAAAATTGAAGCATTGGGTCTTGACGCTATTAGAGTTAGAAGTCCTCTAACATGCGACAGTCCATTTGGGATTTGTGCCAAGTGTTATGGATGGGATATGAGCACGGGACAGTTAGTCGAGGAAGGTGCCGCTGTTGGCATTGTTGCGGCTCAATCTATTGGTGAGCCGGGTACTCAGTTAACATTAAGAACATTCCATACCGGCGGCGTTGCTTCCCGAGCAATTCTTGAAAGAGAACAAGCCGCTACGCATGCCGGAAAGATTAAGTACCGTGATATCAATGCCGTTGAGGTTAAACAGGATGATGGTACTATTGTTGTGACTGCACTGAAACGTAATGGTGAAATCACTATTCTTGATTCCAAGGACAGGGAGCTTGATAGATTTAAGGTGCCATACGGCGGTATAATATTAATTGAAGACAATACAGAAGTTAAAGCCGGTTTACCATTGTTTAGATGGGACCCGCACCGTACACCTATATTAGCGGAAGTAGCAGGCCTTATTCGCTTTGTTGACATTATCGTAGGCGAGACCATTGGAATCGAGGAAGAACGAAAAGGTCAGGCGGGCAAACCGGTTGTTATCGAGCATAAGGGAGATAAACATCCGCAGATTATTATTGAGGATAAGGATGGGAAAATTCTTGATGTTCATTACCTGCCTGCAGGAGCCCGAATAGAAGTTATCGAGGGACAGAGTGTTCAGGCGGGTCAGTTGCTTGCTCATCAGCCCAGAGCTACAGGCGGTACACAGGATATCACAGGTGGTTTACCCAGAGTTACTGAGGTTTTCGAAGCCCGGAAACCGAAGGACCCCGCCGCGATGGCCGAAATCAGCGGAAAAGTCGAACTAAGAAGTGACAAGCGTAAGGGGAAGATGACAATTATTATTAAAAGCGATAGTGGTATGGAAAAGGAGCATCACGTTCCGCGTGACAGGCATCTTAATGTGCATGCCGGCGATTACTCAGAAGCGGGCGATGCCCTGACAGATGGTCCATTGGTGCCGCATGATATTCTGAGAATTAAAGGTGAGGAAGCGTTACAAAAATATTTAACAACGGAAATCCAGAATGTCTATCGTTCGCAGAATGTTAATATCAATGATAAGCACATTGAAATTATTTGTTCTCAAATGATGCGTAAAGTGGAAATCGAATCTGTTGGTGATAGTGGTTTTCTGCCGGGTGAGGTTGTTGATAAATTCATTTTCAGAAAAGAAAATGAAACTTTAGCCAACAGTATGAAAATAGCCGATGTAGGAGATGCAAGCGATCTGGAATTAGGGCAGGTCTTAAGCAAGAAGGAACTTGCTGTTGTGAATGAAAAAATCGAAAGCATTGGCGGCAAAGGTGCTACCGGCAAAAAACCGAAACCCGCAACAGCAAAAACACTTCTTTTAGGAATAACGAAAGCTTCGTTGTGGTCGGAAAGTTTTATCGCAGCGGCCAGTTTCCAGGAAACAACAAAAGTACTGACCGAAGCGTCATTGGCGGGAAAAACTGATGAGCTTCACGGCCTCAAGGAAAATGTAATTCTTGGCCATTTAATCCCTGCCGGTACGGCATTTAAACCGTATTTGAATATTAAAGTTAAACATCTTGTCGAAGCACCACTTCCGAAGGAATTTGAGGAAGTAGCGGAAATCAGGGAAGCAAAAGAAGCAGAGGCGAAAGCAGAAGCCGCCGTCAGAGAAGCCTTGGGAATTGAATAATTTGCTTTATTAGTCAAGATAAAGCAGTGACTACCACAAATATGTTATAGTTGCTGCTTTATTTTTTTATGTTTTTGGTTGCGACCCGTTTTGGAGTTTTTTAACTAAATCGGCTATTGACTTTAATTCTTTAATATCCAATGGTATGTCTTGATTCTTTACGATATTTTCAGGATTATTTTCAGCCGGTTCGTTTTGCGGAGGCAGATTATTTTTGGATTCAATGTCTATAATTGGCGTATGAACGGATTTCTCTGTGAGTTTTTGTTTGCTCTGAGCTGCATCTGATGCAGGGTTTTCCTCTGTATTTGTTTCTTCGGTGGTGACCTGTTCTTCGAAAAATTGTTTAATATTCTTTATAGCGTTTATTTCATTTTGCTGTACCTGGTTAACAGTTGTTAATTCCTTTATCTGCAGATTCAAATCATCTTTAACCTGTTGATATTGAAAAAGATTTACTTTTAATTGCTCATTAGCGTTTCTCAGTTCGTTTATTTCCTTTTTAAGCTGTCCTTCGGTTCTTTTATTTTTTGTAATATCATGTTGAAGTTTTCTGATTTGTTCCCTTAGCCTTCTCCACTCTTTCGTTGTTTGACCCCATGGTTTATCGTGGGTTTCCTGCTCTGATAAAAAGTTTTGTTCTTGTATCTGTTGGTGAAAAATCCTGTCGTTTATAGTTTTGTGGTCGGAGAGCTTTAAGCCGATAATCTCTGATCTTCCTGTTTTCTGGATTATATGCTTTTTTTCAATTCTGTTTTTTCTCATGCGTCTCAAAATAAAAAACAGCATTACAACTAATATCGCTGCTATTGCCTGAAGATGCCATGATTTCAATACTACATCTTTATTGAGCCATGAAAAAAACTGTGTCACTTTGTCCAGTACAAAATATATTTTATCCATTTATGTCTTCCGCATTTTAGTTTGAATTATTTTTAATATTTGTTGTTTCATAAGAAATCAACTTAGTTAACATCAGTACTTTAGCTTCCCTCACCTGTACCCGCGTTTAGCTTTGCAGGTAATAAAATTTAGTATATCGAGTAAATTTATCAACTAAAACAATATGTGTCAAAAAGAAAATCCTGTTAAAAAATGGTATAAAAAAGTCATAATTGCCTATGTTAACATGCTTTGGAATAAGGAAATTCTATGGGTATATCCTGAATGATAGAAGTTTTATGTTACAAGGAAAAAATGAAAATTCAGAATATCAGTTGATCAAGTAGTGGCTATCAGGTTATCAGATTTATAGGTTATCAACCAGATTCCCAGATATACTGCTAACTTGATTCCCTAATATCCTGTGTTGTTTTCAAGTATTTCTATGCTGATTATTTGATATAAAGGTTAAAAATATGCGTTTTTTTGGATATTTTTTGAAAAAAATTGCTCTCTAAGCATAAAATTATGTTGGAATTTGTAAAACTGATGCTACAATAGCCTCTCGTTTAAAAAATATATTTAAGAATTGATAATCGGGGATTATCGAAAGTATGCCTACAATAAATCAGTTAGTTAGAAAGCCACGGGCCAAATCGAAAGGTCATAAGAGAGTTTCTGATATTAGCGGCTCGCCGCAGAAACGCGGTGTATGCTTAATTGTGAGAACACAGACACCGAAGAAGCCGAATTCCGCTTTGAGGAAAATAGCTCGTGTAAGATTAACAAATGGTAAAGAAGTTACAGCTTATATACCTGGAATAGACCATAATCTCCAGGAGCACAGCACAGTCATTATTCGAGGAGGCAGGGTAAGGGATTTGCCGGGTGTTCGTTATCATATCGTGCGTGGCGTACTTGATTGTGCCGGTGTGTCTAATAGAAAACAAGGCAGAAGCAAGTACGGAGCCAAGAAATCCAAGTAAATTAAAAACAGAGCGATAAAGCTCAATATAGAAAGAATTAAATCCGGAAGTAGAATATGAAAAGGTTTACCTCTTCAAGCCAGCAATTAAAACCAGATTCGAAATTTAATAGCAAGCTGGTATCAAAATTTATCAATTGCCTGATGTTAGACGGGAAAAAAAGTAATGCACAGCAGGTTTTCTATGATGCTATGGACCTGATAGGCGAAAAAATTAAAGATTCTCAAGCTATTGATGTGTTTGAAAAAGCAATTAATAATGTAAAACCTCTCATTGAGGTCCGAAGTAAACGTGTCGGCGGTGCCAGTTATCAGGTACCTATGCAGGTAAATGCAAGACGACAGCAATCTCTGGCATTCAGATGGATATTGGCATCTGCCAGGGGCAAAAAAGGAAAACCCATGCATGTGCGTCTTGCTTCTGAATTAATCGATGCGTATAATGAGCAGGGCGGTGCAATGACCACTCGGGAGAATGTACATAGAATGGCCGAGGCAAATAAAGCGTTCGCTCATTTTGCTTGGTAATAATTGTTTTTTATCTCTGCCATGGTAATTTTAATAGAAGAACCATGGCAGTTTTTTTATCTATTATTTGTGTTTTAATACTGATATCAGGTCATAGACGGGATTGTGTGTAGAAATAAAATGGGTACTCTGGCAAAATTGCGCAATATTGGAATAATGGCTCATATAGATGCCGGCAAAACAACAGTAACTGAACGTATACTTTACTATACCGGCAAAACCTATAAAATGGGGGAAGTCCACAATGGTACTGCAGTTATGGATTTCATGGAGGAGGAGCAAAAAAGAGGTATCACAATCACGTCGGCTGCGACAAAGTGTCCATGGAGGGATTATGAATTAAATCTCATCGATACGCCGGGGCATATTGATTTTACCGCTGAAGTGGAGAGATCATTACGCGTTCTTGATGGTGCTATTGCTGTATTTGATGGTAGCGAGGGAGTACAGGCTCAGAGTGAGACAGTCTGGAAGCAGGGGCAAAAGTATGGTTTGCCCTGTCTTTGTTTTATTAACAAAATGGATAAGACAGGAGCAGATTTTGAAATGTCTGTAGACAGCATTCGCGATAAGCTTTTAGCTAATCCTGTTGTTATGCAGCTTCCAATCGGTGCAGCAGATTCTTTTAAGGGAATAGTAGACTTATTAAGCATGAAAGCGGTATTTTATGAGACCGAAAAGATGGGGGCGACTTTCGAGGAAACAGAAATTCCCTCTGAGCTAAAGGAATATTCTCAAAAACAAAGAGATTTATTGATTGAAATTGCCGCAGAATATGATGAAGAATTAATGGATTGTTTTATTCATGATAAACCAATAAGCAGCGAAATGATTATAAGGGCCGTGAGAAATGGAACCCTGAGTAATAAAATTAATCCTGTATTCGTTGGTTCTGCTTTGAAATATATCGGTGTACAAAGATTGCTCGATGGGGTTATATCTTTCCTGCCTTCTCCTTTGGATAAGCCTGTCTTAAAAGGTCATAAACCGAACGATAAGGAAAAGGAAGTTACCATTAAGTGCGATCCGAATGGTAGCTTGGTATCGCTTGCTTTTAAGATTACCAGTGATGTGCATGGTGATTTGTATTTTTTAAGGATTTATCAGGGGCAATTGAAATCCAGCAGCAGGGTATTAAATCCTAATCGCAATAAAAGGGAAAATATCACAAGAATATTTGAAATGCATGCTAACGAGAGGAAAGTTTTGAATTCAGCGATTGCAGGTGATATTGTTGCTGTCGTAGGTTTAAAACAGACTCTTACCGGCGATACTATTTGTGATTCGAAAAAGCCTGTCTGTTTGCCAAGTATATCTTTTCCGCAAACAGTTATTAATATGTCAATTGAACCTCGCAGTGCTTCTGACAGGGCAAAGCTTGTTGATGCCTTAGCTGCACTTAGGCGAGAGGATCCGACGTTTGAGTGCAAAGTGGATAGCGAAACGGGCCAGACGATAATTAGCGGTATGGGCGAATTGCATCTTGAAGTGCTGCAACATAAGTTAATAAGAGAGAAGAATGTTAATATCAGGGTAGGTAAACCGAGGGTGGCCTATAAGGAGACGATAACAAAGTCCGATGAAGCGGAAGGGAAATTTGTAAGACAAACTGGGGGGCATGGGCAATATGGGCATGTTATTTTACAGATTGAGCCGTTTTATGGAGAGGATGGTGATTGGAGTGATGATTTTGAATTCGTAAGTAAAGCTCCCGGTGATGCTGTTCCCAAAGAATATATTTCTGATGTTGAAAGAGGGTGCAAAGATGCTTTAAGTAGCGGCAGTATGGCGGGTTACCCTGTTATCGGCGTTAAAATAACTTTAATTGATGGTTCTTTTCACGCTGTGGATTCTTCGGGATTGGCATTTGAGCAGGCCGCTGCTATTGCAGTTGAGAAACTATTGAAAAATGCCGGCTCGGTTTTACTTGAACCTGTTATGAGGCTGCAGGTAGTTGTTCCTCAGGAAAGTTTTGGTTCTGTACAGGGCAATTTACTTGCAAAAAGAGGATTGATTACAGATTGCAAGATACATGGAAATATGCAGGTAATTGATGCGAAAGTACCTCTTGCAGAGATGTTTGGGTATTCCAGTGAAATTAGGAGCATTACTGCCGGAAGAGGAACATTTACGATGGAACCATTAAATTACGAAAAAGTTCCGGAGCAGATAGCCAAGCAAATAATATTTTGAAAAAAAAGTTAAAATTTTTTATTTTTTTATGACATTTATTTTGACAGTCGAAAGCTCATGTGATATTTTTAGGGGTTTTCAGCCGTAGCGAGCATCGCCAAGGACGGCTTTGCGTAAGACTTAGTTGGGCTGTGGCAAATCTGAAAATGTAGTCAGGGATGGTAATTGACGTTGTTAGGGGTGTCGAAAAAACCATGAAATGGTTTTTATTGGGTCCTGTAAGGGCTAAACCCCAACTCTTAAGGAAGGCGAATTTGGCCGCAATTGAATATTGATTGTTTAAGATGAAAATATTCATTACGAGCGAAAATGGCCTTTCCTGCCAAAAATAAAAAGAAAAGTATTTGATTAAACAGGAAAAGTATAGGCTGAAAGATAGCTTTTAATAAAATAAAATATTATTGATAATTAATGTTAAAATCTGATATCGCAAATGCGATGAACTAAAGAAGAGTAGCGCAAAGGAAAATTATGGCTACTGAGACCGAAAGAATTAGAATAAAAATGGAATCGTATGATCATAGAACCCTTGATGCTTCGGCTAAGGAAATAGTTGAGCATGCTCGAAAAACTAATGCTCGTGTAAGTGGTCCTGTACCGCTGCCAACAAGAGTTGAAAGATATACGGTATTACGAAGTCCACATATTGATAAGAAATCGCGTGAGCAGTTTGAATTGAGAACACATAAACGTTTGATTGATATTCATGAGGCAAACGCGAGGACAGTTGAAGTTTTAAATCGCCTGGTAGTACCGGCGGGAGTTTTTGTAAGGATTAAAGCCTAATTCGCTTAAGTTAAATTAGGTAATATTGGGAACATGATATAATGGCAATGCTGTTGGGAAAAAAAGTTGGAATGACTCAAGTATATAACGAGTTGGGTCAGATGGTTCCGGTTACCGTTATACAGGCTGGTCCATGCGTAGTTATGCAGGTAAAGACTCCTGAGGCCGATGGATACAGTGCTGTTCAGCTTGGCTTTGAAGATGTTAAGCCTTCACGAAGGAAAAAACCGGAAATCGGACATACCGACAAAGCAAATACAAATCCAAAAAAATTCATTCGCGAAATGCGATTATCCACTAATGATGAGACTGAATACAAACAGGGAGATGCCCTTACTGTTTCAGTTTTTGCAGAAGATTCTTTCGTTGATGTTACAGGAACCAGTAAGGGAAAAGGTTTTGCCGGCGTGATGAAACGACATGGATTTGGTGGTTTTCCTGCTTCGCATGGAACGGAACGAAAACATAGAGCTCCCGGTTCGATATCAAGCTTTGCCAGTAATGCCGGTCACGGTGCAGGCCCTAAAAAAGGCAAAAGAATGGCAGGGCACATGGGCAATGTTCGTGTTACAATGAAAAATCACAAATTAGTTTCTATAGATGAAGATAAGAATTTATTAGTAATCAAAGGTTCCGTGCCAGGTCCGGCAGGAGGTTATTGTATTATTCGCACAGCCCAAAAGGCAGTTGTGGAAAAGACTTAGTCTTTTACCTGAAAATGTTTATTAAGTAACTATAACGGTTGCATAAGAGTTAAGAAAATATGATTAATTTGGCTGTTTATAACACAGATGGAAAAGAAGTTGAGAGCTTGAGTATTAATGAGGATACTTTAGGCGGTTCTGTCAGGTATCCTTTGCTTAAGCAGGCCATTGTTATGTATCATGCGAACAAGCGTATCGGGACGGCGGCTAATAAGAGTAGAAGCATGGTAGCCGGTTCGAGTAAAAAGCTCTTCAGGCAAAAAGGTACAGGAAATGCCCGTGTGGGTAATATCAGAACTGGTAAGAGAGTCGGAGGCGGTGTTACCTTCGCAAAAAGCCAGAGAGATTTCAGTAAACAAATGCCTAAAAAGCAGCGAAGGTTAGCAAGAAATTCAGCAGTATTAGCAAAAATCCTTAGTAATAATCTTATTGTTGTCGAAGAGTTAAAATTTGAAAAACCAAGTACAAAAGGTTTTGCCGGTGTTCTAAAGAACCTTAAAATAGACCGCAGTTGTCTCGTAACGATCAATTCAACAGATGATAATATTTATAAATCAGTTAGAAATATTCCAAAAATAACTATTTTACCTGTTGATGATCTTAATGCCGGACAAATTTGCAGTCACAGCAAAATGCTTTTCACCAAGGACGCGATTTTATCTTTTTTGAGTGAAGATAATAAAACAGATAATAATTGATGAGTAAAAAAAGTGGATGATTACAGTATTATAATTAGGCCTTTAATTACAGAACAGGGGATGCACTTTGCGAATGTTAAAAGCGCATACAGTTTCGAAGTTAATAAAAGAGCCAATAAAACACAGATAAAAAATGCTGTGGAGAGAATATATAACGTTAAAGTTCAAAAAGTAAGGACAGCTAATCGGCCGGGAAAATATCGTCGAAGAGGCAGAAATGTCGGGCAGACCTCAAGCTGGAAAAAAGCGATTGTTTTTCTGGACCCTGAGCATCATATAGATTTGTTTTAGGTAAATTGCCATAATAAGAGATACAGTTTATGGGTATTAGAATATATAAACCAACGAGTGCCGGAAGAAGAAATAGTTCGGTCAATGACTACGCTGAGTTGACAACAAAAAAACCAGAGAAGTCACTGTGTAAGCGAATTAAAAAGAAAGGCGGCAGAAATCACCATGGCATTACTACTACCCGTTTTAGAGGTGGAGGCGCAAGGAGAATCTACCGTATTATCGATTTTAAACGTAATAAAGACGGAGTACCTGCCAAAGTAGCAACGGTTGAGTATGATCCTAACAGGAATTGTTTTATATCGTTGCTGCACTATGCTGATGGTGAGAAAAGATATATACTGGCCCCACTTGGTATTGAGACGGGCGAACAAATAGAGAGCGGAATATCATGCGAGCCAAAGATAGGTAATGCAATGCCGTTAGAGGCAATACCCGCCGGTCTTGAAATACATAATATAGAAATGAGAGCCGGCCAGGGAGGAAAACTGGTTAGAGGTGCAGGCAATGCCGCGAGAATCGTCGCAAAAGAAGGGAATTGGGTAACAATAATATTGCCGAGTGGTGAAATGCGAATGATTCGAAAAGAATGCCGGGCGACAATCGGCAGGATTAGTAATCCGGATTTTCAAAATGTAAGGATTGGTAAGGCCGGAAGGAAAAGGCATATGGGACGCAGGCCTCATGTAAGAGGTAAGGCTATGAATCCTGTTGCTCACCCGATGGGTGGAGGTGAAGGCAGAGCAAACGGCGGAAGACATCCATGTTCGCCGACAGGTGTGCCGGCTAAAGGTGGTAAAACAAGAAATCCACGAAGTACGAGTAACAAGAGAATTATCAGAAGACGTAAAAGTAAAAGACAGAAACAATTGAATATATAATCAAATTGTAAAAAAATTAATATGAGACAGTAGAAATGGGAAGATCTCTAAAAAAAGGACCGTTTGTTGATGATAAGTTGTTTGCTAAAGTAAATAGACAAGCTGCTTCGGAATCTCATGAACCAATAAAAACCTGGGCGAGGAGATGTACGATAGTACCTGAATTTGTTGGTTTCACGTTCCTTGTTCATAATGGCAAAATGTTTCATAAAGTTTTTGTTACTGAGGATATGGTTGGGCATAAGTTAGGTGAGTTTTCACCTACAAGAATGTTTAAAGGACATTCGAGTAAGAAAATTAAGTAAGCTACGATAAGTGAATTGATTATTACGAAATAGTAAATATGTTAAGTGCTAATAAATTAAAAGAAATAAGTCAGGAACGGCAAATCGATAATGGCCAGTTGGCTCGGAATTTAGTCAGAGCCGGTTTGAAGTATGAAGACGCTGTTGTTGCGGTTAAGAATTGGAAAAGAGGTCTTTTAAAGCCAAAACCCAGCGCTGATGATATTCATCGTCTTGCAAATGCTTTATCGGTTGAAGAAAATGATTTAAGTGATTGGTATTCCTCTTGTCGTTATGCTCCTGTTTCGGCGAGAAAAGCAAGATTAGTAACGCAGCTTATTTCCGGCAGAAGTGTACAGGATGCCATGGACATCCTGAAGTTCACGCCTAAACGTGCAGCAGGAATAATTGATAAAATCTTAAAAAGTGCAGTGGCTGATGCAGATGAACAACAGGCTGATGTTGATAATCTTTATATTTATAATGCTCGTGTTGATGATGCAGGAGTACGCATCGGCACAAAAAGATGGATACCGAAGGATAGAGGCAGAGCACATCCGATTCGTAAGAAAGCCTGCCATATACATATAACAGTTTCACAAATATAGAAAATTTAATTCTTTTTTAGATATTGAAATTATGGGCCAGAAAACATCACCAATAGGTTTTAGAACAGGAGTAACGATTGGATGGCAGAGTACATGGTTTGCTCCGAAAGCTAACTATGGCGAATTTCTTGTGGAAGACCAGAGAATACGTCAGTATGTGGATAGGAAGTATAATCGTACTATGCCCAAAGGCGCTGTTGCAAAAACGCAGATAATCAGGACGCGTAATGAAGTGAAAGTAACCCTGCATAGCGCAAGACCCGGAGTTGTAATTGGTCCAAGAGGTGGTGAAATTGATAAGCTCAGAGAAGAGCTTGAAGATATAACAGGACGTACAATAAGCGTCAATGTAATCGAGATAAAAGAACCTGATCTGAATGCTACTTTAGTTGGCGAGGCAATTGCCGAGCAATTAAGTAAAAGAGCATCATTCAGACGTACAATGAAGCAATTTTGCGAAGCGGCGATGAATGCCGGCGCTAAAGGAGTAAAGATTATTTGCTCCGGTCGTTTAGCAGGATCCGAGATGGCCAGAAAAGAAACCCAGAAACTTGGTAGTATCCCGTTGCATACCTTAGATGCCAATGTAGATTACGCAACTGCAACATCAAGGACAACATACGGCGCAATTGGCATTAAAGTCTGGATTTATAAAGGTAAATTCGGTGAAGAAATCGAGCAGCCTCAACGACGTTTCAAGCGTCGTCCTCCGAAACGTGTTGTTCCGGATAATAAAGCAAAAAGAGCGACAAGCAGGAAAAAAGATGATGTAAAAAGTGATGGCCAAGCTAATTCTCCTCGGGTATCTGAGACATCAAATTCAGATGCCACACAGGAAAATGTAGATAATACGGAATCTTAAAATTAATATTTTTTAGAAATTTTGCAAAGGTTTGAAAAATGGCAATGATGCCGAAAAGAGTTAAGTACCGCAAGAGCCAACGTGGCAAAATGAAAGGTAATGCCTTAAGAAGTAATTATGTTGCGTTTGGTGAATATGGCTTGCAGGCTTTAGAGACGAGTTGGATAACAGCAAGAAATATTGAAGCCGGCCGTGTAGCTGCTACTCATTTTTTGCATCGCGAAGGAAAAGTATATATCAGAATATTCCCTCATAAACCGGTGAGTTCAAAACCATTGGAAACAAGAATGGGTAAAGGTAAAGGTGAAACAGATTTTTGGGCTGCAAGAGTAAAACCCGGCCAGGTCTGTTTTGAAATTGGCGGTGTAAGTGAAGATGTAGCAAAACAGGCGCTCGTTAGAGTAGCTCATAAAATGCCGATAAAATGCAGATTCATTAAGAGAAGACATACAATATAAAAAGTAATTTATAATGAAAATACAACAGTATAGAGAAATGAGCCCGGAAGAGCTTGCTGCGAAGCTTGAAGAGATTGAAAGACATTTGTTTGATTTGCGTTCTCAGTCGGTTACAGAAAAACTGGAAAATTCCAGAGCTGTAACAAATGTCAGACGTGATATTGCAAAGATAAGAACAATAATGCGGGAAAGAAAACAATAGTATCAGTAATATTGGTGAAAGATTGGAAATAAGGATGCAGGAACAAACACAAAAAACTTTAACTGCTGTAGTAGTTAGCAAAAGTGGCGACAAGAGTGTTAAGGTTGCTATCGATTTCAAAGTAAAGCATCCCAAATATGGTAAATATGTTAAGCGTAGAACAACTTTCATTGTTCACGATGAGAATAATAAGAGTGGTGTTGGTGACACCGTTGAAGTTACGGAATGCAGACCTTATAGCAAAACAAAGAGTTGGCGTCTTGTAAAGGTTCTGGAAAAAGCAGTTCAGGTATAAGTTGAGATAAGATAATGGTTCAACAGGAAACAATGTTGGATATAGCAGACAACTCTGGTGTTAAATCAGCGTTGTGTATTAAAGTTTTAGGCAGAAGCGGCTCAAGACAGGGCAAAATGACTCGACCTGTCGCAAGCGTTGGTGATGTAGTTTGCGTTGCAATAAAGAAGTCATTGCCAAACTGCCAGTTAGATGACAAGAAAGTTCATAAGTGTGTGATTATTCGCACCAAAACTCCGATTAAACGTTCGGATGGAAGTTATGTTCGGTTTGATAGTAATGCCGCAGTAATGATTGATAATGATGGTAATCCGATAGGTACAAGAATTTTCGGGGCAGTAGCTCGTGAGCTTCGTGAAAAGAACTATATGAAGATAATTTCACTGGCAAGTGAAGTTGTTTAAAAGAAGATGTTTTTGTAAAGTTAGAACTGAATTTATAAGATAGGATTTTTATTTATGGCTTTGCATATTAAAAAAGGTGATACAGTAGAGATTATAACAGGCGACCATAAAGGCGCTACAGGTCGGGTTCTGCGTGTTTTAACTCGGAAAAACAGTGTTATCGTTCAAGGCCACAATATAGCAAAAAAACATGTAAGACCTTCCCAAAAGAATCCACAGGGAGGTAGAATTAATGTTGAACAACCTATCCATATAAGCAATGTTTTACCTGTAAACCCAAAAAGTTCCAAGGGAAGCAAAGTTCATTATAAGATAGAAAAAAATGGTAGTAAAAAACGTTTAGCTGTGGATGGTACAGAGATTGGAATAGTAAAAAAGGCAAAATAATTGATTTATGAACTGTAGAGTTCGATTATCAGTTAGAGATACAAAATGACACGTTTAAAAGATTTATATCAGTCGAAAATAATTGCAGAATTGACCAAGGAATTTAATTATAAAAATCCTATGGCTGTTCCATATATTCAGAAAGTTGTTGTTTCTATGGGTGTCGGAAAAGCCATACAGGAGAAGAAATTTCTTGAACTCGCAAAAAAAGATTTAACGATGATTACCGGACAGATACCTATAGTTTGCAAGGCGAAGAAGAGTGTATCTAATTTTAAGCTTAGAGAAGGTATGGAAACCGGCCTTAAAGTTACTGTCCGTGGTGTAAGAATGTATGAATTTATGGACAGGCTTATAAGTCTTGCAATCCCGCGAATAAGGGACTTTCGTGGTCTTAACCAAAATGGTTTTGACGGCAGAGGAAATTTTTCTATGGGTATTGCCGAACAAAGCGTTTTTCCTGAAATTAATTCTGCGAAGATAGAATTTCAACAAGGAATGAATGTAACTTTCGTAACAACGGCGAAAACCGATGACGAAGCCAGAAAGATGCTTCAACTATTTGGTATGCCTTTTAAAAGTGATTAGTATGAAGAGTAATTGGAGCTTGTGAATGTCAACTAAAGCATTGGAAAACAAAGCAGAAAAGAAACAGAAATTTCGTGTCAGGCAGTACACACGTTGTCAGCTTTGTGGCAGGTCAAAAGCTGTATATCGCAAGTTTAAAATCTGTCGCGTTTGTTTTAGAACATTAGCGAACCAAGGTAAAATACCCGGCGTTAAAAAAGCCAGTTGGTAAAAAAGAAATATATTTTAGGTGAATTTGTAATAAAAACTATTACTAAATAAGAGATGCAAGATGAGCTTAAGCGATCCTATAGCTGATATGTTAACAAGAATTCGCAATGCAGTGCGAGTTAATAAAGATGATGTAAATATTAAAGCTTCGAAAATCTGTGAAGGCATAGCTAAAGTTTTAAAACAGGAAGGTTACATCGAGGATTTTGACCGAATCGATGATAATAAACAGGGTATATTAAGGATTTCCTTGAAGTATGATGTTGAAGGTTCTCCTATCATTAAAGAAATAAAAAGAATGAGTAAACCAGGTCGCAGGGTATATTTATCAGTTGATAAATTACCTCGTGTTTTGGCCGGCATGGGTATAGCGATTATTTCTACAAGTAAAGGTGTAATGAGTGATAATAGTTGCCGCGAGGCCAACGTCGGCGGCGAAATACTTTGTATGGTAAGCTAATGAGTCGTATTGGACAACAACCTATTGAAATTCCTTCGGGAGTTACTGTTGAACAGAAAGGTTCCCTTATTAAAGCCTCCGGCTCTCTCGGGAAACTTCAGATGAATTGTCATCCCCGAATTAAAGTGAAAATTGACGATTCCAAGAAGGAAATTATAGTAATAAATGAACAGCCGCAGAATCGTCAGAACAAACAATTACATGGAACAATGCGTGCTTTAATTGCTAATATGATTACTGGTGTCAGTAAGGGTTTCGAAAAGAAAATGGAAATCTACGGCACTGGTTATAACTTGAAAGAACAAGGTAAGAAACTGGTTTTTCAGATTGGTTTCTCTCACCCTGTAGAAAAAGTAATGCCTGAAGGTGTTAAAGTTAACATCGACGTAGCTGCAACCAGGGGTAATGATGTTCCTGCAAAGTTCACGCTTTCAGCGATTGATAAATCTATATTGGGACAGTTTGCCGCTGAAATACGAAAAATAAGACCGCCTGAGCCCTATCAGGGAAAGGGCATTCGTTACGCTGATGAATACGTTCTCCGTAAGGTTGGCAAAGCTTTTGCTTCAGGAGGGGCATAATATGAAAACTGAAAAGACAAAAAAAGCAACGTTAAGACGTAGACATCATGTTCGAAAAAAGATTTTTGGTACGCCGGATAGACCTCGGTTGTCTGTATTTCGTTCAAACAGACATATCTATGCCCAGATAATTGATGATACTGCAGGAGCGACACTTGTTTCAGCCGGAACCAGAGCAAAGGCGATGAAGGGCCAGTTAGAAAAATCAGGTAATAAAAAAGCCGCTAAGGTAATT
>Ga0272443_10003462_pt1 | contig 18567 bp, 8 predicted proteins | sample SSMAcet12_FD_193581 | JGI IMG/M metagenome (GOLD analysis project Ga0272443, IMG submission 193581) | Marine sediment archaeal communities from Little Sippewissett salt marsh, Falmouth, MA, United States - SSM-Acet-12 | ecosystem: Environmental > Aquatic > Marine > Wetlands > Sediment ... | reverse complement strand
GTGGAGATTTGCAATTGCCGGAAAGAGCTATTTTGGTGCTTTGCCTGTGGGCAGATCACTTACCCCTGCAAAACTAGTTAGCCTAGCACATCTACGGATTCTGTCAAGGGCAGCAGCGCTGTAGCACATTTGACAGACATATCGAGATTGTGCTATGCTAAAAGCGTCAAATCACCAATCTCAACATGAAGAACGAAAAGGGCCAGTTTATTGGCTTCTCCAGTCCAAGATATACACAGGTTCCGGATGAGCTGTTCGATGAGCTATTGTCAGAGCTCACCGGGGCCGAATTGAAGGTCCTGATGTACGTCGTCAGGCGGACTTTTGGGTTTAAGCGTGACTCAGATCATATCAGCCTGTCACAGATGGTGAATGGAATAGTGAAGAGGGATGGAGTTGTTCTGGACAAAGGAACCGGATTAGCTAAGGATTCCGTCGCGCGGGCAACAAAATCCCTTGTGGAAAAGGGCATTTTGGTCAGAAAACTGGTTTCTACACCGGAGCGTGGGTGCCAGGCATCTGAGTATTCCCTTCGGGTTATCCACACCCCCCTGTCCGAAAACTGTGACAGGGGGCCTGTACCAGAAATCGGACAGGGGGTAGTCCGAAAATCGGACACACAAGATACAGATATACAAAAGACATCTATAACGTTTAGTAACGCTGTAAATAAACCTATTAGAAGAGCACCTGTGGATAAGTCTACTCGTGAGAAGCGCGAGTACCTGGCTCACCGCATTCTGGAGACATGCCGAGATAAACAGTCGTTAGCATTTTACAGGAAGGTAGTTAGGCTATTGCCTGAACAAGCCATCCATGAAGCCCTGAGTCAGGTAAAAGAGGCTGGTCAACTCGGCCGCATCCGTGAACGACCAGGTGCTATGTTCACGGATTTGATCAAACGCAAAGCAAGAGAGCTTGGGATTGACTTCAGTGGTGAAAAACGTCGGAGTGTAGAAGGTCAATACGAAGGTATTCGAGAAAAAGAAGTGATAGCACCAATAAATGAAAGATCTCCTGAAATGCGCATTATTTGATAGAAGGGCAAAGACAATCCCTGGACCTTATCGAGAATTACGATTGCTTAATGTACTTGTCTTTCAGTAAGAGAACGGGCTCATTGCTTCCGGAATGCTGAAGATCCATTACCTCGGAGGATGTGATCTTGTTCACTGGGAGGTCAATGGTAAACGGGAACAGACTAGGATGAGTTAGCATATCTCTCAATGGCCAGGATCGTCCTCCGGACGCAATAGCAAGCGCCTCAACTAGAAAGAGACTTATATTATTATCCAGTGGTAGTGGTTTACATCGTCGGAATGAACCCGATCGTCCTATCCGTTCTAATAGACCCCAGTCGATTATCGAGGCAACAACAGCAGATAGCGATTTCTCTGTTTTGGGTTTATCTCCCCAGCGCTCACGAACTCGACGTAAGACCTGTGCAGTTTTAAGTTGGTCTTGAAGATTTGATAGGCGACCCAGAATTGTTACACAATCATAGAAGAAGGTAAATGCCAATGACGACATTGCCCAGTGCAGTGCTACTTTTTCGCTTTCATTTGCATTGGCAAAGAGCACTAGTCCTCTATTACGAAAATCTATGTACCACTTGCTCGGGGTAAGCCATATCCTATTGATGATTGTAATAGTGTTCTTCTTAGACTTAACTCCCGACAATCTCAGTCCAACTGCCGCCTCTAATCGATTAGAACACAACTCAGAGTCTGCTTTTTCCAAGGCCAGAGACGCTGCGAGGTGAAGCCAGTCCTTTCTAACAATGAAACTGAAACCGATACGTTCATTAAGCGTCATTTTGTCCTCTGCACCTGAACCAGTGGTACAATCAACTCCATCAATGAAGCTCCACCATGTGCCACAGTCTTTTTTCCCTTTGTCACAAATGCACTCCGACCTCTGGCCAAAAGGGGATATACATCAGAGGGCAGTCCGACTGGCTTCCATACCCATGTATTTGGATACTCTCGATGTACAGCTTCTCTTAGTCCGCGATCCGAGTATATTCTGGCTCGCTGGCCTCGTACATCAGCTGTAGAACCCTCCTTAATCTGACCTTCACCAATTGACTCGATATTGCCATGATCGGAAGTCAACCATATGTGAAAACCGAGTTGATCGAGTATACTCAAGAAGTTTACAAGTCCTCCGTTCCTGAGCCAGACAATAAGTTGATTATGCATGCCTTCACTACCCAATTCCATTCCATGCATTATCTTATCAACGGTATTTATCACACCGCCAAATATCTCAGTGCCTGAAGACTCCAAGTGATCTCTGAGCTCGTCAACGGACCCCAAATCAATAGACTTCTCGTAAGCAATAAACCGTTTCTGTATTCCTTGGTTCATCCAAAAGGTGAACCATAGACGCTCTTCTTGCGCCGTTGACAGGATGTCTCCTGGAGCACTATCAGGTCTATTTCCGCTAAATATCGTTCGTCGCGATATTGAAGTGATTGTAGGTAACCACGCGAACACTGTAGACTCAATAAATGACCATTTATTGGATGAACCTATCACATAGTCACGAATTGTCACCCATTGATCGCAAGAAAGGCCATCGATCACCAACAATGCCACTCGCTTCGAACGATTGGTTAATTTATCGTTGGCTATACTTCGAGCTATATGATGCAGCATTACAGGTGGTCTTGATGGCAAGTTGTGAAGCCCTGCGTAATGCGTGTCAATCCATTCCTCAAATATGTGATCTACTCTTACGGATGAATCATCAATACGTGACTTTTCCTCTGCGGACAATGAAGTAACCTGAGCTTTCAATGAGGCGATCTCCCCCCAGAGCTTTGCAAGCTGTTGCCAGGTATGATGAGATGTTTCTTCCGGGGGAAACTGCGATTCAATAAGTTCTATCAATCTTATAAGTCGTTCCTTGGATGCTTCCGTCTTGCCACTCTCGACTACTATCCCTGTCGTAATCCATTTGTCAATCTTTTCCGGAATATAGGCCAGATGCAGTGGCCGCAAATCACCCTCAAGAAAAAGATTATCAACATAAACACGAACATCATCATGACCAAAGGGGATGTTGATTGGACCTTTCAGTCTAAGAGGCTGATCCAAAACACCCAAGAGCTCATCTGGACATCTATCGTCATACACGGTCCTTAAAAAGTGTGGCCACCGTTCTTGGAGAAACGAGGTGAACAACTCTCGATTTACTACCAATGACTTGAGCGGCCAGTCGGAGAACAGACCTGACGATTCTAACGTTGCCACTAAGTATTCCTGTATAGTATCTGGAAGCTGCAAATTTGCAGAGTGGCGCCTTAAAAGGAGTCGCAATAAATCCGACTCTTTCTGAACTACTTCAGGGGCTATGCTAAAAACGTGCCTGAGGATAAAATCCTTTGTAGATGAGTCGCTGGCTGATGATGGTCTGTGAACCAACTGGGCGCTATATAGCTGGTCAAGGTCCGATAAGTCTAAAGATGCAACTACCGGATAGCTTAGTGATGGGAATATATCTCCCAAACCAAAAGATACTCGACGGCTTTGAGAGAGTATGTCATATGGTACAGCTAACAGCTCATCTCGACTACCTCTTACGGCAATAATAGTCTTTTTGTGAACTCCGTCACCTGATTTAGCACGGTATTTTGTTTCATGTAACCAGCGAAGACTGATTGAATCCTCAAAGATCACAACCTCACAATCATTGTCGCGTAGTGCTGCCGATAACTTCTCTTCAGCGAGGAGTGAATCAGGATCGGCAACAACCACACTTGAGCCAGTGTGATCGAGCAATTGTCTCAGAATCCCATTTCGCCAGTCACTATTCACGCTTTGGGCACCTCCAAACGCCATAAGCAGATAGGAGAAAGTGTGGGAATGTGAGCCGCTGTCTCATCTAATAACTGCAATTTCCTATCATATTCCTCCTGCAAACGCTTCATACGATATTGCTTTACTTCAAGGAGACCTATACGCCCAATTGCTCGCCGTTTAGCTTCTATAGCATTTGCCAGTTTCTCACGTTGCCGAGTTGTATAGTCTGCTAGTTGCCCAAGCAAGGATTCGTATGCTGCGCGACAAGACTTCTCAGTTTCGTGAGCGATTTCCTTGTGTACTGATGTTACCTCATCGCCCGGTACGTACCTCACAATTTGTGGCCTTTGATTCATAAGTTGGTCCCAGACTGACCGTGCTGTAGGAGGTAGAAAGCGACCATCATCGTGCAAAAATACGGGTACATATACAGATTTGTCGAAAATATCCGAATTAATGCGAATCTCCCATAAACTCCAGAAGCCAGATATCTCGGGGGAAAGACCTTCGTAGTGGATACATGGTACTGGCTGGCCCGGATAAAACATAAGTAGCCTGTTCATGAGTGCAGCTGCACGCTCATTATCCAGGGATAGATGATGACCTGCAGCGGCAGAATCTCCATGATCCCAGGCAAACACAACACCGTTATCTACCTGACCATCTGGCCACGTCAATTGCCACTTCATGCCCTTCTTTTTGGCAGACCCACCATATGCCTCAAGATAGTTGACGACCATGTGCTCAGTCCAATGAGGCAAGGGATTGCTCAGTATCCGCTTAATCTGTTGCGAATTGGGTAAGCTCTGTTCACCAAGAATGGCGTCCCTTTCCTTTGTGGTGCCGATCGAATCAGAGATAGTCTCGATAGTTCTGTCCACCTCATCCACAAGGTTGTCGGGGTCTTGAATCACTTTTGCGTAGAGTTTCTCGAAGACGCTACTTGCTTGCGCAGAATCGAGAACATCACCGGTCTTGTCTACACCAAATTCGCGGAGAATTATTTCCAGTTTTTCCTCAAGAACCTCACGAACCCGATATTCCACCGTATCCTCCAGGACCAGGTTGATAGCCCGGACTTCTTGCTGCTGACCAATCCTATCTACTCGTCCAATTCTCTGTTCCAACCTCATCGGATTCCATGGGATATCATAGTTGACTACGACATGGCAGAACTGAAGGTTGAGACCTTCACCGCCGGCATCTGTCGACACCAAAACTCTTTTATCAGCAGCGAATTGCTCCTGTGCCCGCAAACGCTCCTCCAAACCCATTGAGCCGTTCAAGCACACTACAGAAAAGCCGCGATCCGTAAGAAACTTCTCTAACATCCGCTGGGTGGGGACAAACTCAGTAAAGACCAATATCTTAAGATCAGGATCGCCTTCATCTTGCTGCAGCTTGTATATCCACTCGAGTAGTGCTTCCGCTTTTGGATCCTCAGCCGCATTGGTACATCGCTTTGCTGTATCAATGAGAGTCTGGACAATGCGACGTTCATCCTCTACTGCCTTCCAAACAGCTGATAGCAACATCTCTAATTGCTCCTGTCCGTCTAGTTCTGTCCATTCCTCGCTGGATTCGGTAGGAAATAGAGATAGTTGTTCCTCTGGCAACTCAAGCGCATCCAATCTTCTTTCTAAGCTCGCTGTAATTGCAGGTGTACTCGAGGCGACTAATCGCTGCATCAGTATCATCAGAAAGCCGATATAGTAACGCTTTTCCTTTACAGCCGAATTATAACCCAATCGCACGTACTCAGTCACCGCATCATAGAGGGCTCGATGAGCAGAATGATGGTCCTTCCATGAAACCGCTGAGAGGGTTGTCTGGCGCGGTTTGAAAAGGGGCTTTCCTTCTGGATCAATTGCGTGACGCTTTTCTGTTCGTAAAACATAGTCGCTAACCCGCTCCTTCGTAACGCTTGTTGCGTCCGGAAATGCCTCAGAGTCGAGGAGTGCAAGAATCCTGTGAAAGGACTCTGTCTTTCCTTGGTGTGGAGTTGCAGTAAGAAGGAGAAGGAACGGTGCCGCTTCGCCAAGACCTTGACCGAGTTTATATCGCGCAACCTGGTCGTTGGACCCACCCAATCTATGGGCTTCGTCGACAATGACAAGATCCCAACCTGCTGTGATCACATCTTCAAAACGTTCTCGATTGTACTGCGCTATTCTTGTCTCACTCCAGCCGCGCCTGCTATCGAGAGGCTTTATGGAATCCATTGGACAAATAATCTGATCGTATTCTTCCCATATGTTCGAAGTACCGGTCAACCGCCTGTATGTATCCATTTCGGAAGGTTCAATTACCCTGAATGTCTCGCGGAAATGAGTCTGCAATTCATCTTTCCACTGGCTAAGTAATCCTCTCGGTGTAACAATCACGGTCCTCTTCACCAGACCACGCAGTTTAAGTTCTCTAAGAATTAGTCCGGCCTCGATGGTCTTTCCAAGGCCGACCTCATCTGCCAAAAGGTACCGCGGCGTAGGATTCGAAATCGCCTTCGATAGAGTGTGGAGTTGATGTGGTAAGGGAAGTATCGAAGCCTCTAAAGGGGCTATAAGCTGATTTTGAGAAAGTGCATCTCGGATTCTGGCAGCGGTGGCAATATACGCTAATCCAGGGGATGTGAATTGAGGAGAATCGACCAAGGGCCACAGATCTGATGACCTTAGTCTTTCGATGCGATTATCTTCAGCCAATCTAACTTCACAAAAGTCATCATCCCAGAGTGTCATCGTGTTCAAAACATGGCAAGCTTGCTGGTGCCTTTTGCTGTAGTACCACCGATCTGTTCCCACTCCATCGTTCACTTGGAATTCTCCTCTGAGACAAGTTTCCGCAAGTGATCCTTAAGCTGATAGTTATTCTTGGTTTGTTCAATGAGTTCCTGACGTACCAAATACACCAAGTGTTCTTCGATATCGGAGAGTCTCAGTCCCTGGTTTGAGGCAATTTCCTCTGCAGAAAATCCACCAGATTCGGTTAATAACGATAGGATAGCTGCTTGCTCGGAATTGACCTTTACACCCAGTTTGTCTTTCCAGAACTGGTCGAAATCAACGCTAAGCTCACGCCAGTCTAGTGTTAAAGTAAATGTATTAGCCGACTTGTTTGATTCTATTCGGGGTGGACGCCTTCCGGCTTCCCGCCAACTCCTATGTACTTCGCGAAGGCCCGAACCAGCTAACTCAGCGAATCCAATGCGTCGCAATGCACGGCCGATTATTGGATTCCGAGACTGACTCGTTCCACCCTCAATCAATGATCTGTTACTGACAAGTGAACGTCCGGGATTGAATAGGATGGTCTGATCAGTTGATATCTCGACCTGTGATGGGGCTCTCTCGTCGGAGTAATCCTGGTGAATAAACAGATTTATGAGACCTTCTCTAATAGCAATATAATCGGCGCTGCCTGATGTGGCATCAAGTCCGTCTAGCGTAATGCCGTCGATACCAACATGACGGCCAATGAATGATATCGCCGCTCTCAGGCACTCCAAAATGTTTTCAGAGGTTTCTTTTCGCTCTATCCACCTTTTCTCTGATTTTCCATCACTTCTTGCTCGACAATCTACTATTGTCCTTCGCGCTTGCTCTCGAACGGTGTCCTCATTGCCGAACAGCAAAACTAATTGATGTACCTCCTCAGGAGATAGGTGTAGGCGACCATCAAGCAGTTCCTTTAGAATTACTGACGGATATTGTTCCTCGGCAGCTGAAGAGTCTATCCGATTCACGTACCAGCCAAGAGTCTTCTTGTCAAAGCTGTCCCAGGGGATGTCGCAACTAACCTGTGCTAGCGCCTTTTCTCTTGCAGACCTCTCCTTGAGCCACTCTTTTAGAAAATCGATACCGCTTGATGGCTTGATCTCTTCATGTGTTGAGCACGTCCCATCAGTCAACTCGCTAATTATCTTGATCCGATCACCGTTGGCAATAGTCTCGTCCTTGTCAACAGAGACGAATTTCAGATTCTTATCACCGATGGAATGGATGAAGTGCAAACCGTAGCAGTAACGAGACTCTGCGACTTCCCAGATTAGCATTGGATCTATGCACAGCGCTCCATCTCTTATCCCCACATAGAGCGAATTCTTGTGGTTCAACCCGGCTTTCAATTCCACCTCTTGAGGAATAGGCTCCGCCTCGCCCATAAGCAGTAAACGACGTGCGGTGAATCGCCCCTCCGAATAATCTTGCTCTTCAAAAAGAAATAGTGGCAAGCAGAGTGCCCTATCTAATAGGGTGAGAACTGCCTCTAGTTTCTGGAGAGGTTGCTGACTTTTCAGAATTGTCCCTGCTTTAGCCTCGGAGAGACTCATGAGGTCATGACCTTCGCGATTGCGGAGGTTCAAGAGATCAGTTAGCAGTTTATCTGCATTGGTTCCTTTTGTGTCCTTTCTAAAATCTCCGGAGAATAGCGGCTTCAGTGGGTGTTCCACATCTAAAGCAGCAATGGACTGAACAACAGAAAGGAAATGGCCAAAACTAAGATCACCCGCCAAATCCTTGACCGGGTCTGGGACTTTAACAGACTTGTCTGCCCTGGCGGAGAGAGAACTGATCGCAAGCGCAGCAATATATCTTGTCAGTATTTCCGCTGATCGAATTGTGGCATCGAGAATTTCGGGGCTATTCTTGGCCCGGCAGATTCGACCGCAGGCCCTGGCGACTGGCTGTGGATATACACGTGTTCCTTGAAGAAAGAACCCACTGGCCATCACTCTTCTCCTGTTCTGGTAATAGCCTGGTCATACCACATGAGAAGATTCGGATCTTCCTGCAGTATGTTATCTGGTATTCGTTCAGCTACGGCGATGATTGTACGATAGTCTCGATTTTGCCAACAGAATTTGAATCCAGCGCGCAGAGCCTCCAACCGAAGCAACTTCAACTTCCTTCCCTTTGGTATTTCAATCCGAGTTGATTCTAATCCTGGAAGGTCTATTTGAGATGAGATCTCCTTGGAAGGTTCATAGCCAGGAGGAAGATACAGCCAGAACTCTTTCATCAAAGCCCGCTCTCTAAGTTTTTCTAAGTCACTTGCCCTTTTTGGCTCAGGAACATACCATCTATCTTTAGCCCTTGATATCAATACCGCATTATCCTTTGATAACTTGCGCAACTCTCTAAAATTCGATGACAAATAGCTGTGGATTTGGCTAGGTATCTCACTCTCACCGTCATATCGCAGAAAGTTTTGATTGAGTAATTCAGATAGCTCCAGTGGTTTCTCATACTTTTGCCACCCTCCAAGCTCTCTCATGAACTGAGGATGTATTTCTTGAAATGTTTGAGGTTTCTTCGTGAGAAGTTGCTTGAGCCACTGAATTGCGGACGCTTCGTCCGACACAAACAGCTGTAATTGTATTACGTCCTTAACACTCATTCTCTTCTTGTCATATTCTGCGACTTGATCAGACAAAAAGTACATGCCATCGCGATTGGGGAACTGCTCATTCAAGCCTGCATAGAATTCTGAAGCGGAAAGGGGAACAGTAACGCCACGTTGAACGTGAAATGCAACCATTCTATCATAAAGAAGGTAACTCTGTCGTTCAGCAATGTCCTCCGCCTGATTATCCCTCCACACAAACACGGGCAATTGCTTCAAATGCGTGCGTACAAAATCCCATGCACCCTCGTCGGTTCCAGCCTCAAGACTGAATCTCCTTTCGAGTCCCCCGTTTGGCTTATAGGCGGAAATAACAAGGTCCTTATTGACTACATTTGTTCCAACCCACTGTTGCATTGTAATGTGTTTTTTATCGAGCACTCGTACGTCAGCAACTACAAATCCAGCACTAAGCAACGCTTCTTGTATGATTGTCCATATGGCGCTTTCTGCATTATGAAACTCGACCGTTATCCAGCGACCTGGCTTCAATACACGGTAGTATTCCTTGAAACAACGTCGCATAAGATAATGGTAATCTTCCCTCTGCTTATTGACAGTCTCATCGACAATTGCCTCGTGAACCGCATTTGTTCGTACGCCAAGCCAACTTTCCCAAATGAAGTTCAGTTCCGAGTACTGAATGTTTCTGCCAAAAGGAGGATCTGTAAAGATGTAGTCTATGGAGGAATCTGGAATAGTCAGCTGAGTAGTCGATCCGGTGCTAATAAACGTCTCACCTTCCCGGGCATAGGTTAGTTTTGCGAGACGCTTGATTTTGCCAGAAAGAGCGTAGCCCGGCCTTACTTCAGAGATGAATGGCGCAACGTAAAATGTGCCTTTCATGTATCTGTTAACTTGAGAATAGGAGCTTTCGAAATAGCGATTTAATCGAGTAAAACCGAGAGCCACGGAAGTTAACCAAAAGAGCAGTTGGTGGCGCAGTTTACCATTATATGTTGAGCATTCGTGCCACAGGTGCGCGAAAGCGACCAGACTTCGCGGAGTGAAGAAATGATGCGTATGTGTAATTCCACGCAAATGATAAGCATCCTTGGCCTTGCGTAGTCCATTTGGCATTTCTAACACTGGATATGGTATGGGCAAGTCTTTCAATAGACCTTCACTGTATTTGACTATTTGTCTATCGTGATCATCAGCAGACTTCTCATACTTTTTACTCTGCAAGCGGTACTGAACAAATATCGGTTCTTGCTTTACGCGCTTAGCAATTATACCTAGCCCAGGATCTTGAAAAGATTCCATTATTCTGGACATTTTGCGAATATCCCCAATATGCTTGCAGTGCGGACAAGGTACCTCGTTGCGGCTTTTCCGATGGCGGGTTTTGGAATCAATCACTGCATCCCAGAGAATGATGGAGTTACCGCAGTTATCACAGGAGAACACATCACTCCATACTGTAAAGTCTATCGTTCCAAATGAACTACCAGACTGATGGGGTGTCGAGTATTGTGATTGTGTAGTAGATTCAATACGATTGAGGATATTATCGGCTGTTTCGACAAATGGAGTGCCTACAAAGGAAGTAGTGTATCCACGCGAGATGAAGGAGGCAACTGTAGATAATTCACTCAAGATACACTTTCGTGCTCCCAAACGAGATTTTCGCTCAGATTGAGGGTCACTAATAATTCCACTGGGATCAACGCGGTAGCCAATTTCACTCACTGCAGACCGACTGTCACACAATTGAGCTGCCACTCCGGTCATACCGGTACCGCAGAACCCATCTAAGATGATGTCTCCCGGGTTCGTGTAGTGAAGAATATACCGCATGATTGCCTTATGTGGCACCTTCGTGTGATAGGAGTGAGCGTTATATATTGGATCATTTTTCCCTTCGCTTACATCAGCAGCAAAAGGCTCTCTCCGATAGTTGTCCTTCTCAGACTCATATACGTGGCCGTATTCTTTGACAAAATCTTCCAGGAACGGATTTGGGCAGGCTGTATAGTATGGAGGATCGGACAAAGCAAGGATGTCCTCGTCTGAACCGATTGGGAACCCTTCAATCTTCTTAAACTCCGGATCCTTGAGTTTCTCTGCCAATTTTTCGAGAAAATACTTGCGGCGTTTCTCATCATTATCAAAAGTTTTTCCTAAGCATTCTACTGGTCCAGAATTACTCAGTGACTCCTGATCTGCAAATAGCCGCTTTTGATCTGATTTACTCAAGCTACTCCTCTCCCATCCTTGTAATAGCTTGATCGTACCACATTAGCAGCTTCGAATCCTCCTGAAGGTGAACCTCTGGAAGCTTTTCGGCAACGGCTATGATCGTGGCGTAATCACGATCCTGCCACGCTTTTCTGAAGCCAGCTCTAATTGCCTCGCCACGGAATATCTTTATCCGCTTTTGCTTCGATTCCCTGTATTCTTCAAACTCCTTAAGAAGTGTCCGATCACGTAGCTTCTCAAGATCACCAGCCTTGTTTGGATCCGGGACGTACCAGCGATCCTTAGCCTTCGTTCTGAGTGCGGGATCTTCCTTTGTTAGTCTTCTCAGATCTTTGTAATTTGTGGACAAGTAGCTATGAATTGCATTTGGTACATCTCCATCACCGCTGTACCTGAGAAAGTTCTGCTGGAGTATTTCTGACAGCTCAAGCGGCTTCTCATGCTTCTGCCACCCTCCAATTTCTTTTAGAAACTGAGGGTGCAACTCCTGGAATGTCTGAGGCTTGTTGAGTAGTTGTTGCTTCAACCATAGAATGGCAGATGACTCGTCTACAACAAACAGTTCTAACTGCAACACCTCCTTTACCGTCATGCGTCGCTTATCATATTCTGCTGCCTGTTCAGGAAGAAAGAACATCCCATCCCGTTCTGGAAATCGCTGAGATAGCCCTTGATAAAACTCCGATGCTGCCAGCGGTACTGTCACCCCTCTCTGAACGTGAAAAGCTACCATCCTATCGAACAATAGGAAACCTTGACGCTCAGCAATTATCTCTGAAATACCATCCCTAGATACGAATACAGGCAGTTGTCCCAAATGCGTTCGAACGAAATCCCATGCTCCATCCGCCATTCCTGCCTCAATTTGGAATCGCTCTTCGAGACCTCCGTTAGGTTTATAGGCAGAAATTACCAGATCCTGTTTCACGGCACCTGCCGTGGTAACCTGCTTGAATGTGCCCTGTTTCTTATCTAAAGTGCGGACATCGGCGACAACAAAGCCCGCATGGCCAAGCGCCTCCTGAATGCTTGTCCAAACTGAATTCTGTGAATTGTGAAACTCAACGGTCATCCATCTGCCGGGTTTGAGGCTTCTAAAGAATTCCCTGAAGCACCGCGTCATTAGAGCTTGATATTCTGGTAGTCCTTTATGTTGTGTGCCACTAATGATTGCCTCTGGCTTCTGGTTCGTACGCACTCTTAGCCAAGCCTCCCACAGGAAACTACTTTCGGAATACATAATGTTGGCACCAAATGGAGGATCTACAAAGACGTAGTCAACCGACGCGTTTGGTAGTGCTCGTATATCGGTGGCAGATGAGGTTGATACCAAGCAGGATTTTTGCCATCCCTTCTTTTCTCGCTCAGCGGAGACGAGATTCTTGAGCTTGCGACGCAAAGCCGAAATCGTATTTTGCTCCTTAATTAGTGCTGGAACATATAGGTTGTTTCCGGCAGGTTGGCCGCCACCGGATGTTCTATATTTGTAAAGATGTGTTGCGGCGAATGCGACGGAGGTTAATAGTCCCATAAGATGAATACGTAGGTGTCGTGGTGCATCCATTGCGGCAAGACGAAGCCTACTCAAGACCGCGATTGTCCTTGGAAAGTAGAAGTCATGTATGAATTCGTAGCCCCTATGATATCCTGCCCTATATGTATCACCCCAGCCAGCCCCAACTCCAAGTATAAGCTCAGTGGGAAACCACGGCGATCCCGTATATGCAGATGTGTCCATGAGTGTGACAAGGTCTTGGTTGTCGGGGGGTTTAGAATGTCTCTTCTTATTGACTTTGTATGTGATCAATACCGGGACTTTCTTGTTTCGTCGTCTTAGTGCGCCGTCTATTGGATCCGCGAAGGACTCAATACTGTACTCGTAATCATTTCTTGAAGACAAGGACTTGCACGCCGGGCATGTTAATCCGTCCTTTTGTTCATCCAATGACCAAAAGGCAACCTGCTTACTACAGGATGGACACACCAAGACAGTGGACCATATTACCGATTCAATAACACCTGGTTGACCTGTTTCGGGATGATGGGTCATATAGAGAGTCCGTGTCTCGCTTTCGATGTCATCCAACACATTTGTCGCGTATTGCTGGAATTCCGCTGGGTCGACGTGAGAGTTATAGAGAGCTGAGATGAATGAAGCGGCCGGTGAAAGATCAACTAGTAAACATGCACGGTCTTGGTTAACGCAGCTGGCGGCAACCCCTGTCATTCCTGTTCCGGAGAAACCATCTAAAATGAGGGTATTATCATCAGTGAAGTGACTAATGTAATTCTCAATTGCCTTAGGCGGTACCTTGGTGTGATATGAATGGGCGTTATATAGGGCACCCGTTTTTCCTTCACTGACATCGGCTGAAAAAGGCTCTCTCCTATAGTTGTCATTTGTGGGTTTGTATGGGTTGCCATATTCCTCAATAAAATCTTCCAGGAAAGGATTTGGGCAAGCAGTGAAATGGGGTGGGTCTGATATAGCCAAAATGTCTTCATCAGATCCGATAGGGAATCCCTCAATCTTCTTAAACTCCGGATCCTTGAGTTTCTCTGCCAGTATTTCGAGAAAATACTCACGACGTTGCTCATCATTTTCGAACGTCATACCAAGGCAGTCGACCTTAGTGTCTCTCTTGCTGGGACGATTATCCAACTCTTTCATGGTCTCTTGTTTGTATTTCTTTTCTTCAACTTCCTGCTCGACCGATTTGTCAAACATCTCGTCCTGACCGGAAGCATCTCGAAATAACTTTCGCGTGTGTTTATCCTGTTTCTTCCGCGGCATCTATTCCCCCTACTCGATCACTATTCTGACTTTTGCAGGGTCATGGCCCTTGATTCTATGATTAACGAATTCCTCAAAACGACTTCGCAATTCTTCTGGTGTTGCTGGTGAACCACCTTCTAAAAGTGCCTCTCTTAGCTCGCTCCCCTTGACAACGACTTTAACCAATCCTGAAAGGAGCTCCTTAAGAGCCTGCACAAAAGGTTGCTCCAGCTTATCCGGAAGTTCTTTGGACTTCTGAAAATCGCCAATTAGTGATGATTGCTTAGGTTTGAGCAGTTTCATGTTCTGCTTCACCGTGGGGTCATTGAGATTGTCCAGTAATGACTTGGTCCAATGGTCCGTAATCTTCTCCAACTCCTCTTCCAGACCAATCAAGGCTTGGCTCGCGGTTTTGGTGGTCGCCTCAGGTCCCGGTCTGAATTCGCAGTGAGGGCAGGTTGGTTTGGACTCTAAGTCCTTTTCTGTTAATGAGAAACATGTCTTGAGGCCAGCCAGGCGATTCTGAAAATCGGATAGCTGAGAGGCAGGCATGAGGTCAATAGTGGCCAGCTTCTTGAGCTTCTCCAGGCGCTGATCCTTCATCAGAGAGACCTTGCGCTTGTCCTCATTGGCTCCCAAATGAGCGCGAGTATGTAGCTTCATGTACAGGCCGATATACTCTTTGCGGGCGCGCAGGAGCTCCTGCCTGGTTTTCTGACGGAAGTCGCTGGCTGCACGTTTCTTGGCACTACTCAAACTCGATGAGATCTGACCCTGGAGCTCACGTACTTTTGATACCCAGGTATCATCATCCGGCAGGACCGCCTCTGCAGTAGCCAAATATGATGCGAGGGGACCGAGTTCAGATAGCAAGTTCTTAAGTGATTCTATTTCCTCGACCGACTTAAGTGACCCGTAATGAGCCTTTAGCTCAGAAGGTTTATACCTGAAGTTCTTCAGCTTACCAGGTGAATTGTAAGCCTGAAGTGACTCAAGGAAGTCCTTCGTTTTGCCAAAACTTTCGCGCAACTCCTTTTGCTGAGCATCAGTAAGGAGGGGTTTCCCCCAGAAGACTACTCCTGATTCCAGTTGCTGTTGTGCCATTACAATTCGATTCAGGTAATCGCCTACACTCTTCTGAAGCTGTTGAATAGGTTCTGGCTTCCCCTGACTGACCAACTGAAACATTCCAGGCGGTAGTCCAAGTAGTTCGAAGAGGGTCTTGACTGCTTCAACCGGTAGGTCTTTAGGAGCCTCAATGTGTTTGAATGAAATAAGATCGTCTATCGAGCGGTTTGCTATGTCCTGCAGGTTGGTTGGATCGAATTTCTGACCTGGAATTGCCCAAACGATATCACCCGAGTAAACCAGAGCTGAAAGTAGAATAATCACCCACTCCGGCTCTAGTCGCATCACATCGGGGTTCATATACTCAACGCCCTGAACATCCTGAATGAGCTCTGACCGGTTGACAACCTGACCCTGTCCCTTCCGCTTCAATGCGGCCATTACAAATGAGGCATACGACGATTTGCCAGGATCAATTCTATCTCCATCAAGAAGTTCCAGGGCATCAAGAATGGCTGTGGCTTGCTTTGTTGGGAATTCTCCAGCGATCATCTTCAGAGCGTCTTTCACGGCTTGCATACGATTATCGCTGGTGATTAACACTGAAAAGTGAGGATAATCTGGAGCATCATCCTTGAACTGGTCGGCTAAGCAAACCGAACCCACGGTGTTGATTACATCGCGAACGTTTACTTGTCCGCCTGAGCCAGACAACTTGCCTTTGATCCAAGCAAGAAGTGGTTTTGTTTTGCCCTGGTAAGTTACCTCATATGCCGACGTCATATTTGACTGTAACCATTTCACCATCTCACGAAGGAAACCTGTAGCTTTTGATTCATATGTCGATTTGGCATGACCCGAAGCCGTTGCAGCTAACTCCAACGCTGCTGCATAACTTCTAAGGGCATCGCCGAAAGTGTTATCCGCACCTGTCAGCCTGAAGAACAGCTCGTCAGGTTTCTTCTCGTCCTTGTACTGCGGAGGTTCGTGTGGTTGGATGAAATAAAGATAGAAATCGCGCGGAGGTACGGCTGTAGATCGCTCATTCGGTGCACCAAAGAAAAGGTAGCCCAGGCGGGCAGCCTTCCGCTCTATCCATTCCAACTCATGTTGCCAGATTTGATACCCTGTTATGTAGGTCTGGTCAGTACACTCCATGACACGCCTCAGAGCATCATAGTAGTATCTATCCAAGTGACTTGCATCGAGGCTTTCGGCCCGTTTCTCAATGATCGCGTCGTAGTCGTCGGTCTTCTTCAGATCGAGGAAGTACTGACGATTATCAGGATTACTGGAAATGAACTGGCCACTGACTGTCTTATGAATCTCGCGTAGTACAGTCTCAACTTGGGTCAATAAATCATCAGCCGGCTCGCCACCCATCTCCTCAATGCCTGGTTGATAAAGGCATAGTGTGTCACGTAGCTCCTCCGGCGTTGCCCCAAGCGGCGAATAGATGTCATGATGTGTAAGCCTGTGAATTGAGAGGCCAAATATGATTCTGAGAGCCATTGGCTTATAGGCTGGCCTGGTGAAGGCTTGGTCTACTCTTCCTTCCAGAACCTGGCTGCAGTCAATAACCTCTTTCACTTCGGGAATTGAACGGAATGATGCGTTTTCTTTGAGGGTTCTCCAATATGAGTCGTAGGCTATTACACCAGGTCGATCCGTGGGCAATTCCTTATCCAAGATTGCCTTCATGGCAACCGATAGAGTCTTTAGTACCTCTCTCTTTTCGACAGCGGTGATGCGTTCGAAGGTGTCGATATACTCTGGATGAACGGGAAAGAGCCGTACGAACTCTCCCAATCGTTCATTCATTTTGCCGTAAAACTTGCTAAACTGCTTAAGGTAGTTCTCGATTTTAACCTGTTGATCCGCTGTTTTCTTCAGCAGGCGTTCAGAAACTACGAATTTTACATCCTTTCGGGCGATGAGTACCTGCTCAAACCTATCTTTGACCCGCATAAGACTGTCCGAAGCAAAGGAAAACCTTGGGCTATCAAAAAGCGCTTCTTGTACACCAGCGACAAACCTAAATCGCAGATCTTTGCAAATCTCACCAAGTTCTCTGAGGAAACTGAGGTCGAGGATCAACGCTTGGTCTTTTCGTGAGCGTAAGTAGTCTAGTAGCTCGTCAACAACTAACAGTAGCCCAGAATCAGGATAGACATGATGAAATGCTGCCATCAAATCGTCTATTGCCTGTTTATTGTTCGTGATCTTATCCCAGCTTGGAAAAGTGTAATCAACGCCAATACTGGTTAGATATGTTTCCAGAACCGAGCACAACGCATCCCGGAGTGGCATGGTCGTACTCAACTCGGTACGGACAACTTTGAACTTGCCGGCTATTTGCTCCGATGCCTTGCACACTGTAGCATTAGTGATATGTTCAGATAAATCCGCTCTTTCGCAAATCGCGGATATCATTGACATTAGATGAGACTTACCGGTACCGTAGTTACCAACGATTAGTATACCCTTGTTGTCAGCCGGATTGTTGAACTGAAGTTGGGGTATCAATAGGTTTGTGAGTTTCTCTGCCATGTCTTCAGATATCACATAGCTACTCACAAGACGTTGAGCAGAATCTGGCTTATCTGCATCTCTTAGTTGGACGACTGTGTCAATTGGATCGAATTGAATTAAGTCTTTGTATTTCATATAAGTAACTCCAGCGGCATTTACTTCTTCTCATTAAGGTCAACATAGACCAGGTCCTTGATGTCTGAACGGTTATATTCAGGATGATCTGGTTGGGCATATATTAGATGAGAGTCGACTATCTCGCCGCTCCAGCTAGCCACTATGCGTTTGTTTCTCGAGACAGACTGAAGGGCCTTCAGCGGATTAAGGTATAGTGAAGGATCAAACAGCACTTCAGTATTATCCAAGAGGATAGGATCACCTTTCATGCCTTGCACCAAGTCACCGAGTATCTCAGAAGCTCTTAGCTTTCTTTCTTTTTCTGGCTGATCCAGTAGCTGCTGACACAATGCTCTATTCACACTTGTGACGGGCACATCATACTTCTCAGATAAGACACTTAATGCACGTGTTTTCCCGCTTTCCGGTTTTCCGACGATCAACACCAGCCGGAAATATTGCTGGTCTACATCATTCAATTTGTTAATCAATGACTCCTTTTCCAGATCATCCATTGGTGCCTCCAGAGCGAACACATCGATCCACTTCCAAAACTCTGAATTTCCACAGCCGTCCAACCTTGTGGGCAGGGAGTCCTTTTCGGTTAATCCACTTGTAGACGGTATCCCTCTTGATGCCGAGATACTTGGCAATCTAGTCGACTGA
>Ga0272443_10003461_pt1 | contig 18571 bp, 20 predicted proteins | sample SSMAcet12_FD_193581 | JGI IMG/M metagenome (GOLD analysis project Ga0272443, IMG submission 193581) | Marine sediment archaeal communities from Little Sippewissett salt marsh, Falmouth, MA, United States - SSM-Acet-12 | ecosystem: Environmental > Aquatic > Marine > Wetlands > Sediment ... | reverse complement strand
CCATCGGGATGGCCAAGAAATTCGGACAGGAAATCAGCTTTATCGAGTTTGCCCGCAAGAGCGTGGTCATCACCCTGATCACCCTGACGATCGCCTCGGGCTACCTGATGCTCTATTTATGGATATCGTTATGAAACCGGAAGACAAAAAGATTCTGTGCAGTCTGATCCGGGACCACGAGGATACCGTGGGCTCCTCCCGGGTCACCATGATGGCGCTCGAGGCCTTCGTGGCGTCGATCCGTGAGGTGCGCTGCAGCATTGACGAGGCCCGGGCGCTTTATATCGAGTTGTCCGAAGCCATCAAGAACACCGAACCGAAGGTGGTTCCGCTGATTCATCTGATCGAGGAGTTCGAGAAGGAAGTCCGAAAGGTGGGGGGCGAAACGATCGAAGAGGTCAAGGAGCGGGCGATCAGCATCTTGCAGGCCAAGCACGCCAAGATTGAGGACAAGGTCAACAAAGCCATTGAAAACGGACTGACCTGCATCGGCGACGGGGACGTGATTATCGTGCACACCCTCGGCCACGATGTGACCAACATGCTCAAACGGGCCCGCGAAGAACTGCAAAAAAGCTTTAAAGTGATTGTCCTGAAACAGGACCTGACCAAGACCCGGCGCCTGATCAAATCCCTTTCCGCCGCAGACATCGACATGGAGATCGTTCCCGAGTACGGCCTGATCCACTATATCGAGAAGAGCAACAAGGTGTTTATGGAGGCGCTGTCCATCACCGAGGATATGAAGGTGGTGTGCGCCGTGGGTTCGGCCAATATCCTGAGCCTGTGCCATTTGAACCGCCTGCCGATCTATCTGTTTGCCAATACGTTGAAGTTTTCGCACCGTCCGTCGTCCCTTCAGCAGATCCACCGCAAGGTGCAAGCCCATACTCACGATGACGTTTCCTATCAATTGGTGACCCACTCCCACGACACCGTCGATCTGCGGTTGATCGATTTTTTTGTGAGCGAAAACGGCATCAAGGACAAAGAAGCCATTGCCCGTGATCTTTTAAAATCCGGCGAAGCGGCGCCGGACCAATCCTGAAGGACAAAACCCGAATCGGGCTTTGTCAGGTTCCTCCGGAACGGGCAGGGCTTTTTGCGTGGGGGCGCGCAAGGCATACGGCCTTGCGGGTGAATATCGGGACAGGCTGTGATGTGCCTGACAACTTATACTGCCGGTGATCGGGTGCAGCTGCTGGGCGGAGCGGCTGCATCTCCCGAATCCCGAGGGTAAGCCGGCCGCCCCCCACACTTCCCCCGCCGCCTGCCTCCAGGGTTGGCTTCCCATTCAACGGGCGAGTCCAAAATGCTAAAAAGTTTTTGGAGACCACCCATGGCTGCACGCTCGAAAAGGAGATGCGGATCCGTGGGAGCTTCCAGACACGATGATTGCCGGATAATTGCGGTGGATGTCGTTCCTGAAAAGATACTATCTCCTTGGAAAATATGAAAATGAGAACGCATTCAAATACAAAGGCCGTACCGCGATGCGGTACGGCCTTAAACGGTCATGATGATTTCGAACTATAGCAACTTATCCACGGCGATAATTTCGTCGTAAGACCCACCGGCGCTGTCGATGAATTTTTTAACCGCTTCTGCATCCGGCGCTTCCCAATCGCAGATGCCCGTTCCCGCTTCATTCACATAGAGCCCGTTGAATTTGACCTGCGGATTTTCTTCCAAATACTTTCCCAACGCCCCACCGAGTGTTTTTTTGAACTCGTCTGTCACGGCGGATGGGGGGACTTTGCCTTTGTCGTATCTCATTACCAACACTTTTGCCATTTTGTTTCCCTCCTTTTCTTGTAGTGAGAAGAAATTGCTGAAATGGAACCGGGTTGGTTGAAATCTATTAATGCGCATATACACATAATTTGTGCGATTGTCAATTGTTCGGGCGTTAATGGGAAAGGCAACGGCGGCGGGTTGCGTACAGATAATGAAATTTGTTAACTTGCGTCTGGAGACGTCCTCTTTTAGCAACTGGTTGAAAGTTTTTCGTTCAGGGGGCTTAAGAATTGAGAATTACTGAACATACCTAATTGATGTTTTCGCTGTATCTGTAATCGGGTCGATGCTGCGGTATGGTATTGTAGGCTGTCGTTTCAGGCAGATTGAAAATCGGCAGGATAGTTTCGGAAAACTGTCGCTTTTGAGACTATCATTTTTTGGGATAAACTTTGATAATCTGTCGGGGCAGCAATTCCCCCAAAATTGGTTGAGATCGTTATCACAACTTTTCCGATTTGGCCTGTCGATGAAATTTTCGATGGATTTGGAGGCCGACCAAAATAAAACTATGGAATTAATATCAGGCCCGGTGGCAAGACAAATTAAGGTACGCAATTCTGGGGATTTCGAACCCTATTGAAATGAAATAGCCGGGTTCCCCAGTTACATTGCTCTTTGAAAATTTGTGATGGTAACGCTGATTTGATCAGGTGGCGTACATTCTTCCTTATGAAACGCCGATAACAATCCCGCTCTGCTCAAGCGACATGTTGCGTCGCCGAATTGTTTGCCTGAACTGCTTCAGCGTGCAATTTTATTCCGAGTGCGTTTATCACTTTGAGAATAGTATCAAAATTGGGGCTTCGTTCTCCGGACAATGCCTTGTAAAGGCTTTCCCGAGATACCCCGGCATCACGAGCAACTTGTGACATACCTTTAGCCCTGGCTATATCACCTAGAGCTTTCGCAATAAAAGAAGCATCACCTTGTGCTTCTTCGATGCTGGCTTCAAGATAAGCGGCCATTTCTTCCGGTGTGCGAAGATGTTCGGCGACATCGTAGCGGGTTGTTATAGTTTTAGTCATGATTGGCTCCTATAAATTTTGTGCAAGGCGAAGAGCAGTTTTAATGTCCTTGGTTTGGGTTCGTTTGTCGCCACCAGCCAGCAAAATAACCACTTTTTGCCCTTGTTTTTTGAAATAGACTCTATATCCGGGTCCATAATCGATCCGCAATTCTGAAACGCCCTCACCCACTGCCTTAACGTCCCCCGGATTTCCGGCTGCCAGCCGTTCAATTCTAACAAGAATGCGGGCGCGGGCACGAATATCTTTTAACGCATCAATCCATTTAACAAAAGTTTCAGTTTTACGTATTTCAACCATGGGTATGATGTAGCCACGTGGCTACATTATGTCAACAAAAATCAGACAGTGATAATTTTCAGTGCCATCACAACTTTTCAAGGTATTTAGCTACAGGGTGTTCGTACTTTGTGAGGAAGGGCATTCCTATGATGTAATGAAGTAGCCACACGAATGGCCAACCCTGGAATTAGTACAGGCAATCTGAATACTCCGGCACCCTCCAAATCGTTGAATTATTCCGACTTATCCCCCCTGCTCGTCCCCTCTTTCAACGTGCGTAACTACAAAGGGTACGTACTATTATCAACTCCCCATTTGATAACTACCCAAAAACTATGTAACCATCTTACCCGTGATGTATTCACATTAACGATACACTGTTTTCCTGCACCTTCAAAGGACAGCAAAAACCATTTTCTCTTATACGTTAAATCTAAGGGTCAAGAATGAAATCCGTGATGTAGGGATTTTCTTCCTTCTCTCTCCCAATTGTTGTCGGGGCCTGTCCCTTAGGTATTGACGCATCAATATTGTAATCGTGTCCCGGCCAGATGCGGGTGTTGTCGGGAAGATCCAGAAGCTTGTTCTCGATGCTGTGAATCAAATGGTCCAGCGATCCGCCCTTCAGATCGGTCCGGCCGACGTCGCCCACAAAAAGGGTGTCGCCGGTAAACAGGTGACCGTCTACCAGGAAACAGCAGGAGCCTGGTGTGTGGCCCGGTGTATGCAAAACCTGGATCTCGGCCTCCCCCAGTAAAATTTGTTCTCCATCGGAAAGCATGCGATCCGCTGTGGTGTTGACGACGAGTCCGGTCTGTTGTTCGAGTTCGGCGACGTCCGGTGCGTCGGCGTACAGACCGTTGTCCGCCGCGTGCATCCAGACCGGTATGCCCAGTTCCGCTTTCAGGGCCGCATTGGCCAGCACGTGGTCCGGATGGCCGTGGGTGTTGAGAATCATGCGGGGCGTTACGTTTTCTCGGGCCAGCGCGGCGATGATGGCCGGCGGGTCCCCGGCGGGGTCGATAATGGCGCCGTCGCCAGTCTTTCGACAGGCCAGGATATGGGTGAACACCTGAAAGGGTCCCAAGGGTAGGGCAATGATCTTGATGGCATCCATGGCTGTCTTCTCCGGTTTCCGGTTTGATGGATGGATTGACTGAAAGGAGTGATCATTCTGTCCCTTCGTTGCAATCGAAACCGTTTTGCATTATTTTAAATTTATCCGCCAAGAGACAGGGGAGGACGATATGAAACCATTTTCGATTGCCATTGTACTGTTTTTGCTTTCCGCTTGCACCAATGTCCAGGTCAGCCAGGATTACGATCCGCTATCGGATCGTTTGCAATACGGGGCCTGGCAGTGGCGTGAAGCGGTTCAGCCGACAGTCGGAGATATTCGCATCGACAATCCCTTGCTGGACCGGCGGATTCGCACTGCGGTGGGCAATCACCTGGAAAGCCGGGGGGTCGCGCGTGCCAGCGAACGGCCGGAGATTTATTTGAGCTATCGTTTGGATGTCGAGCGAAAAATCGAAAGCGACACCACGCACACCACAGTAGGTTTCGGGCGGTACTACTATCCCTGGTACGGCGGCATCGGCACCGAAACCAGTATCCGGCAATATGACGAAAGCCGTCTGACCATCGACATTCACCAGGCCGATACCGGCCAATTGTTGTGGCGGGGGGTGGGTACCTACCGGTTTAGAACTTATAAAACCCCCCAGGATGCCGCCGTCGCGATGCAGACAATCGTGGATAAGATTCTGTTCCAGTTCCCTCCAGCCAACTAGTGCCCATCCAGAAATGGCCAATCTGCCCGATATCTTTGTTGCGCGAAAAATTTTATCCTCGGAATATCGACCATATGCACCCCAAGGGCATTTCCTTCGGGCACCTGTGGTAAAATTTTTCGTGCGCCTCGCTCTCGACCAAATTTGCCTATTTCTGGATGAACACTAAACAACTGGGCAGCTATAGGAGCGTTTCTGAAAGAAATTACCTCCTACCCGGCCGTCTTCTCATCCGGTTCGACAAGATTTTTTGCCATGGCGTTGAGCAACAGGGTGATGGGGCGGTCTTCCTCGCTGCTGCCGGTAAAGCGGATCGGGCCGGGATGCCGATAGTGGTCGCCGCCGGCGGCAGCGGCCAACCACTTCTCACGGAAGGCTTTGACGACCCTGAAGGCCGGAGCCTTGACGTCCACCACACTTTTCTCCAGCACCAGTTCCAGTTTGCCCTTGCGTTCTTCCAGGTGCATCAGCGGCGCGATGGGGATGCCGATGGGACGCCAGCGGGCAAAATCCTGCTCCAGGTTCAAGATGGCGGCCATTTGCCCGGTGGCGCCGTTGGCAATCAGGCTGAACACGGTCTGCCCCAGATTGTAGGTGTAGATGCAGTCGAACCGCGTAGGGTCGCTGCCCCGTCCGTCATAGCCGTAAAAATGGGTCTGGGTTTTGAACTTGGGAACCGACTGTTCGTAAATGGCCTCGATGGACGCCGGCACGGAATCCTCGTCGCCTAAAATGTCGGCTTTGACCAATGCCGCTTTCAGGGTTTTTTTTGAAATAATGGTTTGCCTGGTCATCAGGTATTGGGCTTGCTCCCAGTTTTCGAAAAGGATCGGCCCGTAAAGATCGGGATCCAGACCGCCTTTTCCCAACGTTTTGGCGAACTGGGTTTGCTCGATGCCGATCTTGTAGCGGCCCTTCTCCTTGAGAAGACCGAGGTAGTCCTTGACCAGGTCCAGCAGCACCTTTTCCGTCTTGACCTGGGAGAACTGGAAGTTGCCGTGGCTGTCCCGCTCGGTGAGCAGGCCCTCCTGGAAAAAGGCGGGGATGTCATTGAACAGTTCGTCATCACGAGAATTCCATACATTGTAGGAGATATCTTTGCGGATTCCCCGCACCAACCGGCGCAGGTATTCCAGTTTGTCCTCCAGGGTGAGAAAAGCGGTGTGGAAATCCCGGTCGTGCAGTTTGTTGTAATCGGCGATGATGGTGTTGAGTTTGATGATGAAGGTCTGGATTTCGTTGATGAATTCCAGAACACCTTCGGGAACCACCAGCACACCGTAATTTTTCCCCACGGCGGCCCGGTCCATGATGGCGTCGCAGACCACCCGAGAAAGGTGCCGCAAGGTCATGCCATAGGCGGTGTAATCCACAACGTCCTGTTCGGAGGCTTTTTCCAGTCGGGCGTTGTCCACGTAGTCGGCCAGATCCTCGCCGATCAGGGTCATGTTGGCGTGGGTCTGCAGGGCCACCTCTAGGGCCAGGTGGCTGGCGACCCGCCCCATGACTTTGCAGACGTGCCAGTATTTCACATCGGAGCTGGCGTCGGTGCACAGGTTGGCGATGGCCTGGGAAAAGGCGCGCGCGGCGGTGTGGAACCCGAAGGACATGGCGCACAGTACCTTGCCGCTGGCGTCGCGCACCTGGATGTCGCCATCGATGGTTTTGGGCACGCCGATCACCTGAATGCCGTCGTCGAACATCTCCTGGGCCAGGAAAGCGGCGTTGGTGTTGGAGTCGTCGCCGCCCACCACAACCAGGGCGTTCAGCCCCAGACGCTTGCAGGTTTCCCGGGAGAGGTCCATCTTCTCGCGATTGTCGATTTTGGTGCGGCCGGTTTTGATCATGGTGAACCCGCCCACATTGCGGTAGCGGTCCACAAGATCCCGGGTCAGCTCAACGCAGTCCCCGTTGATGATGCCATCGGGTCCCATCAGAAATCCGAATATTTTCGTTTCGGGATTGGCCCGCTTGGCCGCATCGAACAGCCCGGCAATCACATTGTGACCGCCCGGGGCAGGCCCACCGGAGAAGACAATGCCGATATTGCGCGGCTGCGTGTAGTTCTCCTTTTCCCCATCCTTCAGGTCGTCACTCCCTTTGACCCGCTGGACGGAGTTGCCGATGATTTGGCCAAGCTGCCGTCTGGCCTCCTTGTCGATTTCGAAAAAGTATTGGCCGTCGGTTTCCAGGAGGGTGAACGGCTGCCGGAAAACCTCGCATGCCGGAGGCTGATAGGCAATTCTCTCTTTCAGTTCCAGGTTGTCGTCGGCCACGGCGTCGGCAACCGTCGGGTGTCCGAGCATTTTATCAAGGCGGATATTCGATGGTAGCGGCATTCAGCCCTCCTGAGCAGGCGATCGATGGTTTAAATGGATGTGATCTGCTTAAAAAAGGAAACGCTATGTCTGTTTTCATATCTTTCGGATGCGCCTTTAGTCAAGGCCGTTGTCGTGTGTTGCGAGGTACATGCCGCTGCACAGGTTTATGAAAATAAAGTAAAAAAATGCGTTTACGGGATCGATGGGAGATTGGGACGGTCACCGGGGGATCTGTAATTGTGGCTCTGACCCCATCGTTGCAACGTTGGGGTTGACGTAGCGTAGGGGCGCGGTTCATCCGCGCCCGGTTCGCAAAGGCGAGGATAAACCCCGCCACTACACCGATGCAACATATAGAAAAGTGGTTTCGAAATTCGTATCGATGCAGGCATGATCACGAAAAGCAGAAAATAAATCCCAATACGATTACCCCAAGATGATCGCGGGCGGTTATTGACAACGCCAACACGAATCGATACTGACAATAGCTTTATTCAAACTAAAATAGGCGTTTCGCCTTTTTTGAATAATTAGGGAAGACCATGAAACCCATCCTGATTGTCAAGACCGGCAGCACCTATCCCGACATGGCGGCCCGCTTCGGCGATTTCGAAGACTGGTTCCTCCGGCGGCTGGACCAATCGTCGCGACCCATCCATATTATTTGCCCCCAGGCCGGGGAAGAATTGCCGCCGCGGGCGCCGCTGGGCGGTGTGATCATTACCGGCAGCCACGACATGGTTACCGAAAAACATCCCTGGAGCGAAAGAACCGCCCTTTGGCTCAAGGACGCCGTGGACCGGAAGATACCGGTGCTGGGGGTCTGTTACGGGCATCAACTGCTGGCCCACGCGCTGGGCGGTGTCGTGGGAGACAACCCGAATGGCAAGGAGTTCGGTACGGTGGCGGTTCGGCTCAACGGCCGGGCCCGTGCCGACCAGCTGTTCCAAGGGCTGCCGGATATTTTCGACGCCCAGGCCTGCCACACCCAGAGCGTCTTGCAACTGCCGGCCGGCGCGACCCTTTTGGCCTCCTCCGACATGGATCCGCATCACGCATTCTCCGTGGGAGAGTGCGCCTGGGGCGTTCAGTTTCATCCCGAATTCAACGCCGAGGTGCTGCGCTGTTACATCCGGCGGTTTGCCGACAATCTTGCGGTCCAGGGAAGCGGGGTCAGCAGTCTGCTGGAGGGTGTCCGGGAGACGCCGATCAGCGAAGGGCTGCTGCGCCGGTTTCAGCAATTGTGCCGATAGGGCGCTGCGGCAGGAACGTGGAGGCAAACAATCAATACTTTACTTTGTGCGTAACTTATTGTAAAAGTTAGTTGTCTTTTTGGTCCTTGGTTTTCTGAGGAACGGCAAATCCCATTTTAAATGCCCGAAGTGAAATTTATTCCGACGTTTTAGATGTTGTAAAGCCACGGTGGAACCGGCCGCAGAGGAGCGGTCTTGCTCTGTTTAATCTATCAAGGAGGAGAACACGTATGAAAAGAGGTTTATTTACCGCATTGGCAATTGTCGCCGCAGTAGCCTTTTGCATGGGGACGGCTTTGGGGGCGGATATCGAGCTGGCCAAAAAATCCCATATTCAGAAGATCCTGGAAAGAGGCGAGTTGCGGGTTGGTTTCGAATCCGGATACATGCCCTTTGAAATGACCAACAAAAAAGGCGAATTCATCGGCTTCGACATGGACATGGGGCGGCGCATGGCCAAGGCCATGGGTGTCAAGTTCGTTCCGGTGAACACCGCCTGGGACGGCATCATTCCTGCCCTGGTCACCAATAAATTCGACATCATCATGGGCGGCATGACCATTACCCAGGAGAGAAACCTGAAAGTCAATTTTTCCGACCCGTACATCGTTGTGGGGCAAGCCATTCTCCTCAACAAAAAATACGAGGGGACGGTCAAATCCTACAAGGACCTCAACGACCCCAAATACATCGTTACCTCCCGTATGGGCACCACCGGAGAGCAGTCCATCAAACGCATGATTCCCAAGGCTACATACAAGGGTTTCGAGTCCGAAGCCGAGGCCGGCATGGAAGTGATCAACGGCAAGGCCACTGCGCTGGTCTACGACCTGCCTTTCATCGGCATCCTCTATTCCAGCCAGGGCAAGGGCAAGACCGTATTCCTGGACAAGCCGTTTACCTATGAGCCGCTGGCATGGGCCATTAACCAGGGTGATCCCGATTTCCTCAACTGGCTGAACAATTTTCTCAGGCAGTGCAAGGGAGATGGTTTCTACGACAAGGTCTACAGCAAATGGATTTTGAGCGCCGACTGGAAAAAAGAACTCCAGTAGGATTGTGAAGACGATTGATCGGTGGTCCTGATCCCCACACAGGCCGGCCTGTACATCACGGCCGGCCTGTGTCGTCCGCAACGGATCGCCCGGCCCCATTTTCTTTACGCCTGGTTACCCGGCAGGAAGAAGATCTGAACATGAGCGAAGAAAACAGTCAGCGCATAACAGGAAAACCCGCCAACTACAACCGCTGGGTCATGATTTTCTGTTTCGGTGTTTTGGTTTTTTTGGGCCTGTTTTATTATGCTTCCCAGAAGATCGCATATAACTGGCGGTGGAACCGGACCCCCATCTACTTTGCCTACCAGGACGATATCGATGTAACCTCTACCGTCGACGGCGAGGTCTCCTCCATCAAAGAGGATGGCGACAAGGTGATCATCACCGTCAAAGGCATCGGCGAGGAGGAAGACTATACCGCACCTGCCGGCAGCGTGAGGGTGAGCGAAGGCGAATTCATCTCCCCGGGCGACACCCTGGCTACCTATCAAAAGTGGAAAGCCGGTCTTCTGATGATCGGTTTGTGGATCACGCTGCAGATCAGTGTGATGGCCACGATATTTGGCGTGATCCTCGGCGTCATCAGCGGGTTGATGCGCATCTCCGACAACCCGGCCCTGCGATGGACGTCCATTGTTTATGTGGAACTGATTCGGGGGTCGCCGCTGATGGTACAGATCCTGATCTGGTACTTCGTGTTGGGGACGTTGATCAACGACCTGCTTGCGGCTTACGGTATCGGGCAGATCCCGGCCTTCTGGTACGGGGTCGCGTCCTTGGCCTGCTTTGCCGGCGCCTACGTTTCGGAAATCGTACGGGCGGGCATCCAGTCCATCCACCGTGGACAGACCGAAGCGGCCCGCAGTTTGGGGATGAGCTACGGTCAGTCCATGCGTTACATCATTCTGCCCCAGGCCATGCGCCGGATCCTGCCGCCCCTTGCCGGACAGTTCATCAGTCTGATCAAGGATTCCTCGCTGTTGGGCATCATCGCCATCCGCGAGTTGACCAAGGCAGCCCGGGAAGCGGTTACGGCAACGCTTCAGCCCTTTGAAGTCTATATCCTCCTGGGGTTGTTGTACCTGGTGCTCACCTTTACCCTTTCCATGTACGTGCAATATCTTGAGAGAAGGATGGCCACATCGTGATACAGGCAAAGAATGTATATAAGACCTTTTACGCCCCCCACGAAATCAATGCCCTGGTGGATGTTACCGCAAGTATCGAGGCCGGTGAAGTGGTGGTGGTGATCGGCCCCTCGGGATCCGGCAAGAGTACTTTTCTGCGGTGTCTCAACCGGCTGGAGCAAGCCACCAGCGGACATATTTTCATCGACGGCATCGATATCCTGGATCAGCGCACCGATATCAACAAGGTGCGGGCCGAGGTGGGCATGGTGTTTCAGTCCTTCAACCTGTTTCCCCACAAGAGCGTGCTGGAAAACGTGACCCTGGCCCAGAAAGTGGTCCGCAAGCGCAAAGGCGACGATGCTCACGAAAAGGCCATGGCCCTTTTGGAAAAGGTCGGCATCGGCGACAAGATCAATGTCTATCCGGATCAACTCTCCGGCGGCCAGCAGCAGCGGGTGGCCATCGCCCGGGCCCTGGCCATGAATCCCAAGGTAATGCTGTTCGACGAGCCGACATCGGCCCTGGATCCGGAGATGATCGGGGAGGTGCTGGACGTCATGAAAGCTTTGGCCAAGGAAGGCATGACCATGGTGGTGGTGACCCACGAAATGGGCTTTGCCCGCGAGGTGGCCGACCGCGTGATCTTCATGGATGCCGGGGCCATCGTGGAAGAGGGCACCCCGGAGCATTTTTTCACCAACCCCACCCACGACCGGACCAAGCTGTTTCTCAGTCAGATTCTGTAATGTGCTGGGGGTAGGGTGCGTTATCTATACCGATGGCTTTCATCACCCTGGACAACACCTGCTGACGGTTGCCGGAGCAATTTACTGACGTTCCGAAAAACGCCCATCGACGGTCGAAGCTGTCGATATGCGAGCCGGTCGTCTCGATCAGATAGCGAGGCTCCGAGGCGGATTCGTAAAGCTTGCGAGCCTGGCTGAATGGAACGTAATCGTCTTCCAGGCTGTGAATGATGACAACCGGTGCGCGGACCTGCTTCAGTTTGCGGCCGTTTTCGAAATGGAAGTTCAGCAGCCTGGTTGTCGGGAGAAACCAGCATTGTCTCCGGGCAACGGTATCCAGGGAGAGGAACGTCGATTCCAGAATTAAAGCGGCAATTTTTTTGCCCCTGGCGATCTCGGTCGCCACGGCCCCGCCCAAAGATCGCCCCCAAACGATGATATCCTCCTGGTCGATCCGCTTTTCGTCGACCAGGTAGTTCCAGGCCGTCTGCCCGTCCGTGTAGATATGCTGCTCCTGCCTGATCCTGCCCGTACTCTTCCCATATCCCCGGTAGTCGATCATCAGGACATTGACGCCCATCTCCTTGAACGTCTCCAGCCGGAAGATTTTCTGGCTGATGTTGGTACCGTTGGCCTGGAAATAAAGGACGGTTTTCTTCGCACCGTCGGTTTGCAGCCACCAGGCATACAATCTCTGCCCATCAGGGGTGGGCAGAAAGCGTTCATCGATGTCTAGGTGCCGGGGGGGCGACAACGAGGGGCCCCGGGACTGGAAGATTGCGTAGCTTTGGGAGAAGTGGGCGGCCATCACGACCACGGGATAAGCGGCCAGGGAAAAAAGGATGATGGCGACGATGTCCTTTTTCATTGCTCACACAAAAACGTATCCGGATATTCGGCGAGCATATCCAACTGTCTGGCAGAATACCTCGGGAAGAATACGGTTTTGGTGAAGGCGGCTTCAATCAATTCCCGATTGGCCTGCCGCGTATAGTCGACGAATTCCCCGGTTACGTCTCCGGTGAGGTTCGCAGTTACATCGAGAACTTTAACGGGCGCTTTACAGGAAAAATCAAAGGAAGCCATATCGATGACGCGTATGTTTGGATTGCCATGGGTTCTGAAATGGATGCGCCGGTTTTTCTGGTCGTAGACGATACTCCATCTTGTGTTGCTTTGATATGAAACGCCCTTCCACTCCCGGTCTATGCTCCAGCTGACGCTCTTTAGGACCTTGAAGGCATAGTCGACGGGTGCTGCCGAAGTCTCGGGATCGTATTCTTCGACCATTTTAGCGGCGCGAATGAATCGCTCGATGGATTTGTATATATCCGGCTCAGGGATCGTATCTTTCTTCAGGTAATCCAGTGAGAGCGAATAGGTGTTGTTGGTTAAGGCACGATAGGGCAATGTTTCGCCTGTGTGGCAGACCATCTTCCCGTCCAGATATTCAATAGTGGCGCAATTGCCTTGCCTGTCGCTGATGATGAAATGGGTGTGGATTCCCTTTTGTGGCCTGATTCTCAGTGTGGCATCACTTTCGATCACTTCTTTGACAGTCGCAAAATTATCGAGTTGGTACTGACGCCACTGCCCGGCCAGAAGGGATTCCCTGTCATCCGGTTTCGGATATTTCCGATTCGGTGTGTTGCGGAAAAGCCCCATGGATTCGACGACAAGACCGGCTTCGTTCATCCCTCCAGGCCCCAACTCCCGACCGTACTGGACGAACGTGATACTACCGTATTTTGAAGTCCAGGCTGCCGGTGTCCCAAGACCGGTGTTGTCCACGGTGGATTGATATGCAGTTTTCGAAACCCCGCGTTTGTTGACGATAACCAAACCGTCTTCCACCATCCAATCGTAATTTTTACCGACAAGCACCTGGTCCTGGTACCGCAGCTGAAATGTCGTACATGCCCTGGCGTCCACCTGTAAAAAAGCGATCATCAGGCAGAGAGCGACTTGTAGGCATCTCAATAAACGAATTTTCATTTTATGCCTCCTTTGTAGTGCTTCATCTCTCTTCCGGGTAAGGCCTTGCCGAATTTCCTATGGCAATGATCGTTCCGTCAGCATCCATCGCCTTGATCGTGATCTCGTACCGGCCGGGTTTATAAACCGGGCAGGGTCCCTGGATTTTTTTAAAACGGTCCCTGGCGATGATCCTTTCTCCGGCGTAATGCATCTGCACGGTACCGTGGTCATGGCTGTAGGCATTATCGTACATGCTGATCTTGAGAGATTTGGTATTCCCCGGTACACTGCCGATACGGATCTCCGGATTACCCCAACCGCATGGCTTCAGGCCCTCCCAGGTGAATTCCACGGACATCTCGACCACATGCGGGCTTATTTTTTCACTTTCGCAACCGCAAAGAAAAAAGACCGCCATACTCAGCAAAGCGACATAGGTTTGCTTCATGACAATGCTCCAATGAAAAATGGAATTATCCTCGGTAAACCGTTTTTATTATAACGATAATGGAGCTGGAATTCAGCGAATGGATCGATTGATGTCATCACGATCTGCCCGTGGAAAAATTTGTCTGCCTTGGGTGTTTCCGGGCAATTTGATGATCAATCCGCGTTTAACGGGCCGGTATGCGCTTTGGTTTGATGGGCCAGCGATTTGCAGATACCGGCTACGGAGCAATCTTTATGTCCATAAACGGTCTGGCCTAGTCCGAAATTGGAACCGGCGATGCCGCCGATACGTTTTAGGTTCTGACCGCAAGATGCAATCTTGCGTTTGTTTGACCAAATAAATCAAATGTACGTATATTTGTCAACAAAAAGTACAATATTTGTGTTTGGGGCCAACGCCAGGCCGCGCAGCATCGTCCAGCGGGATCGGAAGCGAATGGTACCCTGACATGAGACTTGTTGTACGTGAACCGTACGCCAGATGGAGAAAAAAGGGGCATGCGAGGCGCCCTTTGCTTGCTCCAAAAGCCTGTTGTCAGGCATTGATGGCTTAACGCTCGACAATTCGAAAGATAATCGAAACTCGATGGTTTCGAATACCGTATCGGTCCAGTGGAATTATTACTTCATCGTTGTCGGAGATATCGGGTGGAAATGAAATGGCTATGGGCATCTCCCCTGAAATCGATCCTTCTCCCGCACACCTGCTGCACGTATAGACTCCGATGCTGCCGTGACCCTGGCATAAAGGACAGCAAGCCTCTGCCGGTACAAAGACGCTGATGGTGCCGCCACGCAGTGCCTGCGCCCGGGTGATGGGCACTTCCATGGTCAATGTTCTCGTTCGTCCAAATCGGGGTGAAAGCAGGCTGGAAAAGTTATTCCACATCCTGTCGAAGAGGGGTTCCGGTGGCGATGCAAAGGGTTCAAAGGCTCGCATCGGTGCAATCTCTTCGGGCCGCCTTGAACGGGTTTCGGGGATCAGCGGCTCTGGATCGGGGTATGACTTTGAACCCTCTGGCACGGGCGCTTTATGAATCTGTCTTTCATACTGGCGCCGTCTTTCGGCATCACCCAGCACATGATAGGCCTCCTGGATCTGCCTGAACGCATGGCTGCCACCCTGATAACAGTCGGGGTGATACACCTTGGCCAGGCGCCGGTATGCCGCTTTGATTTCATCGGCGGTTGCCATCGAAGAGATGCCCAGTATGGCATAGTAGCTTTTCGCCATTTGAAAACTCCTGGTGCATTTCAATTATATAAGGGAACAAGGTGGCTAATACCCCGGAATCTGGTCCGGCCGGATCTGCTCGAATTCGACGATATCCGTTATTTCTCCCAAATCATGATTCAAAGGCGTTTTCTCACAGGATTCATGCTCTTGAAATCCCTTTGTATCCTTCTCCCTCAGATGGATTCCAGCAAATCCCTTTTCGTTTTCACATCCATGCATTTCTCTTTCCCTCCCTGAAGTTATCCGATTTCATAAATCTATTCACGCCCATCCCTTCCATGAAGCCTATTTGTTCGGTTCGTTTTCACCCAGCGTCCCGGTGGGCCTCTTTCAAGGCATCCAGGCTGAACTCGGATATGCGGTTTCCCTTGTCGACCCGTTCCCGAATCTCGGCAACGGCCTTTTTGTATGCATCCATCACCCGGACAAGGGACTGGTATAGCGTATCGTCTTCTCCCACCATTGCCTTGACATCATCCATGAGCACCTTGCCCTGTTTGAAATGGCCGGAGATTCGGGACAATGCCCGGGTGCGCTGTCGCTGCCTGAGGCGCTCTTTTTCGAGAACCGGCAGCAGGCGTTGAATCGATTTTTCGATCAGGTCATTCCGCGAAGCCGCAGCGTGTTTGGCGACGGTATCCAGTGCCGTCAATGATCGCTGGCTGATGACAAAGGTTTTTTGAATGCGCTGCTCCTTGACCGCAGTGTCAGGCGACTGCGATTCGGCAACGGCGTGCAGGGCATCCGTATCTTCCATCAGGTAGTCGAACAGCGATTTTTGCTTGATCCCCAATTGGGCCGCCAGAATGCTCATCAGTTCAACGGCCGTCGGGTGCAGCCGAAATGTGGCCCGCACGGATTTTTTCCCCATCAGATCCGCGATCCCGGTGGCTTGCAACGGCGCGTCGGGCCTGTTTTGATTAATGGATTCTTTCATGTTGCACCGCCAGGTTTCATTACTATTTATATTTTATCATATTTCGTAATAGATAAAATAAATCTGCTATTCCGAATTTCAAGACCGTGCGTTAGCTGCAAACAGATTTCGTTGATCATTGTAAGGTACACTACTATTATTGTTCGGCAGCCCGTATCAACGATGCAAAAATTTAAAATGGCCATCTTGACAGCCTTAAATTTAAAATTACTATATAGTCAAAAATAATTAAGTAATATTTTTTGGAAAGGAGGTACGCCATGAGCATGAAAAAGTGGATACCCTGGAACTGGTTCAAAAAAGAAGAAGAGGATGCCGGCAAATCAGTGCCGATCCAGCGGTCTTCAACCGATGATCAGCTCCCTGCTCTCGGCGGGTCTCTGGCCCGGTTTCATCAGGAAATCGACCGGCTCTTCGATCAGACGCTCCGCGGGTTCGACTTGTCACCATTCGGCTTCAATCGCCCGCTGTGGCCACGCCTGAGCGACGGCATGCTCAAACCGACCCTGGATCTGGGCGCCACGGACAAGGAATACACCGTATGTGTGGAGGTGCCCGGTGTAAATGAAAAGGATGTCAAGGTTGAGATTGCCAACGACACATTGACCATCCGGGGCGAAAAGAAACAGGAAACCGAGGAAAAAGAAAAGAACTACTATCGCATGGAGCGCAGCTACGGGTCGTTTCAGCGGGTATTGTCGCTGCCGGAAGATGCTGACCAGGATGGCGTTTCGGCCACCTTCAAGAAGGGCGTCCTGACAGTAACCATGCCCAGAAAAGCAGCTCCGCAAGCGGATGTGAGACAGATCCGGATCCAGAGTGCCTAAACGGTATTGAGCATCCAATCAAGGGCAGGTTACCCTGCCATGGAAATCACCAAAAAAAGGAGGATCAGCCATGTTTGCAAGAGGACTTTTCAATTATCCGACAATGGGTTGGCGGCATCCGTTCTCCGAACTGGAGCGTATGTCCCGTCAGATGAATCAGTTGACGCAAGGCCTGTTCGGCAGACCGGGTCTGGGCTGGCGGCCTGCCAGCGTTTTCCCGGCCATCAATCTCACGGAAGATGCGGACAGTTACTATGTCCGGGCCGAGCTGCCGGGCATCAAGGCTGACGCCCTCGATATTCAGGCCGTCGGCCGTAACCTGACCCTCTCGGGTGAGCGCACGATTGCCTCCGAAGGGGAAACCGTCAGGTACCACCGCCGTGAGCGCGAAGCCGGCAAATTCTCCCGGACCATCGGGTTGCCCGGTGAAATCGACGTGAATAAGGTAGCCGCCAAACTGGCCAACGGAATGCTGACGGTAACCATTGCCAAGGCCGAGGCAGCCAAGCCGAAACAGATCACCGTCCATTAAACCGAGGTTTCGAAAGGAGGGACGAACCATGAGCGATTCCAAAGAACTTCAGGTAAAAGACAAACAGGAAGTGGCCGCTCCGGCCGAGCAAACGCGCTCCGGTGTGGTCTTCACGCCGGACGTGGACATCTTCGAAAACGATAAAGAGATCACGCTGCTGGCCGACATGCCCGGTGTGGCTTCCGAAGATATCGCCATCGACTTGAACGACAATGTGCTGAGCATTTCCGGGGAGGTCAAGCCGTTTGAAGAAAAGGATGAATCTGACGTGCTGATCGAGTTTGAAATCGGACGCTATTCCCGTCAATTCACCCTTTCCGAGGTCATCGACCAGGGCAAGATCGAAGCCAAACACCAGGACGGGGTGCTGCGCCTGACCCTGCCCAAGGCGGAAAAGGCCGTTCCCCGGCAAATTGCAGTAAACGCGGCGTAACAGGCAGTGATGGGGAGACCCGAACAGACCGGCATCGGGTCTCCCATGGTTTTGAAAAACACTTTTCAATTCTTTACAAGTGCAGCAAAAGCAGCTGCTATCACCTCATCGTTAAGCAGATGATATGGTAGTTCAGTAGGTCATCCTAATCAGGAAAAATATCCTGGCCCAAGGATAAAAGAGTAAATATTAGGATATCATCAAAAGCGTTGGAATAAATTCATGCTCTTGCAATAGAAAATGGTATCCCATACCGAATTGGCACCAGAGTTCTTCCACATCTGGATGCTTTTTGAGAGTCATCCGCTTAACTTAATACGGAACGCACTTCTCGCATCATTTCTGCAGGGCTTTGTCCAAAATAGCGCTTGAATTCACGACTGAACCGGGAAGAGCTTTCGTATCCCACCTTGTCGGCCGCGAGGCAGGCTTTCATGTTTTTTTTGCATCATCAAGCCTTTTGCCTTCGATACTGCCGAGTGTTACGGACCATTTACCAACGAAGACCTGGCCGGAGAGGCGCTGGAACCCGTCCGTGACGAGGTGGTGATCGCCACCAAATTCGGCTTTCGGGATGGGGACTCGAACAAGCCGCAGGACAGTTGTCCGGAGCGAATCCCTGAGGTCGCCGATGCGACGTTGAAACGTAAGCGTCTACTCAACCACACGCGTTGCGGCAGCGTCGATGATGGCCTTGTCGATTCTATTGGGAAGCAGATCGAGAAAATCGGCTTCATTTTGGGCTGAAGGGATTTTGGTGAACAGGTAAC
>Ga0272443_10003459_pt1 | contig 18581 bp, 20 predicted proteins | sample SSMAcet12_FD_193581 | JGI IMG/M metagenome (GOLD analysis project Ga0272443, IMG submission 193581) | Marine sediment archaeal communities from Little Sippewissett salt marsh, Falmouth, MA, United States - SSM-Acet-12 | ecosystem: Environmental > Aquatic > Marine > Wetlands > Sediment ... | reverse complement strand
CGAGAAGGCGATCGCGATCGCCGTGAAGGTCCACGCGGGCCGGACGGACAAAGGGGACTCCCCCTACATCCTCCACCCCCTGCGGGTGATGCTGCGCCTGAACACCAACGAGGAGAGGATCGTCGGGGTCCTCCACGACGTGGTCGAGGACACCGAAGTGACCCTGGAGGACCTGGAGAAAGAAGGATTCTCCCGGGAGATCCTGGCGGCCCTCGACTCCGTAACCAAACGCGAGGGCGAGGATTACGACGATTTCATCCGGCGGGCGGAACAAAACCCCCTGGGCCGGAAGGTCAAGCTGGCCGACCTGGAGGACAACTGCAACCCGGCCCGGATAAAAAATCCCACGGACGAGGACTACGCGCGGATCGAGAAGTACCGCCGGGCGATCGTCGAGATTAACCTCAAGCCGAATCCCCTGGACTCCGCCGAAACATAGCGGGAAAGCGAAAAATTAGTTGCACCATATACGCCAATGGCGTATAGAAGGATCGTGAAAAAGGAACTTTTTAACGAATTAATCGAGAGCATCAAGGAAGCCGGCAAGATCAGAAGCAGGCAGGCCGAGCCCTCCCGGGAGTTTTACTATAGCCCGATCGACATCAAGCGGATCCGTGGCCGGCTGAGCGTATCCCAGGCTCAGTTCGCGCTGATGATCGGCGTGAGCAAATCCACCCTGCAGAACTGGGAGCAGGGGCGCCGGGAGCCCGAAGGCCCCGCCAAGGCACTGCTTCGCATCGTCGACAAAGAGCCGGAAGCGGTGCTGAAGGCACTCCAAGCCTGACCTCGGGCCGGCTACACCCGCCATCCGGCTTCGCCCGGACCCCGCCGCCGCGCGGGCAACCCGAGTTGCCCTGCCGCCTCGGCCCGCACCCCGACCCGGTCCGACCCGCCACCGCGCAGGCCCTATTTTTTCCCCTTCACCCCATAGTCTCCAGCAGGGGCCGCGACTCCTCCTTTCCCCGGTCCACCGGGGTTATGCCAGGGTATCTGTGCCCCGGGTTTACCTTCCCTCTCAGCCATAAAGTCGCACCAACTGAGAAATTATTCCGACTATTTTCCGGCGAGGTCCGAATCCCGAGACTTAAGCGGGAATGGCGACAAGATCATCCTTCCCACCATTTCGCGGTCGAGAAACCGAAGCCGCACGGAACCCCTCCCGCACAACGCACCGCCCCATCTCATCCACCTTTTCTCGGTCTTAACCTGAAGCAGACGAACGAGAAAAAAGATTCTGGTTCGGGCAAGGAGGCAACTGTTTTTTCTTTACAGGTAATATTCTCAAGACCATAATTCTTTGACAGGAAAGTGGGTCTGCACGTCAATGTAAAAAGGGTGATTACACTCCGGCGAACGGCAGGTGCAACGTGAAGCGCCCCGACAGCTCACAAACGGAAAAGAAGAGCCTGGAAGATCTTGTGGAACTGCTTGCCGACAAAGATAGAAAAACCAGAATCAAGGCGATTCATTCCATCGGGGAGTTTCGAAACGGCGGCCAGGCCCGAGAAGCCAAGGCGCAAAGGGCGCTGATGGCGATACTGGAATCCGGGAGTCCCATCGAAAGGCACCTGGCCGCCAGCTACCTGAGAAGCGGCCAAGCCGTACCGACGCTCATAAAAGCACTCAAGGATCAACATTACTATGTCAGATCCAGCGCGGCCAGGCGCCTGGGGAACATCGGGGATAAGTCCGCAATAATTCCATTAAGGGAAATGCTCGAACACGAAGGCGAAAGCCGGATGACTAAGTTAGCGGCAGCAATAGCCCTGGCTCAGTTGAACGACAACTTCGGGGCAACGGTAATAGAACAAGCCCTGCGGGAAGAGGACGATTCCAATCCATATCGCCAAGTAGCGGAGTTCAGCCTGAACTATCTCAAGATTAAATTTCCCCTAACCTGAACTCAGGGCCGGGGAGTTTACCCAAATTGCCTTTCATCCAGGGCCGGAAACGGGGCTAAACAAGCCAATTTTTCCGATCTTTCCAACCCGAATTACAAAGATAAATCACCATTCTCGGGACATTTGCGCCCAAACCAGCCAATTTTTCCGTCCTTCCCGGGGTAATTCTGCCTGTTCCCGGGTACTTTTCTCACATAATAGCCCGTTTCCCAAATGATCCCGGCGAGTTTCCTTCCCCTGGCGGTCCTTCCCGGGGCCCCGGGAAGCATTCTCGGAGCATTTCCAGCCAAACTAGCGCTATTTTCGGTCATTCCCGGGGTCATCCGGCCTGTTCTCGACCCTTTTCAGCCCGGAAAAGACCATTTCCCGAAAATTCCCGGCCTGAATCCGGGCACTCGCGAGCATTCTCGGGGCAGAAACGGACAAACTAGCCTGTTTTTCCTTCATTCTAAGGCCAAACCGGTGCGTTCTCGGGCCTTTTCAGACCGAACAAGCCCTTTTTCCAAAACTTCCTGGCCTGAATACGGGCGCTCGCGAGCATTCTCGGGGGAAATTGGCCTAAACTAGCCTGGTTTTGCTTCATTCCAGGCTCCATCCGGCTCGTTCTCGGCCATTTCCGGCCCGAACCAGCCGTTTTAACAAATCAAGCCAGGCGGACAGGCGGCGGTTCGACCGACAACCCAGCTTTGGCGCGGCGAATACCTGCGTTTCCTGGTCACTCGGAAACCATCCGCCCCAGATCGTGCCCGAAAAAGAAGTGAACCGGTTGAGCGGGCAGCCCTTAAGTCATCCCAAGAGCAGGATTTGCTGCCTTCCAGGCAAGCACCGGGGCACGAGATGAACGGATCAGGCGAGGGGGAGGAGGGAATCAGATCGGGGACAGGCCGACAGCCCGGAGTCTCCCGACATCAGGGACAGGTCAGGGATTCAAAGTGGATTGAAGCAACCGACTTCAGGCTTTGCCCTGATATGCAAACCTCAAAAGTGCTACACTTAGACCGGGAAGGTCAAACGTTTGCGCTTTTATCCATAAACCACAAACCCGGCTCTCCATCAGGCAAAGGGGACGGCTGCCGGCGAACGATTGATTATCGGTCTCAGCAACAAAAACCAGGAGGCAGGCAATGATCGATCTTTTGAAGAAGACCATCTATATGGGAATTGGCCTGGCGGAGATGACCCAGGAAAAGGTGGAGGAAATCTCCCGGGAACTGATTAAAAAAGGGGAAATCACCGAGAAGGAAGGGAAGGACCTGGTTGCAGAAATGGTTCGGAAATCGGCCCAGGCCCAGAAGTCTCTGGAGAAGCAGGTCGACAGGCTGGTTGAAAAAGCTCTTTCCCGACTTAATGTCGCCACCAAGGACGACCTGGCCGGGGTGAAGAAGAGTCTGGCCAAGCAGATTGCCGCCCTCAAGGCGAAAAAATAAATGTTAAGCATTAAAAAGCTGACTGGAATCGGGCGCACGTACCGCCATATCAACCGCTATCGACAGATTCTTCAGGTCATCTTTAAATATGGTTTCGATGAGCTTCTCGATGCCCTGAAGGTCGAAAAGCTGGTGGCGATGGGGCAGCGGACGTTTTCCGGGACCCGGGACAAAGCAGTCGAAAGTCTGAGCACTCCGCAAAGAGTGCGGCTGGCCCTGGAGGAACTGGGACCCACCTTCATCAAGCTTGGTCAGGTGCTCTCCACCCGGCCCGATCTCATTCCCCTCCCCTATGTACTCGAACTCTCCCGCCTCCAGGATCAAATCCCTCCATTCCCTTTTTCGGAGGTCGAGGAAGCGATCCAAAACGAACTGGGGAAACCCCCGGGCGAAATTTTCAGCGAATTCGATCGGGAACCCCGGGCCGCCGCCTCGATCGGGCAGGTCCACGGAGCCCGCCTGGCGGATGGGACCGCAGTCGTGGTTAAAATCCGGCGGCCCCGAATCCGGAAAGTCATCGAGATCGATCTCGAGATCATAAACTATCTGGCCGGCCTGATGGAACGGCACCTGACCGAGTTCCAGATCATTCAGCCTGGCCGGATCGTCGAGGAGTTCGCCCGGACCCTGGAAGAGGAGCTCGACTATACCGTCGAGTCATCCCACCTGGAGCGGTTCGCCGACCAGTTCAAAGAGAACAAGATGATCCGGGTCCCTCGGCTCTACCGGGATTTATCCACCGAAGGCATTCTCACCCTGGAGGACATCCACGGGATTAAAGCCTCCGACATCGAGATCCTCCGCCGGGAAGGATACGACTGCCCCCTGCTGGCCGCCCGGGGGGCGGACTTGATGATGGCCCAGATCTTCGAGTTCGGCTTTTTCCACGCCGATCCTCACCCGGGCAACATCTTCATCCTTCCGGAAAATATCATCTGTTACATTGACTTCGGGATGATGGGGAGGATCAGCCGGGATGAACGGGAGCGGTTCGCCGAACTCCTCCTCGCGGTGGTCCGGAAGGAGGAGAAACGGGCAGCGGCCGCGATCCTGGCCCTGACCGAGCATCAGAGCGAACTGGATCGAGATAGATTCGAGCGGGAGATTGGGGCTTTTATCGATCGCTATCTTTACCGACCCCTCAAGGAGCTGAAGATGGGCGAGATCCTTCAGCGGCTCCTCGAGCTGGCGGTCTTCTTCCGGCTGACGATCAAGCCTAATCTCTATCTGATGATGAAAGCCGTCAGCCAGGTGGAGAACCTGGGCTCGAAACTCGACCCCGATTTTGAGATTATCTCACGGGCCCGGCCCTTCGTGGAGCGGATCCAGTGGGCCCGGTTTCATCCCAAACGGCTGGCGGGAGAACTCTTTGACTCCGGGTCCGATCTTCTTTCCCTCCTCCAGGTCATCCCGTCCGAAGTCCGCCTGATTCTCGAGCAGACTCGGGCAGGCAAACTAAACATTGTCTTCCAGCACCGAAACCTGGAAAAGCTTCTGGCCACCCTGGATCGGACCGGGAATCGAGTCTCCTTTGCGATCGTCCTGGCGGCTTTGATTGTCGGCTCCTCCCTGGTCGTCCTCTCCGGCGTTCCCCCAATCTGGAACAATATCCCCTTGATCGGGCTGCTTGGTTTTCTGGTAGCCGGGATTATGGGTTTCTGGCTCCTGATCACCATCATACGACACGGGAAGATGTAAGACCGGCGGCAGCGGATGGAGGTCAACGCCGCTTGGCCTGGCGATGGGTGTGCACTCAGCGCAGACCTCGAGCGAGGAAACGAACTTGGCCAAGAAGATTCCTGCCACGATAGAGGAGTACATCAAAGCCGCCGCGCCGGAGGCGCGGGCACACCTGCAACGAATATACCGCATCCTGAAAAGCACGGCCCCCGCCGGGACGGAGGCCATCAAGTGGGGGGTTCCGGTCTTCTGGGACGGGCGGGTCCTGTTCGGCTTCGCGGCCTACACGGCACACGTCAGCTTCGGGCCCGGACCAGCCGCCATAACTCGCTTTGCCCGGGAGCTGGGGCCGTACCGGACCGGGAAGGGCACTATTCAGCTGCCCTACGACCAGCCCATCCCCGAAGACCTCGTGCGCAGGATCGCCCAGTACTGCGTAACTCAAGGATAAGTGATGAAAAAAAACATAAAGCTGCCCGAGCCGCAGAAAGACCTCGATTTCCCCCTGATGAAAGCCCTGGAGAAAAGACGCTCGATAAGGAGGTGGAAGGACTCTCCCGTCTCGAAGCAGGACCTGGCCAACCTGCTCTGGGCCGCCTGCGGCGTGACCAAGGCAAAATACGGAAGGGTCAAGTGCAAGCGGACGGCTCCTTCCGCCTGCAACTCCCAGGAAATCAGGGTCTACGTCCTCCTGAAGGAGGGCGCATTCCTGTATGACGAGGAAACCCACAGCCTGAGATTAATCATTGAAGAAGACATCAGGGAAAAGGTCGGGACGCAGAAAATGATGAAGTCCGCCCCCGTCGGCCTGGTCCTGGTCGCCAACCTGGCGCGGATGAAGAGCCCGATCTTAAGAAACCTGGAGGCCCAGCGGTTCTGCGCCTGGGTGGATACGGGCTACGTCAGCCAGAACATCTACCTCTACTGCGCGGCCGCCGAACTGGGGACGGTCGTTATCTCCCTGGTCGACCGGGACAAACTGCACGACCTGCTGAAACTGAAGGAAGAGGAAAAGGTCGTGTTGACGCAGGCCATAGGAGAAATAACGTGAAGATACTCATAATCTTCAACCGCCTGCCGTATGACGGCACCGACGTCACCTGGAACGGCCTGCGCCTGGCCGGGAAACTGCAGGAAGACGGAAAGGACGTCCGCCTATTCCTGATGAACGATTCCGTGGACCTGGCCAGGGATGCCTGCCAACCACCGGAAAACTACGACCAGGACCTCTCGGCAATGCTCAAGGAGCTGATCTCCCAAGGTGTTCCGGTCAAGGTCTGCGGGACCTGCCAGGCCCGCTGCGGGATTCACAGGAACCAACCCTATTTTGAGGGAGCCGAGAAGTCCACGATGCCCGAGCTGGCCCGGTGGGTCGGCGAGTGCGACAAGATCATCACCTTCTGAGAACCAAGCACACAGGAGGAATTCGATGAAGACCAGGATTCTCGCCTGGGCGGGGAGCAGCCGGAAGGAATCCTTCAACAGGAAGCTCCTGGCCGTCGCGGTCACGGGGGCTGAGGAAGCCGGAGCAGAGGTCACGACGATCGATCTGGGCGACTACCCGATGCCGCTCGTCAACCAGGACCTGGAGGCCGAGACGGGGATCCCCGAGAACGGCCTCAAGTTCAAGCGTCTCCTGCTCGAGCACGATGCCCTCCTGATCGCCTCCCCGGAGTACAACGGCTCCATCAGCCCCCTGCTGAAGAACGCGCTGGACTGGGCTTCGCGGGCCGAGACGGACGACGAGATCCCGCTGGCGGCTTACCGGGGCAAGACGGCGGCGATCCTGGCCGCGTCCCCCGGCGCCCTGGGCGGGCTGCGCGGCTTGGTAGTCCTGCGGATGCTCCTGGGGAACCTGGGCATCACGGTCCTGCCCGAACAGCAGACCCTGCCCCGAGCGGACCAAGCCTTAAACGAGGACGGCTCGCCGATCAGCCGGAAGAAAGAGGCGGCGGTCAGGGCCCTGGGCGCCAAGCTGGCCCGGACAACGGAAAAGCTCAAGGACCAGGCTTCGCAAGCCGGGAAGACAAGGGAGGAATGAGGACGATGAAAAAAGCCTTACTCAAAACAATCGGAGCCGTCTCGGTCTGCCTGGCCGGGTGCTCATCCGTCTCCTCCCAGGTGGGGGGAGTCCCCTCCCCCGAGTTCGCCTCCCAGCCGACTCCAGGCCCGGTGGACTGGGAAAATGAGGACATCCCGGTTTACACCGAGGATGTCTCCGCCATCATCACGAGGGAGGGGAACGGCTTCACGATCCAGCTCGCCTCGAATAGGGCCACGGGGTACTCCTGGGAGTTGGCCGACGATTATTCCCGGGACATAATCGAACCGGCCGGGGCGGAGTACCGGGATCCCGAGGTTCAGCGGCGGGGAGCCGAGGGGCAGGAGCTGTTCCGCTTCCAGGCCGTGGGAGCGGGACACACCAAGCTCACCTTCAACTACCGCCGGCCCTGGGAAAAGGAAACGGCGCCGGTCAAGACCCTGACCTTCGGGGTCGAGGTCAGGCCGCCGAACTGAGGCCGAAAAACAACGAAGGAGACGTTATGAGAAAAGTCGCCTACCGAAAGGCCGAAGCGGAGGAATGGCCGATCTGCCCTCACTGCCAGGAGGAAATCCGGGAGATCGTCTACAAGGACCGCGGCTGGCTCAATTCGACGTGTGCCTTCTGGTGTCCCAACTGCAGGTCCTTACTCAGCATCTCGACCTCGTTCAAGGCCTAAGCAGAGACATATGCCTCGCCCTATCCCGCCCGGGTTATCTTCCCGAGGGGAGCTCCGCAGCCCGTCCCGAAAAATCGGGTGCCGAACATACCTGAACGGGATTTAGCTGGCTTCCGGCCGAGAATCCCTTAAGATTCGTTCAGGCAATGGCTTGCACCTCCAAACCTTTTTAGCCAGCCAGTGAGAGACCTTTCGACAGCTCAAGTTACCATCGGCATAGGCTTGCTCATTCTGTCCCTGGTCGGCTGCCGCAGAATCGGGGACGGGAAGGTCCCGCATAAGGAAAACTTCGAATTTTTTTTCAAGACCGAGCTGCCGCAGCATATCTCTTTCGTCAACTACTCGGACAGCCATTCATTTTGCGACGCTCATTTCATATGGGAGATCGGTCCCGTCGACGACGCCTTCCTCGAAAAGCTCCGCCGACAGGCGAAGCTGGTGAAATGGGACGACGACAAGCCGGTTGTAGCCGGGTTATGGGGGAACAACTGGCCCGAGTGGTGGGACCAGGATCACATCTACCGGCTCAGCGAGGTTTACGGTCGGGTGGACGGCAAAAGCCATTGGTACGTCTGGGTCGACAGGAAGCGCAACCGGGTTTACCTGCTGCAGTTCAACACCTGATCACTTGAGGACTGCCACAAAAAACATTCTATTTCTGTCCTACTCGTTATGCGCCGGGGCCCTCTTCCTCTGGTGGCCGTGGCTGGCCGGCCATAACGTTTCTCCGGCGCCTTTCGGCGGCCCCATCACCTTTTTCCTGACTTACCTGCTGCCGACCATTCCGATGATCATCTTCATCATTGCCCTGGTCCGGCTCATCAAGAATCCATCTCCTCTCTCAGGACGCTTAAGCTTCTTCCTGGCGGCCCTGGGCATCCTGGCGGCAACCCTCTTTGTCCGGACCCCGTCGAAATTCGACGGCTTCAAGACCAGGATGTCGCGCGTCGAGCCGGAGCAACTGCGCGGCTTGGCCGCCAAAGCCCGCGCCCTGGCCCGAAAGAACACCGAGAACCCCAACCCGGATTGGGTGGAAACCGCGGCGAGGAACAGGGAGATCGTAAAAATCCTCGCTGAGAAATACCCCTTCCTCAAGCTGGGAAGCAATCCCCCCGAACTCTTCCTCGAAAAAGCCAAGACCATCGTCAGCTGGGGGGACGGCTACGTCGGCATTCTAGGCATTGAAATCTGGAAAGACGGCTTCACCCCGAAATACAATCGTCTATTCCTGGACGAATGGTTTGAACTTCATCCGGGCATTTACCTGACATATGATTGAAGCCAGACGCATTAACCGGTTCCAACGAAAGCGCCTCCGGGAGAATCGATCCTGAACATACTGCCCCTGGCCAACATCGGCGTGCCCATGCTCCCCGTACAGGGAATATTCATGGTCGCGGCCCTGATCCCGATCGTCCTGATCGAAGCCCTCGTCTTCCGGCACCGCCTCGACCTGAACTATAAGCAAAGTCTCTTGGGCAGCGCCGTCGGCAACGCAATATCGACCGTCGCGGGAGTCCCTCTCTCGTGGGGCTTGATGTTCCTCGTCCTCATCGGCGCCAGCTTCATAGATCTCTCCCTGCCCCTCAAATGGCAACACTCCCCCGCCGGGGCCCTGGCCTATGTCGTGCTCAACGCGGCCTGGCTGGCTCCTTTCGAGACTCACCTCAACTGGATGATCCCCACGGCCCTGGCCGTCCTGCTGATTCCCTCCTACTTTTTTTCGGTCCTGATCGAGTTTTATATCTGCAAACAGGTCTGGAAAAACACGGACCGCAACCAGCTGAGGCAGGCCGTGCGGGCGGCCAATGGAATCACGTACGGAATATTGGAGGGAATCTGCCTGGTTCTCATAATCCGGGCTTGAGAACAAATGGGAAGGTACCGCTATCAGGGATTCCTCTTCGCCCCCAAGGGCCGCGTCAGGGACGGATCGGGAACAAAGAAGAAAAAACCGGGACGCCCCAGCAAGATCATCTCGGTGGAGGTGGAGCTCCTCCACCAGACCGAGAAGGCGCTCAAGGTCCGGGATAAGAAAGGGCGGACGGTCTGGGTTCCGAAGGCCTGGACGATCGACGTCCTGAATACCGACTCCGTAAAGCGTTGCCTCATCATCACCCAAGCCCACTGGAAGCGGGCCAAACCGGTGCAGGAGACCTAGCCGGCCGGGGCGGGACCCGGCCCGGCTTCGGAACTCTCCCGGGTTTCTTTCTCCCCGGCCCGGGACTGCCCCTTCCCTTTCTCTTTTTGAGCCTGAAGCCGCTTCTGTTGCTCCATCGCCCGGGCAATAAGCTTCAAGGGGAATACGAACATCGCCAGGTTCTCCTCAGTCAGCGGGCTTTCCCTTCCTGCCGGCGGGGAGGATCAGATTCAGGAGGGTGGCGGCGATCGCCCCGCTCGCCAGGCCGGACTGGAGGATCGCGGACAGGGAGGAGAGGCCCACGTTCAGGAGCGGGGACGAGCAGGCGACCTTGTCCAGGGAGGCAAAGAGATCGGGGACCATAGTCACCCCCAACCCGACCGCGAGGGTCACGGCCAGGATGAACTCCTGGCGGGGATCGATCCCGTCGGCGTAGACGATCCGCAAACCGGCCACCGCGACCATAGCGAACATTATCACCGTGGCCCCGCCCAGGACCGGCTTGGGCATCACCGTGATCAAGGTAGCCAGGCGGGGGAAAAGCCCGAGCAAAACCAGGAGGGCGGAAACGGCGTAACCCACCCGCCGCGAGGCCACCCCGGTCAGGCCGATCACCCCGTTGTTCTGGGAGAAAGTGGTGTTGGGCATCGAGTTCAGCAGGCCGGCCAGAAAGCTGCCCACTCCATCGGCCAGGATTCCCCCCTCCAGGCGGCGGATGAAGACCGGTCCCTCAACCGGCTGGCGGGAGACGTAGGAGCTGGCGGAGAGGTCCCCGATCGACTCGATGGTGGTGATGAAGTAGCCGATCACCCAGGGAATCAGGTAGCGGAAGTCGAAGGACAGGCCGTACTTCAGGGGACGGGGGACGACCAACCAGCCAGCGCTTCCCAGCGGGGAAAAGTCCACCATCCCCAGGATCGCCGCGGCCAGGTAGCCGATCACTATCCCCAGGGCGATGGAAACGCTGCTGACGAACCCGGAGGCAAAACGATTGAGGACGACTATGACCGCCATCACCCCGAACCCCAGGGCCAGGTTGGGAAAGCTGCCGAAGTCGGGAGCCCCATAGCCGCCGGCCAGGTCGCTTATTCCCACCTTGATCAGGCTGATCCCGATCAGCATCACCACCGAGCCGGTCACGATGGGAGGGAAAAGCCGGCGGGCGAAATGGATGAAGCGGCTCAAGATCATCTCGACCGGGGCGGCGACCAGGGTCATTCCGAAAATCAGGGGCAGGCCCCCGGAACAGCCGGCCTGGATCGAGAGGTTGACGAAGGTGAAACTGGTCCCCTGTACGCTGAGGAGACCGGAGCCGAGCGGACCCATCCGCCGGACCTGGATGAAGGTGGTGAGCCCGGAAGCGAACAGGGACATACTCACCAAGAAGGCGGTGGCGGCGGTATCGAGCCCGATCGCACCACCCACGATCAGGGGAGGCGTGACGATCCCCACGAACATAGCCAGGACGTGCTGGACCCCCCCCAGGAAGCTGGTAAGCAACCCGATGCGATCGTCAACTCCGAAAAAAGGTCGTTCCTTCATCTGCGGTTCGTCGGGAGGGCGCGGACGATCGATAAAGACTTAAAGCACATAGGGGCACTTTCCCCCTTTTTGCATAAATTCACAATCCTTGTCGCAGGGTCTCATTCTTATGTTCACCACGCTCCCGGGGATGCTGGAGAGCATATCGGCTTCCAGGGCGCAGACCAGCTCGTGCCCTTTCCTGAAGTTGATGTCCTCGGGCAGGACGATCTCCAGCTCTATGAACTTGGTCCGGCCCGATACCCTGCTTTTCAAGCCTCCAAAGTCGCAGTACTTGTCGCTGTGGCGCGCCAGCCACTTGAGCAGCTCCAACTTGCTCCCTTCCTCGATGGTGGCGTCCAGGAGCTTGTAGAAGGCTCTCTTGGCCATCCGGAAGGAAGGGAAGGCGATGATGGCGCTGACCAGGAGGGTGGCCACCGGATCGACGTACAGCTCCAAGACCGCCAGCCCGGCCGCCTGCAGGAGAATGGCTACGAGAAACGAGGCGGCCACGGTCATCGAGATGAATCCCTCGAGCCGGTAGTGAACTCCCTCGGCGTGGATGGCCGGAGACTCGCTTTTCCGGGCCATATTGAAGATGTAATAGGCGCCGACAAAGTTGATGGAGAAGTTCAGGACGCTGGAGACCAGGCCCAGCCCGGGAAAGTTTATGGGCTCGGGGTGAAACAGGTTGAGGACGGCCTGGACCGACATCGCCAGGGCGATCCCGATCAGGATCACCCCCTCCATCGCCTCGCAGACGTGCTCGACCTTGCTGTAGCCGTAATTGTGGAACAGGTCCTCGGGGCGATTCGAGAGCTTGATAGAGTGATAGAGGATGACCGAGACCACCAGGCCGACGCAGGTTATGCCGAGGTCCACGGCGATGGCGAGCGAGTCCACCAGGAGAAGGGCCGTGAGCTTGATCGCGAACAAAACGATGTTGCCGAGAAGGCTAACCTTCACGGCCCGCATCATATATTTCTCCCGCAGCAGCGACGTCATAACCAGCTTTTCCTGAGGCAGATTCGGTTACCTGTTTCCGATCCGGCCTGGAGATCGACGTATTTCTTCCCCAACTTTAGCCGGAAGCGGGGGAGCGTTCAAGCAGAGACGTGCTCCGGGCAACAGAGACCGGCATCGGTCAGCGGGTGACCGGGATGTCTCCGGTTTGGCCGAGATAAAAGACGCTCCGGCGGCGGGGGCTGGTCGGCGTTCCACTCGTATTCCCAGGGCGGCTCGGTCGCCGTAGGCCGGGCCCAGGACAAGAAGTATGGAGAACAAGACCAGCACGAAGGTTTTCATCGTTTCCGCTTTGCCTCCCGGCGCTTACGCCCTTCCACGGAAACATACTCCGCCTAAGCAGGCTTTAGCCGGAACGGGTCAGGAAATCAAGACCCGAGAGCGGGAAACATCGCCCGAGACGGCGGCGTGGTATATTTAAGATAACCGGTAGGTAAGGAGGCAGTAAGATGATGTCGCGATGGGCCATAATGTCCGTTCTAGCCGCCCTGGCCGCAGTGGTAGCCGCCCGGGCGGAAGTCCGGCGAACACCAGCCCTGAACGAGATCCTGGCCGCCTGCGAGTTCCTGGAGGCGGGGGAGATCCCCGAGGACAACTCCACGACGAACGGAAAGACTCCGCTCTACGTGGCCGGAGACGGCGCCGACGCCAACGACGGCCTCTCCCCGGAAAATCCCAAGGAACATCTAGGCGCGGCGATCGAATATGTCAACGACCACCCCGAGACCCCTTTCGTCATCTACCTGCGGGGCGGGCTCCACTACCGCGACACCCAGTACGAATACCAGGAGTTGGAGAGGGGGGAGCTGGTCATCCGGGGCTACCCCGGAGAAACCGCCGTGATCCGCCCCGACTTCTGGCCCGGAAACCCGACTTCCTGGGGCGAGGAGGTCCTCTTCTACGCCTCGGGGCCTTACCGGAACATCACCATCAGCGACCTCACCCTCCAGGGCTGGGCGCTCCCCTTCATCTTCGGCTCGCCCTTCGACCAGGGCGCGCTGGAGAACCTGACCATCAAGAACATCCAGGCCAACGAGTTCCGCCGGCGCGGGCCCGAGTACATAACCCAGTTCTTTTCCACCGATTACGTGAGCGAAGGCTACTTCTCCTCCGGCGGGTTCGATCCCGCCGACCCGGGGATCAAGTACCAGATCGAGGCGCTGCTCCTGGCCGGGATCACGCTGGAGGGCGTGGACATGCCGGTCAACCTGGGCGACGAGGACGATGCCAACGTCAAGGGCCTGAGGATCAGCCGGGTGGAGGCGCGCAACGATCCCACGGAGTCGGGCAGCACCGCCGTGGACGGCTTCGCCTTGGTCAACTGCTCCAAGGCCCTGGTGGACAACTGCGTTCTGGCCAACATCGAAGGGGACGGGGTCGATTCCAAGTCCTTCGACGTGGCCGTGGTCAACACCCTGGTGGCCGGGACAGGACGCAATGCCGTCAAGTTCTGGCACAACGGGGAGGTGATCAACTCCATCATCTACGAGGCCGGAGCAGACGGCGCCTTCATCATCGAGGAAGGGCCCTGCCGACTGATCCACTCCATCCTGATGAAGAAGGGGGACGGCTACGCCGGGACCTATGCCTGGGGAACCGGCTCGAGCGAGAAGTTCGAAGCGGCCAACTCTATCCTGGCCGACCTGGATCACACCTTCTACTTGGGCAGCAGCGACCTGCGTTCTCAGAGCTGCCTCTACCACGACCTACCGGGCGGGCTCTATTCCGGCCTGGTCGAGGCGGCCACGGCCGAGATCCTGAACGGAATGCCCAACTGCTCGGGAAACATCGCGGCCGCCCCCCTCCTGCGCGACCCGGACGGGGAAGACTTCCGTCCGGGTCCGGGTTCACCCTGCCGCGAAGCGGGAACGGCTACCGGGGTCCTCCTGCCCTCCTTCGACTTTTTCGGAAATCCCCGGACGCGGGGAGAAGCGCCCGACATCGGACCGATCGAGGCGGCCTGCCCCGCAGCCACGGGCGATTACGACGGCGACGGGACCTCGGACCCGGCCGTCTTCCGCCCTTCAAGCGCCCTGTGGAAGGTCCGCGGGGTGACCTCGACCTATTTCGGGGCCCCGGGTGATCGACCGGTCCCGGCCGACTACGACGGCGACGGGACCTGGGAGCTGGCCTACAACCGCTCCAGCGCCGGGATCTGGAAGATCCGGGGACTGACCCGCTTCTACTTCGGGGCCTCCGCCGACTTCCCCGCCCCGGCCGACTACGACGGCGACGGCTCGGCCGAGGTTGCCTACTTCCGCCGCTCCAACGGGCTCTGGAAGGTCCAAGGCTTCACCAGCCTTTACTTCGGAACCTCGGCCGACAGGCCCCTCCCGGCCGACTACGACGGCGACGGCGCGGTCGATTTCGCCTGGTTCCGCCCGGCCAGCGCCCTGTGGAAGGTCCGCGGGGTGACCTCGACCTATTTCGGGGCCCCGGGCGATCGACCGGTCCCGGCCGACTACGACGGCGACGGGGGCGTCGATTTCGCCTGGTTCCGCCTCTCCAGCGCCCTGTGGAAGGTCCGCGGCCTGACCAGCTTCTATTTCGGAACCTCCGAGGACGAACCGGTTCCGGCCGACTACGACGGCGACGGGACGGCGGACTTCGGCTACCGACGCCCGGCCAGCATCCTCTGGAAAGCCGACGGGATCACCCGGATCTACTTCGGGCTCAGCGGCGACGAGCAGGTGACCAACCCGTGGTAGGGATGAGAGGCGTGAGGTATGGGGTAAGGCGAAAGGCAAACTGAGATTACGCAGATTGGGAGGATTAAAGGCAAGGCGAAAGGCAAGGTCAAAGGCTGACTCTCGCCAAGGCGCAAAGATCGCCAAGAAAGGCAGGGCAAAGTCAACGGCGAGAACAGACGATTGATTGTGATGGGATGTGAGATTGGGGGAATAGTGACAAGGGAGAGGTCGAACAACGTCCATCTACGTGGCTATCTCAAAAAACGAAAGGCAAAGGCGAGATTTACCAGGAAGGACCTGAAGATATTGAAGGAATCAAAACCTTACCAATCGCCATCGCTATCGCAATCGGGGTTTGAGGCTTGAGGAATTAAGCTCCTTGGCGCCTTCTCTCTGCGCTCTTCGCGTGATCTTGGGCTTCTCTTATGATTTTGATGATTTTGACATTCCGAAGAGGAGGGGAATATACTTAAATTCAACTTTGCCTTTTTCTGCCCGGGCGGCGGGCACACTGTTTTCCCCGGGCCAAGGCGGCGAAAATGAAGACCAGGAAAAATTCCCGTTCCCAGGCCGAAGATTCGTCCAGGGACGACCAGCGCTTCCGGGCGGTGATCGACGCCCTCCCCGGTGCGTTGTTCGGCCACGACCTCGACGGACGCTTTGTCGTGGTCAACGAAGCCGCCAGCCAGCATACCGGCTGGAGTCAAAAAGAACTGCTGGGGATGTCGGTGGGCGACATCGACCCGGACAGCATCAGCCGGCACGACCGAGAAAAGCTCTGGCAGGTCCTGAAGGAAGGCGCGTCAAGGGTAATCGCTTCCACCCACGTCCGCCGGGACGGCACCACCTACCCGGCCGAGATCCACCTGAACGCCATCACCCTGGACAACCGGCCCGTCATCCTCGGGGTCGCCTACGACATCACCTCGCGGCAAAAGGCCGAGGCCGCCCTGAGACAAAGTGAAAAAAGGTTTCGGGCCCTGGCCGAACTCCTCCCCGAGGCGGTATTCGAAGCCGATGAAAATATGGAGCTGACCTACGTCAACGCCCGGGCCCTGGAGGTGTTCGGCTATCTCACCAGCGATTTTAAGAAAGGGATGAAGGCTTTCGACTTCATAGAACCGTCCGACCGGGAACAGGTCCAGGCCAACATGGTCCGGCGCCTGCAGGGGGAAAATCCGGGGCTGGTCGAGTACCGTGCCCGTAAGAAGGACGGCACGGTCTTCCCCATCCTCATTCACTCCAACTACCAGGTCGAGGACGGCAAGTTTACCGGGATGCGCGGCATCATCATCGACATCTCGGAGCAAAAAAAGGCGGAGGAGGAACTGCGGACCTCCCGGACGATGCTCGAGACCATCCTCAAGAACATGCCGGGAGGAATGCTGATAATCGGGGACGACTACCGAATATACCAGGTAAACAAGCGGACCTGCGAGATCTCCGGCTACACCGAAGAGGAACTGGTGGGGCAGCTGTGCGACATCGTCTGCCCCAAGGGTTCCATCTCGAAGGAATGCCCGATCTGGGACAAGCAGGAAAGCGAATTCTCGGGTATGGATACCGCCATCAAGCGCAAGGACGGGGGGCGGACCCCAGTCCTGAAGAACGCCCAGAGAATCAGCATCGGCGGCAAGCAGTACATCCTGGAAAACTTTCAGGACATCACGCAACGCAAGCAGGCGGAGGGAGCCCTGAGGGAGAGCGAGGCACGTTTCCGGCAGGTCTACGAGAACATAGCGGTGGGGGTGGCCCGGGTCTCCCTTGACTTCCGCATAGAGAACGCCAACGAACCCTATTGCCGGATGCTGGGCTACAGCGGGAAGGAACTGGAAGGGAAACACCTGAGGGACATCACCGCCCCCGAGAGCCTGGAGGAAAACCTGGAAAAGCAGGCCCAATTGGGACGGGGGGAAATCGACCACTACCGGATGGAGAAGCAGTTCGTCCACAAGGAAGGCGGAACCGTCCACGGCCTCCTGGACGCCAACCTGGTCCGGGACAGGCAGGGCCGCCCACTATACTTCCTCGGCACCGTCGTGGACATCACCGATCGAAAAAAAACCGAACAGGAAAAACAGCGCCTGGAGGAGCAGATCCACCAGACTCAGAAGCTGGAATCCATCGGGAGGCTGGCCGGCGGGGTGGCCCACGACCTGAACAACATCCTCACCCCAATCATAGGTTACGGCGAGATGCTCGTGCAGGAAACCGGGCGCAACGAAGAAGAACGGGAGATGCTGGAGGAGATCGTGGACTCCGGGGTCAGGGCCCGCAACCTGGTACGCCAGCTCCTGGCCTTCAGCCGCAAGCAGGCCCTGGAATTCAAGCCCCTGAGCGTCAACAAACTACTGGACGGCATCGCCAAGCTGATCCGGCGCACCATCCGCGAGGACATCGAGGTCAAGCTGATCAAGGCCGAATCCCTGCCCCTCGTTTTGGGCGACGCGGGACAGATGGAACAGGTGATCATGAACCTGGTGGTGAACGCCCAGGACGCGATGCCACAGGGAGGAAAACTGACCATCGAGACCTCCCGAAAACAAACGGAAAAACCGGCGGGCAAGGACGCCGCCCCGGAACCCCAGGTGGTCTTGAGCGTAAGCGACACGGGCTGCGGGATCGACGACGAGATCGGCCCCCATATTTTCGAGCCCTTCTTTACGACCAAAAGCAACAACACCGGGACCGGGCTGGGGCTGGCCACCGTCTATGGAATAGTGAAGCAACACTCCGGACACGTCCGTTTCTGCAGTGAACCGGGGCAGGGAGCAACCTTCAGCGTCTACCTTCCCGCCTCGGAAGCCCCGGCGGAACCCGGCGACGAGCAGGCGGATTTTGCCGCGGAATTGGGCGGCTCCGAGAAGATCGTCCTGGTCGAGGACAATAAGCAGGTTCGAGCCTTCAGCACCGCCATTCTGCAGCGACACGGTTACGATGTCCTGCCCAGCAGCGGCGGACGGGAGGCCCTGGCCCTGGCGGAGAAATTGGAGACGGCACCTCACCTGCTTTTGACCGACGTGGTGATGCCCGGGCTGAACGGGAAGGAACTTTACGAGCGGATCGCCGAACTCCACCCCGGGATCAAGGTCCTATATATGTCGGGTTACACCAACGACGTAATCGAGCAGCGGGGCGTAAGCGAGGGAGCATACCACTTCATTCAGAAACCGTTTTCCGGACCGGACCTGGTCGCGAAAGTCCGGGAAACCCTGGACGAGCCGGCTTGACGCCAAAGGCGCATAGAGCCAAGAACAGAGGGCAGAGGATTAAAGACAAGGGTTCGGGGTTCAGGGTTCAGGAAAGGCGAGGAGACAGGGATCAGGAGCCAGGAGAAACAAACCAAAGGCAGCTCACCAGGAAGGACATAAAGATATTGAAGATTAAAGGCAGAATCCAGAATTCAGAAATCAGAATGGGAAGGACCGATTGCGATAGCGACAACGATAGCGATTGAGAAGACTTTAATCCCCTTCATT
>Ga0272443_10003458_pt1 | contig 18582 bp, 15 predicted proteins | sample SSMAcet12_FD_193581 | JGI IMG/M metagenome (GOLD analysis project Ga0272443, IMG submission 193581) | Marine sediment archaeal communities from Little Sippewissett salt marsh, Falmouth, MA, United States - SSM-Acet-12 | ecosystem: Environmental > Aquatic > Marine > Wetlands > Sediment ... | reverse complement strand
AATCTCAAATAAGGGTAAACTAGCCCTAACATGCGGTATACTTAATATCCTTGTCATGCTTTTTGCTTATCTCCGCTGGTGAAGATCGGCTATTAAACTGCTCAGGATAAATGATAATCGGCAAGATCCTGACAAACTCGATTTTAGAATGCCAACTCCTTACACCAGGCTAATCCCAAATGCCAAGACATACTTTTTGCACCCCAATTTTTTATTAAAACCTATGGAATGCCAGATAATCAAAAAGTTGAGCTATTGGCACATAGGTGCGAATCCAGACCGTTGTACCGCATGCTGAAGAGACACCCTTCGAATAAGTTGAAATGAGATAATATGAATAATTAATATTATTTTAGATATTGTTGAAACGTAACAAATCCTAATACTATGAGACGATTACAAAACTTTATTTTCTTTTTTTTAATTACATCCGGATTTTGTTTTACGGGTTGTAAGCCAAAGACAAACAACCAACAAGAGCCAGTTATTAGTACCACGTCAGGTGATGTATCTGGCAGTTTTAACGATAGTGTATACGCTTTTAAGGGGATACCCTATGCCAAAGCCGAAAGGTTTATGCCTCCACAGGATCCTGATGCATGGGACGGAATTATTGAATGTAAGGACTTTGGGCCGGTAGCCAGGCAAATAGTGCCCTGGTATCCCGATTCCATACAAAACGAAAGAGAACTCTTCAGTCTAAATGTTTGGACACAGGGAATAAAGGATGGTAAAAAGCGCCCGGTAATGCTCTGGTTGCATGGCGGTGGTTTTCACGTTGGCGCCAGCAACGATCCCATGACCTATGGTGAAGCATTGGTTAAAAAAGGAAATGTGGTGTTTGTATCTGTAAATCACCGGTTGAACATACTTGGTTTTCTCGATTTGTCGGCATGTGGCGAAAAATACGCACAATCAGCTAATGTAGGCATGCTAGACATTGTGAAAGCTCTTGAGTGGATCCAAAAAAACATTGAGAATTTTGGAGGCAACCCTTCCGATGTAACCATTGTGGGCGAATCGGGAGGTGGCGGAAAAGTCGGCACACTCATGTGTATGCCAGCGGCAGAAGGTTTGTTTCACAAGGCTATTATTCAGAGCGGCACCCTGCTAAATACAATGACTAAAGAAAAATCACAAGCCCTGGGTTTAGCCGTTCTTGAAAAATTAGGGATTACACCAAACGATGTAGATAAACTGGATACGATTGCTTACATGGATCTTGTTCAAGCCGGAAATGATGCAATAGCAAAAATATCTGGCCCAAGAAAACCCGGATCGCCAACAATGTTTGGCTTTGCACCTTCTGCCGATAGTGTTGTTTTGCTACAACAACCTTTCAGTCCCGGGTTTGCTGATATTTCAAACGATATACCCCTTATGATTGGTTCCACTTTGAATGAGATGATGCCCACAGCTTATGGCGAAAAAGACCTGACGATGGAACAGGTAAAAGAACGCTTGGCAGGAGAATATGGTGACAAAACCGATCAATACGTTGAGTTATTCGCAAAGGCCTATCCTGATTATACACCTCAGGATCTTCTGTCTATTGATAAAGTTTTCAGGCCATATACCATACGTACCGCTGATGCAAGGGCTATTGAGACAAGTGCCCCTTTGTATGTTTATTTTTTGGCATGGAAAAGTCCTGTTGATAGTGCATCGAGAGGTTCTTTTCATGGTTTGGACATTCCTTTGGCATTTTATAATGTTGACCTGAGGCCAGACTGGACAGGCAACTCAGACGAAGCATGGAAATTAGCTGACAAAATGAGTTCTGCATGGATAAACTTTACTAAATCAGGTAATCCAAATGTAGCGGGAGTGCTGCCAAAGTGGGAACCTTATACTGCGGAAAACGGTGCGACAATGTATTTTGATGATGAATGCAGAATTGTAAATAACCACGACAGAGAATTGATGAATTTCATTAGATAATAAACACTCAGTGGTGTGGAGAAAATCAGGTCTTCCTGTCATTGACACCCTCCATTCACTACAGCGAACGGGTTTTACGTAATTATAGGATAAGTAAGGACTTCATCCAACATCTTCACTTTTTATTTGGATAACAGGGAGATAATTGAATTGAGGTTTTCTTTCAGTTTAATCAGATCATCTATTTTTAGTTCGCTGTCTGATAAGCGTTTTATCAGTTCCTCAGGAATTTGTAAGGCTTTTGCTTTTAATCGTTCACCTTTTTCGGTTAGTTGAACGAAAACCTTGCGTTCGTCCTTTTTTGACCGGATTCTGTTGACCAGGCCCTGCTGTTCCATTCTCTTAAGCAAAGGGGTGATGGTGTTGGTGTTGAGAAGCAGCTTCCTGGCAATATCATTCACCGGAATACTGTCATTCTCCCATAAAACCATTAGAACCAGATATTGCGGATAAGTGATCCCTAAATTATCCAGTAATGGCTGGTACTCCCTGGTTATCAAGCGTGATGCAGCGTAAACCGGGAAACACAATTGATTTTCTAGTTTTAGTTGTTCATCTGCCATGTTCAAGGGTTATTGCTGGTACCGGTTTCAATCATTTGAGCGCGTTTAATAATTCATCTTCCAATGGGGATATGGAAGGACCGAAATAATGTGTCAGGATTCCTTCTTCATTGATGATGTATTTGCTGAAATTCCAGTCAGGCTCATGGTCATTCCAGCCATTCAGGTTCTTATCCGAAAGCCATTTGAAGACCTGCTGCTGTTCGGGGTTTTTAACCACTACGCCTTTTACTGCCACTGGAAAAGTCACGCCATAATTTATCTGGCAGAACCGGGCAATTTCATTGTCACTGCTTTCCTCCTGACCACCAAAGTCATTTGCGGGAAAGGCAATCATCTGAAGTGCATCCCCAAAACGTTCATGTAAAGATTGTAACTCGGAATACTGACCTGTATATCCGCAGTTGGAAGCTGTATTTACCAATAACACCTTTTTCCCTTTGAACTCTGAGAAGTCAAGCGTATCACCGGTATTTAAAACCACATGCAAGTCATAAAAAGTTGAAACCGGAACTGTATTTTGCTCATTCATCAACACAGTGCCGTTTTTACTTCTTTTCCCCATTTTTCTGATGAATGGATACATACTCCGCAGAACCTTTTGTTTGAAGGTTTCATTATTAGCGGGTATCGAATCAATTGTTGCCATATTTGTGTAATTATTAGCTATATATGATTTCTTATTTGCTAGCGCCTGCATAAATAAATAAATAAATGGTCAATATCGTTTAAGATAATATCGTTTACGATACAAATATACCAACAATTTTTTATATCGCAAGCGATATTGTTTTTTTAACTGAGCAGAGATATCTTGTACAGGGAATTACTTCTCAAAAGCTGCATCAAAACCGATCCCCGAGGGAGGGAAATCGATCTTCTTCACGAATTCGCATGCTTCCTTTGCCCCATATTCCCGGTCCATTCCGCTGTCCTCCCACTCCACGGAGAGCGGACCGGCATAACCGATGCGGTTGAGGGCACGGATGATCTCCTCGAATTGGATTTTTCCCCGTCCCGGGGACCTGAAATCCCAGTAACGCCCGGGCGCACCGAATGCAGTATGTCCCCCGAAAACGCCCGCTTCGGCAGGTGAATCGGACCATCCCACATCCTTCATGTGCACATGGAAGATCCTTTCTGCAAAGGTGTGTATAAACCCGACGTAATCCACTCCCTGGTAACCAAGGTGTGAGGGATCATAATTGAAACCGAAAGCCGGATGGTGGTCCAGCGCTTCAAGCGCCCTTCGGGCAGACGCAATATCAAAGGCGATTTCGGTGGGATGCACTTCCAGGGCATACCGGACCCCCAGCTTCTGATACGCATCCAGGATGGGCTTCCACCTGGATGCGAACTCACTGAATCCTTCCTCGATCGCATCGGGCGGGACCGGGGGGAAACCGTAAAGCAGGTGCCAGATGGGACTCCCTGTAAAGCCGTTCACCACGGATACCCCTAGCCTGGCGGCTGCTTCGCCGGTCCTGATGATCTCCTCGGCGGCCCTTTCCCGGACCCCTTCCGGGTCCCCGTCGCCCCACACATGGTCCGGAAGGATGCTCCTGTGGCGGCTGTCGATCCGGTCCGCCACGGCCTGTCCCACCAGGTGGGTGGAAATGGAAAAAACCTTCAGACCGTGTTTTTCCAGCAGGGCTGATTTTTCCCTGCAGTAGGCCTCATCTGCCCGGATCACCTCGAAATGATCTCCCGCGCAGCCGAGTTCGAGTCCGTCGTAACCGAATGATTTTGCTTTTTTGCAGACTGTCTCCAGGGGAAGGTCGGCCCACTGGAGGGTAAATAGTGTGACAGGTCGGTTCATTTCACTTCCTGGTTTTGTGTCATAATTAAAGTTCCCTGATCCAGATGTTCCTGAAGGAAACCGGATTGGAATGTTCCTGGAGCATCAGGGGCAGCCTTTCGGCATGTTTTTCATACCTGGGTTTTCCGATGTTGAGCGTCGGGCCCAGCAACTCCACATGGTTCTGAATGAGTACCCCGTTGTGAACCACCGTGATGAACGCCGGGGAAAGCAGCGATCCGTCTTCCCCGAATCCGGGTGCGGTGAAAAAGATATCATAGGTCTGCCACACTCCCGGAGGCCTGCAGGCATTGACCAGCGGGATATGCTGCTTGTAAATCGCTCCGGCCTGTCCGTTGTAGTATGTCTCATTCTCATATGAGTCCAGCACCTGCACTTCGTAAAGCCCCATGAGAAAGATCCCGCTGTTGCCCCTTCCCTGTCCTTTGCCCTCGATCACCTGCGGGGTGCGCCATTCCACATGGAGCTGCACATCTCCGAAGTGTTGCCTGGTCTGGATATCCGGCGTACCCGGGACCACCGTAAGCACGTCGCCCGCTTCCCATGCCGGGGGACCGCCGTCCGCATGAACCCATTTTTCAATATCCCCAGCGCCTCCATACAGGAGAATGGCATCGGAGGGGGGCTGTGTTCCTTCGGCTGGAGTGACTACCCCGGGTTTTCTGGACCAATCCTCGGTATCTTCAGGCCTCTGGCAATTTGCGTTGGATAACATCATGATGATGATCAGGAATGAAAGGAACTGCTTCATTTTTCGGCACAATTTAACAAACTTAAATGAAGAATTCATACAGCATGAAGACATCTGCTTCGGCCGCAATGTTATATATTTATGCCAAACTCATTTCCCATGAGAAGGATAGCAGTTCTGTTAGGATGTCTTTTAATCATCGCATTCAAAGGAGCCGCACAGTCTGACACGGTCCCCTCTTTCAGGGATACGCTTGAGGTTTATGAAGGACTGTTCAGGGATACGGAGCCATTGCACCTGACCCTGGAATTCGATATACGGAAATTCCAGCGGACCCGGAGGCAGGAGAAATATCAGCCGGTCCGGATGACCTGCCAGGTGAATGATACATTCAGTGTGGTCCATCCGGCCAGGGTAAAGGCCAGGGGAAGCTACCGGCGTGATAATTGCGTGATGCCGCCATTCTGGCTCAATATCAGGTATTCGGGGATCGAAGCCCCGGAGCTGGAAGGGGTCAAAAGGATGAAGATGGTGGTGCGCTGCAGGAACGCCTCCCAGTATGATGCCTATATATTACGGGAATACATTGTGTACAGGATTTACGAGATCGTATCTCCGTATAGTTTCAGGACCCGGTTGGTCCGGCTGAAGCTGGTGGATACAGGAAGGGAGGGCAGGGTAACGGAGGACTGGGCATTCCTGATCGAACCCGAAGAAATGCTTGCCAGGCGTCTGGGGGGAGAGGCGGTGAAAACCGACCGGCTGGCCATGGCCACTGTCAATCAGGATATCATGGACCTCCTGGCCATGTTCCAGTACATGATCGGGAATAGTGATTACTCGGTGACCGGAAGACAGAACCTGAAGATCATTGCCCTGACAGGCCAGGGTCCGTCAGGTTTTATCCCGGTGCCGTATGACTTTGATTACACCGGACTGGTGAACACCCACTATGCGATTCCGGGAAAGGCCCTCGGGATCAATTCTGTTCGTGAAAGATACTACCTGGGCAGGTGCACATCCCGGGAGCGCTACCTCAATGCGATCAGTGAACTGGAATCATGCAGGGAGGAGATTGACCGGCTGATCCTTGGTTTTGAATTCCTGAATGATGAGGAAAAAATGGACATGGTGGCATTTATCCAGGAATTCTACAATGCAGTACAAAGGGAAAAGTTCATAGACAGGGAGATCATGTCCACCTGCCGCTGATCCCGGTCACAAAGAACAATTTAATTCTGGTGCGGTTATTGTAGATGGATCAGTATGAGATCCGGAGAGCATTATAAGATCAAACACATGACCAGAATTCAATTCATGTTCCTGACCCTGCTCCTGGTTGCCGGTTGCATGCCCGCAACGGGAACGGGACATGATTCGTTGCCCGGACGACCGGTGAACATCATCCTGATGATCGGGGACGGGATGGGGGTGTCTCATCTTTCAGTTCCGTACTACTATCTGGACCGGGAACCTGTGTTCAACCGTTTCAGATCCATCGGTCTGGCGGGGACTTCCTCTGCCACCCATCCGGTCACCCAGTCTTCCGCCGCTGCCACCGCCTTCTCAACCGGCGTGAAGACATACAATGCGGCAGTGGGCGTGGGACCTGACTCCCTTGCCAGGAAAAATATCGTTGAGATTGCTTCCGCCCGGGGTTATCAGACGGGGGTGATCTCCACCTCTTCCATCACCGATGCCACCCCGGCGGGATTCTATGCCCATGTGCCCGACCGGCATATGCAGAGGGAGATTGCCCTGGACCTGATTGAATCGGAGATTGATTTCTTTGCAGGCGGGGGACTGAAATATTTTATTGACACCACCGGGAGGGATCTCTTCAGGGAGCACGGTGTAACGGTGAACTTCGCGAAATTGCAGAAGATTGAACCGCAGGAAGCTTCCCGGCGATACGGATTCCTGCTGGCCATGGACAGGATGCCGGCCATGCTGGAGGGGAGGGGGGACTTCCTGGAGGATGCCTCCGGGATCGCGACAGATTTCCTCTCCCGGAGTGACAGCGGCTTTTTTCTGATGGTGGAAGGGTCCCAGATCGACTGGGCGGGTCACGGGAACAATGCCGATTATCTGATCTCGGAAATGATTGACTTTGAGAACGCGGTGAAGCGCGTGCTGGAATTTGCGGAGCGGGACGGGAATACCCTGGTCATTGTCACGGCGGACCATGAAACGGGTGGCTTTACCCTTGCCGCTGCCGGAGATTACCAGACGGGTACCGACTACGGGACCATTGTTCCTACCTTCTCAACGACCAACCATTCGGCATCGCTGGTCCCCGTACTGGCCTTCGGTCCCGGTGCGGAACATTTTGCAGGGATCTATGAGAATATTGAATTGTTCAATAAAATGGTGGCACTGATCACCTCCCCATAGCAGTCAAGCCGGTACTGGATCTTAAAGATTCGCCGCCAGCCAGGCACCCACTTCCGAAGTTTTGTAAGCTTTCCCGGTGGCAATATCCTCCGTAACGATCCCTTCCTCCATGGATCGGGTTACCACGGCCCGCACAGCCGCAGCTTCTTCGGTGAGTTTGAGCGATATTTCCAGGAGCATGGCAGCCGACAGTACGGTGGCCAGCGGATTGGCGATATCCTTTCCGGCAGCCTGGGGATAGGAGCCATGGATGGGCTCGAATACGGAAGTATGGATCCCCACCGAGGCCGAAGGCAACAATCCGAGCGAACCTGTGATCACGCTGGCCTCGTCGGAAAGAATGTCCCCGAACATGTTTTCGGTGACCAGCACATCGAACTTCTTCGGCCACTGGATGATCTGCATGGCCGCGTTATCCACGAACATATAATCCACCGCGATTTCCGGGTGGTCCGGTTCCATTTCCTGGATGGTTTCTCTCCACAACCGAGAGGTGGCCAGCACATTGGCTTTGTCCACCACGGTCAGCCGTTTGTCCCTCCGGGCCGCATATTCAAAAGCAAGATCGGCAATGCGGCGGACTTCCTTTCTGGTGTATACCGAGGTGTCATATGCCTTTTCCAGGTCCTCGGACCTGCCCCTGGGTTCCCCGAAGTAGATACCCCCCGTCAGTTCCCGCACCACGACGAAATCGGCTCCCTCCACCAGATCGGGACGGAGGGGTGACTTGTGGATCAGGGATTTGAAAGTGGTCACCGGCCGGATATTGGCATATAGTCCCAATTCCCGGCGCATGGCCAGCAATCCCTGTTCCGGTCTGACCTTCGCTTTCGGGTCATTGTCAAACCTGGGATCCCCGATGGCCCCGAAGAGCACGGCATCGGCATCCATGCACAGCCGCAGGGTCTCATCCGGGAATGCATTTCCCCTGGCATCGATGGCGGCCGCTCCCACAAGGCCTTCTGAGAAGTCAAAATGATGGCCGTATTTGTTTCCTGTGGCTTTCAGCACTTTCACGGCCTGTGCTACGATCTCGGGACCGATCCCGTCCCCCGGTAATAGCGCGATTTTATAATCCATACAGTATTAGTTTCAAACGAACTTCTAACGTCACTAACGTTGCTAACAAACTTTTGGACAAAAGGGACTATTGTCCAAAAGTCTCTATGATATTCAGCATCCTGGTCGTGCACTTGATGGCTGCCACCGTCTGGTCCGGATCCAGTCCCCGGGTCTTGAACACACGGCCCTCGTGGTTCCATGTGATCATACATTCCACGAGTGCATCGGTCTTTCCCCCGGGCGGGATGGTCACCACGTAATCGGTCAGTACCGGATGGCTTCTATTCAGCCGGTCATAGATCCTCCACAGGGCTTTCATAAACGCATCATACTGTCCGTCCCCCGAAGAAGTCTCCTCATGAACCTGGGAATCAATCTCGATGGCTACCGTGGCCACCGACCTGAGCCCGTTGGCAACGGACAGGGAAAAATTCCTGATCCTGATCTTTTCCTCCGCCCGTTTACTCCTCAGTACGTCGGATATGATATAGGGGAGGTCCTCCTTGGTGATGATCTCCTTCCTGTCCCCCAGCTCGATGACCCGTTCGGTCACCTGTTTCATCTCATCCGGATCCAGCCTGATGCCCAGTTCTTCCAGGTTTTTCATGATGCTGGCCCTGCCGGACATTTTCCCCAGGGCATAGGTCCTTTTCCTGCCGAACCGCTCCGGCAGAAGGTCGTTGAAATAGAGGTCATCCTTATGGTCGCCGTCGGCGTGGATGCCGCTTGTCTGGGTAAATACATTTTCCCCGATCAACGGTTTGTTGTGGGGGATCCTCACACCCGAGAATGATTCAATAAGCTTGCTCACTTTATAGAGCCTGTCCTCCCGGACCGACATCTCGTAGCTGAAATGGTCCCTCACCAACCCGATCACACTTGAAATAGGCACATTTCCGGCCCGTTCGCCGAGTCCGTTCACCGTGGTGTGGATACAGGTGATCCCTGCCTGAATGGCGGCAAATACGTTGGCGGCGGCCAGGTCATAATCATTGTGGGCATGAAAATCGAAATTGAGCTGCGGATAGCGCGTCCGCATGTCCGTGCAGAATTCGAATGTTTCCCGGTGATTCAGGATCCCCAGGGTATCGGGCAGCATAAAGTGATCCACCTTTTCGTCCTTCAGGGCATCCAGGACCTGGTACACATAATCCGGTGAATTGCGCATTCCGTTGGACCAGTCCTCGAAATAGACGTTCACCCTGATCCCCATTTCCTCCGCATGCCGGATTACATCGCGCGCATCCGAAATGTGTTCTTCAGGCGTTTTCCGGAGCTGGTTGCGGCAGTGTTTCAGGGAGCCTTTCATCAGCAGGTTGATCACCCTGCCCCCGGCATTCGCGATCCATTTCAGGGACACGTCCCCGTCCACGAATCCGAGCACCTCCACCCTGTCCAGGTGACCGTGTTTCCTGGCCCAGTCAAATATCAGTTTTGCACCCCGGAATTCTCCTTCGGAAACCCTGGCCGATGCCACCTCGATCCGGTCCACATTCAGATCATCCAGCAGAAGCCGGGCAATGTTCAGCTTCTCCGATGCGGTAAAGGATACGCCGGAAGTCTGTTCCCCGTCCCGTAGGGTGGTATCCATGATGGTGATTCTCATGAGCGGACGTTATTAGTTCCTCTGTGCTTCGAACTCCCCGATCTTGTCCCTGATGCTCAGCAGGTAGTCGATATCGTCATATCCGTTGAGGAGACACCCTTTCTTATAGGGATTGATGTCGAACTGCTCCTCCTCCCCGGTGGGTAACAGGCTGATTTCCTGTTTCTCCAGGTCCACCCTGAGCTGTACGCCGGGATCCTTTTCGATTGCCCTGAAGATCCGGTTAAGATAGCTGCCGGATACCTGTACGGGCAGCAGCCCGTTATTCAGCGCATTGTTCCTGAAAATATCGGCGAAAAAGCTGGATACCACCACCCGGAATCCGTAGTCCAGCAGGGCCCATGCCGCATGTTCCCTGCTTGAACCGCTGCCGAAATTCCTGCCCGCCACCAGGATGGACCCTTTGTAAAGCGGATCGTTCAGGATAAAATCTGCCCGTGGTTCGCCGTTCTTCCCGAACCTCCAGTCCCTGAAAAGGTTTTCTCCGAAGCCCTCCCGGGTGGTGGCCTTCAGGAACCTGGCCGGAATGATCTGGTCGGTATCAATGTTCTCGATGGGCAGTGGGACTGCCGTTGATGTGAGCGTGGTGAATTTCTGGATGGACATTCGCTTCTGTTTATAGGTTCCTGTCACAATCGGCGGGGATCCACGACTTTGCCTGCCACTGCAGCCGCGGCGGCGGTGAGGGGACTGGCCAGCATGGTTCTTGCGCCCGGGCCCTGGCGGCCTTCGAAGTTCCTGTTTGAGGTGGATACGGCCAGCTTTCCTTCCGGGATCTTGTCATCGTTCATGGCCAGGCATGCGGAGCAGCCGGGTTGCCGCAGCCTGAAACCCGCCTCCAGCAGCACATCGGTGATCCCCTCTTCATATGCCTGTTTTTCCACCTGCCTGGATCCCGGAACGATCCAGGCGGTGACGTGATCCGCTTTTTTCCGTCCCCTCACAATACCGGCGACGGTCCTCAGATCCTCGATCCTCCCGTTGGTGCAGCTTCCCACAAACACATAGTCCACCCTCCTTCCCGCGATGGGTGTTCCCGGTTCGAATCCCATGTAGGAAAGCGACCTGGAGAAGGTGGCCCGTTCTGCCTCTTCGATTTCTTCGAGGGTTGGAATGGAATCTCCGATCTTTGCTCCCATTCCGGGATTGGTGCCGTATGTGATCATTAGCTCGATGTCCGAGGCATCAAAACGGATTTCCTGATCGAATACCGCATCCGGATCGGTTTTCAGCAGGCTCCACTGTTCCACGGCACGCCGGAAATCTTCTCCCCCGGGGGAGAACTCTCTACCCTTCACGTAGTTGAACGTGGTCTCGTCCGGTGCGATCAGTCCCCCCCTCGCACCGCTTTCGATGCTCATGTTGCAAACGGTCATCCGTCCCTCCATGGAGAGGCTTCTGATGGCACTTCCCGCGTACTCGATGAAGTGACCCGTGCCCCCGCTGGCCGTGATCTTTGAGATGATGTACAGGATTACATCCTTTGCGGTCACGCCCCCGGAAAGGGTCCCTTCGACGCTGATGCGCATCTTTTTTGGCTTCGGCTGCATGATGCATTGTGAGGCGAGGACCATGGCCACCTCACTGGTGCCGATCCCGAATGCCACACTTCCGAAAGCGCCGTGGGTGGAGGTGTGGCTGTCGCCGCACACGATGGTCATCCCCGGCCTTGTGAGGCCCAGTTCCGGACCGATCACATGGACGATCCCCTGATAGGGATGGTTCAGCCCGTAGAGGGTGATCCCATGCCTTTCGCAGTTTTCGGTGAGCTTGTTCACCTGGAAGCGGGACAGCTCATCCCTGATGGGAAGATGCTGATCAACGGTGGGGACATTGTGGTCAGCCGTGGCCACTGTGTTCCCGGGACGGAATACCCTGAGCCCCCTCCGGTCGATTTCCGCGAAAGCCTGGGGGCTTGTCACTTCATGGATCAGATGCCTGTCAATGAAGAGGACGGACGGTCCTCCTTCGATTTCCTCAACCACATGGGCATCCCAGATCTTGTCAAATAGTGTTTTTCCTGCCAATGTCCGAGATCTTTGATATAAACGGCAAATGTAAGAAACTTATCAAACAAATTAACAAAATAACGGCTCGGATAATATTAGATTAACACGAATTGCAATTGTTTTGTTATGGTTTGATCGTTATAGTTCTTTTTTTGCCTTTTTCCTGAATTTCTGCCTGAACGAATGCTTCGACGTCCATGAACAATTTCCCTTCCCGGGACCCGGTCCGTATGAGGGGGGCTCAAGTTTCCCCTTCCTGTCCCTCGGGCACCCCAGCATCAGGTTGAAACCCGCGCGCAGATTGATCGTCCTGGTGTCAAAGGGAAAAAAGAATCCGAACAGGTTATCGCTCACCAGGTGGAACTGGAATCCCCTCCCATGGTAGGCGACGACGGCACCCACGTTCCCGATGCTGTTGTTCATAAGGGACCAGCTGATCCCTGCCATGAACCTGTTGGCAAGGTCTGCATGGGCCGTCAGGGTCAATGAAGCATGCAACTTGCTCTGGTAGATCACATTCCGGTTCACCGCTCCCAGGGTCACCAGGTCACCCATCCTGTAACTTCCCCCCAGGAACAGCCGGACAGGCAGGATGGAATGATAGGGGAGTTGGGAGACTGTTACATCGACGGCCCCGAGCACCGAATCCCTCATTTCCCTGAGGAAGTCCCCCGAAACAACCTCGGTATCCGGATCAATTCCCTCAAACCTGAAGGTTCCGGTGGCCCGGATGTTGTGAAGGTCCGTGTTCCAGCGCACCACTCCCAGATCCAGCAGGCTGGCCGAGAGGGTAACCCTGTCGTTGTAGCGGTAGATCGCGCCCAGGTCGATGGCAAATCCGGGATTCCCGCGGTTCATCAGGATCCGGGCTGCATTGATCTCATTGAGGGTGATATCATTGATATTTGCTTCCCCGTCCTGGGAGATGGTGATGGGCAGGGAACTGTGAAGGGTGTAATCCCCTTCCAGCAGAAGCCTGAAACCATCTTCTTCCGTGGTCAGTCCGGATTGGGAGCGACCGGTATGCACATTGCCCTTCCCGAAAAGCACGCTCGCCCGCATTCCTGCCGTCCAGTAAGGTCCGAACACCCTGGAGATCCCGAATGCATACTCCCTGAGATAATAAGCGTTGGGCCTTAAAGCATTGTATTCAGCTGTTTCCCCCACAAAGGGAACATTGCCGCGCAATGCGGTCACTGCCAGGTCCCCGGGAACGGTCGGATATACATGTGCCCTGTCCGAAACGTTGAAAGTGAAATAGGTCCCCCCGTGCCTGTAGCCGATGGAGAGAGGATAGACTTCCGCTTCGGCGGAGACCAGGTCACGCCTGTGCATCTGTTCCAGAACCCCGTAAAGGTTCCATTCGGACCCGGATGCCAGATCGTTCCAGGTGAAGGCCGTGTTGTGATAGGCAGCATGGACGGACGAGAGTGCGGGGATCCCCACATACCATTTGCACTGCAGTTGCACGGCAGGATTCAGCAGGTTTGCCTGGGGCACCTGGTGAAGCAGGTACAGGGTGTTGCTCTGTGCCCTGGTGACGGAAGGGACCAGCAGCAGGATCCCGGCCAGGATCAGAACAACAGTATGGGATCCGGTTCTTTTCAAAACTGTATGGTCACATCGATCATGGCGCCGAGCCGGACAGAAAATTGATATGACGGATAATGAGGGATCAGCGCGGGAGCGGGATCGGGGTTTATGATCCGTGCGTGCATCAGGATTTCCACGGCCTCCTGCAGGGCCTCGGCCCGGTCCCGTTCGAACAGGGCGTCCCGACGCGCAAAAGCGGGAACAACCGTTTCCCCGTCACCCTGAACGGTTCCCGGGGAAATCGTCATGGGTCCGTCTGTAAAAAGAGAGTCGACCATGTTTCCGGTGGCATCCATAAAGTATGCCTGGGCCAGCAAATGGTCGGGGAATCCGTTCTCGATGCTGACCCGGAGCAGCATCCAGTTCATGTGCTCCAGGTTGTCATCGATGGCTGAAAGATCAAAAACAATGGTCCCCCGGAGGAGCAGGGATACTTCATCCACCCAGTCGGGGAGCCCGGTGAGGGTATCCGGCTCAAGCAGCAGGGTATCGAATCCGCTTTCGGTGTTCAGTCCGAGGCTTTTTTCCCCGACGGGAAAGGCCAGACCGGGATTCCATTCAAATGATCCGGGCAGGCGTTCCGGGGCATCCTTCATGCAGGAGGGGAACAACGCGGCTGCCAGGAGAAGGAGCGCCACGGCGAGAGGCCATCTGCATTGCTCTTGGAATGGTTGTCTCATCGGATGAAGGGATCGGTCTGAAGGGTAAACAATCAGGAAAAGATAACGTTCAAATTTATACGGGCAAAAAATTATCCCTTATTTTTGACGACATGAACAACAGAAAGGATGATGCTAACAGTTCATAAGATCGGCGGGACTTCCATGTCCAGCTTCGGTGATGTGCTCCGGAACATCATTATCGGTCAGTCCCGGGGAGAGGACCTGTACAACAGGATCTTCGTGGTATCGGCTTACAGCAACGTGACCAACTGGCTGCTTGAGCATAAAAAAACCGGCGAGCCCGGGATCTATGACCTGTTTGCGCGGGGGGAGCAATACCACCGGGGACTGGACGAGCTGCTCGGAAGGCTGGTCGGGATCAACCACGGAATGCCGGAATTGAAGCTGGACCTGGCGGTGGCGGATGTGTTTATCTCGGAACGGGTTGAACAGGCCAGGAACTACTTGGTCAGTCTGGAAGAGGTCATGGCCTCGGGTTACGTGAGCCGGCAGGACATTCTGCTTGCGGCCAGGGAGATCCTGGCTTCCATCGGGGAGGCGCACTCGGCTTTCAATTCCGTGAATATCCTGGAGAATCAGGGGATCAACGCCACTTTCGTGGACCTCTGCGGATTCAGCGATACCGAGTACCTGACCATTGACCAGCGGATCCACAGGGCATTCGGGGGACTTGACTTTTCTGCGACCATCCCGGTGGCGACAGGATATACGAAGGGGACAGAGGGGATCATGAGGGAATTTGACCGGGGCTATTCGGAGGTGACCTTCAGCAAGATCGCCATCGAAGTGGGTGCCGCGGAGGCGGTCATCCACAAGGAATTTCATCTTTCCAGCGCCGACCCGGCCATTGTGGGACTTGAATATTCAAGACCGGTGGGAGCCACCAACTTCAACGTGGCGGACCAGTTGGCGGACATCGGTATGGAAGCCATTCATCCGAGGGCATCCAAGCCCCTTGAACTGGCAGGGATCAGGATCCGCATCAAGAACACCTTCGAACCCGGTCACCCGGGTACGCTGATTTCAAAGGAGTACAGCGGGGACGAATCCAGGGTGGAGATCATATCGGGGACCGACCGCGTGGTTGCCTTCGAGGTCCATGATCCGTTCATGGTGGGACAGGTGGGATATGACATGAACCTGATGAAGGTGCTCCAGCGGCACAACATCTCCTATATCCTGAAGGCCACCAATGCCAACAGCATCACCATGGTTGTCTGGGAAAAGGACATGTCGGATGGTTTGCTGGAGGAACTGCGGGGGCTCTATTACCAGGTGAGGTCCAAAAAAGCTGCGCTGGTCTGTGCGCTGGGTACAAACATCGCCCGCCCCGGTTCACTGGCCAGGGCGGCCACCGCCCTGGCGGAAAAGAAGATCAACATTGAAGCTGTATCCCAGTCGCTGATGCAGGTGAACATGCAGTTCGTCATTCGCCGGGAAGATTACCGCGAAGCCATCATTGCGCTGAACCGTGCGCTGTGTTATGAAAGATAATATTCACAAACCGGAAATCCTTGAGGCTGGGAAAACATATGGGGAAAGGGGAAGGGGGCCTGAAAAGGGCGCTGGGTTACTACTCCCTGACGAATATCGTGGTTGCCAACATGATCGGGGCGGGGATCTTTACCACCTCCGGTCTTTTGATCGCCCGGTTGTATGATCCGCTGCTGATGCTGGCCCTCTGGCTGGCCGGCGGGATCCTTGCATTCTGCGGGGCGATGAGCTACGCAGAACTGGGGGCCAGGTACCCCGAGGCCGGCGGAGAGTATATATTCCTGTCCAGGCTTTTTTCTCCGTTGCCGGGCTTCCTCAGCGGGTGGGTTTCATTTGTGGTGGGTTTCTCCGCACCCGTCGCTGCCTCTTCGCTGGCATTCAGTGAGTACCTGGTCCGGGCCGTTCCCCCGGGAGGCACTGCGGGAGACCCCCTCCTTCTGAAGAAGGCGATCGCCCTGGGGATCATTCTCCTCTTCACGCTGATCCATTCGCTCGGTCTCAGGTCAGGTGCCCGGTTTCAGAATGTCCTCACCATGATCAAGATCCTGCTGATCTCGGGATTCCTGTTTGCGGGTTTTCTCATCGGGGACGGCAGCATGGAGCATTTCTCCGGTCAAATCAGCGGCAGTCCCCCGCACACCCGGTTCAGATCTGCCGGATGGGCCCTGATCCTCATCATGTTCTCTTACAGCGGTTGGAATGCTTCCACCTATGTGGGATCAGAGATCCGGGAGCCCGGAAGGAACATTCCCCGTTCCCTGATCACGGGAACCCTGGTGGTGACCTTCATCTACCTGGCGCTGAACGCCCTTTTCATCTATGCCATCCCGGCCGATGAGATGAGCGGTGTCATTTCTATCGGGGGACTGGCGGCCAGTAAGCTGTTCGGCATAGCGGCCGACCGTTTCTTCTCCGCTTTCATCGCCCTGATCCTGCTTTCTTCCATCAGCGCCTACATGATCATCGGGCCGAGGGTCTATTTTGCCATGTCCGGGGCAGGCCATTTCTTCCGGGCGGCCGGACGGGTGAACCGGTTCAACGTGCCCGGCTTCTCCATCATCGCGCAGAGCCTGCTGGCGGTGGTCTTTGTCGTCTCGGGAACATTCGACCAGATCCTGACCCTGCTGGGCTTCTCCCTGGGTGTGTTCCCCGTACTCTGCGTGATCGGTGTATTCAGGCTGAGGATGAGAGGGCTCTCCGTGCTGAAGATGCCGGGTTATCCCTTCCTGCAGATCCTGTTCATCGCAGCCTCCCTCTCCATCCTTTTCCTCACCTTCCTGGAGCGTCCTGCTGAATCGGGGATCGCCCTGGGGGTCATCGCGGCGGGAGTGCCCCTGTATTACCTGGTGAAACGGACCAATCCTGATTAAACGATCTGTCAGTTATTAAGTCAAACAATATAAGCAGACGTACTGCGAACGGACCCCTGAATCTAATATGCTCATAATCAAAAATGTAACGGAAATGAGAAATGATTTTATCCTGCGATGCTTTTTTTTCATCCTGCCTGTGGCATTCGGTCTGTGTTTGTTCGGCCAGGAACCGGAAGACAGCGTGACCGGCATCAGGGAAAATGCGGTAAAGGTGTTCATAGACTGTGACCATTGTGACATCAACTATATCCGCGAACAGATCCCCTACGTGAATTATGTGAGGGACGTGAAGGAGGCCCAGGTGTATGTCCTGGAAACTGAGGAGAACACCGGAAGCGGAGGCTCGATGTACACATACATATTCCAGGGCCAGAAAGACTACCTGGGAATGGACGACACCCTGGTCTATGCCTGCAGGCCTGATGACTCGGAGGACTACATCCGGACATGGCGGACCCAGATGCTGAAGATGGGGCTCATGCGTTACGTGGCAAGGACTCCCCTGTACAGTGAGGTGGAGATCGGTCACACCGAAAACATGGTTCAGCAGGAAGTGGTCGACCACTGGAACAACTGGGTGTTCGAGATCGAAGCTGAACCCAATTTTGACATTGAAGAATCATTGAAAAGATTTTTCCTCCGCAACTCGGCATCTGCGGTAAGGATCACCCACCAGTGGAAGATGGAATTTGATTTCGATTACCACTTTTCACGGACCAAATACATGTATGAAGATACCCTGTATACCACTGAAAGCAACTATTCCGGGCTTGATTTGCTGGTGGTGAAAAGTCTGGGGGAGCACTGGTCGGCCGGTTTGCGCACCGACCTGGTTTCTTCCACCTATTCCAATTTGAATTTCGGGGTGGATTTCTTTCCGTCGGTGGAGCATAACGTTTTCCCTTATTCCAAATCGACCCACCGGCAACTGAGGATCCTTTACGGAGTGGGAGGTGCATACAATGTGTACCACGATACCACGATTTTTAACCGGATCAGGGAAAACCTGTGGCTGCATCAGCTCCAGATCGCTTACCAGGTGGTTGAAAAGTGGGGCTCCATCAATGTTTCACTGGAAGGGTCCAATTATTTTCATGATTTCAGCAAGAACAGGGTCGAACTTGGCGGGGATATTTCCATTCGTTTGCTGAAGGGCCTTTCCCTCAACATCAGGGGGAGGGTGGCACGGATCCATGACCAGCTCACATTGAGAAAGGGGGATCTATCGGAGGCGGATATATTGTTACATCTTACCGAGCTGGAGACCGATTACAGCGTGGGCGGGGAGATCGGCCTGACCTATACCTTTGGCTCTATCTACAACAACATCGTCAATCCCAGGTTCGGGAACGGG
>Ga0272443_10003457_pt1 | contig 18583 bp, 24 predicted proteins | sample SSMAcet12_FD_193581 | JGI IMG/M metagenome (GOLD analysis project Ga0272443, IMG submission 193581) | Marine sediment archaeal communities from Little Sippewissett salt marsh, Falmouth, MA, United States - SSM-Acet-12 | ecosystem: Environmental > Aquatic > Marine > Wetlands > Sediment ... | reverse complement strand
CTATCGCCTTGTCTAAATGTTCTTCCGATGTCAAATGCCGTTGTTGCACGACCGAAGCATTAGAATCTATATAAACCGTCAGGTAATGCCCCATTCTCTCATAATACTGTTTCAATTCCCTGGCCAAAACCTTTGGGTTTATAACACCCTCCGGACCAATTACCGCCCTAGCCCCGGAATAGACCGGACAAGGCACCTGCTGTACTACAACTTTATAAAAATCGTGTGTCTTTTGGTCTTCGTTGTAAAATGTGTGCCCGGCATTTGGTCCACCTATTCGAACTGCTAATTGTGTCTCGTCAGTGGACGCTATATGGTGTGCTATTTGCCCTTTGCCTTCGGAACCGAACTGACCACCAAAAATTGTTGTAAGTTTTCCTTTACCTCTTTTGTTCATTTGTTGTTTCCTTTCTCTTTATTAACTATATTTTTTAACTTGGCATATTCTTCCCTTAAATCTTCAAGAGTCATGGCTTTAAGTTTTGTTCCGCTAAACCTGGGGGCCGATATGCCCAACTTCGTGGCTTGGGTGCACAACTTCCGCCATTCCTCCATAGCTTCCAAAGTAACCATCTCCCGGTTGTTGGATTCTTCTTCAACCGTGGATTCTTCTTCAACCGTGGATTCTTCTTCAACCGTGGATTCTTCTTCAACCACAGAGGGGACCACTTCCGGAAGTGTTGTGTCCTCTTCTATACTTACTGGGAGGGGTTCTTGTAACATTAATGCGTCCTTCTGCATTTGTTCCATAGAAGCTTTTACCCAATCGCTTACAGGTGCTAAGTTCAACAGCCATTTGGTAGAACGGGTTCTTTTGCCGGCAGTCTTCCCAAATCCGGGGGTCGACACTTGTGTTTCCACTCTGGACAGTATGAAGGGGATGCCTCTAAGCCCTATGCCGGACTTGCTGGCTTGTTCTACTTGTGCCAATAAACTGGAAATGTTTAAAATGTCGTGTTTACTGTGTGTAGTAATGGTTACATATCCAACAAACCCTTCCTGCAACAGTTCGGGCAGTATTAGATCGAGCCTGCCGACTGCGTCGTTTAGAGGGTCTCCGTCCGTGTGTTGGCTTGCATCACATGGCTTATTTCCCATGACGTACTTGTTCCCTTCTAACCATACCGTCATGTTTTCACCGTCGCAACGATGAATTAACCCGGAAGATCCCCATACTTCACACCAAGTCGAGAAGGCCTCTTCGGCAGTCGTGTGAGGTAAAAAAACTAAGAGACTGGCCGGTTTGTCTCCGTACCGTTTGGCAAAAGCTTCTTCTATCCGGGGATCGTCGCTGGTAAATCTAAAATATTCAAGATCTTTACCAGGACCACCTTCTTTCATCTCGGCACCCTTACGCAGTTTGCCCAGTCTCGGATATCTTGGTTTGACGTCATCAGTTAAACCTTTAATCGGCATTTTCTTCTTCTCCTTCCGTTATTTGTGGCTTCTCTTTGCCTGGGGAAAAAATTTCAGTTGGCAAACCCAAGTACAACTCCTTTACATCCGCTTTATCCTCTATGGCCGGGACCTGTTTTTTGACATTGTCCTTGGCCCACTGCCATGCCTCTTCCATTACCAAAGAGACGTCGTCGCCTTCTTCCAGTTCTATCCATGCTCCGCATTTAATTTCCGCTGAATTGAAATCCCCCAGGTTAAACTTTCGTCCGTAGTCCACTGTTATCGTTCTTATTCTTGCCATCTTTTTTTTCCTTTCTATTTAGATTGTAACATGGCCAAATAGGGTCTTGCTAGTGTCGTTTGTCATGTCCTAACAGTTACATTTTTCCTTTGTTCTTGACCATGGAGACAGATGGATTTCCGGGCTTTCTAGCTTCGTTGATCTCTTCAACGTGTTTGCTAAGTTGTTCCAACTTTTTACTGTCCCATCTGGTTATTGGCCTTCTCCATACAAAAGACCAGCGTTCACCCTTGATCGTCTTGCCTAATTTGGCAACTATGGATTTCCCTTCTGCTTCAAGGGCAGATATTTTTTCCCGTAGGTCTTGCAATCCGGCTTCAAATTCTTCGTTGATATCGTTGATCTCTTGTGCCACAGATTCAGGGATGGTTCTTTCGATTAACGATTGCCTCTCGGAAACAGTGAGGTCGTACTTATTAGTTAATTGATCAATCCCATCAAGTATATCGGTTACTGATTTAATTAACATTTCTTCTTTGTTTATGTTCATTTTCGTTTTTCTCCTTATTTACTAAAGGTTGATAAATTTTGGTCTTCTCTCCATTCTCTCCATTCTTCCCAGTCTTCAAATCTCCTACCGCAGATATTACAGACCAAACCCAACTCTTCGTAGTCGTCCCAATATCCGGACGAACCAAAATGTGGACCGCCGGTAATATTGGATACTACATTTTCTTCTGGACATTGACATTTTGTTAGTCTTGTCACGAGTTCACTTCCTTTCTCATTTTCTCCATAGACCATCCCTTTTTCCTATCAAAAGTTGACATCCAAAAATCGAACATTGGAAACATCCCGGAAGAAACGGCCAATTTTGACCTGGAATCGCGATAACTTTTCAAGTGTTTCGACCCTTTAACTTCCACTATGGCAATTGTTCCTTCCTCACTCATTAATAGAAAATCAGGTGTAAACTTGCTGGCCCCTAGCAAGAAAGACCACGGTTCATAAGCTACAATCTGATAATGGTTGCCTGTGGCTTCCAACAGTAAAGTTGGCCCTATCAAAGACCACTCTTTTTCATATTTAGATTTGTAGGGCCAGTATAGCCCCATGTTCCGGGCAATGGCTAATCCCTTGTTTTCTTCGTTTTTGTTCATGCTCCCCATTCTCCCCGGTCCACCGGGAACGGAACCCCGGACTCCCTGGCTTTAAGCGGTAAGTTGTCCAAAACTATGCTGTCCACTGTCCTTCCTATCCTTTCGTATAAATCCGTTGACCGTTCTGCGTAGACTATCAAGGAATCGTGAACTTGCAACACTAAACGACCTGGAAGGACAGTGTCAAAATCTGTCATAACCGACTGCATCAGTTCGGAGATAGCTGATTGTACCAGTTGATTAAATGCTTTGTAATAAGCCCCATTTGGTTCTATGAAGAGTCGTCTCCCTCTGGTGGTCTCTACAAAACCTGCTTTCTTGGCGGAATTTTCCAAAGTCCTAGAGGTTCTTTTTATTCCCGGATATTTGTTCCTAAAGACCCTTAAAATATCCGAGGCGTCATCAAGCATAAGGCCGTTGTCCATGGCAAAGGATTTTTCCCCGATTTCATAGACTGCGGCCAATGTCGCGCGTTTAGCATCCTGTCTCCGCTCTTCGGTGTTCCACAATTCTTTAGACATGTGGATATATATGTCTTCTTGTTCCATAGCCTCGGCAAGTCTTTTGTCTCCACAAAGAGCAGTAGCCATTCTAACCTCTGCCTGTTTTAAATCCAACTCAAGAAGCATTAATTGATCAGACGTTTTGAAAATGCCCCCCAGGTCGTAATACCTCCCGGACCTGCGTTTTACAGGTAGTCCTTGGGCATTCGGGTCAGATGAAGACATTCGAAAGGAACGGGTCCCAAATGGGTTAAGCCTGGCATGTAGATACCCGTCTCTTTGAGATTTGTTTTGTATCTTCAACAGGAAACTAGAAAGATATTTGTCCATCTGTTTGTACTCTATTATAAGCTCCGCGTCTTTGTGACCGCACGAACGCAGATTTTCGGCAGTCGTATCGTACAAGTCCAATGACCGCAAAGCACTTTTAACTTGTTTCGGGCTGTTTGGGTTGTTAATATGAAGTTTTCTCGCCAGTGTTTCTGATATTTGTAGAGCGCGTGCTCTAGCTTCATCTATTTTAATCCCTAATACCTCTTGGTTTACCGGAATGCCCCTCTCTACCATTTTGGCCACAGTCAAAGAAAATTTATCGTCTATATCCATCATATTTTCCCACTGATTCCCATACATGTCCTCGGCTTGTCGCATTAACTCAAAATATAGACGAAGTGTTAAAACAGCGTCATGTTTGGCGTATTCACTGACCTCCGAGGAATTCATGTTTGAGAAGTTGGCCCGGGATGCTTTCATCTGTTCGTACCAGTCCGGCAGGTTCGTGTTGCCCAACAGTTCACGGACGAGATTGTCAAGAGCGACGCTCTCTCTCCATCCGGTGAGTCTGGCCAAATGTTGCGTGTCCCGTATTTTCTCGGTAACCAAGTGCTCCCCAAAAAATTTGTATAAGACCCGTATATCAAAAGCTTGGTTGTGCATTACAACAACAACTGCCCAACCTAAAACGTCCCCCACTTCAGTGTAGTCCATTTCCCCTGTTTTTAGCCCATTATCAAACAATCCTCTGTTGGTATTAGTAACCAGATAGCAGGATTGTTCTTGTCCGTTTTCAATCCATGCCATGGATATCCCTAAAAGGTCGTCTTCCCATTTTAACCCAGTTGTTTCAGTGTCCACTGCTAACAGGTCCAATCCCGGATGTGGTTTGTCGCCATATAGTATAAACTTCATTTTGTTTTTCCTTCTCCCGTGTCCCAGTCCGAATAAGAAGAACCGAAAGCCTGTTCAAATACTTGGTTTTGGTTCGCTAAATCGATTTGCTTTTTATCCAGGATCTTTATAAGCAGAAAGGCGGAATCTCTCACTTGTGTTAATTTGCTGTTGGCCAGTATGTTGTAAACTTTACCTTTGCTATTAGATATGGTTTCGTCCGACGGTGCTTCTTTTGTTGCCCTTTCACAAAGTACGGCCAATGTGTTCGTATGACAAAGTTGGTCCGCTTCCTTTCCAGTTGGGGCATACTCCATAACCATTTGGGCAGACGTGCTTAAGCATTCGTCCAAGATCAAAAATACCTCCGGTAATGTGGATCTTCGCAGAGCCGAATCGTTTAAAGTTCTCTCCAATCCTTGATTGGCACAGATCGACCACAAAGCATTAACCCTCCCCGGGAGATCCATAGTTAAACTACAAACCTTTTCCGCGTCAATAGGGTTGGTCTTGTACGGCATTGAAGAGGATGAAATTTGTCCAACACTCTTTGGCTTGTAAATTTCCCCGTATGAAGCCATTAATCTAAAATCTAGGGACATTTTGTGCAGTAGTTGGGCCAAATCCGCTAGGAAAAATCCTATCCGCATATCCCAAGCCCTGTCGTATGTTTGGAAAGTCAAACCTGGCCTCATGTCTGCCAAGAAATCCCCGGGGTGCAAGTTCTTTCTCCCCATCAACTCGGCCAAAAATTCAAAAGACCCAAAATTTCCAACCGGTCCATGCATCCCAAGACTATCGCAACCCAGAAACATATCAAATGTTAAAATATATATCATGGATACGTCCATCAAGCGGTCCAAATAAACACCATATCTAAAACCCAAAGTAGTTAACATTGCAGGCTGAAGATGTGTCCTGCCCAATATGGTCTCGTTCTCGTATTCTTTGGATTTTCTGATCAATGCCGACATCAGAGACTTGATCCTATCCAGTATGAGGACCACGGACATCCCTAATTGCATACGAGTAGAAAAATCTTCTATGTCTGATGACGTGGCCCCTATGTGAAGGTTTTCGGCTAACTCTGGAAATTCCTGTCTTAGCCGGTGTTTGACCTCTTGTAGTATAGCAACAGTTCGATGTTTGCACATTCTTTCCCGTAATGTTATGCTACTTAACCATTCTGTGTCCTCTTTTTCCAAGGACTTCATCAGGAAGTTCAAAGCCCGAAAGGTTTCTTTGGGGTCTCCTTGGAACATTCCTTGTTGTTGTTGGGTTGCCAACAACAACAACCATGCAGACACCATCCCGGTAATTGTGTTTGGTTCTGACCATATTCCTCGCATATCTCCTGAACCGTATCTCCATGAATATGGAGTTGTATAAATGTGCTTCTGTCCACTTCCATACATCTGTTTATCTCCTTCCTTCTGGTCTTGGGATTGCTAAATAACGAAAACCCCTTGTTAAAAATGTGGCTGGTTTCAATATAGAAATATCCCCGTTGTCGTTTGCTTCAATCGTAATTTGATGCCTAACGATGTCCTTTTCCGACTGCAGGTCTTCTTTGCTGGCCAACAAATCGAATAAATCCGGGTCGGCCCAAACCACAGTTGGCCAGATGCCGTATTTGGCTTTGTATTTTTCGATGGCTTGTTTCGTTCTTCCAATTGGATCCGTCAAGTTGGGCAACTGATACATTTTAAACCAACCTTCGGCCTTTTGGACGGCCCCGGGGGTTGAGTCCAACATATTGCCGGATGGTTTCCGATATGGTCTATCTGGGTCCGGTGTCCGCTTACTTACCCGGTGCTTGTCCGTCCCGACATTGGGGCATTTTTCATAGACCGGCCATTTTGCCGTCCGCCCGTCCTTGCCCTTTTTGGTCCGATACTCTATGAATCTCAATTCTTCTCCGCATATCGGGCAATTTATGTTCTTTGGCATCTTTGATTTTCTCCTTTGCGTTTAGTTGGTTGTGTACTGTGTATATTTCTGCAGGTCTTTGTTTTCCAACCATTTTTCAATATCCAAACTGTTTATTTCCCAAGTGTTGTCTTGTATATTGGCCAGAAAATCTTGTTTGAACATTTGGTGCAATCCAACCGTTCTTGAATCGTGGCCGTAGGTTAAAACTTGGTATTCCCCTACCAACTGTTCATATTCCCCAAAATAGTCTGCCAAAATCGACAAGGCCAAATCCGCTGGCCCGGAGCCAGCATATCCCCATCCAAATCCGCTTGGACTATGAAATACCAAATGTCTTAACCTGGTTGTTTCGCCCATGGGTTGTTTCAGTGTGTTGATCCTTTGTGCTTCCACATAAACCGAACCGTCCCAGGTGCCACGATAACCACGATACACTTTAAAATATGAGCCCGGAGATGTCCCTTGATTCTTCTTCTGTTGATCCTTCTTCTGTTGATCCTTCTTCATTTCCCTTATCTCCTTCTTCCTGTTCGTATTTTTTGACAATGCGTTCCCATTTCCTTATGGATGCCCCGTGCTCCCTCTCGGTTAAAAATTCTCCGTCCGGTTCCATCCTGCTTATAAGGCCCAGAACTGTTTTTGCCCGATGTTTGTTCTGGTCGTTCAAATTTTGCCTTGCCTCTTCATGAATTCCATACAATGTTGTTTCTTTGTTTATGTTCATTTTCGTTTTTCTCCTTTTGGTTGTTTTTGTTGGCCAAGGATCCCCGTCGCGCTAAGGGGAGGGCACCCCAGAGACTGGGCCCTTGGCCAAAGTGGGTGTTGCAGATTCGAACCGACAATATCCCTAATTCCAAACACCCAATTTCTTCTCTACTGCCTAACCATATAAGGGCAAGACAGTAAAAATTCAGGTTCAACTTTGGGGGGCCGGTGGGGAAGCTCCGGGCAGGCCCCGGGGTTTAGGTCGTTGGATGCTTTGGGGTCGTCTCTTTTGGTCCAAATTTCCAAGCTAAGAAAGATATTGTCTACTTCTTTTGTGTTAATATTCAAATCCTTTAATAAACACTCGTTCATTTTTGTTTTCTCCCTTGTTTTTGATAACCGTCTATAAGGATAAAAATTCTATGGCACTATCTGCTACAACCATGAAATCGTCGTCGGTCTCCGAAGACCGGCCGTTTTTGTCTTCCTCGGCTTTGATCGAGCTTAGCATATCAAACATTTCATCCAATCCCCCTTGGTGTTTGTGTCCTTGGTAATTGGTGACCAGATAACGAACGGACAGGAGCATTTGGGTTGCCAATAGTCTTGGGGGGATCCCCTCGTTGACGGTGCCTGTCTTAAAATATTCAAGGATTAAACAATGTAATGTCTTTACAAGTGCAATATTTTGGTTATAAACAGTTTTTGCTTCTTCATACTTCTCCAGAGATTCACGCTCTGAGACAGTTAGTTCATTGTGTCCACCAGAGCGGAGTATTTCTCTTTTGGCCAGGGCAGACCCTAATTGGCTAAGTTCGTAAAGGGTGGAAAGGCCCCGGGCACCGCCGTTTATATATTTGTACCGATAAATTTTGCGGACAAAACTCCATTCCTTGAAGCCACAAACTTCGACTATTAAAGAATGGATCCTGGAGTATTGACGTCCTTGCGTGTCCCCAGTCTCATTTTCGTAAATTCGATTTATATCAAAAGCGATTTTTAGTAGTTTGTCTCTATCCATTATGTGCCCTCTCTTTAGACTCTTGGTCTGGGTCTCATCAGCACTGGCTTGTTACCAGTGGACCGGGAAGGAGTGCTCCCCGGTTTCGACCTGTTGCAATCAGGAGTGTTTTTTTGTTGCCATAGCTAACAAATCAGGGTCTTCCCGAATTTTCTCATCTGTCAATGCGCGAACATGTTCGAAATTTTGGAAATCGTGATGACATTCCTCAGACAACAAGCGTGATTGTTCCACTCGTGCCCTGCTCAGGGCATCGGACAAAACCTCTTTAACGTCATAAAAGGACTTGTTCATTTTGTCGTTTTCAGAAACGCTAACAAAATGGGAATCTGGTTTCCCATTGGTAACGATGGAGATTCGGTTGACGTTTTTAATGGCGTCGGACAGTACGGAAACGGTGTTGTTGACTTCTACCATTCTTTCAGTCACGAGGTGGGAAATTTCGATCTCCAACAGCCGTAAAGAAAGCAAACAAAAGTATTTTGCCAGTATTCCCTTTTCCGTTGGGTCAACAGTATCGGACAGACGATCCCGGCGGATTTTAAACAAAAATTCAGTACTGTCGTTTTCTAGAGAATGGTCGTGCGCTTCGGATTTTAGAATAGATTCGGCCAGGTCTTCGGCATCATCAAACAATGCGGTCCATGCATAAGGTACGTCGTCGTTCCCGTGGCATTTATCAAATATTCTAATCTTTAACTGTTCAAATTCTCTGCGTGCTTCTAACCTCTTCATAATGCCCTCCGATAGTTTTTGTAGTGGGGAGAGACCGCCTCTCACCCTAATTTAATTGTACCATACCTTACCAAAGAAAACCAGTGACAAATGTCATGTCCTTATACTGGGACTTCCTAAAATTTCTTCACACATTCGGAATAGGTTTTCGGAGACCTGCAGATAAACACGGGCTATGCGATTGTCACCAGTTCCCCAAGATTCCCGTTGTGCTTCTAAAAGAACGCTCCCAAGTTTGTTGATGGCCAATTTTGTTCTAGACTCGCGACATGCCGAGAGGCTGTTTACGTGTGCTGTTAAATATGAGAGGAGTTTTTCCGTTCTGGAGTACCAATCTGGGTTGTAATATGCGCTGTTTTCCAGGATCTTTAACAACCTTTCGAATATTGCTTTTCCGTCTTGGTTGTTGCAGACGATGGGCCTTCCCTCTGAGGAGCCTATCAGCCTTTCAACATTGCTATACACTATAAAAAAATTGCTTGCTGACGTCCAAATGTCCGGACCGTCCTTTTCATCAATATTTACTTGGTTCATGGCAAACAGGAGCGTTTGCAATTCTGCGTGTGTTCTGGCAAATCGAACAGAGTTTGTCAGATCGTTTATATATCTTGCCCGTTCTTTTATGTTGTCTTTCATTTTGTTTCTCCTAATCCCACTGCCCCAGGTATGTACCCTTCTGGCAACCCTTCAATCCTGCGGTTCACAATTTGTAGCAGTTCCGTGGCCCGTAGTTGAACGAAATTCTCTATATCTTTCACTTCGGAGATCTTTACATAAAAGCCTGGGGTAACACTGCTGTTAATTTGGGTCCGGGATATCCGGTCTATTGAACGGCAGTCCCCGGCTATTTTCAATAGCGCGTCCGCTTGTCTTTTGATTCCCATGGTAACAACTGGGTCGTAAACCAAACGACCGCATCCGTGGCATTTCCATGACCGGCCGTCTGTGTATCCTGCCCAAGTTGTACAATTGCAATTGATGCATGGTCTGTCGGTGCCAAATCCTACCATTCTGTCTAGAAAATCGGTGTATTTGTAAAGCAGGGAAACAAGATAGGGAGGAGATGCATACTGTCTGCGAGTAATGCTTTCGTTAGTGGTACATTCTGGGAGCAAGTTTGTTTGAATGGCAGTAACGCGAAATTCCTTAAATCGTCTCATCGCCCGGAGAACGTCGATATCTCCAAAAGAACCGTCCGGGGACTGCTTGCGCAGTCCCTCGGTATAGTCTCTAAAAAGAAGCCAAAGATCCCTATCCATTGATATCCTCCGTGGTCTCATAATCTTCTGTTAGTAGGCTAAACTGTTGTCTAGCTATCAATGCATTTGAGAATGTGTCCATCGTAATCCAATCTTCTTTGGCCACGCGTGATTGGATCTCAAAATTGCTTTCGATCTTTACACTATCTTTATTTGCTATCCATGTCATCACTAAGCGATATTTTCCATGCTTGCGTACAACTTTGGTCCTGATATTTCGGATCCTGGCATGTGTGCGATCCCGGCGGAGCATAAGCATAACTTCATCATACCGGCTGTTTGGTGACTCATCACGCAACGCCCCACAAACCTTGCATTTTCTTTCATTGTTTGCATGGATATAGTTTTTTTCACAATTGCAGTCCCAGTAGCCCTTGCTTGTCGGTCCGCATGTCGCTTGGTCGTAAAAATCCCGGCCCATATCAGAAAGCTCTTCTTCGCATACAAAATCGCCAAGGAACTCAGGTTTAATATTCTCGTTCATAATGCCCTCCATTCTATAAATGGGGAGAGACCGCCTCTCCCCTCTAATTTAATTGTACCATACCTTACCAAAGAAAACCAGTGACAAATGTCATGTCCTTGACATGACATTTGTCATGTCCTTCCCAAGGCCCCCAGAGGGTTTTTAAAACGGTCCGAAATAGGCTTTGGGGCTGCCCACTAGTTAAAACCGTTAACCACTGCTAGTTAAAACCGTTAACTACATACTAAGAAAGAAAAAGGAAAGAAAAAAAAATAAAAGGCCTTCTGTTTAAATTTGCGTACAGGTTCCGGAAAAGAAAAATCTTCACAGAAGCTCTTTTTCATGGTACAATGGTAGAAGAAGGAAGCGAACTGGAGCAGGTGTCTTACATCTTAACCCAGCACCTTTCTCAAACAATTGGGGGGCGTGCTATCCTCACAAAAATATGGCAGATGGATACCACCCCTCGCACGCCCCCCATACATACTGATAGTAACGGCCAATAAACACAACTAGTAGGGATAGTTGACTATTAGGCCATTAAACATAAAAGGATTAAACGAACCATGGGCGAAAGCACAACCAGCCAACGAAGAATAGAAGCAGCCAAGAGAAGGGCCAGAGCCTTAGAAATGCGCGCGGAGGGTCAGTCCTTTCGGGCCATCGCTGAACAATTGGGTTTTGCCGGCCCTGCCGGTGCTTTCCGGACTGTTGAAAAAGCCATGAGTGCCCTTGTGGAAGAACCCGCGAAGCAAGTTTTACAAGTGGAACTTGATAGGTTGGACAGGGCCACTGAATTGGCCATGGCCATGATATCTGCAGGAAAATCCACTGGAATAGACCAGTTGCTTAAAATACAGGAGAGGCGGTCCCGGTTGTTGGGTTTGGACCAACCGGAGAGGAAAGACGTCACCAGCGACAACAAGCCTCTTGATTCTGGCCAGGTTATGCGGATTTTCGTACATGGTGAGGAACAAGGAGAGGAAGGGGAATAAGTGGTGGGGATAAGTGAGAAAATGGCACGAAGGACAAGAAAAAAGGCAATGTTTCCAGACAACGAGCAAATACAAGAATTGGAAAATGGGCTAATGTTGTCTGGGGGTCGGTTGGCAGAATTGCCGGACGGACGGACTAAACCCAAACATTACCGATATAAAAAATCGTGTTCAAGGAGTAGAGAAAACACCAATGAATCTTTTGCGTCCCGGGACCCGGAAAAAGACGCAAATATAAGGATTGCAAGGACGGCCCTTCCCATGGCGGATTTAGAAGTGGTCGATATTGTGGTTTACGCAAGATACCATTGTGGCCAGGAAGTCGTTGTTGACGGCTTAACCCGGTCTCCAGAATCTTGCCCATTCTGTGGGTCCGGACTGGCCTGTATCGTTCAAAGGAAAGAAGCGATAGGTTATGATGGAACAGCAGGAACAAAGACGCAACGGCTATGAGGAGCGTTATGTCGTACGGGCATTCTATGAATGTGGCTGTTGTGTCAGAGAAGAAACGGATCACAGAGGTCTTAGACGTTTGGCCAGATGTCCACGGCATGGCGCAATTGTGGTTCGTCTGGAATGTACAACCATAAGGAGAACACCGGACAACGATGCTGGAGGCGCACGAGTTTAAACTACCCATAACAGACGAGCAGACATTAAAGGATTTTGTCCGTTTAAGTTTTGGGGTGACCATACCAGATGTACAGGTTTGCCCTGGGCATTCTACCCCTTGGAAAGCCTTTGCGGATGCATACTTTGGCAGGTTCCCTGTTATAGTTTGGTGGGCTAGTCGTGGCTTTGGGGGAAAATCTTTTTTATTGTCTCTTTTGTCTTTAGTAGAAGCATTGACATTAAAAGCAGATGTCAACATTCTAGGCGGTTCCGGGGAACAGTCTGCCCGGGTGCATGAGCATATACGTTCGTTATGGTCGAGTTCCAGTTCACCGACTGACTACCTAAACGGGGAGCCTATCCAGAGGGAAACACGTCTTGTTTGGGGAAACAGCATTCGCGCTTTGTTGGCCAGTCAAAGATCGGTTAGAGGTCCACATCCCCAAAGGCTTAGAATGGATGAAATTGATGAAATGGATCTTGGGATATTAGACGCTGCTATGGGTCAACCTATGGCAAAAGTCCGAGATGGCAAGACTATAGAAACTCAGGTTGTTCTTAGTTCCACTTATCAAAACCCGGATGGTACCATGGCGGAAATTTTGGATCGGGCTAACAACAAAGGTTGGCCGGTGTATCAGTGGTGTTATCATGAGACTATGGCCAAACCTACAGGTTGGTTAACAGACTCCATGGTTAATAGGAAAAAGCAAGATGTCACTAAAGCCATGTGGGATATAGAGTACGAGTTGCAGGAGCCGGCGTCAGAGACTTTAGCCATTTGGCCGGAGGCAGTCGACGCCATGTTTGATAGAAATTTGGGGGTTTTTGCCGGGGCACCTGGGCAACGTTTGGAATTTGAAACGCCGGAGCGTCTCGGGGTTTATGTATCAGGGGCGGATTGGGCCAAAAAAGAAGACTGGACTGTTATGATGGTTATCAGGGTTGATTGTCAACCCTATCGGATCGTAGCATACCAGAAGACGGGGCGTCGGCCATGGCCGGTTATGGCTTCTGCTTTTGACAGGTTAAATTTGCGCTTCAATGTCATGTGTCCGGCCCACGATTCAACTGGTGTTGGGGATGTTGTAAACGACTATTTAGAAATTGAATCAGAACCAATTGTCATGGTGGGCAAACAAAGGACATCAATGTTAACCCGTGCTATCAGTATGGTAGAAGATGGACAGTTGACGTCACCCATGATCGAAAGTTTTTATAAGGCTTTACGTCGAGCTTCTGTTTCAGAGGTATACACACCTTCCGGGCATCTTCCGGACGAACTATCTGCTCTAGCATGTGCTGTTTCCGCAGTGGACTTGGCCGGTTGGACGGGTTCTGGGGAGTTGGGGGACCTGGGAGAAATTGAAGAATACGAAAGCCGATGGAGTTAAAGAAAGGTAAAGATGCCAACTAAGAAGATCGAGATACCAAATAAACCGGACTGGGAGGAACTCGGGAGTCTTGGGATTGAAAAGTTCATGGGCTTTGTGCAGGAGGCCTACCAAAAGGAACTTCAATGGCCGTCCGTGCAACCGTTATATAATCGCATACGACGGTCGGACCCGGAAATATCAGTTGTTAGACTGATATTTATGTCTATGGCCAAGGCTATCAACTTGGAGTGGGAGCTTCCCGATGAACCGAGTGATGACGATAAAAGAGCGCAAGAGTTCGCTTATCAAGTTTTTGAAGACATGGAGGGGGGAACAACCAAATTCATAGATACTTTAATGTCCCATGTTCCGTTTTTTGGGTGGGGTTGGTGGGAGGTCGTCCCGGCCCCCCGGCTTAAAGGGTGGATGCCCCCGGACGACAGTCCTTGGAGAAGCCATTATAACGATGGGAGAATAGGCATCAGAAAATTGGGTTGGAGAGATTCTTCATCCTTCAAACGTTGGGAACTCGACAACAAAACAGGCCAACTGTTTGGCATGGTTCAACAGGATTTTCCTAATAAAGAGGTGTTTATACCCCTAAACAGATCTTTACATGTAACATTTGGGGATTCCAACAACCCAGAGGGATTAAGCCCTCTAGAGGCCGTTTGGAGACTGGAGCGCATAAAATATGGTTTGGAAGTTGTCCAAGGCATAGGATTTGAACATTCGGCCGGGTATTTGGACGTCAGGATGCGCGAGGGAAGCAGGGCCAAGTTGGACTCAGAAGACAAAGCTTTAATAAGAAAATCAGCCCGGGCCGTACTTTCTGCCCAGGAGGGAAATTACGCAATATGGCCCAATATGGTGGATGCGGAAATTAAAGACGTTTCTTTTCAAGCAGCCACTGCGGTTTTGGACAGCATCCGCTACTTTGGGACTTTGAAACTTATGGTATATCAAATGCAGTGGGCTGCTCTCTCCGCGACTACGGGGGCCGGCAGTTATGCAGCCATGAGCGACTCCTCCTCTATGTTTATGGTATTTTTTAATGCCATGATAGAAGGGTTTGTTAACCAAGTGGACAAACAACTTGGAGAACGGTTGTTTGATTGGAATTCTGGGGCTTTCCCCGGTATGACGGCCCGGCCACGTCTTGTAGCAACTCCCATTCAAAAGAATATAAACCTGTCTGATTTAGGTTCGTTCTTAACTAGTGTTAATAGTTGGATGGAACTTGACGACGACGATTTGTTGGCCATCAGACGACATACCGGATTTTTGCCTGAGAAATTGCCGGTTTCCACAGAAGAAAAGAGCGATTCGGGCAGTGGGGACAATGAGAATGGGGATAAGGAGCCAACCAATGATGACGCCAAAAAAGACTTACCCCCTGATCAGGAAGATGCAGATTTAAGTTCAAAACGCGGGCCCATGGGCAGGGTGGTTTCTAGATTTCGCGAATTTTTGCATCGTCCGTTCAAGATTTCACCTGAGGAATTCGCAACAGATGTTGAACACGAGCATTTTATACAAGATGATGAGATAACGAGGGCAGTACGCAAATTTAGAAAGTGGGCAGAGAAGGAGGATCCTGATTTGGCCGGTTTGTTGGATTCCCAGGTTGTAGAGGAGGGGGAATAGGTGACCACTGTCGCAGATTGTTTGGTGTTTGCTATCAGGGAACTTAAAGAGGATAAGTCGTCTAGTGTGGGTGTTATGTATTGGGACCCCAAAACCGCCTCTTATGTATACAAACGTTCGGGGCGCAGGGTGTCCGAATCCAAAGTTATCGAGTTGATGGACAAATACACAGAACGGGCTTTGACCCCGGAGATGGAACGGTTAACCGAACGCATGTTGGACGGAAAATTGTCTTTGCAGGATTGGCAACAACGAGTCGCTAAAGAATTAAAGGATGCTTGGATTGTCAAGGTCCAAGCGGGTAGAGGGGGTAAAGCGCAAACGACCCGAATTGACTACAGTCGGGCCGGGGGCCGGTTGAAAGGTGTTTACGCTAAATTGAACCGGTTCGCTAAACAAATCGAAAATGAGGAGTTGTCTCGGGCCCAGATTTTGGCCAGAGCCAAACAGTATTCCCAGGCCCCCAATGTTGCTTATTGGGACGGAAAGACAGAAGCAGCCAAAAATTCTAAATTTACGGAAGAACGACGGGTATTGAATCCGGCCGAACATTGTGATGACTGCGTTGGGTATGCCAACGAGGGTTGGAAACCAATCGGCTACTTTCCGGAACCTGGGGATCAGTCGGTTTGTGGTGATAACTGCAAATGTGTTAAAGAATTTCGTGTTGACCCAGTGACCGCCAAAATTCGTGAGAAGGAACAACAAAAATAAATGAACAAAACGAATAAAAAGCTACTTAATCGCTTAATAAACAAACGTATTAATAGAAAGAAAAAGCTACTTAATAAACTAATCAATGAAACCGATTTAATTAATAAAGTAACAATATTGTTGGTCACGTCTGGAGCAACAGTACTGAAAGAGTCCTTCGGATTCGATGCCAAACAAATAAAAGACTGGACAAAGTCAACCCTAAATGGGGCCAGTGCATTGGCATCTTCTGAGGCGATGCAGTATAACGAAACGCCGAACGATTCACTAGACAGAAAGGAGGTATTAAAAGATGCCGGATAGGAACAAAAATAGCCAACTTGCCCCCGGCTTCTTCTTTGTTGAATTAGAAGCCGGTGAATCCTCCGAACCATTCGATGGATTGACGAGTGGGGAATTTATCGATATGTACGGCCGTGAGTTGGTTATAGATGAAGACGATTTAGAAAAATACGTAAACAATACTAAGGAGGTGATCGAATCTTCCAAAACGCCCAAGGGTGAAATCGTGGGTATCCCGATTGACGCCATGGGCCACGACCATGGAGACGGTGCAGGGTGGATTGTGGGAGTAGAACTGCAGGACAAAGTTATAAGATTTACCCCCAAATGGACTGACGTGGGTATGGAACTGATAGAAAGAGGGATAAGAAGGTTTTTCTCTTCAACTATCGATATCAAGCATAAAGTTGTACTTGGAGGAAGCCTGACTAATTGGCCAGCGGTACGGGCCAACAATGGCAAGATTCTTTTAAGGCCAATAGAGCTAAGCGACGGCCGAACGCTTGGCAATACAATAGGTTCTTTTCTTGAAGAGGGCCAATTTTTCAAAGACAAAAAAGGAGGCATTATGCCAACAGACGAAAAAGACAATAGCAAGACCCAACCAGCAACACCGATCAATTTGGCCGAGTTGGTAGGTAAGAATCCTGAGTTGGCCAATGAGGTTAACGAACTTGCAGAAGGTATAGCACAAAACATTGTAAAAGCCGAACTGGCCAAACAGGAGAGAACGTTAAATATCAAACGTACCGCAGAGGAGTTAATAGCAGATTCAGAGGGTACCGGCCTCCCGGCTACTGTCGATGAACTCCAAGCGATACTGGAACCATTGGACGATGAGAACTATCAGAAGGTTGTAGATATGTTCACCAAAATCAAAGATTCCAAGGCTATGGATTACCGGGAATTTGGGCATTCTAAACATGTTGAAGGGAAGACGGAGGTCCCAGAGGCCATAAAAGTCCATTTACATTCTTGGGTTGAAGCCGGAAGATCTCTGGAGTCCTTTTTTAAAGAAAACGCTTCTGAACTTGGGGCCATGTCCGATTACAATTTAGCAGAATTTAGAATTAAAGAAGAATAAGAAAGGAGTCTTTAAATGTCCGATTTAACAGCCAACGCGCCACTTAGAGTTTTAGGAGAAGCCCATATTTCCGAATGGGTGCTTGACAATAGTGCTGCCCAAACGATCTATAAGGGTCAACCACTTATAATAGACCAGTCTGAGGACACAGTTTATCCCCGGGGTTTCTTGGATGCCACGACTGTAGCAGCCACTGACATCTTTGTAGGCATAGCTGCAGAAGGTCCTGTTTCCGTTGCTACTGCCGACAATGAAGCAGATAACACCATCAAAGTTTACGAATATCCAACAATCTTGGGGTTCAAATCTAGTGTTTACACGGATGCCGATGTTGGAGACACAGTTTATATGTCTGACTCAGGGACGCTTAGTGCAACCGCCGGCAACAACCCTCAGATCGGGAAACTGCATCGAGTTTTGGACGGTTATGCTTATGTCCAACTTACTACCCCACAGATTTGCACTGGTGCATAAGAAAGGAGAATTTTAAATGCCTATATCTGGAAATGTTCCACAACATCTTGTAGTCGGTGCTAGAACCGGCTTTCTAACAGCAGTCACCAACCTTGAACTTCCCTGGCAGAAAGTCGCCATGCAGGTTAATATTGGTGCCAAAAGCCTCGATCTTGTAGATCTGGGGGCTTCTCCTATGCCCGTGGAGAACAAGGGCAAAGTCCAAGTTCAGGACTTCATAGAAAAGACCAAAGAGGTCAAACCTACAAATTGGGAGATCACAGTTCCCATTAGTTATAACGCCATACAAGACGATCAGACCGGCAGTTTGGAACGCCGGGTTAAGTCTGCAGGTCAAAATTTCCAGAAGCATATAAACAAACGTGTTTTCCAAATTTTAAACGCTGGAGACGGCACGACCTATGGGTTATGCTATGACGGCCGGGAATTTTTCGACAGCGATCATGTGGACAAGGGTGCCCACTATCAGACCGACCAAGATAACGAATATGCACTATCTTTATCCCTTGACAATTTTAAGACGGTACGTGTCGCTGCCAACAAGACCAAAGACGATCAAGGCGAATATACAGAATACAACTACAATCAGTTGGTAGTATCTCCAGATCTTGAAGATATTGCTTTCCAAATCTCCAAAAATCCGGAATCCTATGACACTGCCAATAGGGAAAAGAACCCATATAGTGGGCAAATGTTGGACCCGATTGTAACACCACAATTGGACTCTACCGCATGGCATCTAATAGCAGCTTCTGAAAGTGTTAAACCCCTCTTGTTGGTTATGAGAGAACAGCCCCATTTGCAGGACTATT
>Ga0272443_10003456_pt1 | contig 18590 bp, 11 predicted proteins | sample SSMAcet12_FD_193581 | JGI IMG/M metagenome (GOLD analysis project Ga0272443, IMG submission 193581) | Marine sediment archaeal communities from Little Sippewissett salt marsh, Falmouth, MA, United States - SSM-Acet-12 | ecosystem: Environmental > Aquatic > Marine > Wetlands > Sediment ... | reverse complement strand
TCACCGGACGGTAAAGCGCCCCAGATCTGTTTTGAAAATACACTCGTGCTGTATCTTCCCAGTCTGTCAATCTCAAGGTCATAAGTGATATAATTATTACTGATCATCACAAGGCTTTTATCATCCAGAGTCGTATACACGCCCGGAGATCCCGCTTGGTTATAATGCAAGGCATTAAGATAATTATATTCCGAGACCAGTCCTGTATCTACATTGACTTCCTTGTATAATATACCTCCGCCTGACAGCAGGGTATTGCCGTCACCGGCGTATCCGTTGACAAATGTATAGGTATCGATCCATTCTGACGTATACCAGGCCTGCTGGAGTACCGGGCCTTTTAAACACACGTTGGCATCATAAACACCCGGGGAATAGTCATCATTTAGCCATTCCATCCTCAATTCGTAAGTATCGGCATACAATATACCCAGGTCCACCCATCCTGATTGTTCAAATTCCGTACCGGCCGCCAGATCATAATTGCCTATAAGGGTGTTATCAAGGTATATATCAAAGTTGAACCGGTAATCTTCTCCGGGCAGGCCGCCCCAGATCTGTTTTGAGTAAATACTTACACTGTATTTTCCCACTTCATATATGTCCAGGTCATATGTGATAAAGTTATTCGACACCATGACCACGCTGTCATCATCGACTTCCGCGTACACCCCGGGAGAAAGCGCTTCATTATAACCGGCGGCATTCCCTTCCCGGTAGTAGTAACTCACGATCTCGCCCGTAGGCATATCCGCTTCTACCAGTCTGCCGTAACCGCGGTCCATTATAGATTCATCCGAATACTCATAGCGTATCCCGTCACTGGTGGTTTTCGCGTACATACGCCCCGATCCCAGGTAGTATTCATATGCCGTTCCCCTGAACCAGTCAAGTATGTAATCGAGATCTTCCGGGGACATGACAAAGCCGGCTGAATCCCTCCAGAACAGGCCCCCGTAATAACCCGTATCGTACAGGGTAGACAGTTTCCCGTTATAATCCGTAGGATCAAGCTCCCCCGCGAAGACCCAGCTGTCCATACCCAGGTCATCCTGCGTATAATCACCCAGCGCCGCGTGGTCGGGACTTGAGGCCATCCAGTCATAATAATGGAACTGGTACGCGTCAAGCGACATATCCCATGCTATCAGTTCCTCTATATCCTTATGCCCCAGTGTTACAAATCTGTCAGGAAAATGCGTGTTCAACATAGTTTTAAAATCATAGACAAGATCTTTAAGGTCCTCTTCCGGCACACCGCCCGACCAGTCCGGGTCATAGACATTTTCGGGATGTTCCCCGTAGTCCAGTCCGTCCCTGGCGAACTCGGGTTCGTTCATGATATCAAAACCCACTACCGAACTGTAATTCTCAAGCCCCACCCTGTCAAAAACATCTTTTACCGCGTTTACCAGCTGCGCGCGTTTTACGGGGTCGGATATCAACTCCGGATATTCTCCCACCTCTTCTATGATCTCACCCGTACCGGGATCCCACCTGACACCGGTAACACCTTCAGCCAGAGTGTAGTCGAAAAGAGTGAGAATAAGTTTCACACCGTTTGCCTGAGCTGAATTCAAAAGTTCCCTCAGGTCCGATACGGTCTGTTCATCGAATCCCGTTATGTTCCCATCACCGTCAAACCGCATACCGCTCCTCAGGTCACAAAACAGAAAGACTCTTGCCACACTGCCGGCAAGCTGCCGCATCTTTTCGTCAATGTCTTCACGGTCCGTGCTGTAACCCCTCTGTGTAGGTAATACGTTATCGGCGCTGCTTTCACCTATGTCTTTACCGTAATCCGTCCACGGGAAATTCACACCCGTATAGAACAGCCTGTCCCATTCCTTTTTCTCCAGCAACCTGTTCTCAGCGTCATATTTCTCCTCGAACCTGACCCTTTGTCCCTCGGAATTAAGGTCTTCATAAATCCTGGTATATCCCAGGTATGTCCAGCTCTCATCATAATCATATACTTTTGTACCCCATTCAGGCGTATCCTCGATTATCATATGGCCCTCTTTCCATGTATAGGAATGATAGCCGTCCTCTTCAAGGTCCAGTTTCCGGTATATATTACCCCAGAACCACTCCTCTATCTTATCTATCGTGAAATCGACTTTGCTCCAGACGGTATAACCATCCGGCCAGTATCCATATCTCGTAGCCAGGACTCCCGCCGTATCATACTCTTCCTTTGTCTTTATGTTATTGGTGGGGGACCCGTCTGTCTCATCTTTCCAGTATTCATTGTACAGCTCATAGCTGTCATCCGGGCGCATAGCCTTACAGGTCCTGCCCCATCCGCCTCCCCAGAAATCCTCATCCAGGTATTCGTAATAGATGAACCCATATTCGTCCGCCTCGGTGTATGTCACCGATCTCACATTTCCCGAATCATAATATTTGTATTTCAGGGCATTATGCGCGTTGATCAACCCGTAACCATAATCTTCATCCCAACCGGCGGGCCCCAGATCCTCCGCCGAAAAGTATAATTGTGTCCTTAGATCTTCCAGGGTAAGCCCGGGGTCCTGGGAAAGCAACAAGGCTGCCAGGCCCGAAACGAACGGCGTGGCCATCGATGTCCCGTTGGCCCAGTAATAAAGCGCGTCTTCATCGCCATCGGGTACGTAATGATCGTCATCACCATACATATCCGAGCCATAAGCGTGTAAAGACAATATGTCCCTGCCGGGCGCGGCGACTTCTATCGTGCTGCCGTAATTTGAAAAAGATGAAATGTCATCATCGGGATCCATCGCGGCTACAGCTATTATATTGGGATCGTTAGAAGGAGTATGATCATCCGCGTCTGTTGAATCGTTCCCGGCAGCCGCCACTATAATGGCCCCTTCGCTTATCGCGTAAGCGATCGCGTCGACCAGGGTCGACGGCATGGATATATATCCCCCTAACGAAAGGTTCAAGACCCTGGCTCCCATATCCACGGCATACCTTATACCGTCGGCAATAGCTTCATAAGTACCGCTGCCTTCATCATCAAGTACCCTGACGGGTAGTATTTTCGCCCCGTAAGCCACACCTATGATCCCTTCTGTATTATCTTCGGCCGCGATTATACCGGAAACATGCGTACCGTGTCCGTCAATATCCATAACATCGTTATCTTCACTCGGGTTGGTCCACTCTTCACCGATAAAATCCCATCCCAGGTAATCATCCACATAGCCGTTTCCGTCATCGTCTATACCGTTTATCGGATCATTCAGGTTGTACCATAATTGTGAATCCAGTTCCGGATGGTAATAATCGATCCCCGTATCCAGCACCGCCACGATAATATCCGTACCGGTGGAATATTCCCAGGCATCCTCCATGCCTATTCTCTTCCATCCCCACATATCATCATGCCCTGTGAATACACCGGAAGACGAAAAATACGGGTCATCCGGAATGTAACATTTAAAAACGGGAGCCCTGGCGGACAAAGTCTCTCCCGTGAACCCGATACCGGCATCCCTGAAATCCGCGAGAAGCATCGCGTGATGAACGCGGCGAAGCCAGAACAGTTTCCGTAATCTCGCGTAGTAATAGTCGACATCCGTTAATTCACCGGATGTCCCCGCTAAGGGCGCCAAATATCCCAACAGGCTTTCCGGGACCGCCGGAAAAGCCTTTATGGAAGCCGTCTCGTCCTGCGCCGTTACATCCGTACTGATAAGGACCGTACATGATGCGATCAATGTGATTAGAAAAATAGAAAGAAATATATTTTTATTCATTTTACCTCCCGAAAAAAATCCCTGCGCCGTAAATGATTGGTTGCTGGTATTATTGAAGTATGAAAAGAGTTTTAATAATGTTTAATTAATAAAAAAAACGGTATTCCTCCTGGAATACCGCCTCTCTTTAATATTTCGGATACTTAATAACGCCATTTTTAATACACCATCAACATGACACAGATCTTGCCTCACATAAGTAACTTTTTTTTATTTTATACGCAATGGGCATGATTGTCAAGCGATGATTTTAACGTGGACACGGATAGGCACGGATTTAATTCGCGCGGATATACACTGATATTTTGATAAACTCTGGTGGATTATTTGGTGGTCTTACTTTCCGCGTTTGCCCGATTTACTGTATCTATGTTGACCCCCACCCCGTTGATCTCGACAATACCTGATCTTGTACCGCCGCCGATCGAAGTGATAACAGGTGATCCGCCTAAGCGTACCGATTTTTTCTGTTTCGGGTTTTTATGGACAATGGAACGTTTCAACCGAGCGACCTCATTCTCGGATAAAGCGCGCATTTCGCCGGGGGCTTCATATTTTTTAATATCCCTGCAAAAACCCTCGTTGATCATGACCTCCCGGGCCATAAGAGTCCCGTCTTTGTTAAGGCCTCTGAAAAATACATCATTTTGAAATACGCTTACATTGGTATAAACGCCATCGGTGGTAGTCGCCCAGGCCGTACCCCTGGCACCGCATATACCACTGGGGGTCCGGACAATAAAAGTACCCCCGGGTATCCCACCCCGTAAGGATGTCACTATCCGGCCGTCAAAAAGCTCGATCCGTTCAGGATCGGCATCCTTTATTGAGACAATGGAGTTCTCTTCCACTTTCGTTATATTTTCACGTGTTTCATCGAACGCTATTTTTACGTGGGAATTGTTTTCGGTTGAGATCCAATCACCTGATTTCAGGATCATGTTGGGGGTGCATTGATAGCCGACTCTACTTCCTTCTCTGACTATCTTGACATTTCCTTTGTAGGATATAACAAACGTATCAGTTGAAGCCCCGGCACATTGTGTAATAATGAGAAACATAATCAAAGTCATTATAGCCGACAGCTTCCTGTTCATCTTCCTCCAATTCAAAACAATGTAGCTATTTAATCTCTTTACCTATTATATATCTAGTATACATTGAAATCAAGCAAAAAACCAATATGTTAATTAAATAAATAGTTGAATATTTTGGAACTTATGTTATTACAATTTTACCCTATATATCTCAAAAGTCAATTTACCTATATTCCAGCCCGGGACAAAAGTGTTAAAAGTGTGGCAAAATTTTACTATGATGATTTTTTGTTGATATATAATATTATAAACAATTGATTTACGTGAATTGAATTATGGGAAGTTAAACGAACCTGGCCGGCATATGAAACAAAAAAGCGGTTGTGCCGCATAAAATACTTTAGCTTATTACCCTGGGAGGGGGTAAAAAGAAAAGCCGCGAAACAACCGCTTTTACGATAGTCTATTATTATAGCAATTAATTCTGAAAAAACAACAGGATTTTTAAAGCCCTTACCCCGTGATAAGGTTATGGACTTTTCTGGCGATCCGGACGGTCATATCAAGATTTCTGCTTTCAGGATATACCTGGGTGTTATTGGCCATAAAAAGGCCTTTTACCGGAGTTTTGAGATCCGGGACTATATCATTGAAGCCGGTCGAGTATACGGGTGTGGCATAACGGTCACAAAATACATGATAGCGGACTATTTCCTTTTCTTTTATATCCGGCACTATTTTTTCAAGAAAGGGCCTCATTTTTTCCATGACATGTTCAGGGGAAGAATCAAGCAATCCGCTGTCGGTATCGACATATTGAGCTACATATGTTATATAATTACCCCCGTATTCCACCGGCGGGACCAGGAACGTCTGATTGACCAGCACCGGAAAAGGCACAGTCTCATCAATAATATTGACCCAGTAATAACCTGACAATTCTTTGCGGGTCTCAAGTACCAGGCTTATTACCGATTTATATTTTATCCTTGAGCATCTTTTTATATAATCCTCAATATCATCTTTCCAGCCGGAATGCGGCGTCCGGCTTCTGTTTAAAATGTCAGTGAACTCCGGCACGGCGACAGTCGATATTGTTTTCGAAGAGTGAAATTCATCACCACCGGCCGTTATACCCATACAAGCACCATTTTTCATAATGAACGACTCTATGCCGGAACCGAATATGAATTCACCGCCTTTCCCCCGGACCTCATCCATGAGTTTGTCGATCAACACCTGCGTTCCACCCTTTATGTACGCAAGCACTTCCCGGCTTTTATCTTTTTTCCTGGACCCAAAGCGCTTTTTTATCCTTTCAAAGATCCACGCAGCGGATATATCGGAATAATCCTCACCGAATTTGGACCGTAATAACGGCTCCCATAAAAATCTTGATACTTCTTCCCCGAAAGAATCTCTCAGCCATTTAACCGCGGTGACATCATGCAGCTCGCCACCGGCACGGCTTACTGAAAGATTCAACAGTTTCAGGCCAAAATTCAATTTTTGCCGCAAGCCGATATGGGGCAACAACATCAGGTTCAACGGTTTACTGAAAGGGACTAATCTTTCTCCATCATACAGGCCCGTGGACGCGGCTTTTTCCTCAACCTGTCCTTCAAGGCCCAGTTCGCTTAACAGGCCGTATAAATACTCATCTGTCCTGAAAATGTGATGGTAATAGATCTCCAGGTGACTTTTGCCGGCCCTGAAACACCGCGCAAGACCTCCTGCCCCGGGGCGTTTTTCGACACAAAGCACTTTGTATCCGTCTTTACTCAGAAAATATGCCAGAGCCAGGCCTCCGATGCCGGCGCCCGCGATGATAATATCATATTCTTTTCTCATCCGCCCGCTCTCCCCTGTCTTCGCCTGATATCACTTTCTCTATTATAAATGAAGATGTAGGGTCGTCCTGGTACTGCATACGCGTGAACATCTCGGCCAGAAGGCCGAACATTATGACTATTATCCCGGAAAGCACTGAAAAAGCGGAAAATATCAATGAGGGTACTTTATGGCCTATATCTACCCAGAAAATAAAACGCTTGAAAGTATAATATCCTCCTATGATCAATCCGGGCAGCATAAGCAGTATCCCTATTTTCCCGAAAAGATACATCGGGGAAGAGTAATAAGACAAAAAATATCTTATCGTTATGATGTCCAGCACCACTTTATAAGCCTTAAGTATATTGTATTTCGACTTCCCGGAAGCGCGCTTCCTGTGGTTAACGGGTATTTCTATTATCTTCGCTCCCATCCAGCTGGCCAAGGCGGGCAAAAACCTGTGCCACTCCCCATACAACGGTATTTTTTTCAGGACTTCTGCCCTGTACGCTTTTAAAGTGCAGCCGTAATCGTTCAGTTTCACCCTGGTGACAAACGATATTATCCTGTTAGCGATCTTCGACGGGAGGGTCTTGAACAGAAAATTGTCTTTCCTGCCCTTTCTCCATCCGCTCGCGATATCATAGCCGCCTTCCCTGACCAGGTCAACAAGGCCCGGGATATCAGCGGGATCGTTCTGCGCGTCCCCATCCATCAAAACTATAACTTCGCCCGATGAGCGGTTTACACCGGCGGCTATAGCTGAACTCTGCCCGAAGTTCCGTCTTAATTTGACGGCCCTGACAGCCGCGTCCCCGGCGGCAAGCTGTTCCATCACGCTGAAAGAGGCGTCGGTGCTTCCGTCATCGACAAAGATCACCTCATAAGAAGCGTCCCGTCCGGAAACAGCTTCTTTAAGTTCCTCATATACTTTCGCGACGTTACCTTCTTCGTTATAAACCGGTATAATAACTGAAATGTCCATGCGCCACCTGCCGTTTTAATATTTTCTTATACAACACCTCTTGCACCTGTCGGGTAAAGCACCTTTCTTTATAGCATCACGAAAAAGACCGAACTCTTCGTTATTCCAGATATCGTGAAAATTTTCCCCGGATCTTTTTAATACGCCTGTTTTTTTCTCCGTGAAAAAGCACGGGTTTACAGCGCCATCAGGCGCGACAGACATCATGAGCCACGGCATTATACATGAATTCCTCCTGAATAAATGATCCAGGTCCGTATAATATTTTACAATGCCGTCTACCGGTATTTCGGGGAAAAACTTTACCGGGAACCTTTCCTTACGCAGCATGGCTTTTTCCGCTTCCCTGACAAGCGTATGAAGGTCGATCTTATCCGCCTGCCTGGGATGCTGTCTTGAAAAGACCAGGTGCTGGATGGTTATCCCCTGTATATCAAGATCTTTGAACCTGTCTATTATATCATTGATATACGGCGCGGCTATATGGTTCAGCGGGATATTCACTATGATCTTCGGATGCCTGGAGTGATATTTTTTCTTTAAAGAGATCAGCCGTTCAATATGTCCGTATATCTCCTTAAAACTGCCCATACCGCCGCTTACTTCCCGGTAAATGCCTTCAGGCCCCAAAATGGTGACATTGAGGATGTCGAGTTTATGGTTTATAAAATCAAGATCATACCGGGGTAAAAAATAACCATTAGTATTGATCGAACATTTAAAGCCGTTTTCCTTTAAAAATACTATAAATCTCCTGAAATCAGGATGCAATAAAGGTTCTCCGCCGGAGATCTTTATAAAGGGTTTCAACGGCCCGAACCTGGCCGAGGACAACCTTTCCATAAAAAGACCTATATCCCCGTCCCTGTTCATGTTTTTTATCTGATCCTCGGCTAAACACATAAAACATCTGTAGTTGCATCTGTAGGTAATAAAAAAAGATAAAGCGGCTAATACAGCGCCTCTTTTGCCGAAAAATTGAGCGGCATCGGTCAACCTGTTATTCTGGAGGCTCCATGCCTGTTTATATGTGATCATATCCCTCCACGTTGCGCGGCCTTAAGAGTTTCATGACAATACCAGCTGCTGAAGCGGCTATCCTGTAGACCGCCAGGCCGAACAATATGTCATAAAACGGGCTCACTATCGTCATGTGCCTGGCATGCGGCAGTCTTATGAACGAATAGAAAAAAATAAACGAGCATACCAGGAATATACACATACCGGAAAGCAGGCCCAGAGACGTCCTTTTCAGCATATCCTTAAGCAGGACCAGTACTATTCCGAGATATATCCACCAATCATAGACAACGTTTCTATAAAACCATTCGATGATATGTACGGCATAAACATTGGAATACTGTATCTTCGCGTCTTTTGAATGGGGTAAAGGCCATTTGACTTTACAAAAACCGAACGGCATCTTAGCGATAACCTCGATCTTTTTCAATTCCGGGAAATACCTGTATTTAAAAACAAAATCCTCATGGTAAACACGGAATGCCTGTATGATCCGCCGATAGACTATATCGAGGTATTTCAAAGGAGCGCTTTTTACCTGCTCATAACAATATCCGTCTATCAGTTTTTTCATCCCCGGCACACCCAGGTAATACGCGAACTCCACCTTATCGACATATATTTTGTCTCTTTCCTTCTCCAGGTACGGAAGTCTATGGCGGGAGCGCGTGGAAACAGATGCCTTGAGTTCTTCGGTAAGGTATTCGGGAGCCCTGGCGTCTTTTTTATCAAAGATAGTCACCGACCAGTATTCACGCGGTATCCGGGGAAGATCCTCACGTATACAATGGGAATAAGCTACCATTTTATCCGTGTATTCGCCCGCGTTTCTGTCAAACGGGATCTTTTCGGGATCCTGCCGGTACGTTACCGCGTGCATGTTGAAAATGCCTACACCCATACCCCTCATGGCAAACATGCCGGTCGAAAGGTACTGGACAAAATAAACATAGGCGTAATAACAGGAAAAAAATGCCGTCAAAAGAAACGCTATGGCTATCACTTTTCTTTTCAATGTCCGCCCTTTCAGCACACAGATCATCACCACAAAGCATCCCAGGAACACAATAGGAAAATTCCTTGTAAGAGTAGCGCATGACAGCAGGATCCCCGTTAAAGCTATCCATCGAAACCCCGGATATCTTTTCACCCACACGGAAAAACTCCACATGGAAGCCGCGGCCAGTAAAGCCCCCATAAAAGCCGGGCGTGTCCTGTGCGCCCACAACGCATCCTGCAGACTCAGAGCCGAAATGATCCCTACAACAATAGCCGCCTTCTTATCCTTTGTATGCAGCCATACTATATGATACAAAAAGGCCGGCATAAGCACACCCAGCAGGTGTTGAAAAAAGAGAAGCGGCAACCCCTGGTATGACCGCCACCCCCGTAATAATACACATGGAAAGGACATGAAAAAAGGGTATCCGGTAACAAAATTAAGGTTACCCTGATAAAATCCCTGGGCCATCTGCCATATGCGGCCGTAAAAATGCCCTCCGTCTCCCCCGTCGCTCCGGACCACCAAAAACGGATATGCCAATACCATTAAAAACCGGACAAGGAGAGCCAGTATAATAACAACGATCAATCCTCTATGAAATTTTAAAAACCTGATCGTGAAAGGATGTCTGGCCGTAAAAAACAGCACCAGTAAAGCGTTAAAGAACAATACCAGGTACAGGCCGCTTAAAAGGATGGTCCCCGGGGCGCCCCGTTCCACCCCGCTAAAAGATATTATCCTGACCACCCAGGTAAAACAACTCCAACTTATCAGAAAAGCGAGAACTGACTCTTTCAGGCAATATTTTCTCTTTAGATCATATGTCTCACCTGTGCCGGCTCCGGGAAACAACATTAACGCAACCGCAAGGATCACAAAAGGGATAACGGCCCCTATCGCTACCGGAAAAGGCTGCCTCGCTTCCCCGGGATAGGACATGTTAAAGATATAGAGGTTATATAATATTATGCCGGGGATAAGGACAAAGAAGATGCTTCTCGGATCAAAACGTTTTATTAAATGAAATACTGTGTTTTTCGACACGGATATGCCCTAAAAATTATACCTGAACCCTGAAATAATGAATAAACCCACATGTATATTATATTATTATAATATCTTTTGTGCCGTTTGCAATTCTAATCGAAAAGGTTTCGCTGATTTTAAGGTAATGAGATAAAAGCTGGTGCGGGCGAAGGGACTTGAACCCCCAAGGAGTTGCCTCCATATGGACCTGAACCATACGCGTCTGCCATTCCGCCACGCCCGCACTTAACCATATTGATGGCTGGTTGACAAGTAGATGGAATTATACTATAAAATACACTCCCAGTCAATCGGCAGAAATACGCTGAGTAGAGCTGGAATAATAAATGTGATATAATATAGGTGAAAGATGGCTAAAAACTCTATTATGATAACAAACCGTCAGGCATTACGGGACTACCACATTGAGAAAGCTTTCGAGGCGGGGATACAGCTCTTTGGCAACGAAGTCAAATCATTAAGGGCCGCGCAGGCTAATTTGAAAGGAAGTTTTGCTAAAGTAGAAGATGGTGAGATATTCCTGCATAATATGCATATAAGTCCTTATGAATTTTCCCGTGATGATCAGGATCCGGTACGGCCGCGGAAACTTCTTTTGCATAAAACAGAAATCCGGAATATTGTTGCAAAAATCAACCAACAGGGGTATACTTTAGTTCCTTTAAAGGTATATTTCAAACGCGGTTATGCGAAAGTGGAATTAGCCCTGGCCAAGGGTAAAAAACATTATGACAAACGCGCTGCTTTAAAGAAAAAACAAGCAAAGCGCGAAATGGATAAAGAGCTTAAAAAAAGGTAATCGATCTTTGGAATAAATACAGGTGTGTAAACACCGAATTGATTTCGTAAAAGGAGGGGGTGACAGGACTCGACATGTTCGTTTGGTCTGTGAGCAGCATGCAGAGGTTGTCAGGTGGCCTCTTTCCCGCAAGGGATCCCGAGAGAAATCGAGGGGAAAAACCTGGCAAAACAATAAATGCAGACTACAATCCTGTAGCTGATGCCGAAGCCATTTTGGCTGAGGACACAATAGCTTCTCAATATGTAGAAGCGGGTTTATTAGAAGGCGCTCTGGCCCTCTAATCAAACTTAATTTGACCAGAGACGCTTTTGGGTAATATCTTCGGACTCAAAAGCTGATTTAGAAGATTGCTCCCGGATAAAACTTGTTTGCCGGTTTTACCGGGATAAGATTCAAGGCGGACTAAGCATGTAGATACTCATTGGTTAAAGTCCATGGACCCGGGTTCGAATCCCGGCACCTCCACCAGTTAAATAAAAAAGGCATCCATATGGATGCCTTTTTTATTTAACAAAGCTTCAAAGGCTCACTTCGAGTCCTTTGGGAACAAAAAAAAGAAGAGGGGTTACCTCTTCTCTTTTTTGTGGCGCGCCCGGCAGGACTCGGCGCCTCCGTCCCCGCTCCTGATTTTGTTTTGGGCCCTCGCTCTCTCTCGTGCCGTCACAAAATCGCGGGAACTCCGGTCGGCCACTCGCCTCTTCTTTTGTATTTGTTTCTTCGCCAGCTTAGAAACTTCACTATATTAAAGCTTCAGAGGCTCTCTTCGAGTCCTTTGGGCACAAAAAAAGAGAAGAGGGAAAACCTCTTCTCTTTTTTTTGGCGCGCCCGGCAGGACTCGAACCTGCGGCCTACTGGTTCGAAGCCAGTTGCTCTATCCAACTGAGCTACAGGCGCGGGTAATTAATTGTACCAGAAATCCTGTGTCTTCAAAACAAAAAAACCGGGTCGAAACCCGGTTTTTTTATCAGAGAACCGCACAAATATATATCAGGCTACTCTTTTTTAACAGCGGTAGATTCACGCTGCAGCCTTTGTTTATATAAAAAATCCAGAAGATTTATTTCCTCACCGTCAACGATTATCTTCCCGTTGCCCGAAGGCGCCGTATATTGCTGTTCTTTTTCCGCGCCTTCCGCCGCTTTTTCACCGTCTTCTTTAACTTCAGAAGTATCTATACCCTGTTTTCTGGTCTGCTGGACTATCGTTTTTTCCAGGTGATGCGCTACGACCTGCTCCCTGAACCAGGATAACAGGTTCTCCGGAATAGGCTTCAACTCCCCGGGATCTTCAAAATTAATGGTCTTTCTCTGGTATCCTTCTTCTATCCAGAATTTCTTTTTCTTGACGGTCCCGTCTTTGTTTAACCCCACAAGAAAAACCCTGTTGTCAAACACAACAACATTTGTATATGTCCCGTCACTCCTGGCGCCCCATCCGCTGCTCATTGACTCAGTTACCACCGAAGGGGTCAATACCCTGAAAGCTTCCCCATGTTCCACATTTTCCAGAATAGCGTATATTTCTCCCGTCAAAAGCTGTATCTTGAAATACCCGTCGAGTTTCATGATAATAAGGCTGTTTTCCTCGATCGTGACTACATTGTCGGCGTCCGCGTCAAAAGATAATGTGACAGTCGAACCGGGGCCCGTTTTTATCCAGTCCCCCGAATTTACCACCATGCCCTCTTCACAGACGACCCCGATGTTCCTGCCCCTGGGAACGACCTTGACATCACCTTTGACCTCAAAAATTGTCGCCGTCTCTTCCTGTGAATATGTATATGCACAGAAAATAAAGATCATAGCAAGCGTAAACAAAAAAACCCTTTTCATCGGACCATCACCCCATTCTATCGAAAACAAACGCGGAACCCTCCCGAAATCCCCGTTTATTTTACAATGTTGACCATCGTAATATAATTAGTATATATAATTTACATAACTCCCCGGTCACATGCAAGTTAGTTGTATTAAAATATATAATTATATCCTCAAGACCCGGACAGGGATATGCGCTATTTTTTGTATCTCCTTATCATGCTTAGTTTTATTTTATTAACAACTTCCCATATCATCCATATTTCCAGAATAAGAATAAAACCCCCCAGGACCATAAGATGCCAATCTCCCGAACGCGTAAACCTTATGATGTTCATCACCATCGCCCAGCCCGAAATAAAGATCATGAACAACATCGGGCCGACCGCGGGCCATGAGGCAGACCGAAGCCGTATAAGATAAACGGAAGCCACAAGCAAAGTCAATCCCGCCAAAAGCTGGTTACTGGTCCCGAATAACGGCCATAGCCGCAGCGCCCCCTTACCCCCTCCCTGTGAAAAGGCTAGTAAAGCCGCTGCCAATACCACGACAAATGTAGCCGGATACCTTTTTTTCAAAACGTTTAACCTTAAGTTACAGGCGAATTCCGAAAGGATATATCTTTGTATCCTTGTCGCCGAATCCAGAGTCGTACCGGCAAAGGAAGCCACAAACACTCCTATGATAGAATACCCGTATTTTAAAGGTATCCCCAGCGCCTGCAGCATATTAGCAGACCCATCGACAAAAGCGGAGATCTTAGCGGAAAGGCCCTGCATAGCCGCCCAACTCGAGTAATAATGATCCCATGCGGCGACCCCTCGCAAAATTTCGCCGTTTTTTCCGGCAGCGTACAGGCCTATACCCGCCGTTACCGCTACTATGACCATGACAGCCAGAAAGCCTTCGACCAGCATACCACCGAATCCGACAAATCTGGCGTCCGCCTCATTCTTTAATTGCTTGGAACTTGTACCTGAACTTACAAGGGAATGAAACCCGGAGATAGCCCCACAGGCCACGGTTATGAAAAGGAACGGGAAGATCGGCGGAGCACCTTCCGGCGCTACACGTAACGCGGGCGCTACAATAGCGGGCCGGGAAAAGATCACTCCAAGTATCAGCAAGGCCAGCCCGATGATCAGTTGATGTGAGTTAATATAATCACGGGGCTGCAGTAATGTCCACACGGGCAACACCGAAGCTATAAACGCATAGATGAACAGCAGTATTATCCATATGGATACAGGGTCCATCCCCAGTAACGGCGGCATCGCCAGGGGAAGTTTCGCTCCGATGATTATCGTCACATACATAAATATGACCGCGAGGCCCGAAAGAACCGCTATATTCATCTTTCTCTTATAAGCCAGCCATCCCACCGAAACCGCGATCGGTATCTGCATCCATACGGGGAATACCGACTGCGGGTACATGCTGAAAATGACCGCGATCACCAGGCCGAATATCGCGACCACTATCCATAATGAAAAAAAGATCACCGAAAGGAATATCATCTGTACACGTTTATTGATGATCGATCCCGTTATCTCACCCATCGATAGACCTTTGTTCCTCACGGAGATGATAAGAGCCGCGAAATCATGCACGGCCCCGGCGAATATGGAACCGACTATAACCCATATAAGCGCGGGTACCCAACCCCATATCACGGCTATAGCGGGCCCTACTATCGGCCCTGTCCCGGCAATCGAAGCAAAATGATGTCCAAAAAGGACTTCTTTATTTGTCGGCATATAATCAATATCATCCCTCAGCTCGACACTCGGGACCGGATTTGATTCATCGGACCTAAAGACCTTTTTCACTATGAACCACCCGTAAAACTTGTATGCCGCGAGATATATCAAGCCTGATATCAATACTATCCACAGAGAATTCATATGTTTCCTTTGAATTTTTATTAGAATTCAGTACTTAGAGTTTTGTATTTTTCATTCTGTTTATATCTTAAGGTTATATTCTCTGTAACCGCTTTTTCCAGTTATAATACGCCAGGCTGTCATCCAGCCATTCCCTGTTATTCTTAATAAATTCCGTCCAGCGAGAACAAAGCGAAAGCCCCCTGGCGGTATCCGCGTTACCTTCTCCTATACGCTGTGACAGGACCGCCAGGTCCAGCTGGACACGCAACGGCAACCGCTCTTTTTCCTGGTCAGAAAGTGTATCAGCGAGTTTCGTCAAAGCCGAGGCGCCTTTTACCAGGGTATTGAACAGGACTTCTCTGCCTCCTATGGACCTCACCATTATCTCATTGACAGGCCCGACCCTTAAAGCCTCCAGCTCACCTGTCTGTTTATTGGAGATATTGTCAGCGCCCAGATACCCTATCCCTTCACCGGTGAACGCCAGCTGAAAAATACGTGAATACATGGCCTCCAGTCTCGGCCCCGCGCCGGTAAGCCTGTAATGAGCGCGCAATCCCCAGAGGCCGAAATCAATATGTTCATTTATCAAGGGTATATACCGGCGGCCGAATTTTCTTTCAAAGACCTTTATGGCATTGATTAATTCTTCACGGGCTTCTTTCTCGCCCTTGACCATGCCGGATATTTTACGTTCCATTTTTTCTTTGCATCCTTCTATATATTCTTTAAGGATATCCACCGCTTTGTCATCGTCTGTATCTATAACGGGCAGATCGACGAACAGGTAATTGGACCTCAGTTTTTCATCCGAGCCAAAAAGCCGGTATATCCATAAAAGTTCCCGCAATCTTGCCGCATCACCGGTATCAATGTTTATAAAAGTCGGGTGTATACCCGAACTGTCACCGGTCAATTTTGAAAGATCCGGGATGATATATCCCCCGTCTTTTTTAGTTATCCTGAAACCGCCAAGGCCCCCTCCACCTTCATGCGGTTTTACAAAAAATACGGTATCCCCGGTATCTTTTGCCAATCTGTTCAACGCCCTGAAAATATGTCCGACCACATCCTCTACGCTCCTGCTGTCGACATCGATCTTTATGTACCGCGCTACGTTATCCCACACCCTGCCGTTATCTGATAATAACCGGTAAGTGCTGTCTTTATCAGAAAAAATGCCTCCCGGAGCCGTAACTTTCCCGGGAACGATGACAATACCCCTGGCTTCCATCCTTTCCGCGAGTTCTTTATTATAGACCTTTTTATCCACGCACTGGCTGATGACCAGCGTATCTTCCGGTCCCGGCTCCAGTTCCGTCACAAGGTCCTGCCAGGTATTCACCACTTTTACCGGGATATCCATGCCTTCTTCCTCAAGGTATTCCGAAAATACACGCGCGGTCTCATATGAGGTAGGCAGATCGTCCTGAGACGCGTTTATAACTATGATCTTCCGGGGCCTGGCCTTCAGGGTGCCGTTTTTGATCAACCTGTGCTCCGGGAAAATATTTTTTTCGATCAAAAAGCGGTTGAAGGCCTGAATAAGCTCCTCGTTGAAATCCCCTTCCGTTTCATCGAATACAAGTGAACGTACATATAAAGGCGCCTCTTCCGGTAGTTCCCCGTCATATCCCGCGGTATAAAACCGAGCTTCGCGTTCTATCATAATACCCCTTCCCGATGTTTCGTCTTCGACCTCCAACTGTATCTATCGTCAAACCGTGATCTTTTCTTTAACCGCTTTTTTTATTATCATATTTTTGTATACAGCAGTTACTGCTTTTTTCATATCTTCCGCAAGATATCTTTTCGTGCCGGGATCCAGGACCGTGCGCAGTGTCTGTATCTTACAAAGCGGGGCATTTGCATCGACCTTTTTCATCAAGCCGGGCACCCCGCATGTTACAAGTATCTCCTCTTTGTCGCGGCAATCACCCAATGACGCGCTTCTGGATACAAAACGCAGGCCGTTCCGCGATATACGGTAAATACCGGGGGTAATATCCCCTTTTATCACCGTGTCGTAAGGCCCGTTATGGAGTATTATCTGACTGCCGTTTAGCGGCGTCATCAGGTCTTCAAAGGGATATTTCATCACATACTGCGCCAATATTTTATCGTTATCCTGTAAAAATTCCGCTATATGCAGAAGGACCAGCTTATTATCATACGGCTTATTAATAGCCTCCAGGGTGGTAAATAATGAAGTGGAATTCTGGAAACGGGGATTTATCTCAACCACATATACTTCCTCACCATCCGAAACCATATCCATGCCGAATATACCTTTATATCCGTAAGCTGACATCCATTTTCCTATGGCCCGTACATTGCGTTCGACCTTTCTGATGATCTTCCGGTCAAGGGTACCGGTTATCCCGTAATCATTCCCGCAAAAAGAAGTATCCGAATTACCGCATTCGGGTATTCCCACTATCTGGGCCGACGGGTAACAGCAAAATGTCCTGGGCCCTTTCTGTGTTGATACGATTATAGCGTTAATGTTTATGGAGAATCCGTCGATATAACTTCTGACCGTGGCTGTTTTACCGGGATATTTTCCCGATAAAGCGATCATGTCTTCCGGACTTTTTATTAAAAATGTACCGTTTCCCGATGACCCATACGGGAACTGGACTACAAACGGCAATAAAAATTCTTTTCTGAGACGTGAAAAATCCCTCCTGTTTATCTGTATTACCCTGCAGGGGATACTTGGTATGGATAAACCGCGAAGTTTACGGCATAACAGCACTTTATTGTCGAAGCGTTTTTTCATGGCCTCAGGAACAGCAAATATCCTGGGCTTTGCGCCAAAACAACCACTGCCATTTTCGATCCTTTGTATAGACCTGTAGCATATAATATTAACGGGTGCCGGAGAATGTTTCCAGCGTTTCGCTATATCCCGCCCGAGCGGCCCGTAAAGGCTCTCTTTCAGGTGTTCATTAGACCATTCTTTCCGGTGATTGTCTTTTTTCTCTATAGAAAAAATATCAGTTTCGTCAAAAAATAACGGTACTTCTTCCCCATAATCACAGCTTATAATAAAATCCAGAGGTATAACCCGGTTTATACCTTCCGCGTCATGGGCTCTTTGCCCTAACCATGCCCACCGCCCATATTTTTCCTTTAAATATACGGCTATTTTGTCCATGGTGAAAATATTTTCTTTCTCTTCTTTCAGCTTTTAAGTTTATCTATGAAAACCGGTAGATATCCCGGAGGCTTGAGTACCCCTTCTTTCAGTAATATTTCAATATCCGCAATATCATCCAATCCGATTTTGCCTACAAATAGATTACTTAAATTACCTTCATTTGCAATAAAATTCCTGATTTTTCTCAGCCCGCTTATATAATGTAACTCTTTTGTGAACGCACCTTTAGAAGAGGTATCCCTTAACCCCCT
>Ga0272443_10003455_pt1 | contig 18590 bp, 18 predicted proteins | sample SSMAcet12_FD_193581 | JGI IMG/M metagenome (GOLD analysis project Ga0272443, IMG submission 193581) | Marine sediment archaeal communities from Little Sippewissett salt marsh, Falmouth, MA, United States - SSM-Acet-12 | ecosystem: Environmental > Aquatic > Marine > Wetlands > Sediment ... | reverse complement strand
GCTATAGATTTGGTTGAAATACTCGGCTAGAATACAGATCGCAGAAAGAACCAATATTAAGATTACAAACTTGTTCATTTTACTATTCCCAGTAAATGGTTTTCAGAGCCTCGAATAATGTTTATATCCATAATATCGCCGACTCTCGCTTCGCCTTTAATTCTAACCATACAATCTATTTGAGGAGCATCGTGTATGGTTCTTCCCCAATACAACTCAGGACGTGTACCTCTATTTTCAATTAAAGCCGGTAAATTGTTCCCTTCGAGAGATTTATTTCGTTTGTGCCTTAAATCCTCGAATAAATAATCCATAATCTGTTTGCGTTTTTGAATAATTCTTGTAGATACTTGTTCAGGCAAATCCGCTGCTGATGTGCCTTCTTCCTGCGAATAACTAAAAACTCCTCCGCGAACAAAATGGCCTTCCCCGATATATTCAGCTAATTCGTCGAAATCCTTATCGGTTTCCCCCGGAAATCCCACAATTACACTGGTCCTTAGCGTGACATTAGGTATCTTTTCCTTGATTTTCTCGATTCTCTCTCTAATCTGCCCCGAAGATACCTTGCGACTCATCATGCTAAGCATTTTATCTGAAATATGTTGTATCGGTAAATCAAGATAAGGCACGACTTTGGGGCTTTGCGCAAGGGCTTTAATATTCTCATCGGAAAGGTGTTTTGGATGGGCATACAACACACGAATCCAGAAATCTCCCTGAATATCTGTAAGTCTGTAGATGAGATCGGCAAATTTACTCTGGCCATTTTCCATGCCATAAGCGGTGGTATCCTGAGCAACTACAATTATTTCTTTAGCGCCGTTCTCAATTGTGTGATTGGCCTGCTTGATAATCGACTCCATGGGAATGCTACGCAAATCGCCCCTTATACCAGGTATCGAGCAATAGCTACAACGATTGTTGCATCCTTCTGCAACCTTGATATAGGACCAATTTGCATTGGGTGAAGCTATCGGTTCTTCGTACCAGTTTGAATCGAATTCCTTATGTAATTGAATGTAAGGTTTTTTCTCTGAAGATATTGCCGATGCCAGAAACTCCGGCATTCTACGAATATTCCTATTGCCGATAATTGCGTCCAATTCGGGAATTTCTTCGGCCAGCAACGCTCCATAACGTTCGGCCAGACATCCGGTGACAATCACGTGTTGGATTTGGCCCTTCTCTTTATGATCGAGAGCTTGCCAGATAATGTCGAGACTTTCGCCTTTGGCTTCTTCGATAAATCCACATGTATTAATAATTATTATCTGGGATTCTTCGATAGAATTCCTTATTGTCCAACCATTGTCAGTTAAACATTTAGCCATAATCTGGGAATCGACTTCATTCTTGGGACATCCCAGAGTAAATATATATATGTCTTTAATTTCTTTCATAATCCATTTATATAAAACTACATATTGTATATATACAAGTCAAGTGTCTATTGACTAACACGAAGTATATTAAAGACAGGGAGTATCGGCCTTACAAATTAGAAAGACTATTAGATCTAATGCAAGATTTTACTTGCGTTCATACGAATAAAACATATATTAGCAAGATTATTTATCTGGAGGTAATTGAACAAATGAATAAAAAGCTTTTGCCGGAAATAGAAAAATTGATATCTCCTTTTCTGGAGAAAGATAATTACGAGCTTGTGGAAATGGAATTTACCGGCTCCGGAAAGTCGCAAATATTGAGTTTGACCGTTTGGCATCCGGATGGATTGAATATCGATAAAATAGGATATCTGTCCAGACATATATCAGATATTTTGGATAATGACGATATAATTCCCGGTTCGTATATGTTGGAAGTTTCTTCGCCGGGGCTGGACAGGCCTTTGAAAACACAAAATGATTTTCGTAGGGCTACCAGCGAAATAGTCGAGATTTTAATGAATGACGGTCAGAAATACACAGGCAATATTATCTCGACAGATAAGAATGAAATAGTAATAGAAAACGATAAAAAAATAACGAAAATCCCTATAATAGATATCGAAAAAGGGAAGATAATAATTGAGTTTTGAGAGCTGATTATGGCAAAAAATGAAATAGCAAATGTACAGATAGTTGAAGCTATCGAAGAGATCATCAATGAGAAAATACTCGATAGGGATACGGTTATCCAAACATTAAAGGATGCCCTTATTCTTGCCGTGAAAAAGAAGTATGGCAATTCGGATAATATCGAAATTGATATTAATCCTAATATGGGTGTAGTCTCGATTGTGGCCGAACGCAAAGTAGTGAAGGATGTAGAAGATCCCAATACGGAGATAGAACTATCCGAAGCTAAAAAGATAGATTCTTCAACCAAGCTAGGTAAAACAATCGGAGTCGACTTAGATCTTTCTAAATTCGGAAGAAATGCTATTCAAATTGCTAAACAGATACTCATTCAGAGAATTCGTGAAGCTGAGAGAGAGAACGTTTTCGAAGATTTTACTCACAAAGTCGGAGAGATTTCATCAGGACCGGTACAGAGAATCGAGAGAGGTGCGATTATCCTGAATTTGGGAAGAACCGAGGGAGTAATTCCCAGAAGTGAACAGATCCCCGGTGAACGAGTGATGCCAAACAGAATATTACGGGCTTATGTTTTGGATGTTCAAAAGAATCCGAGAGGCCCTCAGGTATTATTAACCAGAAGGTCTCCCGAATTCGTTAGGAAACTTTTTGAATTCGAGGTTCCGGAGATATATGAAGGTAGAGTGGAGATAGTTGGAGTAGCCAGAGAAGCCGGCGACAGAACCAAAATAGCAGTTTATAGTGTCGATGACAAAATCGACCCGGTTGGCGCATGTGTTGGATTGAAAGGAACCCGCGTACAGAGCGTGGTTAAAGAACTCAACAATGAGAAAATTGATATCATCGGGTGGGATCCCGATCCAGAGAGATATATTTCTAGAGCACTTGCTCCGGCCACTGTTTTAATGGCGTTCTTGGCTGCAGATGAAAACCACATGATTGTTGTTGTCGATGACGATGAGTTGTCTTTAGCAATTGGTAAAGGTGGCCAGAATGCAAGGTTAGCGGCAAGATTGACCGGATGGCGAATTTCATTGTTTGGCAAAGAACAATATCAATCGCTTCTTATGGATGTCAGCGATCTTACCGAGGTTAACGAGGAGCAAGCTGCAGCATTGCACGAATTCGATATCGATACGGTTCAAAAGCTTGCACGTATGAGTCCTGCAGCACTTGCGGAAATTCCTGGTTTGGGCGAAGAAGCCGCTATTATCCTTGCTGACGCTTTGCTTACGATGGAAGATATTGGGCTCGAACATGGATTTGTTACGGACAGAGACGATTTACTCAGAGAAAGAGGAATTGATCCTGAAGAAGAAAGAGCTATGCGCGAGAGAGATAGGCGAAAAAAGAGAGCCGAAGAAGCTGAAGGTGAAACGGAAGACGAATAATATTGCAGGTGAAAAGCATTTAATATGAGAATTTACGAAAAAGCGAGAGAACTGGGAATACCAAGCAAAGAGCTTATTGGGCAGTTGCAGAAATTGGGATTTAAGCCCAAAACTGCATCTAGCTCTTTTACTAAGGAAATGGATAAAGCTCTTTCTAAAACTGCTTCATCAAAACCTAAAGAGGATGAAAAAAAGCAAACCTCCGGTAAAAAATCGGGCGACTCGAGAAGAGCTCGTCTCGATGCAATATTGAAAAATATTGGCAAAGCTTCTGGCTCACCAGTTTCTCCACAGAAAATCGCGAGCAGCGAAAAAGAAGAGGAAGAAGAAAAAGTCCCCGAACCGAAACCGGTTCCTAAAACCGAAGAACTTGAAAAACCACCCAAGCCAAAAAAGAAAAAGAAATTACTACCTTTAAAAATATTCGAGGGCATGACTCCTCAAGAGTTGGCGACAATTCTGGATGTCGAAGTAAAAGAAATCCTTCGCACCTGTATATCTTTTGGAGTGATGATTACTTCTAATCAGCGTCTCGAGCTGGATGTTATAGAGGCAGTTGCACAGGAATACGGCTATTTTGCAATTTTAGTATCAAAACAGGAATTCTACGCACCAGAACCGAAAATAGAGAAAGAACCGGTTGGGGAAGAAAAAGAAGAAGAAGTAATTGAAGAGAAAAAAGATGAAAAAGGGAAAGAAGAAGAGGATAAAGATGAAGAAGAGGAAGAGGAAGTAGAGATCAAGAAAAAAACCAGTGAGGAACCCCAGGAAAAACCTAAAGATACAAAGACAAAGCTTGCAAAAGGGAAACCTAAAAAGAAGCCCAGAAAGAAAGGCAAGAAAACAAAGGGGAAAAAAGGTGCCGGAGAACAGTCCAGAGCTCCTATTGTTACGGTTATGGGACATGTTGACCACGGTAAAACTACTCTTCTTGATTATATAAGAAATGCAAATGTTGTGGGAGGAGAAAAGGGCGGTATTACACAGCATATTGGCGCATACGAAGTAAAAACAAAGAGCGGCAAAATAACCTTTATCGATACTCCGGGGCACGAAGCTTTCACTCAGATGAGAGCTAGGGGTGCCGACGTTACCGATATTGTAGTTCTGGTTGTATCCCAGGATGATGGAGTTATGCCGCAAACCAAAGAGGCAATCGATCACGCCAAGGCAGCCGATGTGCCCATTATTGTAGCTATTAACAAGATGGATTTACCAGGCGCTTCCGCAGATAGGGTGAAAAACGATTTAACCCAGCATGGTGTGGTTGTAGAGGATTGGGGAGGAGATATATTAAATGCTGAGATATCAGCTCTTCAAGGAGAGGGAGTCGATCATCTTATGGAACTTATCTTACTTCAGGCCGAGATGATGGAGCTAACTGCTGATCCTCATAAACCAGCAAAGGGTTTTGTTGTAGAATCAGAATTGGATAAATTCTGTGGAGCTATGGCTACATTATTGGTTTTGGAAGGTACTTTAAAAGTTGGGGATTCGATAATTACCGGAGAATTCTCAGGAAGAATTCGCAGTATGCAGAATGATGAAGGTGATAAGATCAAAGAAGCCAAACCTTCTACGCCGGTTTATGTGATGGGATTAGGAGGTGTTCCTCAAGCTGGTGAAGATTTCTATGTGGTTGAAAACGACTCAAAGGCCAGAAAGATCGCTGAAAAGATAAAAGAAGATAGAGAACTGGAAGATACAGATGAATCTTCGGATGAAGCGATGACTCTTGAAGATTTTTATTCGCTGGTTGAAAAAAGCGAACTTAAAGAATTACCACTAGTTCTTAAAGCTGATGTGGATGGGTCTTTAGAAGCGATAAAAGGATTGCTTGAGAATATTGAATCCAATGAAGTAAGTATTAAGTTTGTACACTGTGGTGTTGGCGCGATCTCAGAAAATGATGTTTTACTTGCTTCAACTTCCGGTGCTGTAGTTATTGGTTTCAATGTTAAACCCGATTCAAGAGCTAAAAAAGCCGCCGAAAAGGAAAAAGTAGATATTAAACTATATGGTATTATTTACGAATTGGAAGAGGATGTTAAAGCCGCTCTAAGCGGAATGCTCGAACCGGATATAGTTGAAGAGCAGATTGGAATCGCCGAGATTCGTCAGGTTTTCCAGATTCCTAAACGTGGGAAGATAGCCGGTTCATACATTCAAAACGGTGTAGTAAGACGTGGAGCTAAGGTGAAGATTCTACGCGTGGGTGAGGAAATCGGGGTGGGAGAGATTAATGGTTTAAGACGATTCAAGGATGATGTAAAAGAAGTGGCTACCGGCTATGAATGTGGGATAGAAATTTCTGGAAATACCCAATTTAAAGAGGGCGATATCCTGGAAATTTATGAAGTTAAGAAAATAGCCCGAAGATTGAAATAACTGTGATTATAGGATTTAGAAAAATAGAAATTCATATACCAAATGCACATTCGTTGAAGGAAAAAAGAAGCGTGCTAAGACCAATTAAGGATAAGGTTAAAAATAAGTTTAACGTATCGTATTCAGAAATCGATTATCATGATAAATGGCAAAGAAGCGTACTCGGTTTTGTGACAATTTCTAATAGCCGGGTCGATGTTGATGGTAGGCTCGACAGTATTCAGAGGCTTATAGAAGAGAAGCCGGAGATCATGATTACAAATATTATTAGAGAGTATTTGTAAGGTGATTCGATATGTCCATTAGAACAAGAAGAGTTGGTAAGGAAATAAGAAGGATAATTAGCGAGATGATTGAAATGCAAGAGCTTCATGATCCCAGGTTGCATGGGATGATTAGTATTACTGATGTCGATGTAGCTCCTGATCTGAAATCCGCTAAGGTTTATTATAGTTGTTATGGAAATAGCGAAGATAGAGAATCTACTGGCGAGGCTTTTGAAAGCGCAAAAGGATTTATTCAGAGTAAAGTTGGTACGATTCTTCAAGTTCGTTTTACTCCGGTGTTATCTTTTTTTGAGGATTCCTCTATGGAATATGGTGAACAAATAGAATCGGCTATTGAAAATCTCGATCAGGATGAACATTAAAAAGAAAATAATAGATAGGATTGATAAGGGGAATAATATTCTCTTATTGGGGCATAAAGGCCCGGATGGAGACTCTCTTGGGTCTATGTTGGCCATGGCGAATTTTTTGCAAGAACAAAGAGGTAAAGACGTCTTTATGCCGGGACCTATAGATTGGCCGGGAAGATACAATTTCTTAACAAAGCACTTAAATGGAGCTGGCCAGCCATGTAAAAACAAGATCGACACTATTTTATTTCTAGATAGTTCCTCAATGGATAGAGTTGATTGGGGACGTTTGAAGCCGGACGATTTTCAAAATTGTTTTAAGATTATGATCGATCATCACCCTGGAAGTGTCCCTTTTGGAGATATTAACTGGATCGATGGTAATGCTGCTGCTGTGGGCGAAATGATCTTCGATTTATTAGAAGAGATAGGAGCTAAAATTGGCCCGGAGATAGCTGAGTCTCTATATTCTGCTATTATAACCGACACTGGTAGATTCACTTATTCGAACACAAGCTCAAGATCGTTAGAAGTTTGTGCTAAACTGGTTAAAGAATGCCATATTAATCCGTCGTTGATAACGGATGAGATTTATACTAATTTTTCCGAGGATTATCTAAGAAATATCGGAATCGCTCTTTACAATTCAAGAACTTATAACGACGCAAGAATAGTTTTGCTGACTCTGGATCGAGCCTCGGTGAAATCGTTCTCTACAAGTTTCGATGAAACCGAGGGAATTGTTGATCTGGCTATGAGCGTTAAGGGCGTTGAATTAGCAGCCCTATTCAAGGAAGTTAACAGGAATTTGATACGGGTTTCTTTACGTAGTCGTGGAAGAGTGGATGTCGGAAGCTTGGCTTCAAAATTTGGTGGTGGAGGTCATCACAATGCGGCTGGATGTACAATTAAAATGCCGTTATCACTGACCAGAGAGGTTATTCTCGGTGAATTTATGAATTCTTTGGACAACCTGGAAAATTCGGGGGATATGCGTGTTGTTTAATGGAGCTTTGCTAGTGGATAAGAACAGTGGTCCAACCACAGCATATATTACCAGAAAAATATCCAGGTTGTTGGGAATAAAAGCCGGCCATGCTGGCACTCTCGATCCGTTGGCGACTGGTTTGGCCATTGTGCTGCTGGGAAAAACCACCAAGTTGCAGAGATATTTCACAGCTTTCAAGAAGTCTTATACTGGAACAGCCAGATTGGGTATAGAAACCGATAGTGGTGACTCGCAAGGCAAGATTGTTGAAGAATATTCTGTAGAAATCGAACCTGAGAGTATTTATGATTTCGTAGGTTCGTTGACAGGTAAACAGATGCAAATACCTCCGATATTCTCAGCACTTAGATACCGAGGTAAAAGAGCATACAAACTTGCAAGAAATGGTCAAAAAGTAGAATTGCAGCCCAGAGAGATAGAGATATTCGCATTCGAAATAGATAATATTCGGTTGCCATATCTCGATTTCAAACTAGAAGTTAGCAGCGGGACTTATGTTCGTAGCATTATTCAAACCTTGGGACAACAGCTTGGGTGTGGTGCACATGTGTGTTCTTTAAGAAGAGAAACTATCGGTAGTATCGATGTAAAGTCCGCCTTATCCTTCGAGGAAACCAGGGATTATTATAATTCCGGAAGAATAAATGAGATAATCCGAAAGCCTATAGAGCTTATGAGCGATATGCCAATACTCGACCTGGATAAGAATAGAGGCATAGATATCTCTCACGGAAAACATATTCATTTATCGGAGATGAATTTTAATTGTGGTCAGAAGTTCGCTTTTGCAATGGATAATAGACTTTTAGCTATCGCAAGGTGGGTTGACTCAAAAGATAAAGAATACGTTTACGAAAGAGTCTTAATCGGACCGGGGGAAGTTTGAAAACAGAATATGTCGATACACCACGTTTTATCTCGGATAGAAGTGTTGTTGCGGTTGGTAGTTTTGATGGTATTCATCTTGGCCATCGTGCTATTTTAGGACAGCTTTTAGAGAGAGCTAAAATCCTTTCCGCTGATTCTATCGTGGTTACATTCGATCCTCATCCGGTATCGGTTGTGGGAAATAAAAAAATAGATATATTAACGCCCGGGGATATGAAAGTCGCTTCAATGGCCACGTTGGGGATTGATATACTGGTTATTCTTGATTTTGATGAAGAATTCGCTAAAATATCAGCCGAAGAATTCGTTAGTAGCTATTTGAAACAGAGTATGGGCATGTTAGAAATGATCGCTGGCGAAGACCACGGATTTGGGTCGAATAGGAGTGTAGATATTGCATCGCTTAAGGCCATTGGCGAGGAATTTGATTTTAAAGTCAACGTGGTTGATTCAGTATTTTGGAGAAAAGAGCCGATTAAAAGTAGGCGAATCAGAAAAGAAGTTTCTCGCGGAGATATGTTTTTGGTTGCGCAAATGCTCGGAAGACCTTACCCTATAACAGGTCATGTTATTACCGGAAAGGGAAGAGGCAAAAAATTAGGGTTTCCAACGGCGAATATCGAAGTGCCTAAAACAAAGCTGCTTCCGCCACCGGGAGTATATATCGCCACGGATGAAGAAGGAGAATTGGGCTTATTATATTTAGGAAATGCTCCTACATTTGGAGATGAAGAATTTAAGGTAGAGTTTTATAGATTGGAAGCAAAAAATTATTTGAAAGGCGATCAGGTGAGATTGTCTGTGTTCAGGAAGATGAGAGGTGAGATAGAATTTAATACTAAAGAAGATTTAATCGCCCAGATGAATAAAGATAAAATTCAATTGATTGAATGGGCACATGAGAATAATCGAGAGTAAGAAAAAATTGTAATAATTCATGGAGGAAGAAATTGTCTATTACAGTAGCAAAGAAAAATGAGTTGAAAGAAAAATTTGGAAGACATGCAACCGATGTAGGTTCACCCGAGCTGCAGATCGCTGTATTAACTGAAAGAATTAATAGATTATCCGATCATTTTAAGGAGAATCCTAAGGATAATAATTCCAAGAGAGGATTCTTTATTCTGATCGGAAGGCGTAAAAAGCTCCTCAGCTATTTACGCAGGAAAGATTATCAATCTTACAAAGCACTTATCAAGGAATTGGGTTTACGTAGATAATTGTGTCCCAATTCAAATCTGAAAATCTCTCGTTGAGGACGAGGATTTAGGGTGGATTATTTAAGGAGAAAAATGTCAAAGGAAATTGTAGAAACTAAAATTAATGATTATTCCCTGAAGATTGAAACCGGTGAAATAGCCAGACAGGCAAATGGCTCGGTTTTAATTACTATGGGAGAAACACAAATACTGACAACAGTTTGTGCAGCCAACAAACCAAAACCTGATATGGGTTTTTTCCCGTTGACGGTAGAATATAGAACAAGAACTTATGCTGCAGGGAAGATTCCGGGAGGTTTTTTCAAAAGAGAAGGCAAACCGCCTACGGATGATGTTCTTTCAGCCAGATTAATAGATAGGCCTATTAGACCGAGATTCCCAAAGGATTTTCTGAACGAAACTCAGGTTTTCTCTATACCTATATCTTTTGATGGCGAGAACGATCCAGATGTTTTGGGTATTCTGGGAGCGAGTGCAGCACTATCTATTTCTGATATACCTTTCGATGGACCTTTTGGTGCTCTTCGAGTCTGTTATATTGGAGAAGAATTTGTTGCTAATCCGACATTTGCTCAGAGAGAGCAGAGTGTTCTTGACCTAATAATTGCCGGGACCGGTACGGATATTGTGATGGTTGAAGGAAATGCGTTTGAAGTTTCCGAAGAGCTATTGGCTGATGCTATGGAGTTCGCCAAACCTATATTGGATAAGCTATGTGAAGTGCAGAATGAACTGATAAAAAAAGCGGGGAAAGAGAAATTCGAGTATGAACCGTCAGGGATTCCCGATGAAGAATTGGTCAAAGCTGTCGAAGCTGAGCTGGATTCTGAAGTCGATGAAGTGATCCGCATAGCCGACAAAAAGAAACGTCGCGTTCAGATGGATTTACTTCAGGATAGATTAACCGAGAAACTCGAGGAAAAATTCCCCGAATCAAGCGGCGATATATCCAATATTCTACATGATATTGAACGCGAAAAGATGCGCGCTATGATTCTGAACGAAAACAAGAGAATCGACGGCAGAGATATTCAGGAAATCCGTCCAATAACAATAGTCCCCAATTATTTAAAAAGAACACACGGAAGCGGGTTATTTACTCGTGGCGAAACTCAAGCGCTTGCAGTATTAACTTTGGGAACAAAGATGGACGAGCAGAAGATCGAAGATTTGGAAGGCGAAAGCTCTAAGAGCTTTATGCTTCATTATAATTTCCCTCCTTTTTCGGTTGGTGAAGTTAGAAGAGCGGGTGCCCCGTCCAGGAGAGAGATCGGCCACGGAATGTTGGCAGAAAGATCGCTTGTTCCCGTTATTCCTAAAGAAGAGATGTTCCCATACACTATCAGAATCGTGAGCGATATACTCGAATCCAACGGATCGAGTTCTATGGCTACAGTTTGCGCGGGGAGCATATCTCTAATGGACGCCGGAGTTCCAATAAAATCACCGGTAGCCGGAATCGCTATGGGGTTGATCACAGAGGGCGATAAATACGCAATTCTTACGGATATACTCGGTGCGGAAGATCATATGGGAGACATGGATTTCAAGGTTGCAGGAACAAAAGAAGGTATCACCGCGTTCCAGATGGATGTCAAAGTAAATGGTATCTCCATGGATATTATTAGAGAGGGATTATCTCGCGCAAAGGAAGGTCGTGAGTATATACTTGGCCTCATGAACGAGAAGATTAGCGAACCCAGGGATGATATTTCACCTTATGCCCCTCGGATAGTCTCAATCCAGATTAACCCCGATAAAATTGGTGCTGTAATTGGTAGCGGTGGAAAAACGATTCGCAATATACAGGATGTTACCGGAACTACTATTGCTATAGAAGATGACGGAACGGTCCAGATTGCGGCTGTGGATGCCGATGGTCTTGAAGCCGCTTTGAATATGGTAAAAGAGCTAACTGAAGAAGCAGAAGTTGGCAAGATATATAACGGTAAGATAGTCCGTATCACCGATTTTGGAGCTTTCATTCAGATACTTCCCAATCAGGATGGACTACTTCACGTGAGTGAATATGAACATAAAAGAACAGACAATCTGAATTCAATACTGAATGTTGGCGATTATCTCGAAGTAAAAGTAATCGGGATTTCTCGCGATGGTAAGATAAGGCTTTCACGTAAAGCACTTTTACCGAAACCTGATAGGCATTCGGGCAGAGATAACCATGGTTCTTCCAGGGGACATAATTCCAGAGACAACAAACACTAGGAAAATCACTCAAGTACTATGTCCGTAGAGATTCATCCAACTGCCCAGATAGAAAAAGGTGTACAACTTGGTGAAGGTGTCCGAATAGGGCCGTTTACTTATATCCAGTCTGGAGCCGAGATTGGCGATAATTGCCAGATCGGTTCCAGCGTGTGGATATCCGAATTTGTTCGTATGGGTGATAATAATAAGATTGCACATGCTGCAGCACTCGGGGGCGATCCACAGGATTTAAAATTTGAAGGCGAAAAAACTGTTCTCAGAATTGGCGATAATAACGATATCAGAGAATACGTAACCATGAACCGAGGAACCAACGCCAGCGGTCAAAGTGTCGTTGGTTCAAACAATATGTTAATGGCTTATTGTCACGTGGCTCACGATTGTGTAGTGGGGGATAATATCGTTTTCGCGAATTCTACTAATATTGCAGGGCATGTTTTAGTCGAAGATTGGGTTATTGTGGGGGGGCTTGTTCCTGTGCATCAGTTCTGCAGATTGGGTGCACATGCCATGATTGGAGCAGGAGCTCGAGTTGTCCAGGATGTACCACCTTATGCTCTTCTCGGAGTCGATCCAACAGGCATATCAGGAATAAACAGTATAGGATTAAACCGTCGTGGTTTCTCCAAAGAGAGAATTGCAGCAATAAAAAAAGCCTATCGATACCTTTTCTTTTCGACCAAATTACAGGAAGAAGCTTTTAAACTCTTAAAACAAGAGTTTCCAGCAATTCCCGAAATAGAAAAACTGGTTGAATTTGTCAAATCATCCAGCAGAGGAATTGTTAAAACGAGAAATAAAAAAACCGCCTGAAAAGGCGGTTTTTAAAATCGTAGATTTCGCGAATCTTACTTAACGTATTTTTTCACTTTACCCGCTTTTATACAACGAGTGCAGACATTCATTTTAACAGGTTTTCCATCGATATCCGCACGAATCCGCTGCAAATTCGGTTGGAATTTACGTAAAGTTCGATTATTCGCGTGCGATACATTTCGCCCGGAATGGGCTCTTCTTCCGCATATTTCACATACTCTTGACATAATATATCTCCATTTTTGGTTATCCAATTTTTGCCAATATATAAATCCAGGCAAGTTTTGCAAGCATTTTTCCCATAAATATTGAATTTACTTAATATGTCTTTTGTTTTTATTTCTATTTTCTCTTTGTTTTTCCGCTTCATATTCGCTGAAAATGCAGCCGCACCATCGTTGTCTGTACAGTTCAAGTTTCTTGCTGGCGGTGATTCCTCTTCCCCAAAGTGGCCTGAAATCCTGGTAATAGAATTCCACATCATGTTTAGAAGCTATTTGTTCACCTATTTTGCGAATCGAATCATGCATCTGATATTTGGAATAAAGAAGAGTTGTGGTGAAAGCATCGAAACAGGATTCTTCGGCTTGCTTTGCTGTGGCTTCGAGTCTATCTTTGTAGCACAAAAGGCACCTTTTTTGAAATTCGGGATTCTTCATTAACATAGTTAAATTCTCGGTCAGATTATAATGATTATTATAAATGATATTATATTTTTTGAGTTCGGCCAATTTTCCCAGCGAATCTCTTCTTTTTATAAATTCTCCATAGGGATGAATCGAGGGATTATACCAGAAACCGGCTACTTCATGGCCTTTATGAATAAGGTCTTCGAAAACTTTGATAGCGCATGGTGCGCAACATATATGCAGAAGAATTTTCATTTCCAAAAAATACCTTAATTAGAAGATGAGTTAAAAATGGAACTGCTTATCGTGTAAATCTTTGTAGAGTCCATCTATTTGCATAAGTTCTTTGTGAGTACCGGCTTCAACAATTTGGCCGTGTTGCATAACGATTATCTTATCGGCATTTACAATTGTACTCAGTCGATGGGCAATGACGATAGAAGTTCTTCCAATCATGAGGTGATTGATTGCTTCTTGAACCAATCTCTCAGATTCGGTGTCCAGGGAGCTGGTAGCCTCGTCAAATATCAGTATCTGAGGATTCTTTAAAATCGCTCTGGCGATAGCTATCCGTTGACGTTCACCACCGGATAGTTTTGTGCCGCGATCTCCAATAATCGAATCCAATCCGTTTGGTAATTTGCTGATAAAACCCCAAGCATTGGCGGCTTTAGAGGCTTGAATTATCTCGTCTTCGGGCCAGTTGTCGTGCCCATAAGCGATATTAGCTCTGATGGTATCATTGAATAATATTACTTCCTGAGTTACGATTCCCATGAGATTACGAAGATCGGAGAGATTAAGGTCTCGAAGATCCTGATTATCGATTGTAATTTTACCTTCGGTTGGATCATAGAAACGGGGAATCATGTCCACCAACGTGGATTTCCCTGCTCCCGAGGGGCCTACGAGTGCGACAATGTTGCCTTTTCCGATTTCAAGGTCGATGTTTTTCAATGCAAGAGTATCAGCGCTTTCGTATTGGAAATTAACATTGTCAAAGATAATTGATTTTTCAAGTTTATCGATAGCTTTTGCTCCGGGTGAACTTACAATATGTGGTTTAGTATCGAGTAAATCGAAAACTCTCCTGGCTGCAGCCAGACCATTATTAATCCTGGCGAATTTATCCGATGCCATCTTAACTGGTTGCATTAGCATGAATAGAACAACTACATATTGCATAAATGATTCTGGAGGTAATCCTCCACCGGCAATTATCTTCCTTCCCACAAACCAGAGAATACAAACCGATATGATAGTGGCAATCAATTCGTTAAAGGGTCCTGCTAACCGGCGAACTCGAATCATCTTTAAAATGTTCTTCAGATATAGATCGGCGTAATGGGAAAATCTCTTGAACTCGAATTTCACCATATCGAAAGCTTTTACCACGCGTATTCCGGAAATGGTTTCCTGGAGAACGCTTACCGAATCAGCCATTCGCTCCTGACTTTTTGTGGAATATCTTCTCAGGTGTTTGCCTATTCTGTCTAACAAAAAAGCGACCAGAGGAAGCAAGGCAGTGACAATAAGAGTTAGACGCCAGTTGAGCAATAGAAGAATGATATAATAAATTAAAATTAATAACGGATCACGAATGAGATCTGCGACTGATACAGATATCGAATCTTGCATAGTCTGAACATCGGAAATAATTCGACTGATTATCTCTCCTGCTCGCTTTCTATGGAAAAAAGATAGAGATAGCCTGTGAACATGCTTGAACAATGCTTTTCGATAATCGTTCATTATCCCTTGAAGAGCAATACTGGTAAGAACGGTTTGCCAATAGAGAAAGAAATTTTTAGAGAACATTATTATGGCAAAAAGCAGGCAGAAATTCGCCAGAGTTTTAAGACGCGTATCTTTATAGACGATGGGATCGAATTTTGCCTGTATTCGATTTCGCCATTTATCTACTATATCGCCCTCTTCGGCTTCCTGTTGACGTTCTATCCTGACCTGTTGGATAGTCCCGCTCTCCGGTCGAAACAGGGTTTTCAAAACAGGGGCAACCATATAAACCAATCCTACATTACTCACGGTAAACAGGATCATGGCAAGAATTCCTATCAGCAATGGAAGCCAATATGGCAATAATGATTTTGAAAGCCTAATAAATATCTTCATCGATAAAAGAGATTTTGGGTTGCTATTTTGCTTTATGGATGACTTCTGTATATCCTTTGCTGCGAAGCCAGAAATGATGAACTGTCGATTGTGCGCTACTTAGCCCAAAGGATATTGATAGAATCGAGAGGGGTATCTGAGGGATTCTATTTGCACTATCCAAACCAAGTTTCCCCGCTATCAAGACTGCAATACCAAAAGCGATAAAAATGATCGCCCCGATAATATTGAATATATCTTCTCCAATTCCGGGAGGATTATGTTTTTCATCGGATAATACACCCAGATGATTACCATGTCGCCAGGTAAGGCTTTGTATTGCATTACGAATCATCCCGAAATCGACGGCAATCACTGCAATCCAGATAGCCGCGATACAGATTCCCGTAGTTCCTGTATTTACAAAAGTGTGTTTGCCTTCAATTGTGAGCATGAGTGCGAATACGATCACGCTAAACGAACTAATCAGCGATATAATTGAGCGCCAGAGAAGGTCTTTTGAAATGGCCCGATTTTCGGAATCGGATAGTTTTCTGGTTTGAAATTGATTTTGCTCCGGCATATTTTTCTCCAATTAATTTCTTGTTTTACCAGCAGTTTTTGCTATTGCCCACATAACGGCCTGTTTTTCGGTCATCTTACCGCTTTTGATAAATACATCGGCGTCGGCAAGATTTGAAATAGCATCTCGAATCTGAGTCGGGCTCCATCGATTAGCCCAGTTTTTATATTGTTTAAGCTTCCACCTGGGGATATAAATAGCTCCTCCGCCGTAAGGATTAGCTTTGATATCCAGAAGTGAAAAAAGTTGTGTTTTCAAATAAGCTATTAGCAAAGTTCCTGCCTCACCGAACTGAAACAGCTGATTTCCCAGAATTACCGTCTGCCTGAAATCTCGCGAAGCAAAGCAATCTGAGAAGCGGTAAATAGCCACGCTACGCGAGTTTGCCGTCATTTTATCGATTATCTCGACATCCAATTTCTCAATATCGTACAAACTAAATTTTTCTAATTCAGCAGAAAGAGTATCCAGATTAATCGCTACTCTACTAACAAGATAAGCACCCGTTTTTGCGTCCATTTTAAGGTTGTTTTTTCTGGCGAAGAGGGCCGCCCAATTATTCATTTCTTTATCATTTGCAACTTCACAACCAATTGGGTGGAATTTTTTCGAAAAATTGCGATGTACAGCGGTTTTTTTATTATCAGATTTGGATTCTATAATAAGCATGGTGCTGGATGGAATCTTTTCGTCGCATAGAAAATCTCTGGCGTTTTTTGGAAGTTTGTTGGCATCGTTGATAATTACTAATTTGCGGTCGGTCATCATGGGTAGAGCGAGAATCGAATCGAAAATCTCCTTGGGATCCTTGATATCGCCGCCCCAGAATTTATCGAAATTGAATTCAGCAAAATCCGGGTTAATCACGGCCTCCTTGATTGCCATTAACATCTGCCGCTTGATATATTCTTCCTCACCAAATAAATATACACCCGTTGCAGGTGGATTTTTGGTGATTTGGTCGATTTCCTTTTTTACATCTTGTGGTTTCATATCTCTTAAAATAAGCCGGTTGAATATATAAGTCAAGATATAGTAACCATTCAGCCCGGGATATCAATAATAATCCGCGATTATTGGAACAAATAGCCTGCTGTGGAATACTATCAAATACCAGCTCGTGTTAATACTGAACGGCAATCATCTCTATCGATGGAAATAATGGTGGCAAGGAGATCAATAGCCTGCCTATTTCAGATACACGATTCGTTTGGTGATCGTTCCACCTTAGGACGCTTCGGCTCCGCTCAGCGACCGGGGGTCGAAGCGCGACCTGACGAGATAAACGCCGGAGGGGAGGGTGGGGGCGGGTTGCCAGATGAATTGGCTTTGACCGTCATTGCGAGACCGAAGGTCGTGGCAATCTTTTTCTGCCACCGGTGAGATTGCCGCGTCGGGCGTTGCCCTCCTCGCAATGACGTCGACGCGCCGACCGTTCACATCGAACACCTCCACCTGAATCGGTAGGTCGAACATTCCTGTCAGATCGTTTTGAACAGACAAGAATGTCTGTTCTGCAGAAATCCGCACCTCAACGTTTAAATCGGCATTGCAATATAATAAGTAATACATAAAACAATCGAAATATGTCTCATATCGCTTCGATACAACAGGGTATCGCCTTTCCTATCTAAATTATCCCCTTTCCTTATTTAATCAACGCTTTTCGTATTAATATTATCCCTTAGCCTATTTATTCTATTACTGTGCGTATTTATATTATCCATGTTCCTATTTGAACTATCCCTGTTCCTACTAAAACTATAATTTTGCGTATTAGAGCTATCCCCTTGGGTATCTCTATTATCCCTATGCCTATTAAAACTATCCCTGTTCTCTTTTGGTTTGATATTGAAAGTAGATAACTAAATATAGAACATTGATATTTGTTTAGAGAACGCGATTAATTAAATATGCAACTCGGATATTTACGACCACTTACTGGATAACTATAACCACTACATGTATAATCGATTATAGAACATTAATATATATATATAGAAAGCAAATATTTTTTAATCGAACGTGAATATTCGATTATTGCGACGACTCGACTACGGTCTGTCCGTCTTTTTGGGATATTTTGCAACCAATATGGAGTTTATCGTCTCGTTACCCTCGATCGGATCGTCGTAGGGGCGCTTGAATTTGCCGGTTTGCGGGTCAATATCGGAGGCGACATTCGGAACGCGGCGGATAGTCACCCTGCATCCGAAAACCTCCAATATCTGGTCGATCTTCGCGAGCGACCCCGATGATTTTCCGCTGAGAATGCGCCTGACAGTCGGTGCGGTAGTGTCCGCGCGTTTCGCCAACTCCGGCACACTCATGTGCGTCTCCTCCATAAGGCATTTCAAAAGAAGCGGTATTTCGTTCATGATCTCTCCAATTTTATTTCAAATATACGATTCGTTTGGTGAAGGCGGCTGAAGCCGTCTCTTGCGGAAATTTTGCCCGGACGAGGTAGACCCCGGAACCGAGATTTTCGGATGGTTGCCAGACAAATTCCGAAACACCGTCATTGCGAGTGACCGAAGGGAGCGCGGCAATCTCATCATCGGAAAGATTGCCACGTCGGGCATTCGCCCTCCTCGCAATGACGGAAATCCTTCTTCCGTTCACATCAAACACCTCAATTTCCGC
>Ga0272443_10003454_pt1 | contig 18591 bp, 18 predicted proteins | sample SSMAcet12_FD_193581 | JGI IMG/M metagenome (GOLD analysis project Ga0272443, IMG submission 193581) | Marine sediment archaeal communities from Little Sippewissett salt marsh, Falmouth, MA, United States - SSM-Acet-12 | ecosystem: Environmental > Aquatic > Marine > Wetlands > Sediment ... | reverse complement strand
GTGCGACCTTTTCGGCTCCCATCTTGCAGAAAGCGATTTTTATGCCGGATGCACCGAAAAGTTGTACTTTTCCGCAAAAAGGTACTACGCGGAAATCATGATGCCCTTCAGGAATAATATATCCGGCCACCTGAAGTTTATTGAAGGGCTCCCCCTGGATATAATATCTCCAAGCCACGGACCCGTTTATGATAAACCCGGTTTTATTCTTGATGCCTACAGGGACTGGACCTCGGATGAAGTTAAGAACGAAGTGGTTCTCCCTTATGTTTCAATGCACGGAAGCGTGGGTAAGATGGTGGATTTTTTTACTGACGAGCTTATAAAAAACGGGGTGGCGGTAAAACCTTTCAACCTGACAGGGCTTGACATAGGAGAGCTTGCGATGGCTCTCGTGGATGCCGCCACGGTTGTCCTTGGTTCGCCTACGGTTCTTGCGGGTCCTCATCCTTCCGCTCTTTATGCCGCATACCTTTTTAAGGTTCTGCGCCCCAAGACAAGGTTCGCTTCTGTCATAGGTTCTTTCGGCTGGGGGGGAAATATGTTAAAATTAATAACGGATATGCTGCCTGCTAAAAATATAGAGCTTCTTGAACCTGTTCTGATTAAAGGTTATCCGGAAGATTCCGATTTTACTCTTCTGAAAAATCTTGCCGGGAAGATAATTGAAAAGCATAAACAGATTAACCCTGAATGGAAACAATAATCCCCTGCTTTTAAAGCCTCGTTTAGAAGCGTTGCCTTCAACCCGGAGGTGACGCAGGCGGGAGCTTATGAGAGGCGGCCTGAAGGGGAAAAGGAGGAGGTATGGGAGTTTTTTTTGATGTGAGCGAGGTATTCCAGTTTGCCATAAGAATAGAGGAAAACGGGGAGAAGTTTTACAGGAAAGTTGCCGAGAAGGCTGAGGATAAAGAGATAAAGGATCTTTTCAATTTTCTTGCGGATGAAGAGGTTCAGCATAAGAATACATTTTCCGGCATGGTAAAGAAGGTTGAAAAATATGAGCCTTCTGAAACTTATCCCGGCGAGTATTTCCAGTACCTGAGGTCTTATGCCGACAGCCTGGTGTTTCCTCCGGAGATAGAGAAGGAAATGGATTGCCGGGAAAACATGGGATGCATAATAGATTTTGCCATAAGGAGAGAACTTGATTCCATAATGTATTACCTGGAAACAAAGAGCTTTGTGAATGAAACTCAGCATAAGATACTTGATAAAATCGTTGATGAGGAAAGACGCCATTTTGTCCGGTTATCCCGGTTGAAAGCCCGGCTGAATAAAAGCAAGTAAATGAATTTTGAACAGGAGGGGAAAATGGACATGGAAAAAAAATTGCAGGACGCTGTAAACGAACAGATAAAAAACGAGCTTTACTCAGCTTACATGTACCTTTCAATGGCTACATATTTCGACGGTGAAAAAATGCCGGGTTTTGCCGCCTGGATGAAAGCGCAGGCAAAAGAGGAGTACTCCCATGCGATGAAGCTTTACGACCACCTGGCCGACAGGGGTGCAAGGGTTTTATTGAAGGCTATCGAGCAGCCTCCCGTGAATTTTAATTCCCCGCTCGAGGTTTTCGAACAGACCCTGGCCCATGAAAAAAAGGTTACAAAAATGATAGAAAACCTTTATGTGATGGCGACAGAAATGAAGGATATTGCCGCTTCCGTCATGCTCCAGTGGTTTGTAGCGGAACAGGTTGAAGAAGAGAGCACTGCTTCGGGGATAGTCGAAGCCCTGAAGAGGCTGAAGGATAAGTCGGAGCCTTTATTTATGCTTGAAAAGGAACTGGGTAAAAGAGGATAAACTTAAAGGAGCCAGAAAAATGAAAGAATTGTTTCAAAGCGGAGACTGGGCAAAAGAGAAACACGTGCCTGCGATAGAAGTTTTGAGCGCAGACAGGGAAAAAGGCATTGCCGTTAAGGCCAGCGTGGGCAAGGATATTGCTCATCCTAATACAACTGCCCACCACATAGCCTGGATAGAAATTTATTTTCAGCCCGAGGGCGCCAAATTCCCTTACCAGGTGGCAAGATGCGAATTTGCTTCCCACGGGGCTTCAGCCGAGGGAGCAGATACAAGCGGCGTTTACTCTGCACCTGAAGCTGTTGTAACCTTCATGACAGGCAAGGGGGGAACTCTTTACGCCTCTTCTTACTGCAACGTGCACGGTTTGTGGGAAGGGAAGAAGGAAGTTGTCCTCTGACTGTGATTTCCGTATTAAAAAGTGGAAAACGGGCATGGATATAACGAAAAACCCGTAAGCCGCTCTTCTGATGCAGGAGCAGGTATTCATCTGAGCTGAAATTAACAAAGGGGGTGGTGTAAATGTGTAAATGCTGCGGGGGAAACAGGCAGGAAGCGAAGATTTATGAGTGCCGTAAGTGCGGCAAAACTTCAAAGGAAGAGAAATATTGCTGCGGGGAAATGATGAAGGAAAAAAAGTAATGGCACCTTTAAGGGTTGTCGGGATACTCGGGAGTCCCAGGCGGGGAGGCAACAGCGAAATCCTGCTTGACAGATGTCTCGATGCGGCCCGTGTTAACGGGGTGGGAGTGGAAAAGATTGTACTGAATACCATGAAATTCGCTGCGTGCCAGGAGTGTCCAGATATTACAAAGGACGGGAGGTGCAAAATAAAAGACGGCATGCAGGAAATTTATCCCGTTATTGAACAGGCAGATGCTATCGTCGTTGCTTCGCCTGTCTTTTTCGGAAGCGTTTCGGCGCAGACAAAGATGATGATAGACAGGTTCCAGTGCCAGTGGCTTGGTATTTATTTCTTTAAAACGTACAAAAACCTTAAGAAGAAAAAGGGTGTTTTTTTATCCGTTGAAGGCAGCGACAGGCAGGATTTTTTTGATAATGCAAAAGCCGTTGTGAAAAACTTTTTTGTGACCGTAGGGGCTTCTTACAGGTACGAGCTGCTCTGTTCCCGGGTGGACGGGAAAGGCGACATATACAAGTATCCCGCCTGCATCAGGGAAGCCGAGGAAATTGGCAGGAATCTTACGGTAAGAATATAGGTGTTCGCAAAAGGCGAGTACCGTTTGGAAATCTAATCTGAAAAGCTTTTAAAAGGTGCGCCGGATAAAACGCATGGAGGAAAAATGGGGCAGGCAAAAGAGGTTAAGGTTTATACGACATCGACATGTCCTTACTGTAAAAAGACCAAGGCTTTTCTTGATGAAAACAATGTGTCTTACGAAAATTATGATGTTGGGACCGACGAGGCAAAAAGGAACGAGATGATGGATAAATCGGGCCAGATGGGGGTGCCCGTATTAGATATAGGTGGCAAGATAATAATCGGGTTTGATAAAGATGCCATAAAAGAGGCTCTGGGACTCTGATGTACGAAACAATAATAGCAGGAGGGGGACCCGCGGGCATAACTGCGGGCATCTACCTGGCAAGGAAAAAGGTTCATTTTCTTATCCTTACAGGGGATGTCGGCGGGCAGACGCTCTGGAGCGGAGGCATTGAGAATTATGTCGGACACCAGTATATTACGGGGCCGGAACTTGCCGAAAAGTTTGCTTCCCATCTTAAAGAGTTTGACATAGAACTGGAAGAAGGCTCAGAGGTGAAAAAAATAGAGAAGGGAGGAAGTGGTTTCAAGGTCTTTTCGGGAGATAGAGAATACATGTCAAAAACGGTTATTATCTGCACGGGGAGAAAGCCCAGGGAACTCGGCGTTAAGGGGGAAAAAGAATTTTATAACAAGGGTGTCACTTATTGCGCAACATGCGATGGGCCTGTTTTCGCGGGCAAAAAGGTCATCGTGGCAGGGGGCGGCAATTCCGGGCTGGAAATAGCCTTGCAGATGGTGCGCATCGCCGAAAAGGTTTATATAGTAGAGAAGAAGGAAAGGCTTACAGGAGACAGGATACTTGCAGACAAGCTTGCCAGGCAGGCCAACGCGGAGATAATGACTTCTTCTTCGATTACCGGGATATACGGCGATAAATTTGTCAAAGGCGTTTCGTTGAATGCCGGGGGCAAAAAAAAGGATGTTGAAGCTGAAGGGGTGCTTGTCGAAATAGGCTCTACTCCGAATTCCCATGTAATGGAAGGCGTGAAAAAAAACGGGGCAGGAGAGATAATAGTCGATTGCGGCACAAGGACTTCAATTCCCGGGGCATTTGCTGCCGGGGACGTTACAAACGTGTTCAAAAAGCAGATAATAATCGCCTGCGGCGAAGGCGCAAAAGCCGCCATAGCGGCTTCCGAATACCTTTACTTTGAAAATGGTTGAATATATCAAAAACCTTGACCCCGTGATTCTTGCTTTTCTTGCCGGTGTTGTTACATGGCTGACAACAGCTTTCGGGGCTTCCGTTGTTTTTTTTCAGAAGCAGGTTTCAAGAAAGGTTTTTGATACTGCCCTCGGTTTTGCCGGCGGGATAATGGTTTCCGCGAGTTTCTTTTCCCTTCTTCTGCCCGCTATCGAAGGTGCAGGGGGCAGGCTGATGCCTCCATGGCTTATCGTTTCATCCGGGTTTATCATCGGCTGCGCTTTTATATACGCTCTTGACAGGATTATACCCCATCTCCATCCCAATATGCCTGCGAAAGAAAAAGAAGGGATAAAAACGGACCTCTCCTTTGCCTACCTGCTTGTCCTGGCGATAACCCTGCACAATATCCCGGAGGGCCTTGCTCTCGGGGTTACCTTCGGGTCGCTGGGAAGTACAGCTTCTGTTATTACAATTGTTTCTGCGGGGTCCCTCATGTGGGCGCTGGCCTTGCATAATATCCCGGAAGGCATGGCTGTTTCCATTCCCCTGCGTGGTTCCGGTTTAAGTAAAATGAGGGCTTTCTGGTTCGGCCAGCTTTCGGGCGCAGTTCTCCCCCTGGCAGCTTTAATAGGAGCCGTTTCCGTGACGGGTTTTGAGCCCCTCATGCCTTATGCCCTTGCTTTTGCCGCGGGAGCTATGATGTATGTCGTCGTGGAGGAGGTTATCCCCGAGACACAGAGGGCAGGCAATACGGACATAGCCACCCTGAGTTTTCTTGCCGGAATAGTTGTGATGATGATATTTGACATGGTATTATAGACAGATAAAATAAAAGATAAAATCAGCATTTTTACCTGAGCGTGCAAAAGGAGGCGTTAGCATGGATAAAAAAGTAGTTGAATTTGCACTCGATTTTGAAAAACAGGGAGCGATATCATACATGGAGCTTGCTTCAAGTGTTAATAATCCTCTCAGCAAGAACCTTTTTTATGCCCTGGCAAAGCAGGAGATAGACCACGCGAAAAGGGTCGAGGAATTTTATTCGGGCATATCGGTAGAAAGGCATTTAACAGGGGCTGACACGGAAGCCGTGGAAGAAGAAATAAAGTCTTTTTTTGTGCAGCTTAAAGATAAAACAAACATGGCTGCTGAAACGAATCTTGAAGTTTATAAAACTGCAATGGAGCTGGAAAAGAAAGGTTACCAGGCCTATGAAAAGTTTTATGAGGGGTCGGATGACAGCGCGGAAAAAGAGTTTCTCAAATTTCTTCTGGCCGAAGAGAAAAGCCATCTTGATTCCATTGCAAATGTTTATTCTTACCTTTCGGGCACATCTGACTGGCTGGAGAAGGAAGAAAGCAAAACGTGGAACTGGATGAATATTTAGGCAAACCTCCTGGCCTTTGCAGAAAGGTTCAAGGGAATTTGCCGTGTCGGCCCGGTGAGAGAGGGCAGATTTGTGGTTAGAGGGGGATTTAAAGGTGAAATTCAATAAGGACGATACATCTATATTGATTACAGGCCAGGCCGGACAGGGCATACAGACTGTGGAAACACTGCTTGCGGACTTGTTCATGGAGTCGGGGTACCATGTTTTTGCCACCAAGGAATACATGAGCAGGGTCAGGGGAGGGTCAAACTCAATCCAGTTGAGAATTGCCAGCCGGCCTGTCAGGGCATGCATCGACAGGGTTGATATCATGCTCCTCCTTGACAGGGAAATTCCTGAAAGGATTGCATGCAGGGCAAGCTCTTCCACGCTTGTCATGGGAGAATATTCAAAGATAAAAAAAGGCATAAGGGAAAAGGTTGATTTTGTGTCTATTGCAAGGGAAACAGGAAACCCGGTTTTTTCAAACACGGTTGCGACAGGATGCGTGCTTGCAGTACTGAACATTGGCCTTGCGGCGGCATCGGAACATATTAAAAAGGCATTTTCCGGCAAGGGAAACGAGGTTGTTGAAAAAAACCTTTCAGCCTTGAAAAAAGGATACGATGAAGGAACCCGCATCCGAAACAAGCATGCCCTGAAGGGGGCGCAAAAGATAAAGGGCAGAAGAAAGGAAGTCCTGGTAAACGGCACCCGGGCCGTTGCTCTGGGCGCCATAGCCGGAGGATGCAACTTCATTTCTGCTTATCCCATGTCCCCTTCTACCGGGGTCTTAACATTTCTTGCAGAAAAGAGCAGGGAGAAAAATATCACGGTCGAGCAGGCGGAAGATGAAATATCTGCGATAAACATGGTTCTCGGGGCATCCTATGCGGGAGCAAGAGGGCTTGTTAACACTTCGGGAGGAGGTTTTGCACTCATGGAAGAGGGGGTAAGCCTGGCCGGCATGACAGAAATTCCCGTGGTGATACACCTTGCCCAGAGACCGGGACCCGCTACAGGTTTGCCTACAAGAACCGAACAGGGGGACCTTAACCTTGCCCTTTATTCGGGCCACGGAGAATTTCCCAGGATAATATTTGCCCCGGGCGGGATAGAGGAGGCTTTCACTCTCACCCGGAAGGCTTTTCATCTCGCAGACAGGTACCAGGTCCCTGTTTTCATATTGACTGACCAGTATTTTCTTGATTCTTACTATAATGTTCCCGGAACCTTTGAAAAAAGCGGGCTGAAAAACTCAAGGCACATAGTAAAAACGAAAAAAGGCTACAGGAGATATCTTTTGACCGAAGACGGCATCTCTCCGAGAGGTATCCCCGGGTACGGGAGCGGTTTTGTTTGCGTTGACAGCGATGAACATGATGAAAACGGCCGCATAACCGAAGACATGGCAACAAGGAAAAGAATGGTGGACAAAAGGTGGAAAAAACTTGCCCTGATAGAAAAGGATGTTATCGCCCCGGAGTTCTATGGAGACGTGAATTACGCAACTCTTTTGATAAGCTGGGGGTCGACATGCCATATTGTCAGGGAGGCTTTGGATAATACGGGTAAAAAGGGAATAGGGCATCTCCATTTCAGCCAGGTGTATCCCCTGAGTAAAGATATAAAAAAATATCTTGCAAAAGCCAAAAAAGTTGTTGCCCTGGAAAATAATTACAAGGGACAGTTTGCGGACCTCGTAAGGGTTGAAACGGGGTATGAGATTAAGCGCAGTATAAGAAAATATAACGGTCTTGCCTTTTCCGTCGAAGAGGTGGAATCGGCGTTGAATAAGGAGCTGTCAAGAGGTTGAAAATGGATGAAAAGGAAAAAGAAGACATAGCATGGTGTCCGGGCTGCGGTAATTTTGCAATACTGAAGGCCATGCAAAAAGTTATAGCCGAGATGGGGCTGGATAAACGGAGGCTGGTCTTTGTTTCCGGCATAGGACAGGCGGCCAAGCTTCCACAGTACCTTGATGTCCATTATTTCAACGGCCTCCACGGCAGGGCCCTTCCCGCCGCAATCGGGATAAAACTGGCCAACCCGGGACTTACCGTTATTGCTGAAAGCGGCGACGGATGCAACTACGGGGAGGGCGGAAACCATTTTATACACGCTATCCGCCGGAACACGGACATTACTCTTATTGTGCATAACAACATGGTTTACGGCCTGACGAAGGGGCAGGCTTCTCCGACAAGCATGAAGGGATTTAAAAACCCGCTTCAGCCCGGGGGGGTGTCAGCAGAACCTTTTAATCCGGCCAGCGTTGCGGTTGCCTTAAACGCATCTTTTGTCGCACGCGCCTTTGCAGGCGATATAGAGCAGACCAGGGATATTGTCAGGGAAGCATTAAAACACGTGGGTTTTTCTATCGTCGATATTCTTCAGCCCTGCGTAACTTTTAATAAGACCAATACCTACAGGTGGTTCAAGGAGAATACGTATTATATTAAAGGTAAGTATAACCCTTGTGACAGGGAAGATGCTTTCAGGTGTGCAACAGAAAATAAAAAATTGGCTCTTGGCATCATATACAGGAGGAAAACATAAAAACCTATTTTAAAAAGGAGATGAAAATGGAATATAGAATTCTGGGAAAAACTGGTTTGAAGGTTTCTGTTGTGGGCGTGGGAGGGCTCGGTTTTGCCACGAGGGGCAAGCTATGTACGCCTGACAGGAAGGGTTTGCCGGAAATTGAAAGGATAATCGACAGGGCCCTGGACCTCGGGGTCAATATATTCGATACTGCCTATGCTTATGCCGGAGGCCTTTCAGAAGAAGGACTGGGCCTGGCAATGAAAAGAAGAAGGAATGAAGCCGTCATTCTGAGCAGGACGCATGTATACCAGAAAAGCGATAATCCCGCGGATACGGCCCTTTCTCTTGAAGCCAGCCTTAAGAGGCTCCAGACCGACATGATAGACATATATCAGCTGCATGATATCAGCTCTCCCGAATCCTTTGAAAAGGTCGTAAAGATGGGCATATACGATGTCCTCAAAAAAGCCAGGAAGGAAGGAAAGATAAGGTTCATCGGGTTTTCTACCCATGGGGGATTTGAGCTGGCAAAAAAAATGATAGATACGGAAGATGTCGATGTCTTAACGGTTTCCTACAATATACTTTCAAGAAAACGTTCCGTGGGAGACACGGAAAACCTGGCTGAAACAGCGGAAAAACTTTTCCCTTACGCAAAGGCTCACGACATAGGAATGACAATAATGAAACCCTTCGGAGGAAGTGCGTTGATGTCTGAAAACGCTGACGGCAAAAGTCTCTCTCCGTTAAAACTTTTAAGGTATGTCGTTCAGAATCCTTATATCCACACTGTAACACCCGGCATAGATAATATGGAGCAGCTTGAAGAAGACGTGAAGGCAGGAGACCCTGCTTACGCTCTTACTCCCGGGGATATAGAGGAGCTTGAAGCCGAAGCAAAAAAATGGGGGGCGGAATTCTGCAGGCAGTGCGGTTACTGCATGCCCTGTCCCCAGGAAATAAATATCCCGGCAGTTCTTAAAGGACTCATGGAATGGCGCAGGACTAAAAACATGGAGAGCTTTGCCAGGTCTTATGAGAAGCTTGACGTCAAAGCGAGTGCCTGCGTCGAATGCGGGGTGTGTGAAGAAAGGTGCCCGTACAAACTTCCTGTTATCAGCATGATAGCCGAAACGGCGTCTTTATTCGAAAAATAACAGCATGAAAGCAAGGAAGGCAAGAGAGCATGAGAGGATTGTTATTAATGCGGTTATTAGCAGCCTTTTAATCGAAAAATTTTTCGAGAGCCTTGCCTTTTGTGCGAATTCCGGAATGATATCTATTTTCTGCCTGTAGGAACCGGGAGGATAGGGCGGTATAAACGTAAAGATTCTTCCGAGGTTTACTGTCAGCTTCATCTTAACGTTTATTGCGCAGCCGGAAGCTTCAAAGAGGATGCTCAGGTCGCGGCGCCGGAGTTTTATTATCCCTATAATCAGGCCTGGAAGAAGTATGGCAAGCAGGATAAGTCCTATCGTGGTGAGGACGTGAAGAAATTTCACCTGTGAAAGGGCTTTTGTTATATAGGCAAAAGAGGAACCGAGTGCCGCCAGGGCGACTCCTCCTCCTACCATGAGGTCTCTTGCCATGCCTGTTCCGGTGGGAGACATAACGGTTGTTTCTATTTTTGCCTCCCTTGATTTCGCAATCTTCTCGACCTGGTTTTTTATGGAGTCGGATAACTTTATGAAGGGAGCTTTTATCGATTCCAGGAGGCCGATGGGATTGACCGCTATGTCTATTACCTCGGCGTCCCATTCCCTGTTATCCCTGGTAAAGAATATGCCCCTTTTGCCCAGCCTTAACCTTCCCGAGTCTCCTGAAGTTACTGCCGCAACTACTTCAAACTTGCTGTCAGTATCATGTTTGCTCGTAATTTCAAGGTAAAGGAGATATACGTTGCTGTTCTGGGCGATTTTCTTGTGAAGAGCCCTGTCGGAGGTCCTGATGGTAAGGGTGAGTTTCCTTCCGTCTATTACGAGGGTGCCTGCCTCAAAAAGGGAACGGACATCGGGATTGTAGACATTGGCGAAGCTTGCAGAGTTGTTGGCGAATTCCACGAGGTATTTCTGGTAAAGGATGAGTTTTTCAACATCCTGTATATGCTTTATCTTTTCAGCCACGGCGAGGTCTTTTTCTACCAGTTCGTTCAGTTTTAACCTGAAACTCTTTTCTGTATAGCGCTTAAGTTTTTCTTCTGGAATCCCTTCCATGCCCGCGTCTTTCTTTTCGGCCATATAAGCCTTGTAATTAACGAAGATATTTTTAACCTTGCCCCAGTCCTCCCGGCTCAGCTCCTTTACCTCCCGGCCAAAGACTTTCACAAGGATTTTTTCGGAAAGGTTCTTGAGGTCTTCCCTGTAAGCCTGGTTTGTTTTCCCCGAGAGGTCGAGGATTCCCTTCTCGTTGATTTCGGCAACGGGCGCTTTTTTCAACCGTGAAACAAGAAGGTTCCTGTCCGTGAGGTCCATCTCTTCAAGCTCCCTGTCGGTCAGCTTGAGTGATTCTTTTATCCTGTTATCAAACCTGTAAATGTCGCACAGGGCAAAAAATTCGTCTATCTTTTCCTCTACCGCGCTTATTACGGTGAAAGCCCGCGGGGTATCCTCTTTGCCCCATACCATTATGCCTGTTTTCTCTTCGCCTTTGGCCACTCTTCCTTTTTCCAGCCAGGCAAGGTAGTTTTCAGCCCCGGAAAAAAAAGTGTTTATCTGGCTGCCCGAAACGCCGTTTTTCCCGCCGGCGTCGGGGGTTGTGCCGGTTGTTGCCATTATGGCCCGTATCAGCCCGGAAAGCTCGTGGTCGTCGGTATCTTCGGGGGTAATGACGCCGTCCCCGTTTGTCGCAGAACTTGCCATTATGCCCTGGATGTTTCTCACGCTGGAGAGGGTTATTTTTTCAGTATCCGGAATGTTCAGATTTGAGAGGACTATTTCCGCAGTTTCCTTGATGGTTTTGCCTTCGGGGCCCCCGGTGTTTATGTCACCGAGAAAAAGCGCGTCGCCCTTCTCAGTGAGGCGGGAATAATTTTTCAACACGGCCAGAAGCCATTTTACTGCGCTTTTAAGCTCATCGGTTCTTATTCTCCCGTTTTTGTCCGCGTCAAGGTAAGAGAGAAAACGTTTGTCTGTATTGAGTATTTCGACTGGAATGCTTGTAGCTGCCCACAAAGCTTCATCAAGGTCGAGTATCTTCTGGAGCTCTTCTGGCTTTTCAATGTTGAGCTGGTAGCTGCCCCCGTAATTTTTAAATATGTATTTCCGCATAAGCATGATATTGTATATTATCAAATTATCAATGCGCGGTCAAATCTTTTTTAACAAGGCGGAAAAGGTTGACAAATTGAGCCTGAAGAAGTAGACTTTTACCGGGAGACCTTCTTTATTAACGGGGAAAACCAGGGAGATGAAAGCATGATTAAAACAGGCAAAACAAAGTTTGAAAATTTCAAGCGCAAAAAACCGCCTTATTTTTATTTCTTATCCATCTGTTTCCTCGGCATTCTCAGCTTTTCCCTTTACTCAAGGGGCGTTGCCATAGGTTTCATTTCCGAGGGCAAATCGTTCATGAGGTTTTCCTCCATTGTTTTCATGATACTCATAGTAGCTGCTGTGCTTTCTTTTATTACGGGTTTTATTGTCAGGACCAAAAGGGGTCCGAAGGGCGAAACAAAGATGCTTACGGGATTTATCCATACCCTTGCCGGCCTGGCCATAGTTATAGCTTTTATTGAAAGCATAGGAAAGCTGACAATATTCGGTGTCTTCGGCGCGGGTTTCATGGGGCTGCTTCTCGGATGGTCGCTTCAGGCGCCTGTCAGCGGGATTGCCGCATGGGTTTTGATAACGCTGCGAAGGCCTTTCCGCATAGGCGACAGGATTCTCTTTTCTTCGCTGGGCCTCGTAGGGGATGTGGTAGAGGTGGGCTTTATGTACATTGTTCTTAACCAGGTCGGCGGAACCGTGGGCAGTGAGGATGCGAGCGGCAGGAATATACTTATACCCAATGCTATGCTTTTCAGCCAGGTGATAATAAATTATACTGCCAGGCAGGATCAGCCGTATTCGCTTGATGAGGTTATCTGGCGCATTACCCTTGATTCCGACTGGGACGAGGCTGAAAAGATACTTGTCTCAGCCGCCAGGGAGGTTACCGGAGAGATAATCGAGAAAACGGGAACTGAACCGTATGTGAGGGCGGATGTTTACGATTACGGCATGTACATGAGGTTGAGATATACAACCATGGCCACGCAGAGGCCTAAGATTTCTCACGAGATAAACAAGATTATTTTCAAGGAATTCCAGAAGAATCCAAAGGTTGATTTTGCTATCCCGTACATATATTCCTACAGGAGCGGAGAAAAGGGGAAGATGGATGTTAAATAATACCGGCCGGTTTATACAAGGGGAATAAATATAGCCATGCTTAAAGAACTGCTTACGCCGGAGATAAAGGAGCTGCTCGAAGGTAAGAACTGGCGGGTGCTCAAGGATGCTCTTTCCATGTGGCCGTCACAGGATATAGTGGAGCTGCTTGACAGTATTGAAGAGGATAAGAGGATTATCGTCTTCCGCCTTCTGCCGAGAGACCTTGCAGCCGAGGTTTTCAGCGAGCTCGATTCCGTCGCCCAGAAAGACCTCTTGCACCAGATGAGCAACGAGCATATAAAGGAGGTTTTTCTCGAGATGTCCCCGGATGACAGGACGGACGTTTTCGAGGAGCTTCCTGCCGGGGATATAAAGAAGTTTCTCAACCTGCTTCCACTTGAAGAGCGGAGAGAAGCAATGAAACTTCTCGGATACCCGGAAGACAGCGTCGGCAGGCTGATGACCCCCGATTATGTCGCTATCCGTTCTTACTGGACCGGCAGGCAGGCGTTGGAACATATACGCAAATTCGGGCAGGATGCGGAAACTGTCGATATCCTGTATGTCGTGGATGAGAAGTGGCATCTCCTGGACGAGATACCCCTCAGCAGGTTGATACTCTCCCCCCTGGAGTCAAAGGTCGAAACCCTCATGGACAGGGAGTTTTATTCCATCCACGCTTCCGACGACCAGGAAGAAGCCGTCAGGATGATGAAAAAATATAACCTTATAGTTCTTCCCGTGGTCGATTCGCAAAACGTGCTTCTCGGGGTCATAACTATAGACGATGTTATTGACGTGTACGAAGACGAGGTAACCGAGGATATACATAAGGGGGCGAGCGTTATTCCCTTTGAACTTAATTATTCAACGGCCCCGGTCTTTTCACTTTTCAGGAAGAGAATAGTATGGCTTCTCCTGCTTGCCCTTGCAGGTTTTCTTTCCGGCAATGTCATTTCTGTTTTTAAAGAAACCCTCGGGCAGGTTATAATACTGGCCTTTTTTATCCCTGTTCTCATAGGGACGGGAGGCAATACGGGTACCCAGTCCGCTACCCTTATAATAAGGGCCCTGGTCACCGGCGACCTGACGCCCCAGAAATGGTTCAGCGTAATAAAAAAAGAGGTTCTTGTGGGTATTCTACTCGGGGTTTCGCTCGGTTCAATCCTCTACCTCTGGAGCTACTCCTGGAAAGGCAATCCGAAGTTAAGCCTGGTTATAGGGCTTTCTGTTGTTCTTATCGCCTTATGGTCCAACCTGATAGGCAGCATACTTCCCCTTATCCTGAGGAGGATGAGGCTCGACCCGGCTATCGTCAGCAGCCCTCTCATAACTACCATAATGGACGTTACCGGACTGCTTATATACTTTACTATAGCTGTTTTGCTCCTTTGATGCTGATGGCTCTGCTTCCGTGTTGTCCTTTGCAAAGGAATATCATTGCGAGTGCTTTTTACGAAGCAATCTCGTTTTGCAACCTGTTTTGCCGTGCTCCCTTCGTCCCGTATAACGGGGCAAGCTCCCGTAAGAATAACCTCAGATTTATGAATCTCTTTTCAAACCAGGTTCGGGACCCTCTTCTTTTATCTGCCTTACCTGCACTTCGTCAAACCAGCACCTGCCCGAACCTTCCATGACCAGGTATAAGCCTCCAAGGTTGCCGTTCCTGTTTTCACCCGTTTCAATTCTTATTTCTTTCCAGTCGGTTGTTCCCGAAACGGATTCTGATATTTCGACATTCTCCCCTGACGGTTCAATGCTTTCAGTTTCCCCGCAGATATTCTTGATTTGCCATGCCATGTATGCCCTGCCTTTTACTTCCAGCGTTTTAACCATGGCCCTTATTTCATACCTGCCTGTAATTGAGGAGGTTTTTCCAATTGCGTATAATTCCCAGCAGGATTTCCCTCTGCTGCCCATGCCGGTACATCCTTCGCCGCCATTTTCCTTTTCTTCCCTTGATATAGCTAAGGAACCCCTTTTCCTGCAGCCTCTATTCCAGTCCCAGTAGCATGAAGTATCGCTCATTTGCCAGAACCATTTATCCGAAGGCCTTCTGTATTCGTCGGAAGGTTCAAAAAAATTAATCCCGTCCTCGATAAAAACAGGACATCTTACCATGGGATGTTCAAGCACAGGGTCGGGAGAAGACATGGCGAGCATTTTCTCTGCCTTTTCATGCCCGAGGGAAAAGAACCTGTAGTGTATTTCGAGGGGGCGCCCCTTTTCGATAAGCCCGGCTTGAGCCTCCCTCCTGAATTTGAAGTGGACATCGTACATCGCCCAGCATATTTCACTTACAGCCAGGGACCCCGTGTCTCCGAGAAACTCTACTGCGGGGTTTCCCTGTTTCTCTGCTGCAAATGCCAGGAAACCGCCGGGAGAATAAAAGATGCCTTTCTTTTCAGGCCCCAGGTGCCTGTTTTGCGGGCGGTTGTAGAGCTTTCTGTCTGTTCCCATGTAAAGAATGTGGGTGTATTTCTTTTTCCCTCGTGGGGGAAAGCAGTCATTGGCGCCTGCCGGCAGGATATCTCCGAATTCAAGGCCGCGGTTGTCTCTGGAAAGCACAAAATCTTCACTGCCCGGCCTGATTTTCAAGCGGGTGCGGATGTCGTAAACATAGCTCTGGATGGCCGAGTCGTATGTCAATTCAAGCCATGTCTCTTCTTTCAAGTTTCCCGGCTTATAATCGTTTTGCCTGTTGATGTCCGGTCTTATAGCCGTATCCCGCGTTATGACGAATAACCTGAAACATGACGGGTCTTTATCGTCAACCCGAAGCAGGTCTATTTCCATGTTGTATATAAGGTGCTTGCGCCATGAAAGGCACAAGGGTCCGCAAGCCTCGCCTTTGGCAATCATGGCTGGGCCTTCGGGCGTGAGGCGCAGATTGTGCAGGGAAACAGGGCGAAAGGCTGCCGAGGGATTTTCGGGAAGCCTGCAGGTTCCCGGGTAAAAAGCTGCAACGGTTTTTTCCCTGTCGTAGATGGAATGTTCGCCTGCTTCGTTTTCTCTCCACCTGAAAGAAGGTTTGTAAATTTTTTCCATTGAAATAAAAACGGTTCAGAAGAATCTGAAGCTTCTCCTATTTGTGCTTCGTAGCCCGGCGATTTTTTCAGCCAGTTTCTGCCATGGAAGTCGTTAATATGCCCTTTCTCCTGAATTTGCCGATGTTCGAAATCCCGGGTTTTTCGTCGCCATGGCTATATTTCCATGGACATTCCGTCTTTTGCCACAAAAACATTTTCGCCGAAAATCTTTTTTGCCCTGGCAAGTTCCCCTTCCGGGTCTGCCAGTACGGCCCTGCCGTGGTGGATAAATCCAAGCATGGCCGGCCTGTTTTTTCTTGAAGCAAGTTGGCCGCAGATATCTTCAACCTTGTGGTGCCCCGTTTCCATCAGGAGGAGGCTGGTGTTTTCAAGGAGGGGGAATACATCTGAAGTTTGCCGTACATCTCCTGAATAAACAACCCTTTTCCCGCTGAATTCTATTCTGAAGGAAAAAGAATTCCATGGATTTTCCCTGGTGGGCAAACCCATGTGAAGGTTATGCAGCGCATTAACCTTTAATCCCTGCCGGTCAAAGATATTTCCATCATTGATGGGTTTGCCTTCCACGTTGAAGGTTGTTTTGAAGGAATTTCTTGTCCCTTCATCAAGTATTGTTTTCATGGCTTCCCATATCTCTGAGCACCCGGATGGAAGGAAAATTTCTATAGTGCGCCCTTCCAGCAGTTTTCTTTTTTCCGAACCCGGTTTTTCCTGGCTGTTCAGCTTTCGTATAGTCCATATCAGGTTGATAAGTCCGCCGATATGGTCCATGTGCGGGTGTGAGATAAAGACCGCTTCCGTTTTAAAGAAGTCAATACCCAGTATGTGTGCGTTGTAAGAACAGCTTTCTCCCGCGTCGAAAAAATACGTCTTCCTTCCGGCCTCCAATGCAAAAGAGCTGTGCCTGAAGCCTTTGACCGGCTCTGTGCCGCTGCATGTTCCGAGAAAAGTGATTTTCATATGTGAATCTCATGCGGTAATATTATACACGGTTTCCATTCTTTTGAAGATGTGTAGGCGAACCGGTTTTAATCCTGGCAAGCCAAAACTTTTTATTATCCTTTTGTTCTCAAATTTAACGTAACATATTAGCTTCAGAAAGTCATTAGTCCTTCTCCCCTGAGGGGAGGAGGGGTTTTAGGTAAATTTGCTTTTTCAGGCTAATACATTACAATTTAACCCGCTGCAACCGGCTCCTTTTTATTATATCTCTTTCGGTTATGTAAAATCAACCTGTTTTGACTCTTTCTTTTGGAAAAGATATAATGTTCCGGTAATAAAAATGCATCTGCTTCCAGGGCTCTACGGCCCGTGCATGCAGGAGTTCCCAGTGTGCGCCACTTGACAATTCATTCTTAAAGGGTATTGCAGGTTGGTGCGTAAAATGCGCGTTGAGAAAGGAGACAGTTAAATGAAGATGGAATACAGAGACGGCAGGCTTTTTCAGCCAGAGAAGTTGCTTGACCTGGACGGGGAATATGACGTTATAGTAGCCGGAGGGGGAATTGCCGGGGTTGGAGCGGCGATAGCTTCTGCAAGGGGAGGATGCAAGACTCTCCTTGTAGAAAAAGAGACTGCCCTCGGAGGTCTGGCTACAATCGGCCTGGTAAATATACCCATGGATTTTCTTTCCAGCATAGGCAAAGAGATGTATAAAGAGCTGGAGAAAGTAAACGGTTTACGGAAGAAAAATTCCGACCCCGAGAAGCATAAGCTTATCCTGGACAGGATGGTGCTTAAAACAGGGTGCAATATTCTTTTTGATACGTATATAGTAGATTCAATCATGAAGGGCGACAGGATATGCGGGGTTGTCGTTGAAAGCAAGGCGGGCAGGAAAGCCGTTCTGGCCAAAAGGGTTATCGACTGTTCCGGCGACGGCGACGCGGCATATTATGCCGGATGCGATTACAAGGTGGGAAGGGCTAAAGACGGATTGACCCAGGCTTGTTCGACGGAGTTCCGTTTAGGCGGGATTGATTTGGACAGGTATTACGATTCCGGGTTCCAGGGAGAAAATCCAAGGTGGGTAAAGGTGATAAGGAAGGCCCTTGAAAATGGCGACCTGCCTTACATGGTAGAAAACCACCTCAACTGGATGACCCACGTGCCGGGCAGGCCGGAACATTGCGGAAAGGACGAGGTCAGCATATGCATGGCCCATTCCCGCAACTGCCATCCCCTTGACAACCACGACCTGACAAGGATGTACATCGAGGGGCGCGAACAGGTTGACATCCTGTGGAAGTTCATAAAGAAATACATCCCCGGCTTCGAAAACGCTTATGTCATTGACACGGGAACACTGCTTGGGGTCAGGGATACGAGAAGAATTACCGGAGAGTATGTCCTTAAGGGCGAAGACCTTGCCCGCCACAGGCAGTTCAGCGATGTTATCGCCGTCAGCCGCCACGGATACGATATACACAATCCCGACAACGTGGGAAACATAAAATTTGTGGAGATGGATATCAACGGGGAGAAAAGGTATGTCATCTATAAAAAAGCCACGGTGGCTGCCACGATGATAGATTTTCCGGAAGGAGACGTTCCTCCCGGCGGACCTTCCGTATTATGCGACATAGAAGGACGGACGGGAGACGACATGCAATTTCCTGAACACGTCTTTCACGATATCCCGTACCGCTGCCTCGTGCCGCTGAAGGTTGAAAACCTTCTTGTTGCAGGCAGGTGCCTCTCTTCGGATTTTGAAGCCCAGGCGGGAACAAGGCTTATCATGTGCTGTATGGCCATGGGGGAAGCCGCGGGTATTGCTGCGGCGATGTCTCTCAGGGAAGATGTTCAGCCAAGAAGGGTCGACGTGGGACTGCTTCAGAAAACCCTTCTTGAAAACGGCTGCGATTTAGGCCAGGAATTCAGGGAAAAACCTCTCTGATTTGCCTTTCTCAGGCAGGCAGCAGCTCCGGGTGTTTAAGGGTGATTTCAAAGGTTACCTGATAACCAGTTCTTTATAATGTGGCGATACTTCGAATATGCCGCCGCTTTTGTCGTAG